>Ga0075433_10004019_pt1 | contig 11373 bp, 6 predicted proteins | sample RhiMethybrSRZTD2_FD_75299 | JGI IMG/M metagenome (GOLD analysis project Ga0075433, IMG submission 75299) | Populus rhizosphere microbial communities from Tennessee, USA - Rhizosphere MetaG P. TD hybrid SRZTD2 | ecosystem: Host-associated > Plants > Roots > Rhizosphere > Soil | place: USA... | reverse complement strand
CTGGTGGTCGTCGGGGGCGGTCCGGGTGGCTACCCGGCGGCGATCCGGGCCGCCCAGCTCGGGCTGAGGACCGCGCTGGTCGACAAGGAGCGTCCCGGCGGGGTCTGCCTGAACTGGGGCTGCATCCCGACCAAGGCGATGCTGCGCTCGGCCGAGGTGCTGGAGACGATGCGGCACGGCGCCGACTACGGGGTCCTGGCCGACAACGTCCGGCTGGACTGGTCGGGGGTGGTCAAGCGCAAGCAGCGGGTGGTCAAGGGTCTGACCGATGGGGTGGCCGGCCTGCTGCGGGCCAACGGGGTGACCGTGGTCAACGGGCACGCCCGCTTCGTCGGGCCCACGGCCGTCGAGGTCGTGGCGGTCGGCGAGGCGCCCACCCCGCCCCCACCCGCCGGCCTGGCACTGGCCACCACCCTGGCCCGCGCCGTGGCCAACGACCTCGGCGTCGACCTGGCCGCTGTCTCCGGCAGCGGCCGCGGCGGCCGGATCCGCCGCGCCGACGCCGAGGCGGCCGCGAGGGCCGGAGCGGCGGCGACCGAAGGGGACGTGGAGGCGGTGCCGCTGTCGGCGATGCGGCGGACGGTGGCCCGGCGGCTGGTCGAGTCGATGCAGTCGACCCCGCACTTCTATCTGACCATCACCGTCGACGCCGAGGCCCTGCTGGACCTGCGGGCCGAGCTCAACCGGGAGCTGGCCGACCGTGGCGACGACCTGAAGATGAGTGTCAATGACCTGAGTGTGATGGCCTGCGCGCGGCTGCTGCGAACCAACCCCGACCTCAACGCGTCCTTCGGCGGGGACAGGCTCCTGCGCCACCACCGGGTCCATGTGGGGATCGCGGTCGCCCTGGACGGCGGGTTAGTCGTGCCGGTGGTTCGTGACGCCGACACCAAGACCCAGACCCAGGTGGCCCGGGGAACCAAGGACCTGATCGGCCGGGCCCGAGCCGGCAAGCTCGCCACCGAGGACCTGACCGGCGGAACCTTCACGGTCTCCAACCTGGGGATGTACAGGACCGACCGGTTCACCGCGCCTAGCCGAAGGAGGCAGGGGCAATGGAACAGCACCGGCACGAGCCCACCGTCCACCACCACGAGCACCTGCACGTACCGTCGGCGCCGCCTGTGCGGCAGACAGGACCTCCTTCGCTCTACTACCCGCCCGCGTACGCCCGCCCATGTAGGCAGGGGCACAGACGCTTGCGACCCGATGGAGGGACATAGCGATGGCTGATGTGCTGCTCGGCGTGGACATCGGCACTTCGAGCTCAAAGGGGGTGGTCGCGCACCCGGACGGCTCCGTCGTGGCCACGGTCGAGCGGCCGCACGACACCGACTTCCCGCAACCCGGGTTCGTCGAGCACGACCCGGAGGGCGTCTGGTGGGGCGACTTCACCGCGATCGTCGCCGAGCTGCTCGAGCGGTCGGAGGGCCACGAGGTCGTAGGGGTCTCGGTAAGCGGGATCGGCGCCTGCACCCTCCCGGCCGACGCCGACGGCAACCCGCTGCGCAGCTCGATCCTGTACGGGATCGACACCCGCGCCGGCCGCGAGATCGATGAGCTGAACGAGCGGTTCAACGAGGACGCGATCCTCCAGCGGGGCCACGCGATCCTCTCCCACCAGTCCGTCGGCCCGAAGCTGGCCTGGATCAGGCGCAACCAGCCGGAGATCTGGGAGCAGACGAAGCAGTTGCTGATGCCGAACTCGTTCATCGTCCAGCGGCTGACCGGCGAGTACACGCTCGACTCGATCTCGGCCGCGTTCTGCACGCCGCTGTACGACGCCAAGGCTGGGACCTGGATCCAGGAGTGGGCCGACGAGGTCGTCCCGGGGCTGACCCTCCCGCCGATCCTGGACCCGTGGGCCACCGCCGGGACGATCACGGCCAAGGGCGCCGAGCTGACCGGGCTGCCCGAGGGCATCCCCGTCTGCGCGGGCACCATCGACGCCTACGCCGAGTCGGCCAGCGTCGGGGTCAAGGAGCCCGGCGACATCATGCTGATGTACGGCACCACGCTGGCCATCATCGGCGTGCTCACCGAGTCGGTGCCGAGCGCCGACCTGTGGAGCACCCCGGGCGTCTTCCCGGGCACCCACCTCCTGCTCGGGGCGGCGGCGACCTCAGGGGCGCTCACCAAGTGGGTCCGCAACCACCTCTCCGACGGGTGGTCGTTCGAGCAGCTCATCGAGCAGGCGACCGAGACCCCGCCCGGGGCGAGCGGGCTGGTCGTCCTCCCCTACTTCGCGGGTGAGCGGACCCCGCTGTACGACGCCAACGCCCGCGGGGTGATCGCCGGGCTCACCCTCAGCCACACCCGCGGCCACCTTTACCGGGCCATGCTCGAGGCGACCGCCTACAGCGCCTGCTCCATGCTCGACGCATTCCATGACGCCGGGGTCGAGTCGAACCGGGTGGTCGCGATCGGCGGGGGGACCAAGGGCGGGCTGTGGACCCAGATCGTCTCCGACGTCACCGGGATCACCCAGGAGCTGTCCAACGAGCGGATCGGGGCCAGCTACGGCGACGCGCTGTTCGCGGGGAGGGCTGCCGGGCTGGTCGGCGACTACGACGACTGGGAGGAGGTCGCCGACACGGTGGAGCCGAACCCGGCCAACCGTGAGGTCTACGACCGGCTCTACGAGGTGTACCAGCAGCTCTACCCGGCAACCAAGGAGCAGGTCCACACGCTGGCCGCGTTGCAGCTCGAGGAGGGCGTCACTCCGGAGGGCTGACGACCCGAGGGACCTTGGGGAAAGGGAGCTCATGGACACGCGGCTCGGCCGGCCGCCGACCGCCCGCCTGGCCGTGCTCGACGAGATCGGCCTCTGCCACTCCTGGCGGGCCAGCCAGCGAAGCTGCGACTCAAATACCCGCAGCGACCGCTCCACCTGCGCCACGTCAGGCCAGTCGACGCCGGCGGCGTAGGACTCGAACGTCGTGCGCCGCCCGCTGGAGTCCTCGTAGTGGAGGTCGCTAACCGGCATGCGCGTGGTTCGCCGCCGCGGTGTCATCTCCCCGACGCCGTCACCGGCCCGGCCGTCGCGGATTCGCGGGCGAGCAGCAGCGAGCCAGCGAGAGCGGTGAGGAGCCCGGCGATCCCGAGAGCGGCAGGTAGGATGAGCTCAACAGCGACCAGAGGTGCCTCGACCGCCACGACCTGGCCCCGCTGCAGGCCGGTGGCGTAGAGCAGGGCCGCCGCCGCGCCGGCGGCGACGACCAGGTAGGGGGCGGGCGTGCGTAGCAGGCCGCCCAGCTGGTCCGCGAGGGGACGGCCGGGCAGCGGTGCGACGGCCTTGGCGAGCACAGCGACCAGCGCGAAGCCGACCCCGGCGAGCGCCCCGAACCCGGTGCCGGTCCAGCGGCCGGTATGCCGGGCCAGCACCCAGCCGGCGGCCAGCAGCGTCCCGAGGACGGCCGTCCCGGCGGCCAGGCCTGCGAAACCGAAACGCACCGGCCGGTCGGCACGAACAGCGGCAGCACGGTGAGCGCGGCGACCTGCAGCACCCAGCCGGCGGTGTCACAAATCCAGCCGAGCAGATAGTGGCCCTGACGGAGCAGGCGCGGTAGCAGGCGCGCATCAAGCCGCCTGACAGCGACGACCCGGTCGGCGGCCGCCTTCTGCAACACCGACCCGAACCCGAACAGCACCGAGGTGCCGGCGGCGGCCAGCAGCGCGAGACCTTTCACGACCCCCTGGTCTCCTGCTCGGGGTGCGGCCGCTCTGGCGGCGCGGGCGTCGCTGCGGGGTCGCCTGACCGAAGCAGCCGCCCCACCACAGGCAGCTCCCAGAACGACTCGGCCCGGGCCACGGCCGCGGCGACCTCCGGGAGGTGGGCGGGATGCGCGTAGACGAGGTAGCGGGGTCGCCATTCCGGGTCGAATTTGGCGTTGAACTGCCACAGCGACCCGATCTGGAAGGTCTGCGACAGCGAGTGCAGCAGCCGCCGCTGCGCTCCCGCGACCCGGTCAGCGACCGGCCCGCGCCCGGCCTCGCCGGGGCCGGCGTGAGGGTCGAGGACCGCCCGCATGGTCGCGAAGTTCAGGCCGAGCCCGGTGGCGCCCTGGGCGGCGAGGTGGCGCATCGTGGAGACAAGTAGGAAGTCCATCAGCCCGTTGGGGCCGTCAGGCGCGCGGCGCATCACGTCCAGCGACCAGCCACCCGCGTCGGCGGCCGGGACGAACTGGCAGAACGCGCCCGGGCGGCCGTCCAGCCCGTAGGCGACGGCCAGCAGCAGTCCGGAGTCCCGTGGGTCGAACAGCCGCCCCAGCGTCATGGAGAAGCCGCGCTCGGCCTCGCCGCGGCGGCTCGAAGCTGCCATTGCCTCCAGCGGCGCGCGCTGGGCGGCGGTGAGCCGCGCCGGGTCGAGGAACGCCACCGTGTACCCGGCTCGGACCGCCCGGTTGTAGGCGCCCCGCAGGCTCTTAGCGCGGCTGCCCTGGAGGCTGAGGTTGTCGAAGCGGGCGATCGCCTCATCGCCCAGGTACAGCGTGCGCAGGCCGAGCCGACGGTACCGGTCGGTCGGCGCCGACGCGGCGGCCAGGATCGCGACGATCCAGCCCTGCTCGGTAGCGAAGGCATGGAACGCGCTCAGCGTCCGTTCGAGGTCGCCCGGCGGGCCGATCGGGTCCGGGGAGATCAGCGCCACCCGGCCGAACACTGCGTAAGCCACCACCGAGTCGCCGAGCAGGAAGTGCTGCTTGTCGTCGCGGAGTGCGAAGTAGGCCAGGGAGTCTGTACCGCGGGCGAGCACCCGGGCTCGAACCCGCTCGGATTCTGCGCCCGGGCGGTGGCGCGCGCGGGCTACCAGCAGCAGCAGCGCCAGCAGCAGCCCAACCAGCCCGAGCGCATCGGTGCCGGCCTCGACGAAACGCTCCCCGCGGCTCGTCGGGGCCGGACCCAGCAACACCAGCCAGCCCAGCACCCGCTCCAGCGCCGCTGCCGACGCCAGCCCGGTCGACATGGTGAGGGCGGCTGTCGCGGCCACAAGCCCCCCGCCCATGGCCGCCGCGAGCAACGCGAGCTGGCGTCCGAGCGGGCCGCTCGGACCCCGCAGCCGGAAGCGGTCCCCTACGACTAGCAGCCAGACCAGCGCCGCGCCGGTCACGATCGCCTCCTCGACGTCGACGCTCTTTACCAGGTGGCTGCCGGTGACCACGGCCAGCGCGGCGACCGCCAGCCGCCAGGCAAGGCGCTGGCCGCGAGCCAGGCCGAGGGCGAGCACGATCAGGACCACGCCGAGCGCCACGGTGAGCTCAGTCGCGGCCAGCGACACCTCGAGCGGTAACAGCTCGGCCAGAAGCTGCAGCCGGCTCGCCACTGGCGGGGATAGCGCCGAAACCATGCTGACGAGCCCGCTCGCCGCGGCGACGACCGCGGCGGCGCGGCGCACGACCCGGACCGGCCGGCGGGTTGGTGCCTGCACCGTCGTCGGCCCCTCGGGCCACGCGGCGACCCGGGCCGGCGTGGACGGCTCATCCCACCCGCGCGAGAGCAGCCGCTCGACCCGGGTCTGCCCGGTTGGGTCCGGTAGGGCGGCGCGGTACAGCTCGACGCGGACCCCGTGCGGGCTGCCGGTTACCTCGACCCAGCCGGCGTCGCGGGAGCGGCGGAACACCGGCGGCAACCCGCCCGGCATGGCCACCGGCCGCAGCACCGCGCACGAGGCGCCAGGGTTCGCATAGAAGCCACCGTCGGTGTCGCTGAGTTGCGGGACATGCGTGTGCCCGGTCACCCACCCCACATGCTCCGGATGGCGGGCATGCAGCGCCGCGGCGATCATGCTGTTCAGGTCGCGCCCGCCGAACAGGGCCGGTGCGACGGTGAGGCGATCGGCCGCCCGCCTGGCCCACCCGACCGCCACGGCGAGCAGCACCACCCCGTCCAGCAGCGCGACCCCTGCCAGCGTGACAAGGTGGCGCAGCAGCGCGGCGCTCGTGGTCACCCGGCCTAGCAGCACCGTGGCGGCCAGCCGCAGCACCAACAGCCCGGCCAGAATGGCCAGTACCCACGGCCACGCCCGGAGCACCCGCCGGTAGAACACCCTGGAGGTCACGAACGCGGGGAACGACGCCGGGGTGCCGAGCGCGGCGGCGTCGTCGATCCAGCCGCCGGCCAGTGACCGCAGCGCCGGGAGCAGCTCCCGCACCACATGGTCACCAAACGGCGTCTCCGCCGGGTTGGCGGGGTCGGTGAAGCGGTTGTAGGGGTCGTCCTGGTTGCCGTGCTCGAACCACACCCGCCGGGTCTGCCCGCCTGCCGGCAGCCCGACATCGGCGGCGAACGCGAACTCGCAGCCGATGTGCGCGGCGGCCCGAGCTCTGGCCGCATGGTCCCAGGCGAGCCGGACGTCGTGGTTGCCGATCAGCCAAACGGTGCGCACGCCGCGCTCGGCCGCGCCGCGCAGCACGGCAACCAGTGGCCCGTTGGCGTCCAGGAGGTCGCAGGGATCGACGTCGGCAGGAGCGTCGAGCAGTTCGAGCACGTCCCCGCCGAGCAGCACCACCGAGCCGACGGACAGCGCCGCGACTGTCTCGGCCAAGTACCCGACAGAGGGCGACGGCTCCCGGCGCAGGTGCAGGTCGGCGGCGAACACCGCCCTGCCTCCGGGCGGAAGCTCCAGCGCCAGGACAGGGACCACCGCGGTTGGAGTTTCCTTCGCACCCTTGGCGGAGCCTCCATCACGACGGTCGACTGCGTCCCCCATCACCGGCGCCTCCATGCCGCTCTGCTCAGCGGCCGAGTGGAACGGTCGGGCTGCCGTAGAACTCACTCCAGGCGGTCGGGCCGCTTCGGCCCTGAGGCTAGCGCGACGGTGTTCGGTAACGCTCAACAGCAGGCCGTCCACGAGAGCCTCCCCGGGGTGGTCCAGCATCAGGGGAACCACGGCGCACCCCTTTGCGTGGTCGACGGCCGTGCCGAGCGGCGACCCGCCTGTCTGCCCGGCCAGGAGTATCCCGGCCAACGGCAACGCTGGGCTGGGCCGGCATCCCAGAACGACCATGTCGGTCCGCACGAACTGCCATGTGTAGCTGCCGTCACTCAGGGTGAGCCTAAGCACGCCAAACGAGCGGGCGTCGCGGAACTCGCTGTTGGCCAGCGGCTGCCCGGAGTCGGCGTAGACGCTCCCACCCCGATGCCGACAACGAACTCGCCGATGCCATGCCGCGGCTCCAGCCTGGGACCCGTGCACTGTGCGCGGCACGGTTGCCGCCTGATGTCGGCCGCCAGAGGCCGTGCTTCCTGGCCGCGACAGCCCGAGGCTCGGCAGCCGAGCCGGGTGGCCTGCCTGTCCGCATGCCTGCATTCCGCCGCGCAGCACCAGCACGGCCAGCACGACGAACCACCCGGAGACCCACAGCACGTAGGTGCGCTCGACCAGTCCCACCCAGTGGTTGGTCAGCGTGAGCGGCAGCTCCAGCAGCCCCAGCGCGGTCACCACCAGGGCGGCCAGCTGGTCGATCTCACCGAGGTGGCGCCAGCGTGGGAGCTCGCGGAGTAGGCTGCCGAGCAGCAGCATGCTCGCCACGGTCGCGACGACGCCGGTGACGCTGGACACGGTATGCGCCTCGCGCAGTTGGGCGAGGAGGCCGATGAAGTCTCGGTGCGGGCGGCAAGCCAGATCGATGGAGGGTGTGCAGCTCATCGGGTGCCAGCCGTCGAAGCCGGACGCCGCCGCGGCCATCGCGAGCGCCGCGCGGCCCGCCTCACGGCGCCGGTCCCGCGGCAGCGCCTCGCGCAGCGCGAGCGCCAGCAGGCCGATCAGTAGGCCGGCCAGCACATCGCTGGCACGGAAGTACGCGCTTGCCGGCTGCGTGCGGGCGCCAAGCTCGCTGACGTAAGAGTTCACGGGGTCCAGCGTCGAGCCCAGCGGCCGGGCGAGCAGGAACGAGCTGTAGGCGGCGGCGCCCACAAGGCCGGCCGCGCCGCCGAGAAGCAATTGGCGCCGGGCGACCAGGTGCGGTCTGGCCCTCGTGTATGAGCTTCGCCGAGCGGGGCCATGCGACATCACTACTGCGGCAATCCTGCGACCACCACGCGCCCGAGAGCGCGTTGCTCAGGACGCTCGCGCTTGCCAACCACTGGCGTGCGAGCCTCGGGCTTGCGTGACGGATCGTGGGAACGGTGACTCGCCTGCCAAGTGCCGCACGAGCATCGACCACTGCAATCGAACGTGCTTGATCCAGGCGATCCTCGACGTCGTCACCAGTTGGCGACTGAGGACGTCGAGCTGGGCGTGCTGCTGGCCCTCTACGACGGCGCCGAGGTCCTCCTCAAGCCCGCCTTCGGCGCGCTGGCCGACCGCGTGGGTCCCCGCCCGGTCCTGCTGGCGGTCAACTGGCCTTCCCCGCCAGCACGGCCAAGCGTCCGGCTCCTACGGCGCCTGGAAAGGGCTCGGCTACACCCTCGGCCCCCTACTTGGCGGCGTGCTGGTCACCCTGGGTGGATTCCGCTGCTGTTCGGGCTGCTGGCCGGACTGGCCCTGGCCTCGGCCGGCTGGACAGCCGCCGCCGTGCCGGCCACCCCACCCCTGCCGCGCGCCCGGGAGACCCTGCTCGGGCTGGTCCTGACCGGCGCGCTCATCCAGCCTCGGGCCGGCCGCGCCGCCGATGCCGGCCGCCTGCCCCGTCCCAGCCGGTATGGCCGTCGGGCTTGCCCTGGCGGCCACCGGGTTCGTTGCCGTCCAGATCCCCGGGCTGGCCGGGCCGCTGGCCGCCGCCATCGCAATTGGTGTTGGTGTCGGCCTGGTCACCCCGCTCGGCTTCGCCCACCCTCTCGCGCCGCGCCAGCTGGGCGGCTGGGCCAGACCATGGGCGCCGCCGAGGTCGGCCGCGAACTCGGCGACGTCGGCGGACCCATGCTGGTGGCCGCCCTGGCCAGCATCGCCGGGCTAGGCGCCCGGGCTGCTGGGGCTGGCGGTCGGCCTACTTCCTCGCTGGCCATGCGGCCACCTGACAACCGTCGGCCTGAGCCGTATCAGCTGCAAACCCTGCACCACCGCCAGCAACCCGACCTCAGGAGGCCGTCGGGTAGGCGTTGTCGGCAACCAGGTGCTGGGCCTGTCGCATGCCATCTTCGGCGGGTTCGGGGCCGCTCCATCATCTCCTCAACTACTTCCTCCTTGGCCATGGTGGGCGACCAGGCGGGAGCCGCCCGGCCGCCATGTGCTGACGTTCACCCACCCCACCAGTTGGCCGCGCTGCTACGGCCGCTGCTGCGCCCCGCGGCCTGAAGGGATGGCTGTTGCCGGCCACCGGCCTGGCCTCAGCCGCCATTGCCCACGCCTTCGCCGCGGCCGTCGGGCCTGCCGTAGGCCACGATCGGTGCGGCGACGTGATCGAGACCGTTTGCAGGTAGCGGGTACCGGAAGATGCCAGCTGTCGGGGGACTGAGGTGGGTGCTGGCCGTGGCGACAGCCACCCAACCGAGGATCACGCTTCCGGCATTGGGCAACTTGATCCGACGCCAGCGGTGGGTGCAAGTGGAGGGCGCGGCGTCCAGCGGGAGCGACCGATGGTGGGCCTTGGCAGGTGGCGGGCTGTGGTGGCCATCGTCCTGGTGGTGGCCGCCGGGTTGACCGGCTGGAGCTCGACCGGTTTCGACCGGACCCCGCCGCCGGCCCCGTCCCGCGTCCGGCCTCGCGGACCGGCCGGCCAGCCGGCCGCCCGGCCCGGCGCACGCGCCAGCCGGCCCAGCCACCTGATCGTGGTGGTCGAGGAGAACCACTCCCTGGAACAGATCATCGGCTCGCCGGCCGCGCCGTTCCTCAACCACCTGGCCGCCCACGGCACCCTGCTCACCGACTACCACGCCATCACCCACCCCTCCCTGCCCAACTACGTCGCTCTCCTCGGCGGTCGCGCCGGCCGCATCCAATCCGACTGCGTGCACTGCACCATCTCCGGCCCCACCCTGATCGACCAGCTGCAGGCACGCCACATCTCGTGGGCCGCCTACCTGCAGGGGTTGCCCCGGCCCTGCTCGGCGGTGGCCAGCTCCGGCGCCTACACCGAGGCGGTGGATCCGTTCATGCACGCCGTCCGAGTCCGCGACGACCCCGCCCGCTGCAACCGGGTGCTGCCGTTCCGCTTCCTGCACGCCGACCTGGCCGCGGGCCGCCTGCCCACCGTCGTCTTCGTCGTCCCTGACCTCTACCACGACATGCACTCCCGCCCGGTCCTGGTCGCCGATCGCTGGCTTCGCCGCCTGGTCGCCGAGCTAGAGGTCAGCCCGGTCTGGCGGCAGGACACCCGCCTGGTGGTCACCTTCGACGAGAGCACCCGCCATGACGTGCGGTCCTGCTGTGGTGGTCTGGGCCGGGGCGGCCTGGTCGCCACGATCGTGGCGGGGCCGCGGATCCCCGAGGGCCGCGACCCCACCTCCTACAGCCATTACTCCCTGCTGCGCTCGACCGAGGCCGCCTTCGGGCTGCCGTTCCTGGGGCACGCCGGCGACCCGACCACCGCCACCATCCCGGCCGTGGCCGACCCGTCCCCTGACCGCGAATGATGACCCCCAGCACTGCCATCCCCCGCCCCCGGGGGAGGTTGCCGTACCGGAACCCGCCCGCCCCGGTCGGCCGCCAGGCCCTGTCGCCTGGACCCCCTTGCGCTCCCGGGTACCGGGCATGGCCGCTGCCAGTCCCTGCGCCGCTGACGTCTGGAGCCCCGGCGGGCCCTGGCCCGGCTCGTAGCACACCGGCGCACGTCGGTGAACCCGAGGAGGCAATATGCTTGCGGCATCCCCCTTCCGCCTCGAGGACGGCGAGCCGTTCCACTATCGCGACGGCGTCCTGTACGTCGGCGACCTGCCCGTCGACCGGCTGGCCGGGGCGGCTGGCACGCCGGTCTACCTGTACGACCTGGACGCGGTGGAGGCGGCCTTCCGGCGCGTCCAGGCCGCCTTCGCCCCCGGCCAGCTCCTCTACTCGGTCAAGGCCAACGGCAACCTGGCCCTGCTGCGGCGGCTGGTCGCGCTCGGAGCCGGCTTCGACGTGGTCAGCGGGGGCGAGCTGCTGCGGGTGCTGCGCGCCGGCGGCCACCCCGACCGGATCGTGTTCGCCGGGGTGGGCAAGACCCTTGAGGAGCTGCGCCTGGCGGCGCGCTGCGGGGTGGTGGTCCACGTCGAGTCCGCCGACGAGTTAGCAACTCTGCAAGCAGCGGCGGCGGGGCTGGGAGCGCGTGCCCGCTTCGGGCTGCGGGTCAACCCGGACGTGGAGGCCGGCCCCCACCCCTACCTGCGGACCGGTGATGACGAGGCCAAGTTCGGCCTGCCGGCCCGCACCGCGGTCCAGCTGTTGAGGCGGGTCGCCGCCGGGGGCTTCCCCGACCTGGTCCCGGTCGGGGTCCACGTCCATGTCGGCTCCCAGCTCGC
>Ga0075433_10004017_pt1 | contig 11377 bp, 9 predicted proteins | sample RhiMethybrSRZTD2_FD_75299 | JGI IMG/M metagenome (GOLD analysis project Ga0075433, IMG submission 75299) | Populus rhizosphere microbial communities from Tennessee, USA - Rhizosphere MetaG P. TD hybrid SRZTD2 | ecosystem: Host-associated > Plants > Roots > Rhizosphere > Soil | place: USA... | reverse complement strand
GCTGTGCCGAGAGATGATCCTGAAAAACTCTCCAGATTAAGCTTCTGCTGTTCGTACATGATGCGAAGCCAGATTGATGAAGCTAACGCGTTCCAATAGTCGGGATTATTCGGGTAATCGTGGGTCAAGGTTTCATACCCGCGTTGCGCGGTGTTAAAGTCGAGGTTGTAGAGCGCGTCGGTCGATTGATCGTAGATCAGTTTCGGATCCGCAGCGGCTGCTGGAAGACAACAAACCCAAACAAGCGCGCAGAACTGCAGAAAACGGCGAACCATGTTTCCCTTCAGAGATAACATTCCGTCACGAACATTTCCAATCATCACGATTCTGATAATAGTGATCAACGTCTTTGTTTTTCTTTATGAGCTCTCGCTGGGCCGGGGCCTGGAGCGCTTCATCATGCAATATGGCGTTGTTCCGGCAGCGGTGACCGGTTGGCCCGCGTCAAATCGCTCGCTGTCGGACGTAGCCCTGCCGTTTATCACTTCAATGTTCCTCCACGGCGGCTGGCTGCATCTGATCGGGAACATGTGGTATCTCTGGATTTTCGGCGACAACGTTGAAGACCGCCTCGGTCACTTTTCCTACCTTCTATTTTATCTTCTGTGCGGAATCGGAGCAGGTATCGTTCACACCATTCTGAATTTCAACACTGTGCTGCCCAGTGTCGGTGCAAGCGGCGCGATCGCCGGCGTACTTGGAGCGTATGTGGTGTCGTACCCGGGAGCCAGAATATTAACGCTCGTACCAATTTTCATTTTCTGGCAGATCATCGAAATTCCCGCCGTGGTCGTGCTCGGATTATGGTTCGTGATGCAGTTCTTCAGCGGCACGGCTGCATTGGCCACCACGAGCGCCAGCGCGGGAGGTGTCGCGTGGTGGGCACATATCGGCGGGTTCATCATCGGAATTATCCTGATCGGACTGTTTCCGCGCAAAGACAGTCCACGTTATGACTACTCCTCCCGAGTTTAGACTCATCATCAAAGGATTGGTGATGAACCCCATCGCGCCCGGGCGTGTGGACGTTTACGATCCCGGATACCTCGTGCTCTCCGGTGAAACGGTGGAACGCCTGGATCGGCGGGATCCACGTGTCGAGTTCCCGAAGGCTGCATTCGTCGACGCCGGACAAAAAGCAATCTTCCCGGGGTTTGTGGATACGCATGTGCACCTTCCTCAATTCGCGATTATGGGCACCGGCTCCGGCGAGTTGCTGACCTGGCTCCAAACTTATACGTATCCCGAGGAGGCGCGATTTGCCGATCCCGAGTATGCCGATAAAATCGCGCGTGAATTCTTTGATGCACTCGTCGCCAGCGGCACCACCACCGCCATGATTTATTCTTCCGTCCATGAGCAGGCCACGGACATCGCGTTTTCGGTCGCGCGAGCGAAAGGAATTCGCGCATTCATCGGAAAAGTCATGATGGACCGTAATTCACCTGCTGAACTTCAGGAAGAGACGGACGAATCCATCTCGGCCAGCAAGCGGCTTTTTGAAAAGTGGGACTCTGTGGACAATGGACGCTTACGTTACGTCTTCACTCCTCGGTTTGCGGCCGCCTGTTCGACGGATCTGATGAAGGCGGTCGGGGAAATCGCGAGCGAGCGAGGCGCGTTTGTGCAGTCGCATCTGAGCGAGAACAAGGATGAAGTGGAATGGGTCCGACAGCTTTTCCCCGGTTCGGCGTCATATACGGACGTATACGATCGAGCGGGAATGTTAACGCCGAGGTCGATCATGGCGCATTGCATCCACCTGTCTTCCGGCGAAATTGCGGTGCTGGCCAAACGGCAGACGAAGGTGGCGTTTTGTCCTTACTCCAACCGAACGCTTCGGAGCGGAATCATGCCGTACAAAACGCTTCGCGACGCTGGATTGAACGTATCGTTGGGAACCGACATCGCGGGCGGCCCGTCGCTTTCGATGCTGGAGCAAATGGATCAAGCGGTTCGCGCCGCGAACATCAGCCAGGATGAATCCCTCTACCTTGCGACACTCGGTGGAGCGACGGCGCTCGGGCTAGGGAACCGGATCGGCAGTTTTCAGCCAGGCAAGGACGCAGACTTCGTTGTCGTCGATCAAAAGCGCGTGCAGGAAGTTTACGTTCGCGGCAAGCTCGTGTATTTTAAGGCAAATGAATAAACCAACCTTATTCAGGAAGACACTGCTCGTCGTGGTGTGCGTGGCTGTCGGTTACCTTTCCCCGGCGTTCGGCGCGGACAAGTGGCTGAGCATTCGATCGAAGAACTTTTTGTTAGTCGGAAATGCAGGCGAATCCGATATTCGACGCGTCGGACGAACTCTGGAAGAATTCCGCTCCGCTGTGGGGATGACGTTTCCCCGAATCGACCAAACGTCGTCCGTACCTACAACGATTCTTGTATTCAAGAATGATGAGTCGTTCAAACCGTATAAGCCGCTTTACAAAGAACAGCCATCGAATGCGCTGGCATTCTTCCAGCCCGGTGAAGATGTCAACTATATCGCCGTTACTGCGACACTGCCTTCCCCGAACATCGTTCTTCATGAATATGTCCATTTCCTGTTGCGTCAGAACGTCGGTGGCTTGCCACTGTGGATAAGCGAGGGTCTCGCCGAGTGCTATAGCACCTTCGATCTCACTGGAAGGAACGAGTTCACGCTCGGGCGCGCTCCGGACCAACACATCGCCACACTGAATTCAACGCCTCGATTCATTCCGCTCAAGGAACTCCTGGCCGTCGGCCCGCAGTCCCCCGAGTACAACGAAGACTCGAAGCAAGGAATGTTCTATGCGGAATCATGGGCGATCGTTCATTACCTCCTGTTTGGCGCAGATGGAAAGCGGCGGAACCAATTCGCACAATTACTGACGTCGTTGTCGAAAGGCGAACGGTTTGATGACAGTTTCGGCGACGCTTTTCAAACGGATTACGGAACCCTGGCGGACGAGGTCCGCGAATACGTCCGCAAGCGGACCTCGTGGCCGATGATGAAAGTTGCGTCCAGGGATACCATCCAGGTGGACGCGCGATCCCTGGCCACGACGACGCTGTCCGATGCTGAATCCGATTTCTATTTGGGCGACCTGCTGCTTCACCTCAATCGAATTGCGGATGCCGAGCCGCATTTGACCGCCGCTGCTAAGACGCCTGACCTCGCGGCGGCTCAGGCATCTCTTGCGATCCTGCGTGTCCGGCAAAAGAAATATGATGAGGCCCTCACGTTGCTCCAAAACGCGATAGAGGTCGATTCGAAGAATCCGATCGTGAACTACTATTACGCCTACCTGATGGAGCGCGCCGATGCGGACTCGGCGGCAAATCTGGCAAACGCGCCCACCGACCGGTATCAAACGTTGCGCACGTACGCCAAGAAAACGATCGAGTTGGCGCCGCGTTTTGTCGAAGCCTATGCGCTTCTTGCGCGTGCCGATTTGACTGCCGGAGAGAACCTGGAGGAGGCCGACGCGACGTTGAAGAAAGCCATCGCTATCGCTCCCGGCCGTGAAGATCTACAACTGCTTCTCGCGCAAACGCAGCTGCGGGCAAATCGCACCGCCGAGGCGCGCGAATTGCTGGAGAGCGTGTCGCGCAGCACCTCCGATCCGGAGATACGCCGGCGGGCGACAGCTTTGCTGGATCAGAGCGAACCGACGGCAACGTTTACGGAAATCACGTCGATTGTCGAAAAAGAACTCGTTAACGAAAGGGCCGAGGAAGCGCGCCGTCAACCAACGCCCGCCACTCCACCCGCTCCACCGAGTCGAAGTGTCCAGGATACGGTTCTGGAGGCGGTGACGCCAATCGGGCCCGCAGTGGAGGGCGAAAAAGTCTCCGGCCTGCTGACGAATATGGATTGCTCAAATGGCTTGAAGCTGACCATCCGGACCGATCGGTCTACCGTCGAGCTTCACTCATCCGAGCCTAAGAAAATTCAGTTCATCAGTTATACAACGACGGTCAGCAATAACATCCGGTGTGGTCCGATAACTCCTAACGTCCCCGTCACGGTTACTTACCAGCCTGTTCCCGGCGGCCTGGGCGAGCCGCTGCTGATAGAGTTCCAGGAAAGAAAGTAAGAAAGGAACACAAAAAGCACAAGAAGCACAGAATTCCGAAACAACAAAGTCAGCATTCATTTGTTGTTGCCGGCAGCAATTGTGCTTTATGTGCTTTTTGTGTTCCGATGGGCCCTCGCAACGGCTCCCTACCTGCATATCTTCAGTTGGAGGGTTTGAGTAATGCACTTTCTGAGTCTGATGCTAGGTGCAGCGATGCTGCTATCTGCTTCTTTTCAGGGTTCATCGCAGTACGAGTGGAATAAGAAGTCCACTTTAACGACGGACCAACAGGTAGAGTTTCCCGGCATGGTACTCGAGTCAGGAACCTACGTGGTCAGGCTATGCGAGAGCGGAGAAAAGCGCAGTGTTGTCCAGGTGATGAATAAGGATGAAACACAAGTGCTCGCCTCGGTTGTCGCGGTACCGGATCATCGTACGCGGCCGGAAGACAACAGCGAGTTTACCTTCCATCAGGCGACGAGCGGCGGCTCGCATGCGGTCCGCTCGTGGTTTTTCTCCGGCGACCTGGTAGGCCTCGAGTTCGTTTACCCAAAGCACCGTGCCGAGGATATCGCGAAAGAAAGTGATGACCACGTTCTAGCGTCCAACAGCACCAACAAAGACGATGTGATTGTGGCGATCACACCGAACGGTAAAGAGATCGTCATTGATGGTCACGATCAGCACAAGAGACGAAAACCACAATGATTTCGAAGGCACTATTGTTCATCGGGATCACTTGCCTTGCACTATATGGCTTCGCTAACGTACAGGCTTACTTTCGTCAGGCCGAGCTTGAAGAAGAGCTTTACCAGGCGGACCCTCCTCCGGTGATCTACACATCAGCCCCCGTGCCGGCAAAGCACCTCAACGAAGGCGATTTGTTTGGACGGTTGGAGATCCCCCGTCTCGACGTGTCGGTGATGGTCATGGAAGGTGAGGATGATCGCACGCTGCGTCTCGGCGCAGGCCATGTACCGGGACCTGCACTCGCTATTGCGGGACACCGCGACACGTTTTTTCGTTCTCTGAAGGACATCAAGCCAGATGACGAGATCCTTCTTACGACTCCTTCAGGTGTCCGTGAGTATCGCGTTACATCCGCGAAGATCGTCGAGCCCAGCGACACCGCGGTTCTCGAGAACACCTCCGACGACACTCTCGCTCTGATCACCTGTTATCCCTTCTACTACATCGGTCCCGCCCCAAAGCGTTTCATCGTTGAAGCGAAGAAGAACTAACAGTTACAATTACGGTTTGTCGTTTGACCGTTTGTCCCGTTCGTCTAGCCCGGTCTAGGACACAGCCCTTTCAAGGCTGCAGCACGGGTTCGAATCCCGTACGGGACGTTTCTCTCTTGAAAAGACGCTTCGGCCAACACTTCTTATCCGATAAAGCGATCCTTCGTAAGATCGTTCAATTTGCGCAAATAGCTGCGACGGACACAGTCCTTGAAATCGGCGCCGGTGCCGGCGCCCTGACGATGGAACTCGCGGCCGCTGCCCGACGAGTCGTTGCGATCGAGATCGATCTTGACTTGATTCCGGCGCTTGAACGCCGCATCCCGTCAAATGTCGAAATCCTGGAAGGCGATGCGCTCGATGCCGAATTTCCAAAAGGCGCTTTCAAGGTTGTCGGCAATCTGCCCTACAACGTCGCAATCGCTCTTCTGAAACGCTTCATCGAGCACCGCGACCAAATCGTCGATGTTACGGTGATGTTACAAAAGGAAGTCGCCGATCGGCTTAAAGCGGTGCCCTCGACGCCCGAGTATGGACCGCTTTCCATTTTGATCCAGTACTACGCGAATGTTCGCTATGGCTTCACCGTACCTCCTGGAGCTTTCAAACCTCGGCCAAAAGTGGATTCGGCCGTCGTTCGTTTGGAATGGAAGCCGGACGTCGTCGTCGCGCGCGCCTTTACGGACTTCGTACAACACGCATTCGCCTCTCGACGCAAGAAACTGGTGAATAACCTGTTGAGCTCATTCGGTTCTTTAGGCCGTGATGAGGTAATCCAGCGGATCGAAAAAGCGGGCATTCCGGTGAACGCGCGTCCGGAGCAGCTTTCCATGACGCAATTTTTACGTGTGTATAATCTGTTCCAATGATGCAGAGCGATCAAACAGTCGATGTTATTCCCCTTGGTGGTCTCGGTGAATTCGGGATGCACATGATGGCGTTTCGGTGCGACGGAACAATCATCGTCGTTGATGCTGGCATGATGTTCCCCGACGAAGAATTGCTCGGAGTCGACGTCATCGTTCCGGATATAAGCTACCTTCTCGAGAACCGAAACGAAGTCAAAGCCATTTTCCTCACCCATGGTCACGAGGACCATATCGGTGCGCTGCCATTCATTCTGCCGTATCTCAATGTTCCCATCTATGGCTCGCGGTTTACGATGGCTTTGGTAAAGAACAAGCTCGAGCAGCATGGCTTGCTGGACGAGGCCCGGCTTAATACGATTACCCCAAAACAGCCGATCGAAATCGGATGCTTTTCCGTCGAGTTTTTCCGGGTCACCCATTCCATCGTCGATTCATTTGCGCTAGCCATCAAAACTCCGCCAGGCATGATCATCCACACGGGCGATTTCAAAATCGATCCCATGCCGGTGGACGGAAAGCTGTTTGACCTGCATACATTGGCCGCACATGGCGACCAGGGTGTGCTGGCCCTGTTTTCGGACAGCACGAATGCGGAGCATCCGGGGTATACGCCCTCGGAACGATCCGTCAATGATCGCTTCGAATCGATTTTTCGCACGTCGAAGGGCCGCATCATCCTCTCATGCTTTACGTCGTCAATTCCTCGACTTCAGCTCGTCATCGATCAGGCAAAGCAGTACGGACGCGTGGTGAGCTTTCTCGGCAGGCGAATGGGACAAAACACGGAGACGGCGGAGGAGCTTGGCTTCCTGAAGATTCCACCCGGCCTCGTGATTCGTTCGAAGGATATTCGGAACTACCCGCGCGAGAAAGTGTGCGCCGTTGCCGGCGGTTGCCAGGGCGAGCCGATGTCTGCGTTGTCGCGCCTTGCATTGGATGACCACAAGGATTTTCAGATCGAAGAGGGCGATACCGTCGTCCTCTCGTCGCGACACATTCCGGGAAACGAGCGCGCCATCAACCGCATGATGGACCATTTCTACCGCCGCCGCGCCGAGATCTATTACGCCGACGGGAGCCAGCCACCGGTCCACGTGAGCGGACATGCGAGCGAGGAGGAACTGAAACTTGTGGTCACACTCGTGAAGCCGCGGTTTTTCATTCCGATTCACGGGACATATCGTCACATGCATCGTCATGCGAAGGTTGTCGAAAAAACGGGGGTGGTTCGCGATCGCGTTATCGTCGCCGAGACCGGGGACATCATTCGCTTTGGACCCGCGAGCGCCGAAATCGTCGGCAAAGCCCCGGTGGGCCGCGTACTGATCGATGAGGGGAGTCTTGAAGAGGTCGAAGAAGTGGTGATACGTGACCGCCGTCACATTTCGGAAGACGGCATCATTCTTACGATCATCGCGATCAACAAACAGACGGGCATGATGGAAATCCCGCCCGAGATCATCTTTCGCGGCGTCGCATTTATTGAAGAGGAACGGCTTCTGGCAGAGAGCAAAGAGATGCTCGCGGAAACGATCGGCAAGGCGTCTGTCGAGGAACGTGGCGATTGGACCGTCATCAAAGAAAAGATCCGCAAAGACCTCAAGAAGTTTTTTTACAAGCAAACCGCGAAGCGCCCCTTCATTCTGCCCGTGATTTTGGAAATTTGAGCGAATTGGTTGGGTTAGGGGATTATTCGCCTGATTCACACAGTTCGTCGAGTTATACAACTTTTTGACCTCATGCTGTAATTGCGCTTTATGACTACATTTCAGGCAATCGTCTTTGGGGCTGTGCAAGGCATTACCGAGTTTCTCCCGGTATCGAGCACCGCTCATCTGATTCTTCTTCCCTGGTTCCTCGGGTGGCCGGATCCTGGCCTTGCTTTCGACGTTGCTCTCCATATCGGCACCCTCGTGGCACTATTGATCTACTTTCGCGCTGAATGGATCGCGCTTACGCTGTCTGCATTTGATCTCATTCGGGGTCGGACTGAGGACGCCAATGCACGGATGGCGCTGCTCATCATCATCGGCACGATTCCGGCGGCTATCGCCGGCGCTCTATTCGAGCACAGAGTGGAAGACTCCCTACGAAGTCCTCTCGTGATCGCGACCACGCTAATCCTCCTGGCTATCGTACTGGTCATCGCCGAGTTGAAAGGGCGGCGCAAGAAGGGCCTCTATGACCTTTCAACCGCTGATGCGGTGACCGTTGGTTTCGCGCAGGCACTCGCTATCGTTCCGGGCGTATCGCGATCCGGCGTCACCATCACGGCCGGGCTCTTCCGCGGCATCAAACGCGATGCGGCCGCCAAGTTTTCTTTCTATTTATCGACTCCAATCGTTGCTGGTGCGGCGGCAAGTCAGGTTCTACACATCATGAAAGCCGGCGTCACAGGGGAGCAGATGACCCCTCTCCTAATCGGCATCGTTTCGTCCGGCATTGTCGGATACTTAGCCATTGCATTTCTGTTACGCTATCTTCAAACACACAACACTTTCTTGTTTGTTTACTACAGAATTGCACTAGGTATTGTGGTGTTGCTCGCTTTCTTGTCAGGATTTCGCTAGAATCCTTCGGATGTTCAATCGCTGGGCTGGCTACTTCGTTCCATCTGAACGCCGCAGGCTCAATGAATTCGTCGGTCTCCTCGTTCTAACGTTCGGGATTCTTCTGGCATTGAGTCTCATCTCTTTCAACCCCGACGACCCGTCGTTCAACATCAGTCAAAGGCCACAACTCGCCGAGAAACCGACAAACTTTGTAGGCTTCGTCGGCTCATATGGGTCAGATCTTTTCTTTCAAACCTGGGGATACTCCGCCTTTCTTTTGCCGGTTTTTCTGGGCATCTATTCGTTTCACTGGCTCGCGTCCTGGCCGGTAAAAAATTTCGGAACTCGCTTGACCGGAATGATCCTCATGATCCTTACGGTCTCGGCAACGCTCGGCATGGCGCCCTGGCGCATCCACGACCAGGTTCTGCCGGGAGGGTTGTTCGGAAAAATACTTGCGGACATCTTGCAAGCATCCTTTAACGGAACCGGGTCCGCGGTGGTTCTCGCTTCCGCGTTTCTCATTTCGCTGTTTCTTTGCACCAAATTCTCGTTTACCGGCACGGCCAGCTTTTTGAAGCCGAGATTCCGGTTCGTTTCGCGCATCTCAGAACGTTGGGCCGACTGGAAGGCGGGGCGTGTCGAACAGAGAGAGCTCCGAAGTATCGATTTGAAGAAAGATAGAGCGCTAAAGAAACAAATGATCCTTACCGAGAAGCCGGTGAAAGCGATCGAAAGGACGCCAGAGCCTGCGGTCCTGCGCGAGTCCCGCGAATCCCGTCCCGAAGCCGTTGTTGCTACAAGTGTGCGATCTCTCGTCATGCCAAGAAGGAAAGCAGCGGCAGCCGCAACTTCGACCGAATTTCCGCCTTTGTCTTTGCTCCGTGCGCCTGCTGCGGCATTCTCCGTGGATGAGGACGAACTGCGGGCGAGAGCAAGGCTTCTTGAGGAGAAGGCGCGGGAATTCGAGGTGGAAGGTTCAGTGAATCACATCCATCCCGGACCTGTCGTGACGACGTTTGAGTTCAAGCCGGAGCCCGGCGTGAAGTACTCGAGAATCACGAGTCTCGGGGATGACCTTTGCTTGGCGCTCAAAGCGGAGTCCGTCCGTATTGATCGCATTCCCGGCAAGTCTACTGTTGGTGTAGAAGTGCCGAACGACGAACGGGCAACGATCATGTTGCGCGAAATCCTCGAATCATCGGAGTACCAACATGCAAGCTACCGCCTGCCCCTGGCACTCGGTAAAGACATCACCGGGAAAATTGTAGTTTCAGACCTTCAGAAGATGCCGCACCTCCTGATGGCCGGATCTACGGGAACAGGCAAAAGCGTTTCGCTCAACACCATGATTCTCTCACTGCTGTATCGATGCCGGCCGGATCAAGTGAAGATGATCATGATCGATCCGAAACGCCTCGAGCTTGGTTTATACCAGGACATTCCACACCTTCTCGTGCCGGTCGTTACGGAACCGAAGATCGCACAAAACGCGTTGAAGTGGGCTGTGATGGAAATGGAAACCAGATACAAAAAGCTCGCGAAGCGCGGAGTCCGAAACCTGGAGGCCTACAACGAGCAGGTGAAGCAGCTTCCTATTCCCGGCCTCGAGGATCAAGTGCAGGAAGAGGAAAACCGCGAACCGTTGCCTTACCTCGTCATCATCATTGATGAGCTCGCGGATCTCATGATGACTGCACCGCGGGAAGTGGAAGAATCCATTACGCGGCTCGCACAGATGGCGCGAGCCGTCGGCATCCATTTGATCCTTGCCACTCAGCGGCCCTCGGTCGATGTCATCACGGGTTTGATTAAGGCCAACTTCCCTGCCCGCATTTCGTTCCGTGTCGCATCAAAGGTGGACTCAAGGACCATCCTCGACTCGAACGGTTCCGAGCAATTGCTCGGCCGCGGTGACATGCTCTTTTTGCCGCCGGGCTCGTCGCGTTTGATGCGCGTGCATGGCCCGCTTGTTACGGAAGAAGAGGTCACGCAGGTAGTAGAGTTCCTGAAAAAGCAGGGCAAGCCTGCTTACAACGACAGTATTCTGGAATCGCCCGACGAGCGCGCAGATCTCGGCGAGGGCGATGGGCAAGTGGATGAATTGTACGAAGACGCCGTCAAGATCGTGGTGGATATCGGCAAAGCGTCGACCTCGGTCCTACAACGACGCCTGCGAATCGGCTATGGACGCGCCGCAAGCCTGCTCGATGCAATGGAGCGCGACGGCATCATCGGTCCACCTGACGGAACGAAACCTCGCGCCGTTCTCGTAAACCGCGAAGACTACTCAAACGAGGAATAGAGGAAAGCAACACGTAAGGCACAAGAAGCGCAAAAATATTTTGTGCATCTTGTGCTTTTTTGTGTTCCGATTTTTTTATGGGCTTTAAGACAGATGCCATCCATGCGGGACAGGAACCGGATCCCTCGACTGGAGCCGTAACTGTCCCAATTTATCAAACGTCGACATACGTTCAAGAGGGTCTCGGCAAGCACAAGGGCTTCGAATACGCGCGCACACAGAATCCGACTCGCATGGCACTCGAGAGAAATATGGCCGTGTTGGAGCGGGGTGTTGCGGCTTACGCGTTCGCTTCGGGTATGGCTGCGACGACTGCCTTGACTCAACTGCTCTTGAAGCAGGGCGATCACGCGATCTGCTC
>Ga0075433_10004012_pt1 | contig 11389 bp, 13 predicted proteins | sample RhiMethybrSRZTD2_FD_75299 | JGI IMG/M metagenome (GOLD analysis project Ga0075433, IMG submission 75299) | Populus rhizosphere microbial communities from Tennessee, USA - Rhizosphere MetaG P. TD hybrid SRZTD2 | ecosystem: Host-associated > Plants > Roots > Rhizosphere > Soil | place: USA... | reverse complement strand
GTCCTGCAAGTCTTCGTAGACGTAGGCGCGAAAGGCTTCACGACCAAGCAGACTCAGCCAAATCGAACCCAGGTCTGAGAGTAAGGAGCCGTAACGGGGGCCTATGAAAGGATGCTCAGCGACGATCTCAACGCAGGGGTACACGTCGATGGGCCGCATCGGCCGACAGCGGATTGTCATGGACGCTCTTAAACTCCCGGACAAGAGACCTGAGTAGTCTTTTAGGGCAGTTGTCTTATACCAACTTCAGGTCCACAGTTCTTTGCCCTTAGAGCAATGATCCGACTTGGATTGATGGCGATAGCCTGGCCAGCGATAAGAAGCGGGCTCGTAGGCGGGAGATGTCTGCAGCGGCGATGGCCAGTTGATTCTCTGCGTCACGTGGTCTGGTTTCTTGAAGTTACGGCTTGAGAGATGAATGAGAACTAGATGTTTCGTGGACTATCGACACAATCACTTGCGCGTGCAAGGCTGACTGCGTTATGCGCCGCTTGTGGACCTGGCGGCCACTTAGTACGGGGGCGGGACTGGGATGCCCGAATGGCACGTGGACAAGATCGTTAATGTCGGTGAGTCTAACACGGTTTTTAGCACAGCCGACGACCAGCAAATCCCAATGGGATTCCGGCTCGCACCGGTTGCACTTCGCACACTGTTACAAGAGATGTCCCGTGGTCAATTCAAAGACCTGGAGATGACTTCAGACCCTTGCAACAGAATCTAGGCATTTTCGAATAGGAGAATGCGATGAGGTCAAAAGGACTTGGACAGGCCATGGAATGGGTAGTTGCAGCCGTTCTTTGTATGTTGCTTGGAGCTTGTGGAGGAAGTGGGAACGGAGATGGAACTGGGCCGCAACCCACTCGACGCGCCGCAAGCCTTACCATTCTGGCCGGAAATAACCAATCCTGGACGGTCGGGACACTTCTTCCGGCACCACTACAAGTTAAGGTGAACGACGAGGGCGGGCAGCCATTTTCCGGGGCTACCGTAACCTGGAGTGTCACCGCTGGGGGCGGAAGTGTTCAGTTTGCATCCAGCACAAGCCAAGCCGATGGCACTGCCAGCACGCTATGGAGTCTCGGGAAGCAAGTCGGGCCGAACAGCGTAACGGCAGCGGTCACTGCTGTCTCCCCGGTTGCATTCTCCGCCATGGCATTAGCCGGTCCTTTCGCCGAAATCAACATCTTGGTGCCTGATCCGCCGACAGAAACTGGTGATATCACTCAGTTAAATGCATCGGGCAGCGACGCGTTTGGAAATCCGGTACCCTTGCCTCCATTAACCTGGGCTTCGGCAGATCTTGCTGTGGCTACCGTTACGCCAGGCGGCCTGTTGGCTGCCCTAAATCCTGGCTCAGCCCGGATATCTGCCACCGGCGAAGCAATCACTGGTTCACTCACCTTAACGGTGAACGCCGGCACAACATTTACCTTGGGCACAGTAGAAACCGTGTTCACCTACAACACAGACAATTGTTACTACCTCGATGTTCCGGATGTTCCTGCGCGCGCTGTGCGACTTGCTGATGGCACGCTGATGCTCGTGGCGGGAAACGATCCCCAGAATTACGCCATGTTCGGGGCGGATTTTTCGTCATTGAAAAAGGACTGCTCCACCGCGACCCTGCTGGCACACGACGACTTTACCCCACAGAGTTATCAGAACCGGGAGTGGATTGATTCGGTGTACCGACAAGGAAGCGTTATTCATGCACTTGTGCATAACGAGTACCATGATCCCATTGCGCCGAATTGTCTGCCCGGAAATTCCGGTGCCGGAAATCCTTGCTGGTATAACTCGATCACCTATGCAGTCTCAACAAATAATGGGCATACTTACACTCAGGCTGCCAGCCCGGTGCACATACTCGCGCCCGCGCCGGAGTTGTGGGACCCCTCCGGTACGCCACCACCTTACGGCTACTTCAATCCTTCCAACCTCGTGCATGCTTCGGACAACTATTATTATTCGATTTTCATAGGCAACAGGCGGTCAGGCGAAGGTGGACTCTGCGTAATGAGGACCCTGGATCTGAGCGATCCGACCTCTTGGCGCGCTTGGGACGGCAGCAGCTATAACTTGGCGATGACAAGTCCATATGCCGGACCAGTGCCTGGAATCTGTGCCCTGATCGGAGTCGGCCAGCTGCTGGGGCCATACGATAGCCTCACGTTCAACACTTATCTGGGCAAATACATGCTCACTGGAATCACCGTCGTAGGTGACCCGCTGGGCAATTACGTGTGCGGCATTGGGTATTCGCTGAGCAACGACTTTATCAACTGGACGAGAACGCGCCTTATCCGGCCGCAATACATCCCGGGTTTCCCGCCCTGTGCATCTCCGAATGGAACCGGCGCGGTGGCATTCGTGTCCGTCATTGATCACGCCGATCCCACTATCAACTTTGAACAGCCAGGCTCGACTCCTTACATCTATTACACGCGTTTTAATGATCTGTTTCTGAACCGTGATCTAGTTCGGGTGCCCGTGACAATTACAGCCCACTAGAATCGAAGGGTCCAGCAACTGAAATGGCTAAAACCCTTGGCCTCATGGCCGCCAGGATTTATCGATTGCAATCCAGCGCACACGAGCACGGACGGTGATCGTTCGAATCAGGAGAGTCTCTATGAATTGCCGAAGGCAAATCCTATTCGGGATCGCAGCCGTTTTTGGGGCGGCTTTACTACATGCTCAATCACCTGAAACCAGACCAAGCTCTGCAGAGGTTCTGCGGACTTTCAAGACAGTCTATGTTCAGTCGAAGACGCCGCTTGCCAAGCCCGAGATGCTGGCTGGCGAACTGCAAAAAAGCGGCGACTTTGATAGCTGGGGGCTGTCCATTACGAGCTCTTCCTCCGACGCCGATGTCATGGTCGAGATAGACCACCAGCCGGGTTGGTTCTACTACACCTACACAATGACTCACCGGAGCAGCGGGATGGTCCTGGCCGTGGGACGAGTAGACGCCTGGGACGGTAAGTATGCGTCAGCAAAGATTGCAAAGGCCATCATGAAGCGATGTGCTGCAGTCCGCAACCCTCAAAAACAGAAATGACGGTTTAGCAGAGGGAGCTATGAAGTTCCTCATCACGAGCAAAATGCCCGACGTAAGGGGTTGGCAAATGTCCGCCTGTCGAGTTGTTAGAGCATCTTTCATTCACCTGATCCGTCTTTTCGCTGCCATCTGTTTCCTTGGCAATGCGATTTCTGTGTCAACATCCGAGTCCCTTGACAGGCCGGACTACAATCGTACTCCATTAGGTCTGTCTGAGAGAGAGCTGTGGTTACGTTTGACTGCGCCGCTGGACACGGACCATGGCTAGTGACATTCAGGAGCAAGTAATCAAGTCGCTCGAGCGGGTGCTGGATCTCCGCCGTGGAGATCTTGGCCGTGGTTTTTCGCTTGCTATCTCCCTATTTTTGGTCGCCGCAGCAGTCATTGCTGGGAAAATCGCACGCGACGCCCTGTTCCTCAATCACTTCCCGGCCACTCAACTCCCCTATGCTGATATTGGAGTAGCCGTGTTGGTGGGCTTCGTCGTCGCCGGCTGCATGCAAATCAGCAGGCGTTTTAGTTTCTCGGCCACGCTTCTCGGAACGATGCTGGTGTCGACCGTTGTCAGTCTATTGTTCTGGCTATCGGCGCACTATTACGACTACAGGTGGCTCTATCCGATTCTGTATGTATGGGCCGGGATCTTTGGTGTGCTGGCACCCACCCAGGTCTGGACGCTATGCAATCATGTGCTGACCACGCGCGAAGCAAAACGTCTGTTTGGCGTGATAGGTGCGGGAGCCATCACGGGATGGATCTTCGCAGGAGCCTTGTCCCGCATAGTGGCTCAGAGACTTGGCACTGAGAGTCTGTTATTAGCTGTGGCACTATTCTCATTATTGGGAGCGCTGGCGATTTTCCTCTCTGTCCGTGGAGTGTCTGCGCAGCAAGAACAAGAGCAGTCCCCTGGAGTCGCAACGCCGCTGAGTTTGCGAGAAAGCCTTCAAACGATCTGGTCTTCACAGCATCTCCGGAGCATTGCCGTTCTGATCGCTCTTTCTTCATTCGTAACAACCATAGTTGGATGGCAGTTCAAGGCCATCGCCAAGCAGTTCCTGATACAAAAAGATGTCCTGGCGTCGTTCTTCGGAGACTTCAACTTTTACGCTGGCGTCGTCGCCCTTGTTGTGCAGCTGCTTCTGGCTTCCCGACTATTGCGCCGGTTCGGGGTCGGACCTGTCCTGATGCTTGCGCCGCTAGTTGTGATCGTTACATCGGTCGGCGTGGTGGTCTGGGGCACGCTGCTGTCGGTGATTCTGTTGCGGGGCGGGGATCAGGTCCTACGTTACTCGTTAGATAAGCCCGCAATGGAACTGCTCTACTTACCTGTACCAGCCTCCATAAAAGTTCAGGCAAAGACCTTCATCGACACGGTGATTTGGCGGATGGGAGACGGCGTTGCTGGCGTCTTCCTCTTGCTGTTCGCCACCTCCCTGCGCGTGCCGGGGCGTCAGTTCGCATGGATTCCATTGCTGTTAAGTCCCGCGCTGATAGCTGCTGCCCTTTATTCTCGCCGCTTTTATGTTGCTACCCTTCGCGATACGGTGAGAAAGCACCACTTGGATGCAGGCGTGAGGTTTACATCAGTGTTGGACCGGGACGCGACGATAGAAATTATGCGGTCCAATGTTTCCGCACGGGACAGTAAGCAGGTGCTCTACGCAATGAGCCTCTTCGACCTCGAAAAGCGGCCCAGCACTCACCCTCTGCTCCACGATCGCATCAACTATCCCGATCCTGCAGTACGCCGTAAAAGCATCTCGCTGCTGCGCGCAGCCAGGGATCCGAGCGCTGTGCAGGCGGTGGAACCGATGTTGTGCGATCCGAACCTTGAAGTGCGTACAGAGGCGCTGCTCTACCTAGCGGAATGCTCCAATCTCGATCCCCTTGCGCACATCAAGACGCTCGGAGACTTCCCTGATTTTTCCATTCGCGCGGGTGTAGTGTCGTTTCTCGCCACCCCCGGAGAATCGCAGAACATCCCCGCCGCCGCCGAGATCCTCGATCAGATGGTGCGGAAAACCGGCCCCGAAGGCCGGGAAAGCCGTCTAGAAGCGGCACGCCTAGTGGCCATGCTGCCTCCAGAATTTCCGGAGCCGTTGATTGTACTGCTTCAGGACGCCGACCACGAGGTTACTCGCCAAGCGATTTGCGCGGTTGTGAAATTGCGACAGGCACGCTTCCTACCCCAACTGATCGAGCGTCTGGACCAGCGGGATCTTGTGAAAGAGATTCAAATGGCGGTGGCCAGTTTCGGTGATTCGGCCATCGAGTTTTTGGGCGCCTCCTTGGCTGACTTAAGTCGGCCACCGACTATTCGGCGTCGTATTCCACCCATACTCGCGAAAATCGGTACGCAGTCTGCTGCCACTGCACTGGTCGACTGCTTGATCGAAAAAGATATTCGAGTGCGGACCCGCATACTCGGTGCACTTCGTGACATCTGCAAGCACCATCCCGCCATCAAACTGGATATCCAGATTCTCGATCGAACGTTAACGGCAGAGATCGCGGAGCATTGTCGCGCTTACCAGATTCTCGAAGTCATGTCAGGTGTTCACCCCGCCCCTGCTGCAGTGCTGCATCCACTTCGAGAGGGTATACAGCACCAACTGGAACACCTTTTTGCTATCTTGAGCCTGCGTTACCCACGCGAACTTGTCAGCGCATATTTCAGCTTGCGATCCGGTGAGACTTCAGTACACGACAATGCGCTGGAGTACTTGGATAACGTCCTCGACCCAGAGCTAAGAAGAAACCTGGTTCCACTGCTGGACGCTCGAACTAGCGATTCCGAGCGCGCACACCAGGCGGGGAGAATTACTGGGAGCGGATTGCCAAGTCTCGACGAGGCGGTCGCATTTCTACTCCAAAGTGGAGACCCTTGGTTGAAGTGCTGCGGGGCTGGCGCAGTGGCTGCTTACAGACTACACTCGTTTCAGCCCAGCCTCGATCACTGCACTAACGACTCCGATCCCGCGGTCAGGGAAGCAGCCCAGCAAGCGAAATGCGTACTGCGTACCACCATCTAAAAAGAGGCGCGGTTGATGGGCGACACTGACAAAAACGCAGGGCACGACAAGATCGCCCCCTCCAGCTCCGACAACGCTGCATTCCGACCAGATTCCATCCCCACAAGCCAAGAACTGGACTTGTTCCGGAGTATGGTTCAGACCGTTGCCGATCGTTACGAGGTACTCGAGGAGATAGGGCGAGGCGGAATGGGCGTTGTGTATCGGGTTCGTGACCGCGAGACCGATGAAATGCTAGCCCTCAAGATTATCCGTCCTGATTTGGTGACCGACACACGACTGCTGGAACGCTTCAAGCGCGAGCTCCGCTTGGCACGGCGCATTACTCACGCCAACGTTTGCCGCGTTCATGAGCTATACCGCACTCCTGTACTTGTGTTTGTGACCATGGAACTGGTCGAGGGAGAGACTTTGCGCTCCGTCCTGCTCCGACGCGGAAGAATGAGCCTGGAAGAGTGCATCGGTATTGCCCGACAAGTCTGTGCCGCATTGGCGGAGGCGCATAAGCAAGGGATTGTGCATCGCGATCTGAAGCCAGAGAACATCATGCTCGACCGCTCCGGCACGGTCAAAGTGATGGACTTCGGGCTTGCCCGCTCGGTTGAAACCGTCAACACCCTTACTACCGGCACACTGGGCACACCCGCTTATATGTCTCCGGAACAAGTGGAAGGTCAGCCCGTCGACCCGCGCACGGACATCTACGCTTTGGGCTTGATCCTGTATGAAGTGTTCACAGGTGTGGTGGCGTTCACTGCGGATACTCCTATCGCTTTGGTCTGGAAGCAAGTTCACGAAACACCCCTCCACCCGCGCATTTTGGAGCCTTCGCTTTCACCAGTTTTAGAGAAAACAGTTTTGAAGTGTCTGGAAAAAGACCCGCGTCGCCGTTATCAATGCGTTGAAGAAGTAGACAAGATGTTGGAAGAAATACTCAAAGCACCCACAGACAAAACTAAAAAGCTTACCGGGAGTGGAAGTCGACATTGGTTTTTTAACGCGCCGCCCGGCGCTCTTCCCAGGCCGCCGAGAGCTGTTGCGGTCACATTGCTTGTCCTCATTCAAATTCTTTATTTAAGTCTATATTTGGTTGCCCTTGCCAAACTCGAAACGATACACATTGTGCTCAACCACTTTCTGCCTGATACTGGCCGCCTGATGGTGGAGGTCATTCGTGTCAGCGCCCTGTTAGGCATCGGACTTCGACTCTATCTTCTCGCTTCTGCTGCGTTCGACTATAAAGGTCTGGGAAATGATTTTCGCCGCCTCTCTTTTTTGCTAATTCCGCTGGATGCGCTTTGGTCTTGGTCACCTCTTTTACTACTTGCTGCGAGTAAGATCGGTTCTTTGGCGTTCGCGTGCATCGTGGCATTGGCGCTGCTGCCGCTGTCACAACGCACAGTGGTTCGTATGGCGTACACGTGGACAGATGAGTGACTTTACATCTGCAATGTGAAGCCGCCGTGACGCCTCCGCAGTGCCATGTCTAAAACTGTACGCGACCAAGTAACACTACCTGCTCTTATGAAATGGAATGTTGCACTAATCGTATATCTGATCGGCCTAAGCCTTGCAAGTGATGCGGCCGAGCTGAAACAGAAGACGATCACTGCCTTCGACAAATACGTCGCCGTCACCGAGGCTGGAATCAACAATGAACTGCGTGCGGGTGGAACATTCCTGTATGTGGACGGTCTGGCAGAGGACGCGAGACAGAGTTCTTACGACAAGCTGAGGAAGGGCGAAGTGCTGGTCGAACGGCGGGAAACAAAAGGCCCGGGGCTCAGCTCAGATGTGCCTGATGGAATGGTGCATCACTGGGTTGGAATCATTTTTATTCCTGGCGTTACGCTGGCGGAGCTTCTGCCCATCATGCGGGACTATGATCGCCGGAGCGAACTCTACAAGCCGGAGGTCATTGCCTCTCACTTGATCTCCCATCAGGGAGATGATTACGGTTTCTTTCTGCGCCTTTACCAGAAGCGGTTTACCACTGTGGTCTTCAACACGGAGTACGTCGCGCACTGGGGTCAGGTCGATCCGCACAAGACGTATTCACATTCCATCAGTACAAGGATTGCTGAGGTGAAGGACTCCGACCATCCGGATGGCGAGGAATGGCCAGTCGGGCAAGGCCGGGGCTATCTTTGGCGGCTCAACACTTATTGGCGATTTGAGGAAAAGGACAACGGTGTCTACATGCAATGCGAAGCACTATCGCTGACCCGCGACATTCCAATTGGCCTGGGCTGGTTATTGAAGCCGCTGGTTACCAAGATTCCCCGCGAATCGCTCAGTCGCGCGTTGGGTCAGACCCGGGCGGCGGTACCGGAGAAAAAGAAACCTGGTAGCCTCTAGCTCTTCGCTGCTGGCAAATCCAAACTGAGGACGGGAGTCTTCCCGCCAGGACGGGTTGTGAAGAGGGCATGTCAAGGACATTTTTTCCCTCGACTGGAAGGAGAAGATATTTCCGTGCCTTCCAGCCCCTGTGCTTGAGACGAGGCGTTGGGTCGTGCTGGGGATCTTGCATGGTTCCATCTCGGTTGCATCCTTATTGAGTAGCGACGACGTCGATCGGTTTCTGAAGCTGGCAAGCCGGAGCGGTTGCCTGGTTGGCAACCCATAGATCTATCTGAGGCTCGTGGCCTAGTGCTTTTTGGGTTGTCCGAGGGTATGGGGGGTTCGCGGAGGCTAAGTGCCCGCAGTGGGCACTTCACGCCTACAGGCGATTAGGATACTCACTCTCGAACCCGAGCATCTCAAGAACCGATCCAGTACTGCCCGAAGAAGAATCACCGCACATGGAAAGGGCAGTTACCCTTGACGCTTAAGCGGCTTGCGAGTTCAGTTTGTTGATGTTGAAGTCTTCTCCCTTCTTCCACACCGGTCTCGGTATCCACCAACGCAATTTGCTGGAAGCCCGGATGATAATCACAGCCTATAATCAGCATGCTCGGCTCCTTCCTCCGAGCCCTTTGGTTTGGTTTGCGCCTCCAAAGTCCACTCCGGCCTGGGAGCCGACATTGTTATGGAATCATTACGCTCATAACCGAATGGCTATGAGTGTGATCGCTTGGATGACAACAGTCATATTCCTGGTCTGTAACAGTCTTGAAGCCGGTCGCGACCGTTTGAACGAGGCCCTTGCGCTGGAGAACCTGTCGGGCCACCCGCTTCCGGATAGCGCAAATTGAGCGAATCTCGCATCCGATGTAGCCCTTCTCCGGTTGGGCATCACCCCAATTAATCCTTTTCGGGGTACTTCGTCTGCGCGATCAAGAAGCGCACGCTCTCGTGCCAACGAATAAGTTTGCTCCCGAAAAAGCAAAATCTGCGGAGATCTCGTGATATCCAGTGAGGCCGATTATGCCTTCCGAGTAACGGTTCAGTAGAGGCAAATCGAACCCAAGGTCAAACGAAGGAGCATTCTATGCTTTCACGCATATTCATATTCGGGAACTTGCAGCGCGCTATGGTAGCTTTCGCCCTGCTGGTTTCAATTCCCGCTACTGCGGTTGCGCAATATGGCAGCGGTGGGACGGGAGCAACACCCACATACCCAGGAGGGGCGCATCCGAGCTACGGGTCAAGAGGTGCAGTAATCGGCGTAGCTGTAGCAGGTGCGGCCGTCGGTGCCGGTCTACTCTACTGGAAACTTCACAGTCGGGCGAAGCTGCAAGGCTGCGTGGCTGGTGATGGAGACAAGCTGGTCAATGAAAAAGACAATCAAACCTACAGCCTCAGCAACAAGCAAAACAAGTCGCTGAAGCCCGGGGAGCGCGTGGAACTGCTGGGCACGAAGGCAAAAGATTCTTCGGGCGAGCCAACGTTCGAGGTCCGCAAAATGAGCAAGAACCTTGGCCAATGCACGTCTACCACCGCAGAGAAGCGGTGATGACGTAGGCGCCATTCGCTTGCGCTTGACCGAGGCTGGGACAACGCGCCCTTCCTTGGGAAGGGGAAAGCAACGATGGGAGCAGCTAGCGTGATTGGTAATTCGATAACGGGCGCGGCGGCAAGAGCGGCCCTTGACGACATGGCCCTAGTCCATGCCTGCAAGAGTGGAGATGCGGCCGCGTTCGAGCAACTGGTGAAGCGATACGACCGCAGGCTCCTTAGCATCGCTCAAAATGTCACTCACAATTGGGAGGACGCGCAGGACGCCGTTCAGGAGGCCTTCCTAAAGGTCTTTCGGAGGTTGGCCCAGTTCCAGGAGAAGTCACAATTCTCGACGTGGCTGATTCGCATCACGGTCAATGAGTCGCTGATGAAGCTGCGAAAGCAGCGCTCCAACAGAGAAGTGTCCATCGACGAAGATTTTCAGAACGATGTGGCACCGTTCGACGTAGTCGATTGGGACCCTAATCCGGAGGAACTATACAGAAAATCTGAATTACGAGACATCTTAAGGCGCACACTGCAGGAGTTGCAGCCCGGCTTAAGCGTGGTCTTCGTGCTGCGTGACATAGAAGGGCTTTCCACCAATGAGACGGCGGAAGTGCTTGAGCTGACTCCCGTCGCAGTTAAAGCGCGATTATGGCGGGCTCGGCTACAGTTGCGCGAACGGCTAAGTAAGTACTTCGGCGTCGGGGTCACATGTAGCTGAACAGCTGCAATCGAGAACTGTGACAGACGACACCATTCGTCAAGCTCGTCGAGAACGCACATGTCGTCACCCGATCCCAAGTTTATTGCGAGATCCTATCGGTAGTTGGCGAAATAGTGCGCCAGTTCACTCATTGACTGCGAACCGGCTCGACCCCGCCTCGGCGCTGAATTCCGACCTTTATCGCCTCGCTAGTCTCTCGTACTCCAATACTGGCAAACGGCTCGAATCACGACGGTCCCGGATTGCACGTCCATGCTTGTGACGCTGCCTCCGCGAGAACGCACTTCCCCCATCGACATACCTGCAAATTCCTCGGGAACGACTATGTCGATGGCGAGTTCTGGTTTTGGCTCATCAGGGTGACCGGGTTCGCTTAGTCCACTCAGCACTGGCGGCATCAAATGGGCTCCATTACGGACAAGATTCTAATCTGCTTGCGTCCTTTGGCGTTTTCCTCATTCGTAAACTGTCATTTCCCCGAGCTCCCGCACACGGGTTGGACGAAAGCCGGCGACAGACAGAACACTATGTCGCTGTCGAACTTCGGGAAAATTCTCAGAGTTGTTGAGGGATCGACAGCATCGCAATCCCACTTAATCGCAGAGAACGCGATTGAATGGAGCACCCACGAGTTGGGTGGGTGACCCTCCGTGAGCAGGAGTTTTTTTGGGCAAAAACGAGCTG
>Ga0075433_10004011_pt1 | contig 11390 bp, 7 predicted proteins | sample RhiMethybrSRZTD2_FD_75299 | JGI IMG/M metagenome (GOLD analysis project Ga0075433, IMG submission 75299) | Populus rhizosphere microbial communities from Tennessee, USA - Rhizosphere MetaG P. TD hybrid SRZTD2 | ecosystem: Host-associated > Plants > Roots > Rhizosphere > Soil | place: USA... | reverse complement strand
CAGCTACGAATCCGCTCGGGCCATCCGCGCGCTCGGGTTTGCCTGCGATTATCTTCGACTAGGGTACACGCACGATGCCGAAGGCCTGCGAGAGGTCAGTGCCATGCCCGCGCACGCTGGCACCTGTTTTCTCGATCCTGCCGTGCGCGATCGATCGTATCTGGATCGGCCTATTTCGGAGAGACCAATTGATATCCTGTTCTTGGGTCACCTCTCGCCACGAAGAGAGAACTTCTTCGCAAAGGCGGCGCCAGTGTTGTCTTCACACCGGTGCTATTTGCATTTGAGCGACGCGTCGGAACCGCTGGTCCAGGGGCGGAACACGTTCATGAATAAAGCGACCTCGGTCGGTCTAGCACAGCGCTCGAAGATTGTCCTCAATCTGCACCATGGCCAAGACAAGTACTTTGAATGGCACCGCATCGTGATGCTGGGGATATGGCAGCGGGCGCTCGTCGTGAGCGAGCCGTGCAATGCGACATTGCCTTTCCGCGCCGGCGTCGACTTCGTCGAGGCTGAACTGGAAAATATCCCAGCTGCGCTCGCCCACTATCTCTCATCTACTGAGGGCCAGCGAGAGGCACAGAGGATCGCTCAGCACGGATTCAATACGCTCATAAGCGACTGCAAGCTTGTAGACTCGCTCCGGCCGCTCATTAACGCGCTCCATCGTTCGGAAAACTTCCAAAGACCATTTGATGACGGGCAGGGCCTTTTACTCGAGGTACTGGATGAACCTTCTCCAGCACGGCCATGGCTGCCGGCCCCGGATGTGACCCGCGGTAAGGAGAGATGATCGAAGTCGACACAGAGACGGTTGTGTGTCATCAGCAGCGTGATGATACGCGTGTCACGGTGACGATCAGTCTCTACAATTACCAGGACTACATTCTCCAGTGTCTCGAATCAGTAAAGTCGCAAACCATGGCGGCGTTGGATCTCATCGTTGTGGACGACTGCTCGACGGACGGTAGCCTCCAGAGGGTGACACATTGGCTAGACGCCAACGGATCCCGTTTTGCTAAGTGCGAGCTGCTCCGGCACCATAAAAACCAAGGGTTGGGCCCCACACGCAATACTGGGTTCCTCCGTGCGCGCACTTCGTCCGTGTTTGTGCTCGACGCGGACAACCTCCTTTATCCCTACTGCCTCGAGCGACTTGCGGCCGCGCTCGAGCACAGCTCCGCGAGCTTCGCCTACAGCTATTTGGAAAAATTCGGCAGCAAGATCGGGCTCCAAAACGTCAAATCCTGGAATCCCACCAAACTGCAGTACGGGAACACCATCGACGCGATGGTGCTTATGAGACGCGACGCCTGGGAGAAGGCCGGCGGCTATGCGACCGACATGCCGCACTTGGGATGGGAAGATTTTGATTTGTGGTTTCGCATCGCCAAGACTTCAGGTTGGGGTGTCTTGGTCCCTGAAATTCTGGCGAGATATCGCGTTCATTCTCAGTCGATGTTGATGACCGAGACTAACCCTCACCAAGAAAAGTTGTGGGAGTATCTTCGGGCAGCGCATCGTGAGTTTTTTGTCTCGCCCTGAGATCGACAGCCGGACGGAATGGCGCTTGATGAGCTCTGCGTTGCTATTACGAGATCCTTAGCGAGGGGCGTGCTCTCTTCGACGGAATGACAGAGCGCCCGAGTCGTCAGGCAATGATGCTTCCAGTTCAAACAGCCGCTGTTCCTGACCTTTTGAAGCATGGAAAGGCTATTCTGGTTCAAAGCTCCGCCGTGCAACGCATACAACGCGCCGGTAGTCGCGGCCAATCGGGCCGCGATACCTGAGCTGGGCGACGATGGCTTGCTGGTGAAGCCGGAGGCTGTCCAGGCCATGGCGGACTCAATTGCGCCGGGTCATCAGTGATCGGAGCTGCTGAGAGAACTCATCCAACGCAGTCTCGAACGGAGCCGCCAGTACTTATGGACAGCGGCAGTGCGGTGCACACTGGCGGTGTATCGTTCCGCTGCACTTTGGTGAGGCGGACCCATTGCAGAACGCTATCTCCCGGCCTCCCGGATAACTCGAAGACGGTCACACGCTTCTTCGCGTGTGTTCCGTCGATTCAATGACTTGGTCATTTTCTATGCCGAGAAAGCGTATACGTCTTGATGGTCGTCCCAGCTGTGCTCTTGGAACAAAGTTTCATCCCACCCGCCGATGTCCACCGCGAGTTGATGCATTCGCTCATGGGTGACGAGCGAGATACCAAAGCCTGACTGATGGGCGTAGTCGGTGTATCCGTAACCTTTCGACTCGAATTCTTGAAGGACCTTTTGCTGCGCAGCTTCCGAGAGCCCGTAGGTCGCGGCCTGGCCCTGCAGCCATTCCGCGGAACGTCGGCCATGGGTCGTGACGACGCACACACCTCCCTGCGACAGATGCTCGCGGAACAAACGCAGAAGGTCGCGTGCGGCGTGCTCATCGATGTGTGTCAGCAGAGAGCCGCACCAGATGAGATCAAATTGCCGGGGTAGGCTCAGAACACGGAAGGATCCGGTCGACACAAACATGGTGGCGTCGAAGCTCCGCCGACAGAAGTCCAAAGCGCTTACGTCGATCTCCGCGGCCGTAATGTCCGCGTTGGGGAATCCCGCTCGCAAGAATCTCAGGACTCGTCCATAGCCGCTTGGAAAATCGAGGATGGAACCAGCCGGAAACGGCTTCTTGGCTGAGCGCAGAGCGTCTCGAATGCACCGGTTGGCGGAAAGGCCGACAGCCAAGTAGTGGAAACCGTCGCCTGCGTACATCGAATCCCCAGGATGGACCCGAAGCGATACCCGCCTCAGAAGGCCTTTCTCCTCGGGAGTGAGATCTGGTAAAGACAGAAGGCGGCGCCTGGATCCGTGGAGGTCGCGTCTCGTGCGCGTCCATCTCCTGAACCTACGACACGAGTTCGCAAAGATAGGGTCTTTGCTCGACCCTGCTCCGTCGCGCCCGACATTAGCGATGGCCGCAGTGGCCGTTTCCAGAAAGCTGCTTGGGCCCGGTAGCCTGCGCAGACCACTGGCTATTGCTCGGAGTGGCGCAGTGGCCCGCCATGACAGCGACTCGGTCAGCTGCTGGAGCTGCCTTTCAACGTTCTGATGAGCCTGGGACTGCCCGTCCCGGTCTCGACGAACCAGTTCCAGTTCCTGCCCAAGCCGCGAGCGGTCACCCGACAGGTTAGTAATGTGATGCTCAAGATCGAGCATGCGCGCGCGATGCCGAAATGTGTCGCCCCGCGACGCAAACAGACGACGCACGAGGGGGGCCGCGCTTGGATCCTGTGCGAACTCGAACAACCGCGCAACGAGCGATGGCTGCTCGCGCCCAACGCCCAGGACACCCAATCCTTCCGAGTGGTCGAACTCGAAGGAGGGATATTGCGCCGCGAGCTCCCTCCAAAACTTCCAAACACCAAATCCGCGCTCGCGCACGTTGGTGTCGTGGAAGAGAACAACCGACCGTCTGGAGAGCGCACTCTTCCACGTCTCAAAATCGTGCTTGACGGCCTCGTAGCTGTGCAAACCGTCGATATGTAGGAGATCAATGCCGCCGCTCGTGTCTCCATCCGGAAAATAGTTGCGTGCGTCATCAAACGTAGTTCGGAGGAGCTTGGAAAACCCGGCGTAGTTGCGGTCATTGAATGCGGTAAGATCGACAAAAATTTCTTCGTCATAGTAGCCTGCATGCTCGTCGCCCTGCCACGTATCGACAGCGAAACAGCGAGTAGAAAGCCCTAGTAGGGCGACGCCTTGGCAGAAGGCGGAATAGGAGTTACCGGTGTGGGTGCCGAGCTCGACAAAGACGTTAGGACGAATCGCTTTGACAAGCCAAAACGCTGTCGCGAGATGACCCGTCCAAGCGCCGGGCTGGACGATGCGCGTAGGTTCCCAGAAGAGCTCGTCGCCTATTTCCAGCGCGCCGATCACCTCTCGAAGACGCAACTGCGAGTCTGAAATAGTGACTAGTCTCCTTCCCATGTGACTTGAAGCGGAGGCCGATTGCCCTCACGTGTCCCGTGCGGTCGGTCTACGGGCTGAGATGTCTCCGAGCCGAGCGTCTCGTCAATCACGTTTCTTTCGTCAGGACGAGAGCGCCGCGAGCACCAACGACCATGTTCGTTCCCGAGTGGCACAAGCGCCGACCGCCAGTTCGATAGTGCCCCTCCACTACAGCGTTTACAAATGATCTGTCAAGGGCATTTCTGAGCGCCTTGTTGAAGACATGTGTAATAGCCGACGGTCAGGACGGCAAAAGACCTATTGCAGTGGGTCCAGTGGTCTTTACCCGGGGACCAGAGCAAGCCCTGTGCGATGCCTCTCGCGTTAGGAGCGAGCTATGAGAATCCTGTGCCAGGAAGCGGGGGGAGGGGATCTGGACCGGTCCGCATCTTCCTGTCGACAACGCTCGTTCACTGGACCGGACTACCGCCGCTGGCGATCGAGATCCTGTGTCCTCCCGGCAACCTCGGATTCGCGAAAGGGTTCGACTTGGGGATCGCGGCCGCCCTCGAGGCGGGAACAGAGTATATCTTCCTCCTCAACAACGACGCAGTAGTCAGCCGTCACTGCCTCGAGATCCTCGTCTCGGTGGTCCGGAGCACCCCAGGGCGGGAATTCTCTTACCCCAGATCGCCTTTCAGGAGGTGACTGATACGGTCTGGTATTGGGCCGGTGAATTCTCACCGTCGGGTCGCGTGCCACGGCACACTGGCGTGCGCGAGCCCGTCGATATCGACCGCCCGCCGGCCGACGTCGACTATGCGACCGGATGCGCCATGCGGGATGGCCTCGAGCACATTGACGGCATCGATTCCGTTGACTTCCATTGTCACGACGGGTTGTCGCCGACGCAGTCTCTAGGAGCCTCCGATAGCTTCCGCGCGCGCCAGGAGTTGGCGAAGCGCGCCTCTGAACTTCTCGGGGTTGCAGTGCTCAGCGACGTAACGCAGCGCCCCATCCCGCGCTCGGTGCCAGAGAACCGGGTCGCAGTAGAGGTTAACGATCTTGTGTGCGAACTCTTCGGGCGTGCGTCCGATCAGTACCACGTCGCCATCGCCGAGGCCAAGCTGCCGAGCCGTCAACTCCGATACGACGGCGGGGATGCCGCGGCTCATCGCTTCAATCAACTTCAGGGGAATACCGGCGGAGAACTGATGCGGCACGACGAAAACTCGGTGCCGGTCAAACTCAGCTTCCAAATCGGGCACAAATCCGGCAAACGTGACCGACCCGGACGCGCGTCGCCGCAGGGCCCCGGGGGCCCGGCCGACGATGTGAAACGTACAGGCAAGCTGGCGAGCGACCGCAGGGAACACCCGGTCTAGGAACCAGCGCACGGCATGCTCGTTTGGCGAGTCGGCGAACGGAAACGATCCGACGAAAAGGAGACCCGATCGTGCGGCGAAGGGCGAAGGCGTCGGACGGACCTCCGCTGGATGCCCCCAGACGGAAACTCGCCCGGCGAGCTCCGGCGCCAGTGATGTGATCATATTCTGCTCGTGCTCGGACACGGTGACGATTAGGTCGGCGGCGCGTAGGAGTGTGGTCTCCACGCCGCGTTGCTGTTGCCCGTCCGCAGGGTAGGGTATTTCAAGCGCCGCCGCGTGCAATTCTTCCCTGACGAAGTAGAGCGCCTCCGCATCGTAGACTAACGTCGCTCCTGGAAAGCATTGACGCAGGATGCTGTACACCCGTGACATGTTATGGCGCCGGCTTACGATGAGAATTGTATAGAATCCAGCCCGCTGCTTCGCGAACTGTTCGAAGTCGAGGACCTCCGTCATGCCTTCGATACCCATCTGTTGCAGCTTCGTGAGCCACGGCTCTTGAGGGGTGGGATCGTAAAGTGGAACGTACGTCACCTGGTAGGGCAGTTCAGCGAGCATCGTGAGTATCTGCCAGGTGCGGGGCATTCCGGCGCCGAAGTCTGGCGAGTCGATGCGATCGTCGATAAAGAGGACAGCTGCGCGTCCAGAGCGGTCACGAGCGCGCAAGACGTTGCCAGTGGCGGCCAGCGGCCTGGCTGCGAGTTCGTGCGCCCATTTCTCGGCAAAGTGCGCTCGATTGCGGAGCATCAGCATCCGGGCTTCCGCTGGCGAAGAACTCGAGTACTCCTGGTGTAAAGCGACCGCCGCGGGCTGATAGAGCACGCGCAGGCCAAGACTCCGGATCGACATGCAGAGATCGGCGTCCTCAAAGTAAGCGGGGTAATAGCGAGGGTCGAATCCTTTAGTCCGTTCCCACACATCAGCTCGCACGAGGAGACAGGCTGCCGAGCAGTAGTCCACCTCACGAAGATATGAAACCTCTGGAGCGTCAGGACTGCCGTCGCGGCCGTAACCCTGTGTCGTCCCGTCACCCCAAATGATAGAGCCGGCTTCCTGCAGTCGACCATCAAGCGTTACGATCTTGCATCCGACAGCGCCGCAGTCGGGCACACGAGTAATGGTTTCGACGAGAGCGCGCAAACAGCCGATGGTCAGCATCGCATCGTTGTTGAGCAAAAGTAGGTAGTCTCCCCTCGAGATTCGCGCCGCCTGGTTGCATCCTTCTCCGAATCCCACGTTGACGGAATTCCGGAGGATGCTGACGTTCTCTAGGCGCTCCAGGAGCTGGTGCGTGTCGTCGCGAGAGGCGTTGTCGACGATGATGAGCTCGTACGCGAGGTCGGAGTGTCGCAGGACGGACTCGAGACAGCGATATGTATACTCTGCCCGGTTGTAGGTCAATACGACGATCGACAAGGTGGGCTCTTGGGCACGAGCGAAGTGCAATCTCGCTTCCGGCCTAGCAAGAAAACTCGCAAGGTGGGAGCGAGCATCTCGTTCAAAACGTCGCCGGAGATTGATTGCGAGTTGCGCAGAGACGGCCCTCACCTTGCGTGCGTGCCGCGCTGTCGACGCGGAGACCAACCTCCTGACGATGCGCACAGCAAAGCCGCGCCATCCGTGATGGCGGATGCTCGACACCGCTCGCTGGACGAGGGAGGGATACGGCACGGTTTACGCGCGCCTTCTGCACTCCTCACGCATCATGGCGCGCTCATGGATGCGACAGCGACTGTCGAAGAGCAAGGCGATAAACGATGGAAGGGCCCATGGTGAGATCTCTTGATGCGATTGAAAATCAACGATGTTCGGCCAATTGTTGTTGCGATCTGCCAAATACTGTCCATGGTTTGACTATGCGAGGCGGAATCGCGAGGGCGAAAGTCCCGCCTGTAATGGTCAGGTTTGGGTTGTAAAACGGATCGTGGGCGATCGTTCCGGCCCAAATGCGCTTGAAGTTATTTGATTCTTCGCGGAAACGGTCGCGACGTCCTTCGCCTGAGGGCAGTCCAAGGCTTGTCGATTCGTGATGGAATAGTTGCGCATATGGGGTCCACACGATTGAGTAGCGAGCCTGTCGTAGCCGTAGTCCGATGTCAAGATCGTTGAAGGCGATCGCGAAATGTTGGTCGTCGAAGCCTCCCACTTGAAGGAAGACCTCGCGGCGCATCACCATGCAAGCCGCGGTGACAGCCGAAAATTGCTGGACGCAAGCCGCACGGCCGAAATAGCCGAGCGTCTCGCGCGGGAGTCCCGCGTGCGAATGCCCCGCCAACCCACCGAAGCCGATAACCACACCCGCATGTTGAAGCGTCCCGTTCGGGTACAACAACTTAGCGCCGACGGCACCGACCTCGGGGCGCAGGGCATGGCTAACCATCTCGGTCAGCCATTCCGGTGTGATTACCTCCACATCGTTGTTGAGAAATGCAAGCACCGGCGCATCGGTCTGCGCCACAGCCCAGTTGTTGAGCGCAGCGAAGCTGAAGGGCTCCGGGTAGTCGATCACGCGGACATTTCGAAGGCGGGCGATTTCGAAGAAATATTTCATCGTCTCCAATTGTTCACTGCGATTGTTGACGACAAGGATGTTGTAGTTCTGATACAGCGTCTTGTCGAGGATCGACTGGATAGCAATCCGCAAAAGATCGCACTGATCCTTCGTGGGAACGATTATCGTGACGCGAGGCGGTTCTGCGGGAAGAGGCCAGCGTACGCGGTAGTGCCCCAGATTCGCTTCCAACGAAACGCGGGCCGATTTTCCAACTCGATCCAAATGCTCTTGGATGGCTCGCGCTGCTGCCTTGTACGGGTAGGTCTTCTCTGTTGCGGCGAGTGCCACCGAGCCATGGGTGGCTCGCCAGTGATAAAGGATGAACGGGATATGCTTGATCCTCTCGGGCGTCGTACGTTCGCTAAATCGGAGCGTCACGTCATAGTCCTGACTGCCGTCGAAGTCGGACCTGAAGCCACCGATGTCCTGAAGAATGCTGCGTCGATAGACGGCCAGATGAACAACTGCATTCTGCGACAACATTAAGTCGTAATTCCAGTCACTCTTGAACCAGGGATCGTACCGGCGACCTGTCTCGTCAATCTTGTCCTCGTCGCTGAATATCAGATCAAGTTGCGGATCGGCATGTAGCGCAGCGGCAATCATGTACAGAGCATTCGGCGCTAATTCGTCATCATGATCGAGAAGAGCGACGAAGTCGCCAGACGCTAATTCCAAGGCCGAGTTTGTCGCAGCCGAAATGTGTCCATTGACTTCCCGGCGCATGAATTTGATGCGAGAATCATCTCGCGCATACTCCGCGCTAATACGAGCGACATGGGCGCTCGGTGATGCATCATCGGCGAGACAAAGTTCCCAGTTCGAGTAGGTTTGCTCTCTGACGGATTCAATGCACCGCCGTAAGAACTCCTCCGGCGTGTTGTAGAGCGGGACGAGGATCGAGATCAACGGATGATTCCTAAGGTGCGAAATATGCGCAGCGATCGCTAGGCGGTCTGTAGTGGTCAGTGTGTCGAAGTGGATTATCCAGTCATCGTACATTTGCGCGGTAATGTCCGCTTGTCGCTCTCGCAGCACATGCCGAACCAGACCTGAGAGCCCCGATCGCCTGGCAACGCGAAAGGTCTTGGCAGCATAGCTGCTGAGGGAGGACGGATTTTTACGCAACTTCTCTAGAACTGGGCGGAGGCGGCGGTACACGGCGCGATATAGGCTGACGGGCTCGATGGTGAGCGTATTGATCTTGAACCGGCCGCGACCACTACCGGGGTCGAGTCTCAGGGATCGCAGCCCGGCCGGCAATCTTACGAGAGAACCTTCTGCGTAATTATTCCAGTTCGAGATGTGACGCATCGTTGCTTGGGAAAAGCCTGATCCAGCATCAAAGTACAGCGTTGGCGTCAGAGAGAAGCCATCCACTTCCGCGTTTAGCCGAATAACGCTCCAGCCGGCAGGCCAGTTGCGAGGGCCGAGGTCAAGGAGGAAGTATGGTTCATGCCCGATGGAGACCCACCATTCGCCCTCGCGCTGGAGATCGTTCTGTGGGATGAGTGCAGGTTCAAGTCTCTTCGTCACACCTGTGCCCTCGGCGCCGCAGCTTTCTCCACTTGCCCGTGAGCCCTTGTTCGATGAGACGCTTGGTCTTTCGAGGAGTTTAGCCGATGTTGACTATCCGAACGGGTGGGCCAGGTTGATTGACCCGCTGTGATCTGTGCGATCCCTCATCCGTTACGTCCCCGTCGAGCAAGGTGATCCGGTCGAGCACCTTAGGATACTGCAGGCGCTCTGGGTCGGAGTGCTCGTGCAAGCGGTCTCGGGGCCGATCCCGTCCACAGGTTCTTACCCCGCTCTCGGGAGCCGGGCGGGCCCGAGTGGTGCGCGTCGCGTAGGGCGGCCCCGACCGGCTGACCTTCGCGCTCGGCCGGACCGCGACGCGGGCGCGACTCGACCGTCTGCATGCATGCTTAGGACTTCTCGCCGATCTGCTATCGCGATAGGGGCCGTGAAGTCGAGACTCGCCCGAATGCTCCGCCGGCGCTTCTTGGACACGATGAGACCTCAGGTCCCATGATCGATCGGCCATTCCTCAAAATCGTAAGTTGGTGCAGCCATCAAACCACTCCACCGGATCGGAGCGCCTGCGTCGTTGAATCCTCTTTCGTTTCCGAACAAGTCTCGGCAGATGACGAAGCACATAGAGCAAACCAGGAATGGATGACCATTCGCGAAGAAAGACATATCCAATAACTGCGACATCGCGTTTCGTAATCGGCCAGAAGTCACGCCGGTAAACAGTTCCAGTCATATTGTTCATCCGAAGGAGGAATCGATTCTTCACCGAGTGGCAGTTGATCTCGTCGGGAAGCGATGTACGACGCTCCGGAGTCACGCGGCGGTGATGCTGTCCGATGGCAGTGGGCACGTATATGGAAGTCCAACCGTAGAGCCTGCATCGCCACGCAAGATCCGCGTCTTCACGGTAGATGAAAAAGTCTTCATCGAAGTACTGCTCGTCTATAGCGACATCCTCGAGCGCCTGGCGCCGATACATTGCCGCTGCGCCGCTGGGTCCAAAAACTTCTTCGGGCCTTTCGAACTGACCGACATCGGGCTGACCAGCGCCTCGATCTAGATGCCGTTGCTCACGCAGCATGACGATACCGGTGGAATCGATCGTCGTTCCGTCCATGCGAAGTAGTTTACCGCTGGCAGACGCGGCATCGGGACGCGCAGCCAAGGCCCGGACGAGCTCCTCCACAAAGGAGGGGCTCAATACAGTGTCGGGATTGAGGAAGAGGACGTAATCCGTCAGAAAGCGACGGGCGAGGTCGTTGTGGGCCCTGCAGAAGCCCGAGTTGACCGGCGATCGCATCAGGTAGCTGACGGCGAACGGTTCAATGATCTTGACCGTATCGTCGCTCGAAGCGTTATCGAGAATATGTATCTCGAGATCGCGGAAGGTCTGCCGAGCGACGCTTTCCAGACATGCTGCGATGACGGTGGCGCTGTTGAACGTCACGATGTTCACAGCAACCCTTGCCACCGTTATCCCTTTAACGTTCGGATGAGGACCTGGCCATATGCCCGAGCTTGCGTGGGTTTTGCGATCATCCGTTCGATCATTCCCGCAGCGATGGAAGCTCGCACCGTAGCCGCTCCCAAACCGCCAAAGTGCTTCCGCGCGTAGCGAAGTTGGTTTTCATAATAGAACTGCAGAAAGCGCCGAGCCCCGATCTGCTGGGCGCTGTATCCGCCTTCGTGAATGAAGTGTGCGTCGGGTACGAAATAAAGTTCCCAGCCTTTGGCCTTCAGCCTCAAACAAAAATCCACGTCTTCGTACCAAGCGGGATAAAACTGCTCGTCAAAGCCTTCAACCTCGTTATGGGCGTCACGGCGAATCATCAAAGCGGCGGCAGCAGGCTGTTCCACACGACGGGGAGCGCATGGAGGCCGGCTTCCTCGGCCGGGCTGAACCTTCAGCCCAAGATTTTCGCGGACCAGCGTCGTGATCGTCGGTAATGACTTCGGCAAGTACCTGTCGCCGGTGTAACCACC
>Ga0075433_10004010_pt1 | contig 11390 bp, 7 predicted proteins | sample RhiMethybrSRZTD2_FD_75299 | JGI IMG/M metagenome (GOLD analysis project Ga0075433, IMG submission 75299) | Populus rhizosphere microbial communities from Tennessee, USA - Rhizosphere MetaG P. TD hybrid SRZTD2 | ecosystem: Host-associated > Plants > Roots > Rhizosphere > Soil | place: USA... | reverse complement strand
CTTGAAGTCGAAACCGAGCCCGCCCGCGTAAATCGGATGACTAACCATCGGCCACGCCGTCGACTCTTCCGCAACCATCATGATCCCCGGACACGCGCGATGCGTTGTTTCATTCAACTCTTTCAGAAACGCAATCGCATCCAGGTTCTCGCGCCCGCCAAACTCATTCGGCACCCACTGCCCTTCCTTGCGGCTGTAGTCGAGGTAAAGCATCGACGCGACGGCATCAACACGCAATCCATCCACATGAAACTCACGAAACCAGTAGAGCGCATTCGCAACCAGAAAATTGCGCACTTCATTGCGGCCGTAATTGAAGATGTACGTGCCCCAATCCGGATGTTCACCTTTGCGCGGGTCGAGATGCTCATACAAAGCCGAGCCATCAAACCGCCCGAGCGCCCACGCGTCTTTCGGAAAGTGTGCGGGGACCCAGTCCATGATCACGCCGATGCCGCGCTGGTGCAGATAATCGATCAGGTAACGCAGTTCGTCAGGCTCGCCGTAACGAGCCGATGGCGCGTAGTAGTAGGTGACCTGATAACCCCACGATGGCCCATACGGATGTTCTTTGAGCGGCAAAAACTCCACGTGCGTGAAGCCCAATTCATTAACGTAGTTCGCGAGCGGCTCGGCCATTTCGCGATACGTGAACGGGCGATTCTCGTCCTCCATCTTTCGACGCCACGACCCGAAGTGCACTTCGTAGATCGACAGCGGTTTGCGGAAGTGTTCGCGGCCGCTGCGATTCTTCATCCACTTCGCGTCGCGAAATTTGTACTTCGAGTCGTAGACGATGGAAGAAGTGTCTGGCGGGACTTCAGTGTGCTGAGCGTAAGGATCGGCTTTAAAAACAGGCACTCCACCGGCCGGCTGGATTTCGAACTTGTACAGACTGCCCGCAGTGAGTTTTGGGATGAAGAGTTCCCAGACGCCGGAGTTCCCGAGCATTCGCATCTCGTGCGACCGACCGTTCCAGCCGTTGAAATCGCCCACTACACTGACGCCGGAAGCGTGCGGCGCCCATACGGCGAACGCGACGCCTTTCGTGCGACCTACTTTCGTAACGTGCGCCCCTAGCTTTTTGTATATCTCTTCGTGACGTCCTTCGCCGAAGAGGTGGAGATCGATGTCGCCGAGAAAGTTCATAACGCAGATGAACGCGGAATTGAAGACGCGGATTGGATTCTTTGAAAGATGTCGGCGCCAGTGCCTTTTTCGGGGCGGTTGCTCGTCGCTTCGGAGAGCAACTCCAGGAATCGCTTGCGTGGCGGTTCGAGGCCTAACTGACCCATCAGATCGATCACGCGAGCTGCGTAGCGCATGACCTGAATCGTTTCGATACCGGCGAGATCTGCGAAGAACCAGCCGCAACTCGTAAACATCAACAACGCATTGCGTTGCATCTCGAGCAGCATCAGCGCGCGAGATTCTTCCTGCGCACTTAGCTCGCGAACTGCATGTCGCTTGAAAAACGGATCACGGGCGTGCTGTTGATCGAGGATCAGCGAGATGTAGTCGTTGCGCGCAGACCACGGATCGCGCAATAACTCACCTGCCGCGCTCTCAAACTTCACCGCCGCATCATCACGCAGAAAATTCAACGCTTCACGCAGCGGCCTTCGCCACGCCTGCTTCCACTCAGGTTCGCCGCCCGTGTGACACCCACAATCTCTCGACCAGCGCCCCACTCCATGCACGCAACTCCACGACGTTCCCTCACCGTCAGGCCCGTTGTCGATCTCAACCGTTAACTCCGGCGGATGACGATCGAGATACTGCGCGTAGTTCGTGATCCAGAAACCAGCCTCCTTCGCCTCAACTTCCAATGCATGCGCCAAACAGAGATCGCCAAACTTGAAGTGATGACCATACGTCTCGCCATCAGTCGCGACGTTCACGAGATCTCCGAGCTTTGCAGCGGTCAAAAACTTATCAACCAATCCTTTGCTCGAAGCCAAAGCACCCTCGAACGCGATCGCCCGCGCAAGTGGGCCATTGTAAAAGAAGACAGCCACCGAACGATTCGAACCATCCGGATGTCGAAACAGGTAAGGCTTTGAAGTGTCAACCGCACCCTTCGCTTGAGCCGGCGCGAGGATCACGTAACGCATGCCGTGTTCGATGAGCAACGCAAGCACCTCGTCGTTGGCAGCAGTTTCAGGCAACCAGAGCGCCTCCGCTTCACGACCAAAACGGAAACGGAAATCCTCCAACCCCCAAACGATCTGCGTCACTCGATCGCGTTCGTTGCAAAGCGGCAGAATCGCGTGGCCGTAAGCCTGGGCGATTGCATTGCCATGACCGCCGTGCGCCTCAGCACTCGCTTTGTCCGCATTCAAGATCTTTTGATAAGTCGGATGGTGATGAGTCTCGAGCCACGAGAGCAGCGTTGGACCAAAGTTGAAACTGATATGCGCGTAGTTGGGGACATTCGGCGCGTAGCACTCGGCGTGAATGCGCTCGTTCCAGTCATGAAAGGGCGCGGCGCCCGGTTCAGCTTCGACTTCGCCTGTCCATGGATTTTCGCGTGGTGGTTGATAGAAGTGGCCGTGAACGATGAGAGCAGTCATGAAAAGTCTGTTAATCCTGTCCTTGCAAGTCGGGCGGCGCCGAGCAATCCCGCATTGTCTCCGCATTCCGCCCTTGTGATCTTAACCTGTTGCGCCGTCGTTCGAAACACTCGTTCTTCGACTTGCCGGTACATCTCCGGCGCAAACAGATCCCAGCCGTTCACTGCGCCACCACTAATCACGATGATCTGTGGATCGATCAAGTTAATCAAATTCGCGAGGCCAATCCCAAGATACATTCCGAATTTCTTGAAAACCGCCAGCGCGAGTTCGTCGCCGTTTACTCCGGCCTCGTAAACCTTCGCGGCAGTCAACTCTTCACTCTTCAAACCCGATCCGGGAAATAACGAGAGGTTTTCTCTTGTCATCCTCACGATCGCAGTCGCCGAAGCGAACAACTCCAGACATCCTGTGTTGCCGCATTTGCACTTCAACCCGCTGAATGGATCGACAGTCGTGTGCCCAATCTCTCCCGCGGAGCCATGCGAGCCGCGCCACAATTTACCGTCAAGAATCACACCACCGCCGACCCCCGTCCCAAGCGTGACGCTCACAACGTCACGACAACAACGCGCCGCGCCCATCCACATTTCGCCGACAGCAGCGGCGTTGGCGTCGTTCTCGAGAAAGACGGGCCAGCCGAGTCGTTGTTCCAATTCTGCTTTTAGTTGGAAGTTGATTAAGGAAGGCAGGTTCGGTGCTTGAAGGACGACAGCTTTCGCGCAATCCACCGCGCCCGGGACCATTATCGATGCTGCTTCAACAGGCAGCTTGTCGGAATCCCATTGCTGCGCGGCGTTAACCAACGCTTCGACAATGCAAAGCGCGGAATCTCCTTTCGGAGTTTCCTGTTTCAGTTGTTTGAGTATTCTTCCGGCTTCGTCGACAAGAGCTACTCGTAGGTGCGTACCGCCTAAATCAACGGCGAAGACCAGGCTTTCACTAGACGGATTCTTCGGCATGTTCGAGTCGGAGCGGCTCCGCAGTCATCTCTCCTCGCGAGAGGTTCCGCGAGATAAGCACTCCAGCAACAATCGCTAAGCCCACATATAACGCGCCCGCGGCCCACTCCTTGAATATCAACTTGCCGATACCAAACAACGAACCATAGATCAAGGCGCAACCGAGTATCCAATTAGCTAACTGAAGCGATAACCGGCCCTGCGCGTGCGATTCGGAAAGTTCGGCTCGCGCGGCAATTCCATTCCAACCCGGTCCTTCAGGCCTCACGCGACGATAAAAAGTAACGAGTTTTTCTACCGGCTCGGCTTGAGTCAACATCGTTACCGTAATCCAAACTAGAGTCGTTATTCCAACGGTCGCCAGCATGAGATAAGCAAAATCTTTCGGCTGATCGCTGTTCCATTTCAAAACCAGTTGCAGGAAAATCGAAACCACTGCGGCAGTGATCATTGCCGATACTTCGGACCAGGCGTTTATGCGCCACCAGTACCAGCGCAGCAGGAGCACGGTGCCCGTTCCTGCTCCGGTGACGAGTAGTAATTTCCACGCGCCGCCGATCGAGTCCATATAAAACGTCACGACCAGCGACACGATCATCAGCAACACGGTCACGACTTGAGACGCGATGACGTAGTGTTTCTCGTTCGCCTCACGTTGTATGAAGCGCCGGTAGAAGTCGTTGATGACGTAAGAAGCGCCCCAGTTGAGCTGCGTGCCGATTGTTGACATGTACGCTGCTGCAAACGCGGCCAGCATGAAACCGCGGAGGTAGGTCGGAAAGACATTCGGATCCATCAAGGTCATGATGTAACCCGATTCCTTATCAACCAGGTTCGGGTAAAGAATCAAAGACGCGAGCGCGGTCAGAATCCACGGCCAGGGACGCAGAGCGTAGTGCGCGATGTTGAACCAGAGCGTCGCAAGCAGCCCGTGTTTTTCGTTCTTCGCTGAGAAGATACGCTGGGCCACGTAGCCGCCGCCGCCCGGTTCGGCGCCCGGATACCACGTGGACCACCAAATCACGCCGAGATAAACAAACAGAGTTATCGCGGGCATCCAGGCCGAATCGAATGCAGGAAAGAATGCGAGTCGCGAGCCGGAGCCCGCATCCATCGCGGTGATCTGCGTCTTCATCGCGTCGATGCCGCCGACCGCGTTGACCGCGAGAATTGCCAACACGATCACCATTCCCATCTTGAGTGCAAACTGAAAAAGATCCGTGACGAGAACGCCCCACAAACCCGAGATTGCAGTGTAGAACGCAGTGAAGATCAACATTCCGATGACGATCTTGATCGCGCCGCTCTTCGTCACTCCCAGCGTGATCTCGAGAATCTTCACCATCGCGAGGTTTACCCAACCGAGGATGATGCAGTTGATCGGCAGGCCGAGGTACAAAGCTCGGAAACCGCGCAGGAAAGCGGCAGGTTTGCCGGAGTAACGAAGTTCGGCAAATTCGATGTCCGTCATCACGCCGGCGCGTCGCCACAGTCTCGCGTAAAGAAAGACGGTGAGCATTCCGCTCATAACAAAGTTCCACCAGAGCCAGTTTCCGGCGATTCCGTTCTTCGCGATGAAGCCGGTTACCGCCAGCGGAGTGTCGGCTGCGAACGTAGTCGCAACCATCGACGTTCCGGCCAGCCACCACGGCACGTTGCGACCGGACAGAAAGAACTCGCTGGTGCTGCCTCTCGCTCTGCGCGCGTAGTAGATGCCGATACCGAGATTGAAAAGGAAATATGCGGCGATTACCGTCCAATCCAGTAATGAAAGGTTCATTGTGTCCTGCTTTGTCGGTTTGAAAAGGCGGTTACGGGCGCCTATCTTGCCACAAAAAGGCACAAAAGGCACAAAAACAGTTTAGAAAAAAACTTTATGCGACTTTTGTGCTTTTTTGTGGCTGATGCTTTAGGATGGGCCACAAATGACAGGCGATGCGTTAGTCACAGGTCTCGCACTTATCGGCATAGTTATCATCGTGTCGGCATTGCTGTCCGGGCTGGTCGATAGGAGCGGCTTGCCGCAGGTATTGGTTTTTATCCTCATCGGCTTGACGCTCGGGCCGTTCGGTTTGGCAGTCTTCAACATGACTCTCGATTCGCCGGTGCTGCGAGTGGTGGCGGCCCTGAGTCTGACGCTCGTTCTCTTCACCGACGCAGTAACACTGAATACGAAAGAGGTAAAACGTAACTCCGGTCTCGCGTTCCGCATGCTCGGCCCGGGAACGATCCTGTGCGCGGCGCTTACCGCGCTTGCTGCCTGGTGGTTACTCGAGATCGCGCCCGCATACGCTGCGATTCTCGGCGCCGCACTCGCATCCACCGATCCCGTTCTGCTGCGCGGACTGCTGCAACGTCGCGACATCTCTTCGGAAACTCGTCAGGCCCTGCGACTCGAGAGCGGATTGAACGACGCGGTGCTACTTCCGATCGTGGTCGTCGCAATTGCTTTGACTGGTCAACACAATCTTACCTCCACCAGTTTGCCGAAAATGGGCTTCGGACTTTTCATACTCGGTCCGGGAGCCGGCATCGCGATCGGATTGATTGCCGTCGCCGCGCTCGACTTGATTCGCAAGCGCACCGGCGTGCGACGCGATTACGAATCGCTCTACTCGCTCGGCGTCGCGTTCACTGCGTTTGCAGCAGCCGAAGCAGTGCATGGCAGCGGTTTCCTCGCAGCGTTTGCGGCAGGCTTGACGATTGCAGCTCTCGACGTCGAACTCTGCGACTGTTTCATCGAGTATGGCGGCGTGACTGCGGAGATGCTGCTGCTCTTCACGTTTGTGATCTTTGGCAGTTCGTTAATCTGGACGGGATTTTCAGAAATCAACACGCGCACCGTGATCTTTGTATTGATTGCACTGCTGGTCCGAATACCCGTTTATCTTCTTTCGCTGATCCGATCGCGGATCGATCGACGCGGGCGTTTTGTTATCGCATGGTTTGGTCCAAGCGGACTCAGTTCGTTGTTGCTGGTACTGTTGCCGGTTTTTGCAGGCGTGCCGGGCAGTGACAGGTTGTTCCGGATCTGCGCTCTCATCGTTCTGATTTCGGTTGTTGTTCACGGCGCGTCGCCGATGTTACTGGCTCGCTTTTGTAAGCAACCTGAACCGGAACTCGAACCTGTCGAGCCTGCGGTGGCCGAGCCCGTGATGGAACCGCGATCTCTTCCGGTTATCGAGTCGGGTGAAGCGGTGGGCGCGCAGAGTGTCACGCTTGAAGAGCTGGAGCGACTGCAAAAATCCGGCGAGAGAGTGATTATTCTAGACGTTCGGACGGAGCGCAGTCGTGACACGAGCGACTTACAGGCGGAAGGTTCGATTCGCATCGTGCCTGAAAACGTAGTCATTCAGGCTCAGAAACTCCGGCTGCCGAAGGATGCATGGCTCATCGCCTACTGCGCTTGACCAAACGAAGCGACCAGCGCCCGGGTGGCGCAGGAACTTCGACAAGCAGGATGGACTCGAGCACGAGCACTCATCGGCGGTTGGGAAGCCTGGCAAAACGCGAAGCTACCGCTCGTTCCGAAAGCTGCTTAGAATTATTTTTTCACGCAAAGGCGCAAAGGTAGCAAAGAAAATTCAATTTCCTTGGCGCTCCTTTGCTATCTTTGCGCCTTTGCGTGAAACGTACGATTCCAATGAAAAAGCTCAGTCTGACCTTTATACTCCTGATCATGCTTTCCTTGTCCGGATCGTCTGCCAACATGCAAAACAGACCGCGCGCGCGTGAGCTTGGGATCGAAGTAGGCGTGCTTCCAACTGGCGCGCTCAACGCGATCACGGACGTCGACGGCGTGCTCGTCGGCCACACGACCGTGATCCGCGGCGACAACGTCCGCACCGGCGTCACCGCTATCCTCCCACACTCCAGCAACCTCTTCCGCGAAAAGGTCCCCGGCGCTGTCTTCGTTGGCAACGGCTTCGGCAAGCTCGCCGGTTCAACTCAGGTCAACGAGTTGGGCGAAATCGAAACACCGATACTGCTGACATCAACTTTAAGCGTGCCTCGAGTCGCCGACTTCGTGATCGACTACATGCTCGCCCTGCCTGGAAACGAGGACGTCCAGTCAATCAACCCGCTCGTCGCCGAAACTAACGACGGCTATCTCAACGACATTCGCGGACGTCACATCTCGCGCGACGACGTGTTCGCGGCTATCAAAGGCGCCAAGGGCGGCGCGGTCGCGGAAGGCTCAGTCGGAGCCGGAACGGGAACCGTTGCTTTTGGCTTCAAAGGCGGCATTGGCACGTCATCACGGAAGTTGCCGCAGCGGCTGGGCGGTTTCACTGTCGGTGTTTTGGTCCAGACAAACTTCGGCGGCATCTTGAGCATCAACGGCGCTCCTATCGGTCGCGAGTTAGGCCGCTATTATTTAAAGGACGAGATCGCCGCAAGAGAACGCCAGCAAAACCTTCCTGACGGGTCAGTTATCATTGTGATCGCGACCGACGCGCCACTCGACTCCCGCAACCTGAACCGCATGGCCGCCCGCGCCATGATGGGTCTGGCAAGGACTGGTGCTGCCGGCAGCAACGGCAGTGGAGACTACGCCATCGCCTTCTCGACCGCGCCCGACGTTCGTATCAAAGCTCTCAGCCAGAACGAACGAAACACGCCCCGCACTGTCAAAAGTCTCGCAAATGACGCTACGTCGCCACTCTTCCTCGCCGTTATCGAGGCTACGGAAGAAGCGATCTACAACTCGCTTTTTCGAGCCACCACGACCACTGGAAGAGGTCACACTGTCGAAGCGTTGCCGTTGGACCGCACTGTCGAAATACTCCGCAAGCATGGTCTAATTATGCCGTCAAAGTAGCCGCTCTATCACGACAAGTTCACGGTGGTCTAACCTTTTCATACTGAAAGCAAAACTGATTGACACTCCGTTAGTCGGTGCTAGAATCCGTATCGCACCCCCACAATTTAAACTCATGTTGAAGGAGTTAACGATGGCTACCAGAATAAATGTTCGTATCAACCGAAAACGCCCGGAGTCAATGACCCGGCAGATTCGGGAACAACTGAATGATCTGATTGAAGCAGGAGAGTTGGCTGTGGGAACTTTGCTCCCAAGCGAACGTGAGCTTGCCAATAATTTGAAGGTCGCGCGCAATGTGGTTCGCGGAGCTTACGAACAGCTCATGGATCTTGGGAAGCTAAGGAGCGAAGGTCGCAAGGGTAGATCGGTCAGCACTGGTCGCAGTGGAAGTAAGAGCGGTGGGACCAAGAAGCGGTCGACGAAGAGTTCAAAGACCAAATCGCGCAAGAAGTAGTTCGTTCCTCGCAGTCGAGTGCCGTCCCCCTCTTGCCCAGCACGCCTGCAAATCACTCACTGGCAATCGGAGTTTCTTTGCCGAGCGCGACGATCTCATTTCGTATCGCATTTCGCTCAGCCAGGAGCCGTACAAAAAATCGCCTTCTAACGAGGAAAAACGTCAACACACGCACTCCCGCGACCGACTTGTCCAGCTCTTCAAAGAAAACGATTGCCGCATATCCTGTAAAAGGAATCACGACCAGCGCGAGCACCGCTGCCACCCAGCCGAAGTAGACGTAACCAAGCATCGCCAGCACGATCCAGGTGAGTGGAAATAGCAACATCGCCGAGATGATCTTGACAGTTGAGATTACGTCGTCTGAGTCTCGCGATATTCTCGTGGCGAGCAAGCCACCGAGTTTATAGGCCGGGTAGTGCGCGAGTGTGCCGAGTACCGCTGGTCCAAGCATCAGTAAAAACAGAATTGACCGTCGCACAATACTCACAAACACTTTCAACGTAGAGCCGGGTGGAGACAGTTCATCCGGATCGACGCCCGCCTGGTTTAACTCTTCTTCAAAGCGAATCATTCGCAACTCGAGCCGGCGCAGTCTTTCGGGTTGGAGCTCCTGCAAGACCGAATACGCCTTGATGAATCGCTGCTGCAAACGCAACTCGTCTTTTAAGCTCTCGCCGGAGCCATCGTATGAAGCTGACGAGAAGATGCGTTCGGCGCGCGCTGTTGTCTGTAACTCTTCTTCGTGCCTCGCGTCGAGAATCACTTCACGCAGCGCTTTTTCGATTCGATTGGACAGCTTGCGAACTGCTTCGCGTGGTGGAGTGCCGTCGGGTTCGAGTGTGACGGGCTCCACGTCGATTGGATTTCCGAAATAGAGCAGGGCGTCGCTGCGAAAGCTTGTTTTTGCCGTGTAGTAGAGTCCGGCAGGAACGATCTTCAAATCGGAGACTTCACCCGTCGAGACTGCGGCGAGCGAGATACGCGCGGCGCCGGTCTTGATCGGTCGCAGGCCGGGTTCGTCGTGCGAGACACCTTCGGGACAGATGCCGATCGTTCCGCCGCGAGCCAGCAGCTTGCGCGCGGCGACAAACGTCTCCTCGTTCTTTGAAACGTCTTCGCCTTCGTCCTGTCGCCGGTAGACCGGCAGTGAATCGAGTGCTTTGACGAGGTAGCCGATTACGGGCATGCGAAAGAGCGGCGCTTTGGCGAGGAACGACACGCGCCGGGGCGCCAGGCACAGCAGAAACACGGGATCGACAAGCGCGTTGGGATGATTGAGTACGAAAATAACGGGCGTGTTGAGTGGTACGTGCTCGAGTCCCGTGACTTCGATGCGCTGGAAGTAGATGCGCAGCGCCAGTCTCACGAGAGCAACAATGATGCGACGAATCATGTGTCTGATCTGTGAAAACCTGCGGATTGTCTTTGATCTGCGTTCATCTGTGGCTCATAATACCCACGCTTTCCCAAATGATTCAAAATCCATTGGCTTGAGGAGATCCATGAAGCGTTTTGTTGTCCTCTTTCCCATCCTGTTACTTAGTTTCTGCTCGCTCGCTGCGGCCCAGAACCGGACCTACACAATCGAAGATTTGCTGAAAGTTCGACGTGTAGCCGATCCCCAAATCTCGCCCGACGGCAAACGTGTCGCGTTCACGATCGGCGACGTCAATTTCGACGCGAATAAAATCGTGACTCAGATCTACACGACTTCGCGCGACGGCGGCAGCATCAAGCAATTGACCTCGGGTGACAAGTCATCTTCGTCGCCTCGCTGGTCGCCGGACGGAAAAAAGATCGCGTTCACCACGGGCGGCCAGCTCTGGGTGATGGAGAGCGACGGTGACAACAAAGAGCAGGTCACAAAGATCTCGACTGGCGCGGCCGCGCCGGTGTGGTCGCCTGACGGAAAGTGGATCGCGTTCACGTCAGACGTGTCTCCCGATTGCGACAACGATGAGTGTAACAAGAAACGAGACGAGCAAGCGGAGAACAGCAAAGTTAAAGCGCACATCGTCACGCGACTGCTTTACAAGCACTGGGTTGAATGGCGCGATGTGAAACGCACGCACGTTTTCGTCGTCTCGAGCAAAGGTGGAACGGCGCGCGACCTGACAACCGGTGATTTTGACTCACCGCCGTATGCTGCCTCAACCGGCGTCGATTACGCCTTCTCGCCTGATTCTTCCGAGATCGCCTACTTGCGCAACCCGGACAAAGTCGAAGCCATTTCGACTAACAGCGATATTTACGTGATGCCGCTCGCCGGTGGACCGGCGAAGAACATCACGGTGCGAAACAGAGGCTATGACGCTGGTCCTGTTTACACGCACGACGGCAAATTCATCTTGTATCGTTCGCAAGCCACCGCCGGCTTCGAAGCAGATCGTTGGCGCTTGATGGCTTACAATCGCGCGACCGGCGCCAGCGTTGAACTAACGAGAGGATTCGATCAGCAAGTTGAAGAGTTGGTGCTGTCCCCCGATGGGAACACTATTTACTTCACCGCCGGCGATCGCGGCAAGAGTCCGATCTTCAGGATTCCGATCGGCGGCGGCGTTCCACAGAAGGTC
>Ga0075433_10004007_pt1 | contig 11396 bp, 5 predicted proteins | sample RhiMethybrSRZTD2_FD_75299 | JGI IMG/M metagenome (GOLD analysis project Ga0075433, IMG submission 75299) | Populus rhizosphere microbial communities from Tennessee, USA - Rhizosphere MetaG P. TD hybrid SRZTD2 | ecosystem: Host-associated > Plants > Roots > Rhizosphere > Soil | place: USA... | reverse complement strand
ACGGCTTCCACGCCGAGTAATGCCACGGCAATTCAACTTTCACGTCCCCTGAATGACAAATACCCCTACTACTCGTACATCTACCGCGTATCTAATCCGTTGCAATCGAATTACAACGGCGCGCAGGTGACGTTGACACAGCGGGCAACACGAGGCCTGTCGTATACGCTCGGCTTCACGTTCTCTCATGCATTGGATCAGCAAACGGGTGAACGAGGCGGGCCGACGGGGACGCCGTTCAACTTCAGGGGCGACTATGCCAGCAGTGATTTCGATATCCGGAAACGTTTAACATCGACCGTTACTTATGCGTTGCCGAGCAAACCAGGTTTCGGCCAGCTGTTACAAGGGTGGAAGGTCACTTCGATTATTACCGTTCAGAGCGCGCTGCCCTGGGGTGTTATCGGCAGCCGCGGATCCGATCCTTCCGGAATCGCAGAGTTCCAGGAACGCTGGAACTTCTTTGGAAAGTCGGAAGATTTCAATGGCCTCAAGGCGAACTCCGTTCCATTCTTCCTTCCCGGCACGACGGCGCCAGCCGGCCTCAGCGCATCGGATCTGGCGATTAATAATCCAGCGTGTACGTCGAAAGTTGATGGCCCCGGATCGCCCGGTTATGCAGCGCTTCAGAAATGGGGTTGTTTCGTAGAAGGATCATCCGTCATGGTGCCGCCTGCTATCGGCAGCACGGGCACTATGGGTCGAAATGCATTTCGAGGCAACGGTCTCCATACGTGGGACGGCTCGATAATAAAGGGTTGGAAATTTGCCGAGAAGGCCACTGGTGAGTTTCGCGTGGAAGTATTCAACCTTCTTAATCAGGCCCAGTACGGTAATCCACAGTTCAACGGCGCCGGCGGCAACACGCCATTTGCAACTCCGAGAAGCTTCGGAGCATCGCAAGCCACTCCTGATGTCACCAACAACAATCCATCACTCGGAAGCGGAGGCCCCCGAGAATTTCAGTTTGGATTCAAGGTTATGTTTTAATGGGCCGCAAATCTAATGCAGATCTCATAGGAGAATCCATGAAAAGCATTGTCGTTGTGCTTTTGTTGATGATCAGTCCCGCCATCTACGCGCAGCAAGCTGTGCCTGAAATACCGTTCGATTCCGTACCGAACTTTTTCAAACTCCCGCCGGATATGCATTTCGGCGAAGCTTCGGGAGTTGCGGTCAATTCGAAGGGGCATGTGTTTGTATTCAATCGCGGAAACGTTACGGGGCCCGCGTATGGCGCCACAGCATCTCAGGTTCTCGAATTCGGGCCGGACGGCAAGTATCTCCGCGAGATTGGTCATAACCTGTACGCCTGGTCTTATGCCCACACCGTTCGCGTCGATAAGGATGACAATATCTGGGCCGTCGACAAAGGTTCGGATATGATCATCAAATTCAATCCCGAAGGCCGCGTCAATATGGTGTTCGGCCGAAAGAAAGAAGCATCCGACGAGGCGGGACCGTGGACGCGTGTGACTCCGCCCCGGCCCCCGGTGGACGGGCAATTTCGCCAACCCACGGATGTCACCTGGGATCCACAGGGCAACATCTATATCAGCGACGGCTATATCAATTCACGCGTCGCCAAGTTCGATAAGAATGGAGATTGGGTAAAAACGTGGGGTGAGCCGGGCAATAAACCTGGCCAGATGGATACTCCGCATAGCATTGCCGCCGACGCAAAGGGAAACATCTACGTGGCTGATCGCGGCAACTTCCGGATTCAGGTGTTCGATACCGAAGGAAAGTTGCTCCGAGAGATCAAGCTCGATGTGCCCGTGCCTCCAGACGCTCGTCCGTGGATGGGACCCGTCCCGACAGCCGAAACCACCGGCAGTCAACATGCCGGAGCGCCCTGGGCTGTCTGCATCACGCCCGGCCCTAATCAGGTGCTTTACGCTGCGGACGCATTTCCAGGCCGGTTATATAAGCTCACACTCGATGGGAAAATATTAGGTGTCCTGGGTCGCGCCGGCAAACAGCCGAAGCAATTCGGATGGATTCACGAAATTGCCTGCCCTTCGGAGAACGAACTCTACGTGGCGGAAATCGTGAACTGGCGCGTGCAGAAGTTGATACTGCATCCAGAGAAGATCCAGCCGAAGACGTCGAACTGAAAGGACCTGACGGTAACAGGTTTGAAATTGGGCGAAGTTGAGATGCAGGATTCGTCCAATTTCAAATTTTCTCCGCTCGCCTACTCATATCGCAAGCATTCAACAGGATCCAGCCGCGAGGCTTTGCGCGCGGGCCAGACACCGAAGAGCAGGCCGACAGCTACGGAGACGGCGAGGCCGGCGGCAACGGCCCAGACAGGAATAGAGGCAGGAAGAGATGGGACAAAGAACATGATGATTTGACTCGCTGCAACGGCGAGTAGAACTCCCGCAAAGCCTCCTAGAAAAGTCAGCGTCATGGCCTCGCAGAGGAATTGTGTTGTGATATCGCGCGCGCGAGCCCCAAGAGCTTTTCGAACTCCTATTTCAGGGGTGCGCTCCGTGACCGAAACCAGCATTATGTTCATCACACCGATTCCGCCGACGAGCAGCCCAACACTCGACATGGCGATGGCGATAAGTCCAGCGAGTCTCGTGATACTGTCAAACTGGGAAATAAAACGCTCCGCTGTCCCGAGATCAAAATTGTTCTTTTCGTTAAATTTTACGCCGCGCTGGCGGCGCAGAATACCTTCAGACTGGTCGAGAGCCTCGCGAATTTTGCCGGGTTGTGCCTGGATGATCAGCATCATCCAGCGGCGTCCGGGTGACATTTGCCGCATCGTTCGAAACGGGATATAAATCGCATTGTCTTCGTCATTCTCTCCCAGGAAAGCATTCTTTCTCTTTTCTAAGACGCCTACGACTTCGAATATGTGCCCGCCCATTTTGACTTCAGCGCCAATCGCGTTTTTGCGATCCAAGAACAATGCATCGGCGACGCTGACACCGATAACCATCGTGTCGCGTCGATGCTGGTCGTCAAAATCGCTGATAAACCGGCCGTTGCTAACCGAAACGTTCGTTGCTTGCGCGTGATTTGCAGACACACCCTGAAGGTCGCCGCGTTTATAGGTGTAATTGCGATATGTAATGGTAGAACTGAAACCCCAATCGGGGAATGCGACAAGGGCGACATCTTGAACGCTGCGTGCTTGTTCACGTATCGCCACAGCATCCTCTTCGGTCAAAGGCTTCCGTGTGCGTTCTTCGCGGTCCTGGCTGGGACCAATCCCGGTAGAGAGATGGAAGGCATAAATGTTATCGGTTCCGTACTCCTGGATCAGTTTGACCAGGTTCTCGCGTAGTCCCGTCAGAATTGAGGCGATCGCGATCACGGTTGAAACACCAACAACAATTCCGAGGACCGTGAGCGCACTTCTAAACTTGTGGGCCCGAATGCTGTCGAGCGCCATTGATAGGATTTCAGAACGCGCAACCGTACTGATCGTCATTCCTACCACCTCAATTCTTCGTTAACGCGACGATAGGGTCGAGCCGCGCTGCCCGGAATGCGGGATATATTCCGGCGATCATGCCAATCCCGCTCGATACGATAAGCGCTAGCGCGATGTACGCGATTGTGATCGTCATCGGAATCGGAGTCGTCACACGTACCAACCACGATAGTGCGGCGGCAATAGCGAGGCCCAGCACGCCGCCAAATGAGGAGAGCAGGGCAGACTCGATCATGAACTGAAGCATGATCTGGTTTCGGCGCGCGCCAAGAGCCTTGCGAAGCCCGATTTCAAATGTGCGTTCGGTCACGCTGACGAGCATGATATTCATGACGACGATGCCGCCGACGACAAGCGAGATCAGTGTAATCGGCGTGATGACCGCAGCAATTGCACCGGTGAATTGGTCCACTTGATTGTTCACCTGCTCGACATTGACCAGTCCGAAATCGTCTTCCTCATTACCCTTCAGCTTGTGATGTATTCGCATCGCAACCCGGCCCTCGTCGATTGCCCTATCGAATTCTGCGCGGTCTTGTGACTTGCCGTGGACCTGAATACTTTGAAGCCTTCCGAACATCCGCCCATAGGTGCTGATCGGAATGTAGGCGAGATTGTCCATAGATCGGCCGAACATCGAGCCGCGCTTTTCTTCCACTCCGATGATGCGCATCGGATAGCCGGCGATCTTGATCGTTTTGTCGAGGGGATCGGTTTGCGGAAAGAACTTTTCCCGAAGTTCCGCGCCGATTACGACTACAAAAGCGCCGGAATCGACTTCGTTTTGCCGGACGAACCGGCCATCGGTGATCGTTTTGTTTTCGATTTCATCAATGTTTGCGGTCACGCCGGTGATATTGGTGCCGAAGAGTTCTTCACCATTATTTTTGAGGTCGATCTGTCGATTGACTTCTGCGCCAACTTCCTGGCAGCGCGGACAATTGGCTCGCACCCACTCGTAGTCATCTAAAGTAAGCCGCTTGTTGCGCCGGTTTCGTTTTTCCCATTCTTCTTCGCTCAGACGGCCCACATTCGCCATACGCCCGATCATGAAATGGTTTACACCCAGGACCTTGGAGACCCTGTCGATCACATAAGTGTTGAGGCCACTTATCGCAGCTCCGACCAGGACAACAGATGCCACACCGATGATGATGCCGATTAGCGTCAGAAACGCCCTGAGCTTGTGTGAAAAAATCGCCTGCAGCGCAATCTTGAACGCTTCGGAATAGAAGGTATAAACCGATTTCATGACTCTTTTACGGAGCAACTGCCTCGAATGTTTCAGAGATTCTGCAGACAATCTTACGAAATACGCGCGGTCATAGACCGGGTCTACAGAGAGGCCTGTCCGGAATCATCAACTAAACTGCCCCAGACGAGGCAGAGCGGGCAACGGAAATCTGAGATAGCGCTTGGATCAACACTTCGGGCGCTATTGGTTTAGGGAGGTACAGATCGAAGCCGGCATCGAGAATACGCCGCTGATCTTCTTCGCGAACGCACGCCGTAACTGCGATAGCGCGCAGCGGCTTGCCGGGATTGGCTCGAATTTTTTGAAGCAGCGAACAGCCATCTTCGTCGGGCATCGCGATATCCGCCACGAGCACATCGGGTTCAAATTCTTTGACCGATTGCAGCGCTTCGGCTGCAGAGCGGCATCGTCGCACAATCGCCGACTCTTGTGCGAGGAGAGCTTCGAGAAGGTCCAGCGTATCTTCATGATCATCGACGACTAATATGCGCATTCCGGCCAGGGCAGTCGATACCGCCATGGGACCTGTGTTGCGCGGCTGAGACTCGCCGCGAACTGCGCCACGACGAATGAGAGGCAGCTGCACGGTAACGCAGGTGCCTTGGCCAATGCCGTCACTGTGGATCGAAATCGAGCCGTTATGAAGGTCCAAAATGTGTTTCGCAATCGCTAGTCCCAGTCCGAGTCCCCCATGCTTCCGCGTTGCGCTGCCGTCCGCCTGGCGGAATCGCTCGAATACATGGGGCAAGAACTCGGGGCTGATGCCTTGTCCGCTATCGGAGATGACGATCCGGGCATAGGGACCGTCCTGCTCGAGGACGATATCGATTAGACCGCCGGTCGAGCTGAACTTTACCGCGTTGGACAGCAGGTTTGAAACGACCTGTTGCAAACGCACGGCCTCTCCCAGCGTGCTAATGCTGCGGGAAGCAAATCGTACGCTGAACTCGATCCGCTTTTCTTCCGCGGAAGGCCGAACCGAATCGACTGCAGCTTGGATTACCTGTTGCAAAAGAACGGCCGTTTTTTGCAGATGAAACTTACCAGTGATGATTCGCGAAACATCTAAAATGTCGTCGATCAATTGAGCCTGGGAACGAGCGTTCCGGGTGATGGTATCGAGCGCACGCGAAACTCCGTCTTCGTCTAGTTTTCCGGATTTGAGAAGATGGCACCATCCGGTGATCGCATTCAACGGCGTTCGAATTTCGTGGGAAACCACCGCCAAAAACTCGTCTTTGAGCCGATTTGCCTCTTCTGCTTCCGAACGAGCCTGCGTTTCTCGTTCGAAAAGCCGAAGCCTGTCGTTTTCGGCGATTCGCCGCTCGATCGCTGAAGACGCGTGATAACTGATCGTGTGCAGCAGACTCAGTTCCGCTTCTGTAAAGACGTGTGGCTCGTTGAAGTAGACCATGAAGTTTCCGATCAGATGGCGTTCCCCTATCAATGGAACAAACGCCAGCGATTGAATGCCTTCGGGCAGAATCAGCGCGGTCAAGTCTCCGAGATCCGCGGTGCTCGCATCGGGAATAAGGACCGGTTTGGGTTCCTCACCGGACGCCCAAGGAAAATGGCCTTCAACCGCTTCGCGGTATTGATCCGACAGGCCACGCCAAGCTTTGAAGCGCATCACTCCGTCTTCGTCCACCAGGAGAATCGATCCGCGTTTGGCGTTGAGAACCTGCTCCAGGCTATCCAACGTTGCGGCGAAGACTTGCTCAAGACTTTCTGCATGACCCAAAGTGCTCGTCAACCGGTAAATCGCCTCGAATTGTTTTTCAGCCCGCTTTCTTTCGCTGATGTCGACGAAAACCCCAAGACACCCACGAACGTTGCCATGCTCGTCCAGAAGTGGACACGCGTACTCGAAGAGATTCACGACGCGACCGTCATCATGGATGACCTCGAGTTCCATGTCGCGAACCTCCACATTCTGTCGCGACGCTTGTTGCATCGGCAGGTCGTTAGAGTCCAGTTCCCGCCCGTTTTGCATTACCCGGAATGGCAATTTGCCGCCCTCGGGTCCGCTTTTTGAAGCGTTTTCCTCCAGGGAGATGCCGAGCATCTGCGCCCCGGCAGGATTCATTCGTATTTGGTCGCAATTGGGATCATCCGCAACTGCGATCCCGACTGGCACGAGATTCAGCAGGGTTTGAAGTTCGTGCACGCGTCTGAGAAGATCGCGATTAAGCCGGTGAACTTCTTCTTCGGCTCTCCGGTGTTTAGTGATGTCGTGGAAAAACACGCACGTTCCGGTGTCCGTAGGGATAGCCTGTACTTCCACCCATCCACCGACAACTGGAGAGACATACTCGAATCTGACGTCGACCATGTCTTCGGCCGCCCTATGGAACTCACGATACGCCACGGTGCCGATGAGTTGCGGGAACACTTTCCACATGTTGCGTCCGACCAACTCTTCCGACTTGCGGCCAAGCATCTGCGCCGCCGGCTCATTCACGTAGACGTAACGCCACTCGCGATCGAATTCGATGTATCCGGTCGCAATCCGCTCGAGGATGTTCAGAAAATCCATAAAAGGGTTTCGGAAGCCGCGCCAGTTTACCGATAGGGAACGGCGAAAGTCTACTTCTGTGACACCAAAAGCAACATCGGATTCGTCGGGGCTAAAAGCGAAATCTAGGGCCTCGCGTTTTGCCGAAACAAACCGCGCCCGCAGCAGATCCCGCTAACGTTGCGCGGCTTCAGGCAACGCATATGCAATAAATGCCGCAGAGCCGGTGCTGCTTGCGGGCGCGGCCGCAAACACGATGTATTGGCGGTTGTTGAGCAAATACGTCATAGGTAAACCCGTTTGCGTGCCGCCAGTGGGGATTTTGGTTTCCCACACGATATCGCCGGTTTTCTTGTCATGGGCTCGGAAAAAAGGCTGGCCGGTTAAGCCTTCGCCTGCAAAAAGCAAAGTCTTGGTCACAAGCATTCCAGCGTGAGAAACGCTGCCGGTCCGTGGAATGTCCAAGCCTTGTAAAGCCGGATTATTTTTCACATTTGGAGGCGTGTCGCCGTTGGCTATTTTCCACGCGATCTCACCCTTATTCATGTCGTATGCGACGATCTGGCCATACGGCGGCTTCAGCAAAGAGAGACCGGAGGGACCGCGAGGCCCTGCTTGTGACAGCGTATAATCGCTGGTGGTTTGGCCGTTTGACGGCGCCAACGCGAGCGTTGAATAGTTTCGTGCCGTGCCGACATACACAAAACCCGTTTCCGGATCCGCTGCTCCACCCTCCCAATTCGCGCCGCCATTGAATTGCGGAACCATCAGAGTGCCGCGCGTGCCATCCGGAGCATTGGCCAGGGAGGCCGGAGTGAAGAGAGGCCCAAGCCGAAAGGCTTCGACAGCTTTCAGAGCTTCTGCTCTCAGAGCAGGCGTGAAGTCGATGAGGTCGTCCTTTGAAATTCCCTGCAGATCGAATGCCGGAGGTTTTGTCGGGAACGGTTGTGTCGGCGCAGTGACTTCGCCTGGAACATCGGACTTCGGAACAGGACGTTCTTCGATCGGCCACACGGGCTGCCCGTTCGCCCGATCGAAAACGAACGCGAATGCCTGCTTCGTCAGCTGCACGACAGCCTTAATGGGCCTGCCGTTCACATTGATGTCCACGAGAATGGGAGCCGATGGCGTGTCGCGGTCCCAAACATCGTGATGCACGTGCTGGAAGTGCCAAATAACCTTTCCGTTTCTGATATCGAGACAAACGAGAGAACTCGTGTAAAGGTTGTCTCCCAAACGATGGCCGCCATAGGTGTCGTTCGTTGCCGCCTCGACAGGCAGATAGACATAGCCCAAATCTTCATCAACCGAGAACGTTGTCCAGACGCCGGCATTACCCGAATAGTCGGCACCTGTCTTCCATGACTCGTATCCGGGTTCTCCTGTGCGGGGTACCGTGTGAAAGATCCACTTTCTTTTTCCGGTTCGAACATCGAAAGCCAGGACATCCGCTTTCACGTTCTCCTTATTCACTCGAGTGCCGACAGGCAACGCCGCACCGACGACAATCGTGTCATGGGAGACAACGGCGGGAGAGCTATTTCCCAGTTGGCCGACCAAATCTCCTTTGAAGTCGAGATCCAACTCTGTGTACATGTCCACGATGCCGTCTTTCCCGAAAGTCGGGATGGGTCGACCCGTTTTGGCATCCAGTGCAATGAGGAGAAAACCTGGCGTCACGAGGATGATGCGTTCTTCACGTCCATCCGTCCAGTAAGCAACACCTCGTGTATTCTTTCGCGGAGCGCGGTTTCCACGCACGCCCTCGTCAGGCCGGTACAACCACAACGCCTCACCCGTGGCGGCATCGATCGCTATGACGTCGCGGCGCGGACCGGCCGTGATGTAAAGAACGCCTTTCGCCATAATGGGCGTTACTTCGCTTTGAGGCACAGGCGTGGGTGAAAAGTTACCGGTGTTGAATGTCCAAGCAACCTGAAGGTTCTTTACGTTGTCGCTATTGATCTGATCCAACGGTGAGTAACGAGTGCTGCCGCCGTCTCCACCGAAAAAGGTCCATTCCCCATCTTTGGCACCGCGCTGCCCGAGTATCGTGAGAGGCAAACAAAGTAAGAGTATAAGAACGACAATTCGCGACATGGTTCCTCCCGCAAATGGGAGAGAGTAACAGGAACACAAAAGGCACAAGAAGCACAAAGTGTGTTTTGTGCTTCTTGTGCCTTTTGTGTTTCCTGACTAGTTCCTAGGCTTCAGAAGTTGAACCGTGTCGAGAACGTAAACTTGCGATTTGCGCTACGGTTATCCGCGTTCGAAACACCATTGGTGACGTCTTGTGCATCCATTCGCCCAAAGTTAGGACTATTGATATCCACAATTGGGTTATTCCACCACGGCGTATTCAGAACGTCGATGGCATCGAAGCGAACCTCGACGTTCTTAGTTTCGGTTATCCGGATCCTCTTCACGAGGTTCAAATCGAATTTGATATGCGATGGACCTTCGATATAGGTGCGGCCGAGAGTACCTACCGCTCCGGGCGCAGGATTCGCAAGGACCACGTTTCCATTCGAATCGTAAATGGCCTTATTCGAGAAGGAACTTTGCAGAGTCTGTGACTGCGTAACACCCGCCTTGGACGGATCGTCTTTCTGGACTAAACCGTCGAAATAGGAGGCGCCGCTTGCAATCGGGGTAATTTCCCCTGCACTTTTCGCGAAAGATCCCGAAACATCGGGAGTGTTCGATGTGCGCACGATCGCAATTTGTCCGGGGACCTGCGTCCATGTGAGCTGGGAATTTGTAGCCGTAATCGTTAGAGGTTGTCCGGAACTCCATTGCAGGATTCCGCCCAGTTGCCACCTCTCGACGAGGCGAGCGAGGGTTCCGTTCGAGCTGCTCATGAATTTCTTACCCTGGCCGAACGGCAGCTCCCAAGTACCGTTGCTACGAATGTCGTTCGTACGGTGAAAAGTTAGGAGAGATTTGTTCAGGTGACGATTGTTCGGGTCGAGGTACGAGATATTACCGTCATTGCTGGCTTCACCAAGACTTCGACCCCACGTGTAAGCAAACGAACTCGCGAATCCGTTCGATAACCGTTTGGTGACCTGAAGATTCATCGAATGATACGTAGAACTTCCGGGATTCGTCATCAATACGACTGCCGCATATTGCGGATTGGGGACGAGCCAGTTGTCGGGCAGTCCGCCATTCTTTATCAGACCGCCGGCTCCTGTTGTGGTTCCTTGAGTGGACGTATTCAGCGCATTTGCGAATTCACCAATTCGTCCATCTGCCAGTAGCGGTTTGAACGTTGCGTTCGCCCGCAATGCCGCAGATCCCGTCAAATTGACGCCATCAACCGTGCCTTGTCCTAAAGCAGCGTTTGTTCCCGAGTTCAGTGTTATTCCATTCAACATCTGGTTGAACAGCGGGGAGTTGCCTCCGGCTCGCGTCTGATTGTATGCATCCAGCAATGTTTGGCCGGCGCCCTGAGCGTAAATGTTCATGTCGTCAATGGAAATGCCCCCGAAAAGCTTCGTACCTTTGCTGCCGATATATCTGGCTTCAAAGGTGAGGTTCTTCGCCAATTCGCGTTGAATTTCCAGACTCCAATTCTGCACATAAGGGTTCACGCGGTTATCGTCAAAGCCGACCAAAGGATCAGATCGCGAATAAAATCCTTGGGGGGTGAGGGCCTTGAACGTCGAGGGCGGTCCTGGGACGGGAATGGGAAGATTTGGCGACGCAAGATTGAAATAGGTATTGTTGACACCTTGAAGCGTAAACGTCTGGTTGTATGTAAGACCAGGATTGTTGCCGCTGGCTACATTCAAACCGGCGTTGAAGGATGCGGCGCCCTGATAGTTAAGACCGTACCCCGCGCGCAGCACTGTCTTCTCTTTTCCGCCCCACGGCAGAGACCAGCTTAAGCCGACCGCCGGAGCGAAATTGTTCCAGTCGTTTTGGTAAAAGAGTGTGTCGGAATTCGGCGAGTTCTTTCCGACGAGTTGCAGTACCGTGGGGGAACCCGCGCTGATTCCGTACAATCCCTTCGCGCCGCCGACAGGCAAAGCGTGCATACCATTCGCTTCCCAAGGGACTCCGTACCAATCGTAACGCACGCCCAGGTTGAGCGTGAGATCCGGCCGAACTTTCCAATCATCTTTAAAGAATGCACCCCACTCGTTTTGGTGGTAATTCTTGACCCG
>Ga0075433_10004005_pt1 | contig 11401 bp, 12 predicted proteins | sample RhiMethybrSRZTD2_FD_75299 | JGI IMG/M metagenome (GOLD analysis project Ga0075433, IMG submission 75299) | Populus rhizosphere microbial communities from Tennessee, USA - Rhizosphere MetaG P. TD hybrid SRZTD2 | ecosystem: Host-associated > Plants > Roots > Rhizosphere > Soil | place: USA... | reverse complement strand
CGGGCTCACCGTGACGACCGACAAGGACCTGCGGGAACGGTTCGGCGGGCTGTGGGAGGGCCTGACCGACACCGAGATCCGCACCCGCTATCCGGCCGAACACGCGGCGTGGATGCCCCCGGGGGGCGAGTCGTCCGCCGTTGTCGCTGAGCGGGCAGGCGCGGCGCTGGAACGTATCGCCGCGGGCATGGCGCCCGGGACGCTGGTGGTCGTGGTCAGCCACGGTGCGGCGATCCGTCTGGGCGCGGCGCGCCTGCTCGGCTTCCCCGAAGACCTCTGGGGCGCCGTCGGCCCGCTCGCCAATTGCGCGTGGTCGGTCCTGGGTCGGCGCCGGAGCCGCTGGCGGCTGCTGGAGCACAACGCCGGCACGCTGCCCGAGCCGGTGCTCAGCGACGACCGGTGACGCCGGTGGGTCTTGTACACTGGCGAGGCGCCATCGGCGGGTAGCTCACGGCGCCCGAGGGGCTATAGCTCAGTTGGTAGAGCGCTTGCATGGCATGCAAGAGGCCAGGGGTTCGAGTCCCCTTAGCTCCACAGGTCAAAGATCTAAATCGATAGTAAGTTCGAGCGCCGTCGGTCGGTCTGGTAGCCACTCCGCGGATGGCGTGCGCGGGTGAGCGGGATGAGGGCAGCTGCGCGCCTGGTGGCAGGCAACGGGCACGCGCGGCCCGCTCGGTGCCTGGCTGGTTCCGGGTAATAGGTCACGTGCCGTGTCGGGTGTGCCGTCGGCCACCCGGTACCGTCAGGTTGGGCGCAAGGAACCCGGCTGGTGAGCGCTTCGCCGCCGCGGGAACTGCTGAGCCGCGGCCGGATACAGATTCATGCAGCCGGCGGCGGTGCGGTTTGCCGCGGCAGGCAGTTGATCTTGTACGGTGCGGGTGGCCGGTCGCAGGTAGGGAGGCGGGGATGGCGCAGAAGGTAACCGTCGCAGTCCAAGACGATCTTGATGGCGGCCCGGCTGATGAGATGGTGCGGTTCGGGCTCGGCGGCGCCAGCTACGAGATCGATCTGAGCAGCAAGAACGCTGCGGCGTTCCGCTGCAAGATCGCACCGTTCATCGAGCACAGCCGCAAGGCCGGGCGGGGACCGGGCCGTCGGCCCGGGGCGTAGTGCGGCAAGCCGGGAGCGCAGCAGCAGTGTCAGGGTGTGGGCGAAACAGGCGGGCATCGCGGTCAGCAACCGCGGGCGCATCGCCGCCGATGTTGTTGAGCAGTACGAGGCCGCCATCACCGGACGCTGAACAAGCCTGCATCACACTGGCTTGAACCAGACCCGCCCGCACATGCCGAATTGAGCATGTTGCGCACGCGCATGACTATGCGATGCAAATCACATGTATTCACCGATCTATGCTGCTGCAGGGGGTCGGGTCAAGTGCAGCGCAGCATCGCGAGATGCACGCGGCCCTGCCGAATATGCGCGACTCAGGTAAATGCGACCGACGGCGGGCGCCGCGTGCAGATCTTCTATTAGGTGTCCGGTAAGGCCAGCAGTTCTTTGAGTGCTGTCGGTATGCCGGTGTTCGTTAGGTCCGGGAATGTCCGCCGGGCAGGTGCCGGGTCGAAGGTCATGTCGATGGTGTCCATCGCGAGCGGGGCGGGTCGGCCTGGCAGGCGGGTGTCGGCTTCAGCCTGGCAGCGACGATAGCTACTTCTTGACTGTCCCTTGCGTATATCATTACCTTTGCTTTTACAGTATTTCGTCTGAACGTTTGGCGCGCCAGCCAGACCGGTCACGAGGTGTGACCAAGGGGGGCCGACTTGGTTCTGACGGGTGCCTTATCTCGCCCCGCGGCATGTCCCGGGGCGGTCTGTACCTACGGTCATGTGAAGTTGCCCGGGGCTGCCGGGCGGTACGGCTGCTGCCTGGCTGGCTTGCACATGGCGGCCTTGATCGTCACGCACGCCGCTAGTGAACAGCAGTTACGGCATCGTCATCTACGGATAGGGAATCCATGGTCACCATCGCTGATGTCCAGAGCCTCCTCAACGGTCTACTCACCGACCTGCTGACCTCGGGTGGCGGTGTTACCACGGCTCCGGTCACGTTGTACTGCGCTCCCTCGGGCTCCGACACCAACCCCGGCACGCAAACCCTGCCACTTCGGCAGCCCGCCGCCGCCCTGGCCCGGGTTCCGAAGTCGATCCGGCACCTGGTCACCATCAACCTGGCGCCGGGCACCTATCAGGGCTTCTCCATCACCGACTTCAACATCGACCCGGCCAGCGACGGCAGCCAGGTCGGTCTCCACGTCAAGGGGACCCTGGTCGATGCCAGCCCGGCCACCGGCACCGCGACGGCGGCGGCGAACGGCGTCGCCGCGACTCCGACCTGGGCGACGCTGACCGACGCCGGGCAATCCTGGACTGCGGATGACCTCAAGGGCAGGTTCCTGGAGATCACTAGTGGGGCCGGGTCGGGCAGGTCTACCCCACCGTCGCCAACACCGCCACGACGGTCTCGGTGCTGGCCATGGCCTGGAGCGGCGTCCCGGCCAGCAGTGGTTATGCCGTCCGGGATCAGGGGTCGGTCATCGACAGCCCCATTCAGGTCTCGCCGTCTCTGCCGGCGGCTGGTTCCAGCGTTGCCCCGGCCCTCAACACGGGCATTCTCGTCCTGGGTAACCGGGGCTCGATGCGGATGGCCTACATCCTCATCGAGGAACTCAAGGTCGACCTGGCCGGCCTTGGCCTGACCATCAACAGTGTCGGCATCGACCTGCAGAGCATGATGGCGATGTCGGTGGCCCGCTGCAGTTTCAATGCCGACATCGGCACCGAGGTCCTCATCTCCGGGCCCTGCCCGGCCTTCCGGATCCGGCACTGCGTCTTCCAGACGGCGTCGGCCAGCGTCTCCGGCGTCGTCTCGAATGGCAATGGTGGCTCGAATGGCAGCTCCGACTTCGTCACGAATTGCCTCTTCGACAGCGGCTACCAGGGTACGCAGATGGCGTTCCTGGGCGGCGGCAACAACGTCGGCTTCTTTGCCTGCCGGTCCAACTTCACGACGGGCATCCACATGGTGGGGCCCTGCTGGGTCACCGTGGAGGGCATGCGATTTGAGTGCAGTGGGCAGAACAGCCAGCAGATCAAGGCACGGATCCAGAACGGCAGTCCGGACGGCTGCATCATTTATCAGCCCGCCGGCAGTGGCGTCGACATCAGCGGCGCCGTCCGGAGCAGTGCGGTCGAGCTCGAGGGACCGCACGTCGCGATCTTCGAAGGCAACCTCAACGGCAGCGGCTGCGCCACCGCTTTCCGGCTCAGCAACGGTGCCCGGGTCCGGCTCAGCGCCGGCAGCACCATCACTGGCACCGCCGAGATCGTCCTGGACGGCAACGCCGCCCAGACCATTGCTGCGATGCGGGCCGTCACGCCGAAGTGCCTCAAGACAGACATCGGCACCATCATTCACGAGTAAGTCATAGCATGAGGTACCCGGCTGAGCCGGGCGAGGACGGCCGGCGCCCGGTGGTGCGCCACGGGCGCGGCGCGGCCGCAGCGAGACCATTGCCTGCAGGCTCGCGGCTTAGCGAGGCCGGTGGCGGAATTGCAGGCAGCGCTGCGCCGTCTGGGTGCGGCCGATTACGAAATAAGTGGATCATTAATGGTTGGGGTTAGGAGTTCGGCTGACGGCTGCCGCGCGGTGCGGTATTGCCGGGTCCATGAGGTATCCCGATGGCGGTGGGCTGGATGCTGGCGAGCGGGCCCGGCGTGACACCTGAGGAGGCTGGTCTTGGTCTCGGTCGTCCAGAATCCTCGCCATGGGTGTGCGCGCGCAGCGCCAGCAGCGATGTCGGGCTCATGGATGTCACGGTCAGGGGCACGATCGCTGGGTTGGAAGAAAGGGTCGCGTGGCTTCTTGATCACCTGTGATCATGCCTGACGTGCGATCTGACTTCATGGTCCGTGGTACCTGAGGCGCTTGGCTGCTCGTCGCAAGGATGTGGATGCTGGTCTGGTTTGACCGCTTGCGGCATCGGCGACAATGATCGTGGCAGGACGTGGCGGGGGTAGGAGGCGGCGTGCATTTGTCGGACGATGCTGGCGGGGACTATGTCGAGGCGGTGGCCGAACTGCGTTTGCCGGGGGAAAGGTCCACTGTTGCGGATTGGTGCGCGGCCCGGGAGCTGACGTGCAGCGCGATGGCTGGGGGAATGCTCATATCCGGGGCCCGCACGCGGTTCGAGGCCGCATTCGGGCAGGCGGTGCCCGACCGCACGCGTTCCAGTCGGCTGGCGCCGCCGCCGGAGCTGCGCGGCGTGGTCGAGTCCGTGATCGTTCTGCCCGTTCCGCATCTGCACGGAAATCGGACCTCGTCCCGCGGCTGAGCCGCGCCGACGCAGAGGGGGGACCACGATGAGCTTGCCATTTGAGTTCAGCGTCGAGGAGGCACCACCCGACCTGATCTTCGCGTACGTGTCGCCGCGTTCGCAGGGCGGTGTCTCCATCACCGAGGCGGATGTGACGGCGGCCACGTCTGTGGAACCGTTCTTCTCCGATGACGATGTGGCCTCCACCGCCCGGCGTCAGGCTGAGGAGTCGGGACTTGTCATCACCGCGGGGAGTCGGCTCGGATTCACCGTGGCCGGGCCGCCTGAGGCCTATACGGAGCTGACCGGTGGCAGCGTCGTCGCCCGGGAGCTCTTGCAGCGAACCGAGATGGGCCGCTCGCGGTACGTCACCCATCTCGACATCGTCGGCCCGGACCAGCCTGAAGACCTGGGCGTGGGGAGTGTCCGCGGCGGCGATGCGATAGAGGCGGTCATCCTCGAGCGCCCGCGCTCGTCCCATGCCGTGTTCCCGTCGCCGCTTCCGCCGGATGTGACGAAGTTCCACCTCACACTGCCCGGTGACGTGAGCGGGTTGGTTGGCGCCGGGCCGGCGCAGCGTGACGGTGCGTCGGGCGAGGGCGTAACGGTGGCGATGGTGGACACGGGCCAGTACGCGCACCCCTACTTCGCCTTCCACGGGTACCGGGTGCAGCCTGCCGTGGCCGTGGTTCCCGGGACCAATCCGGCGAAGGACCCGGTCGGTCATGGGACCGGCGAGTCGGCCAACATCTTCGCCGTCGCCCCAGCTGCCACTTTGCAGCCCTATCGCGCGAGCGACAATAACGGCAACCTCACCGCCGCCATGACGGGCTTCCTGCGGGCAAAGGCAGATCATCCCGGCGTGCTCACCAACTCTTGGGGCGGCGACCTGGCCTATCCGCCTACAGGGCCGCTGCCCGCGGACTACCGCGCGTGGGTGCTGGAGATCATGGACGCCGTGCAGCAGGGCATCGTGGTTGTGTTCTCCGCCGGCAACGGGCATTTCTCGGTTGAACCTCAGGTCCCCGGCGTGATCTCGGCCGGCGGGGTCTTCGCCGACGCCGGCGTCTCGCTGCAGGCCTCCGATTATGCCAGCGGCTACGCGAGTCCCTGGTTCCCGGATCTCGTCGTCCCGACCGTCTGCGGCCTCGTCGGCCTACGGCCCCGGGCGCAGTACCTCATGCTTCCTATCCCGCCGGGCTGTGAGATCGACGGCGCAGAGAACCAGGCAAGCGCGACGCCACCTGACACCCCGGACGGCACCGGCCCAGACGACGGGTGGGCGTTGTTCTCAGGGACGTCCGCGGCAGCGCCGCAGATCGCCGGCGCCGCAGCAGTCCTTCTCGGCGCACGGCCCGGCCTCACGCCTGCGCAGGTGGCCGAAGCTCTCGCCGAGACAGCGACCGACGTGCAAGCCGGACACTGCCACCCCAGATTCAACAACGCCGCAACCCCCGGGCCCGACCTCGCCACCGGCCCCGGTCTTACAAACGTCGCGGCCTCGCTGGAGTACGTTCGCGCGCACTTTTAAGCCACAGCAAAGGATTCACGCTGGCGCATGAGCCCGGCCACCTTCTAATGCCGGGCATGCCCGAGCGCCGCAGCCACGAATACGTGCGCATCGGGATGACCACGCTGTTCGCCGCGCTGAATACGGTCACCGGGGAGGTGATCGGCTCGCTGCATCGGCGGCACCGGGCGGTGGCGTTCAACAAGTTCCTCACCAAGCTCGACAGCGAGGTCCCCGCCGGCCTCGACCTGCACCTGGTCTGCGACAACGCCTCCACGCACAAGACGCCGGCCATTCACCGTCGGCTACTGGCCTACCCCCTGTTCCACCTGCACTTCAGCTCCCGCCGGCTCCTCGTGGCTGAGCCAGCCGGGCGATGGTTCGCGCTGTTGACCGTTAAGTAGCTGCGGCGCGGCGTCCACAAGAACGTGCAGGGCCTGGAGAAAGACATCCGCGGCTGGATCAAGGCCTGGAACGAGGAACCCAGGCCGTTCATCTGGGTGAAGACCGCATACGAGATCCTCGAACGCCTCACCACATATCTGAACCGGATTCCTGACTCAGGACACTTGCGCCCGCAGCAGCGCATCAGCGCCTGCCCGGGCTCCATCGGCGCCTCGGGCTGGCTAACGATCCTTAAAGGTGGAGGTTACAGAAGGGTGTGAGGTCCAGGCCGGTGCTGGCGAGGAACCCGTTGAGGAGGCTGGGCCGGTACTGCATCCGTTTGAGCCGGGTCTTCACTAGCGCGGTGAGCTGCGCGAGGTTGCGTTTGGCCAGGTTGGCCAGGGATCTCTTCAGATGCGACCACACCAGCTCGACCGGGTTGAGTTCGTGCGCATAGGGCGGCAGCTGGAAGACGATCAGCCAGTCGCGGGCCGCGATCAGCTCCTTCATGGCGGCGCTGACGTGGGTGTTCAGGTTGTCCCACACGAGAACGACCGGACCGCCGAGCTGCTGGTGCGCGGCGTCCAGGAGCTGGGCGTAGTCCGCCTCGGTGAAGCCCTTGCGCTGATCCTTGCCCTGGGCGCCGCTGCGGTGGGCGCGGTAGATGAGCCGCGGCCGGCAGCCGGGCTTGACGGCGATCAGCGCCGCCAGGGATACGCGCTTGTTGTGCGCGCCGGTCACCTTCACCACCGGTGTGCAGCCACGCCGCCCCCAGGTGCGGCCCTTGGGCGGCCGTAAGCCCTGGCCTGATTCGTCCTCGAAGATCAGCCAGGCGCCCAGGTCCGCCGCCGTCCTTTTACCACCGGCCACGTCTCCTCCCGCCAGGCGGCAATCGCGGCCTCATCCCGCTCCGCCGCCTGGCGGGCCGGGACCTGCACGCTCCACCCGATCCGGTGCAGCAGCAGATCCACCCCGGCCAGGGTGTAGCCCACCGTGAACCTGCCGCGGATCACCTCAGCGATCCGGGCCAGCGTCCAGCACTGATCCTCATCCCACCCCCACGCGGCCGGGCCGGCGCCCAGCACCGTCTCCAGCTCACGCAGCTGCGGGGCGGTGAGCTTGCACTTCGCCCCGGCGCCTTTCGAGGCCAGCGCCGCCCGGCCGCCAGCAGCCAGCGCCCGCCGCCACCGGTTCGCCGACATCCGCGACACCCGGAACCGGCGCGCCACCTCACGGTCGCCCGCCCCCGCCTCGATCAGCCCTGCCGCCGCTAACCGCAGCTGCTCACGCCGGGCCCGCTCACCGGCGTCCAGCCCACCGCCATCGGGATACCTCATGGACCGGGCATACCGCACCGCCCGGCGGCCGTCAGCCGAACCCGTAACCCCAGCCATTAATGATCGTTAGCCGAGGCTGACTTCGACTGTGAGGCCGAGTTCGGTTTGGAAGGCCCTTAACCAGCGTCACTCACTGGACGCCCGGTCACCACTGAGCAGACCTCCTCGGGCCCTGACAGGATCGAGGTGTTGTATTTGGATGTTGACTAAGATGTCCTCAGGAGTATCGTGGTGGGCAGATGATATGAAAGCATAAAGCCAACTTTGATCCAATTCGCGCAAGCTAGGGGCAACGGAGGGCTTATGGTAGCAGACATGCCTTGAGTCTCTCGACCCAGCCCGCGCAGTCTTTGGTTGGAAAGACGCTCCGATTCGGGGGGTAGAAATGGCCCAGCAGTGGTATCCGGCCGGGACTCGGCCGCATGTCATGATCAATTGGCAGTCGTTCGTAAATCAGGGGATTCCGGCTTCGTGGCAAGGCGCATTCACGGATGCGGTGATCAATGCCTATACGCGCTGGATGACCATGGCGGGTGTCGACTTGCGGTTCCAGTTCTACGGATATACTTCAAATACGACTGCAGGACCGGGTGAACTTGTGATCCAGATGGACCCGGCGTTCGGGGGTGGCGGGCCTCGGCTGGCGTCAACATTCGGTGGCTACAACGCGCTGACGATCATCTTTCACCGCCGTAACGCGGTGAACGGAACACCATGGAATTTCGTCCCTTACAATGCGACGAATTCTGGAGAGTTCGACATGCAGACGATCCTGACGCACGAGTTGGGGCACTGTCATGGCCTCGATCATAGCCCGAACACGAACGACACCATGTTCGCATTTTACGCATACTTTCAGAAATTCGGGCCCTATGAGGGCGACGTCGCCGCGGTCAAATCGCTCTACCCCGACTTCGCGCAGAACCGCCTGCGGCAGCTGCGTTCTACCGACGGCGCCGCCAGCTGGTCGGATGCACCGAATGAGCTGACCCCATTCAACAACTACCAGGCACGCACGACACTAAGCCCCGGAGTCGCTGGTATAAGTGCCTGCGGCTTGTATCTAGTGGGCTGGAGTCATCCGAATCGCGTTCCGACCATGCTCCGGACCGACGGCGATAAATTTCTTTTCCGCCGGTGGTTCTTCTATGGGGGAGAACGTTCTATCCATGGCCCGGCGTTCGCGAGCGACGCCGACGGGCTGCTCCTGTGGGCCTGGGTCAACAACGACGATAACTGCACTCTGCGGGTCGCCATTTCTGGTAACCGCGGCATGGACTGGGCGTTTACCGGTGTGCCGGCGAATGCCAGCAGCTGTGGGACCCCTGCACTCGCCTGGACCCGCGTCGGGGGTCAGTCGACCTGGATTCTGGCCTGGACCAAGTTCGACCGCGCTAACCAATCGACGACCGGTGAAATCATGACGAGCATCTCAGTAAACAATGGGGCCAGCTGGAGCAATCCAGTGTCGTTCGGTAGCTTCGCCAAAGCTGCCTCAGGTGTCGCGCTTGCAGCCACTGCCAGCAACGAGGTCATGCTCGGCTTTGCCTGGTCCGGCTCCGCAACGTTTGGGATCAATGCGATCCGCACTTTTCGCTGCGACGTGAATGCGGGGCAGTTGCGGCCGCTCTTGCCCATGTGGGCCGGGCGGCAGACCCGCATCCAGCCTGCCCTGAGCTTCGACCAGACACACCAGGTCTTTGTGCTGGCCTGGCGCGACCAGAACTTTGCTACCACGCTGGCGACGATGACCGCGGCGGTAGTCGCTCAGTCGTGGGGCGGTACGGTCGAGTTGTTGTCGTTCAGCAGCAACGTGGCGCCTGGGCTGGGCAGCCTGCCCGAGTATGCCGAGAGTGTGCTCTGGTACGCCTATGAAGGTCCTTAGAAAGGTTAATCGATGCCCACAGAATATCTCGGAACGCCCCCCTTCACGGACCGGCTGCGGTCAGCGGACTTGATCCTGACGGGACGTCTTGGCCACCTCGTCAGAGAGCAAGAGATTGGCTGGGGTGATCCACCAAAGTCTCAAGGCATATTCGACGTCACGCCTGATGACGTGCTGTTCGGGCACCTAGCCGGAGACGTGCTCCAGCTGCGCGTGCTCGGAGATCGACGAGGGGATCGGATTGACTGGCTGGTTCCAATTGCCGAGGAAGCCCGGTTTCTCTTCGTCCTGGTACAGGACACGCTTCCCGATGAGACCGGATCCATCTACGCGCCCTCATGGCTCGGGGTGTATCCGGTCGACGATGAGGACCGGTTCGCGATTCCAGCGCAGGAAATAGACGACCGTGCCCCGGGCACCCTGGTCCCCGACGAGGCCGGCCGCATTCCGCTGAGCAGATTGAGGGAACTTCTGGAAACCTTTGGCCGAGAGCGGGAAGAGCAAGCGCGGCAAGTCGATGAGCTAGTCAGGACCAGCCGCACTGCCACCGATTACCCCACTGTAAGAGAGCTGCCACCCGAACCTGAAAGCGCCGGGCGCCCAGGAGAGATCGGTCGTCCGCCCGGCTAACCTGAGGCCACCATACGGGCCAGCCGACCACTGCCGAGACCCATCTCTCGGGATCGCAGGGCTGGCACGTCACGCGTTACGTCAGGGGCGCGGCGTGACTTGTCAGCCGTTACAGACCGTGGTGTGGATCGGGCATTCGCGGCCCCTGCCGGGACGGCCAGCAGTGAGCGCAATTGTCGATTGCCTATGGTGTAGGACGGCGCGTAGGTTCCAAAAGCCAAATAAGTGTTTACTGGCTCTGATCAAAACCCGGACCCGCCTAACGGTACCCTGCGGCACCAAGCTTGATCGAGGGCACCGAATCGCCTCGTTGGCTAGGAAACTGCCCAGTATGGCGTTGGTCATCGACGCCTACCGCTGTACCTACCTGGATCCGGTACCCGATCTGTCCGCCTGTGCAGCCGCATCTTCTAGGAAGAACTATCGGACTCGATCACCGTGATTATGCTGCTGCTAGGAAGACGTACTGTAGTTTGCTTTATAGGATTGTAAAACACACTCGTACCGCTGGCGCTGCCTAGGTAGAGCAAGTGGGTTTGCAGGAGAGGTGGCCGTCCACCAGCTTTGGCCCAGGTGACCTCAGCGCGGTCTGCTTGAACGGGAAGGATTACAAAGCCAAACGGTCCTATTGGATGGACCGCATGGCCGTTCTTCGCCAATCTGGCGCTTGCGCCAGCTATTACCGTGAGTGCAAGCACAGCAACGATGAAAAACAAAAGAAGGACAGCAATGGCCCACGAGGTATATGTTCGCGCGTCCACCACGCCGGTGCGTGAGGCAGCCACGCAGCTGACCGTTCAGGCGCTCGCGCGGCCCGCGGCCCCAGCGCCCGCACCGCCGCCGCCGTTGCCGCGCAGGCGGCTACTGGCCACCGCGTCGGCGGCGGCCACTGCGAGCTGGTCTGCCGGCGCGGACACGGCCAGCCCTGACGGTGCCCCGGTGCCGGCCTACACCAGGGTAGACCGGCCGGAAGTGTCCGGCGGGCCGCCATGGGGTCCGGCGCCCAAGCCGCCCAGCCCCGACCCCTGGGCCGCCGAGGACTTCTCGCCCGGACGGCAGCTATGGGCAGGTGAGGAACCGGTGTCCCCGCGCGCCGGGCGGCTCGCCAGCGGCGCGCCACTGCCGGGCACGCCCGCGCCTGCTGATGACCAGATCCGGTATCCCCGGCACGCCCGGGGACGCTTATCAAGTGCGGTGAAATCTAGCGAGTAGCGCCACACGCGCCCGACTGCGGGCGCCCAGCCGCGACACGGGCCATCCCCCTGATCGAGCCACCATGTGGGGTGTGAGCTGGCCGCGCTAGAGGCGGAGTCGTTCCCCGGTTGCCAGCCTCGTCTCGGTTC
>Ga0075433_10004002_pt1 | contig 11403 bp, 10 predicted proteins | sample RhiMethybrSRZTD2_FD_75299 | JGI IMG/M metagenome (GOLD analysis project Ga0075433, IMG submission 75299) | Populus rhizosphere microbial communities from Tennessee, USA - Rhizosphere MetaG P. TD hybrid SRZTD2 | ecosystem: Host-associated > Plants > Roots > Rhizosphere > Soil | place: USA... | reverse complement strand
AGATCTGACAGCACCTCCAGGACCCAGCTCACGATGCCCTGGGCCACTTCTTTGAACAGCGGGTGCCCGAGCGCCGCGTAGCCGTCCAGATAGGCGTGCAGCAGCTCCGAGTTGTCGTAAGCCATTTTCTCGAAGTGCGGCAGGATCCAGCGCTCATCCACCGCATAGCGGTGGAATCCGCCACCCACGTGGTCGCGGATCCCGCCCTTCGCCATCCCGGTTAGGGTTTTCTCCACCACCTCGCGCATCCAGGTTTCGCGCGTGTCGTGCCAGCGGGCGAGCAGGAATTGCACGGCCGCCGGGTGGGGAAACTTGGGCGCGGTGCCGAACCCGCCGTAGCGGATGTCGAACAGGCGGGCCATCTCGCTCGCGGCGCGCTCCAGGGTGGCCGCCGTGATCTCGCCGCTCTTGGCTTCGTCGAGCGACTCGACCACGTGGCGGCGGATCGCCGTCGCGTTCTCCGCGACCTTGTCGCGCTGCTGGCGATAGATCCCCGCCACCTGGCTCAGCACGGACAGGAAGCCGGGCCGGCCGTAGTGGTTGCCCTCCGGCGGGAAGTAGGTACCGCCGAAGAAGACCTCGCCCTCGGGCGTGAGAAACGCCGTGAGGGGCCAACCGCCCTGGCCCGTGAGCGCCTGCACGGCGCGCTGGTAGCGCGTATCGACGTCGGGCCGCTCGTCGCGGTCCACCTTGATGCACACGAAGTCGCGATTGAGGGTCTCGGCGACGCCCGCGTCCTCGTACGACTCGCCATCCATCACGTGGCACCAGTGGCACCACACGGCGCCGATGTCCAGCAGGATGGGCTTATCCTCGGCGCGCGCCCGTGCGAACGCGGGCTCGCCCCACGGGTGCCAATGCACCGGCTGGTGGGCGGCGGACTTCAGGTAGGCGGAGGGTTCGGAGGCGAGGAGGTTCGGCATCGGAAGACAAATCTATCCCGGGCCGGGCTCCGGTGTTTGTCCCGGGCTGACAGCCCGGGCTCGGCAGTGTAGCGCGTCCTTAAGGACGCAGCCGCGCCGAGCGCGCCCTCTCAGGGCGCGAATTGAGAGGTCGCGAGTCAGCCGGGTTCTCCGGGATAATCAGACGGTGTCAGCTTCCTGCGGCGCATCCAGGGGCAGGTTCCGGAAGTCCATAGCATCGACGTCAGGAAAGTGAAGGTAGTGGACCACCTGCCGACCGTCGCCGAGTCGGTCGGCTGAGCAGAGTATGAAGTAGTCTGCACCGTCTCGGTAGTATTGCGTCTTGTTTGATGGGGCTACGATCCGGCGTTGCTTTCCCGCAGGCAAGCTCAACACATAGATCCCGGGGACGCCGTAGATGGGGCTGATGGCATAGAAGAGTGAACGGTCGTCCCTTGACCACATCACACTGACCACGTCCCCGAGCTCGGCCCGGACCACGTGCGATCCCCCACGACGGCTTCGTATCTCAACTTTGAGAAGGTCATCGCCGTGGGGACGCAAAGTCGCGGTCCACGCGCCTGAAGGAGACGGCAAGGATTCGGGCAACGGATAAGTAGGCGCCGGACACGGCAATGCTTTGGATGTCGTGCGGCGGGACACAAGGGGAACCAAGCAAGCGCACATGATTGCTAACCATCTCATGGAACAGTTTCCAGGTACCGCACCACGGTCCTCGTCACCAGCTCCGCCCCGATCACGAGGCTCTCCTCGTCGATGTCGAACGTCGGGCTGTGGTGCGGCGAGGCTTTCTTCGCGGCTGGCGCCGAGCCGACGAACGCAAAGGCGCCCGGGACTCTCGCGAGAAAGTACGACATGTCTTCTCCGCCCATGGTGCGGACGCCGTCGATCACCCGGTCTTGCCCCACGATGTCCTGCGCGACGCCCTTCATTAACGAGGTCATCTTGACGTCGTTGACCAGAGGTTTCGACAGCCGCCGATACCGCACCTCGGCGTCGGCGCCGAACGCGCGAGCGACCCCGCGAGCCGTCTCCTCGACGAGTTGCGGCGCTTCGTCGTAGAACTTCCCGCCGAACGTTCGCACCGTGCCCCGCAGATCGGCGCGGCCCGGGATGACGTTGAACGCGTGGCCCGCATGCATCTGCGTGACCGAGACGACACCCTCCTCGAACGGATTGCGCCGGCGCGAGACGAGGCTCTGGAGGGCGGTGACCACGTGCGCCGCGATCAGCACGGGATCGATCGCCTGGTGCGGGGCGGCCGCGTGACCGCCGCGCCCCACGATCGCGATCTCGAACTCGTCCACGGAGGCCATGACCGGGCCGGGCATGAGGGCGATGGTCCCCGCCGGAAGGTCGTTCCACAAGTGGATGCCGAACGCGGCGTCCACGGTGGGGGCGTCCAGGACCCCGTCCCGAATCATCGCCTCGGCACCGTTCGAGATCTCCTCGGCCGGCTGGAACGCGAGCTTCACGCTTCCAGGGAGAAACGCCGCGTGCAACCGCCGCGCCACCTCGAGCCCGATCGCGACGTGCCCGTCGTGGCCGCAGGCGTGCATCTTGCCCGCGTGCTGCGAGCGATAGGGGACGTCGTTCGCTTCTTCAATCGGGAGCGCGTCCATGTCGGCGCGGATCAGCACGCAGCGGGCCTTGCCATCTGACGCGCCGTCGCGCAAGCCGACCACGCCCGTCTTACCCACCCCGGTCCGCACCGTATAGCCGAGCCGTTGGAGTCGCTCCGCGACCAACCCGCTCGTGCGCCGCTCCTCGAACCCCAGTTCGGGATGCTGGTGCAGATCGCGCCGGGTGGCGACGAGCTGGCTTCGATCCACGGGGGGCAGGGTAGTCATGATCCTGTTCCGTTCACCCCGGGCTCGCGCCCGGGGTCAGTAGGGCGGTCCCAGTGACAACTGACCCCGGGCGCCAGCCCGGGGATAGCGGGAGGGGGGTCATACGCGGGAGCTCGGACAGTACCGGTTAATAACGCAAATTTCGCACTTTGGCCGCCGCGCGATGCACACGCGACGCCCATGTAGGATCAGCGTGTGCGAGAACCAGGTCCATTTGTCACGCGGCACGAGCGTCATCAGGTCCCGTTCGATCTTCACCGGGTCCCGCTGTTTCGTCAGGCCGAGCAGCGTCGCGAGCCGCTGAACGTGGGTGTCGACCACGATGCCTTCGTTCTTTCCGAACCAGGTGCCGAGCACGACGTTCGCGGTTTTGCGGCCCACACCGGGGAGCTGAACCAGCTGCTCCATGGTGTCGGGTACCGTGCCTCCATGGTGCTCGATCAGCGCCTGCGCCATCCCGATGATGGATTTGGTCTTGTTGCGGAAGAACCCCGTGCTGTGGATCTCCTGCTCCAGGACCCGCGGGTCGGCGCTCGCGAAGTCCTGTGCCGTCTTGTACTTCGCGAACAGGGCCGGTGTGACCATGTTGACCCGTGCATCGGTCGACTGGGCGGAGAGAATCGTCGCGACGAGCAGCTCGAGCGCGCTGTTATGATGCAGCGCGCAGGTCGCGTCGGGATAGGCCTTCTCGAGGCGCGCGATGATCTTGCGGACCCGCGCCCGCCGCTCGGCCTCCGTCTCGTGGCTCGAGCGTCTGCTCGGTGGGGCTTTTGTCTTCGTGGGCATCAGCCCGCCGCGACGAGCCGTGCCCGCGCGAACGAGAGAAACGCCTCGGCGTCGCGAGTGTTCAGGACCTGGTCGGGCTCGAGCCAGCCCTTGCGGGCGATCCCCAAGCCGACGGCGACGTTGGCCATGCCGCTCGTCGAATGGGCGTCCGCGCCGATCGAGCAGGTGACACCCAGCTCGCGCGCCCGCCGCACCGTGCGCCAGTCGAGGTCGAGACGATGCGGATCCGCGTTCACCTCCACGGCGATGCCGCGCGCGGCGGCCTTGGCGAGCACCTGCGCCAGGTCGATCGCATAGGGCTCGCGCTGCAACAGCAGCCGGCCGGTGGGATGGCCGAGGATGGCGAGATGGGGATCGTCCATGGCCGTGAGCACCCGCCGCGTCATCTGGTCTTCGGACATCCCGAAGCGTGAGTGGATCGAGCCGATCACGAAATCGAACCGGTCCAGCACGTCGGATCCGTAGTCGAGCGTGCCGTCTGCCAGGATGTCGGCTTCCACGCCCTTGAGGACGCGCACGCCGGCGACGCGGGCGTTCACCTGATCGATCTCGTGGTGCTGCTGGGCCACGTCCTCGGTCGCGAGCCCGCCCGCGTAGGGGGACGACTTCGAGTGATCGGTGATGCCTACCCACGCGTAGCCCGCGGCGCGGCATGCCGCCGCCCAGTCGGCGATCGTCACCGTGCCGTCCGAGTAGTTCGAGTGACAGTGCAGCAAGCCGCGCAGATCACCCTGTTCGACCAGGCTCGGCAGCCCACCGTTGGCGGCTGCCTCGAGCTCGCCGTTCCCCTCGCGCAGCTCGGGCGGCACCCACGCGAGGTCGAGGGCGCGATACACCGCTGGCTCGTCGAAAAAGGATGCGGACAGTGACACACCCATGGCCCGGGCACGCGTCTCGAGCGCCGCGACGTGGACGGGCGAGCCGGTTGCCCGGATCCAGTCGAGCCCGAATCGCTCGGGCGTCGTCAGGAGCACGTCCACGACCGAGCCGGACGCGAAGCGTAGCGTCACGGTCCCGCCCCGGCCCGCGATCTCGGTGACGCCGGGCGCCCGGCCCAGCCGTCGGACCAGCGTGTCGCGCGCGGCCAGCCCCTCGTGCACGGCTACCAAGTCCAGCGCTTCGATCACCTCGCAGCGGCGCCGGACGGCGCCGGCGGTCTCGACCCGCAGCACGCCACCCCCCTCGAGCCCGGCGAGCGCCCGCCGCACCGCTTCTATCTCGTCTTGCGCGTGGTGGAACAGCTGCGGACCGCTCGCCTGACGCAGGGATGCGATGCCGCGGCGCACGCTCTCCGCGGTCTTAGCGCCGAAGCGCGGCAGCGCCGCCAGGCGTCCGTCGCCTGCGGCCGCCTCGAGCTCGGCGAGCGACTCGATCGCAAGCGACTCGTGGATGCGGCGCACCTTGGCGGCCCCGAGGCCGGGGATACGGAGCATCTCGGCGAGGCCCGGCGGCACCTGCTCGCGCAGCTCGTCGAGCGCGCTCGACCGGCCGGTGGCGAGGAGCTCAGATCGGGCGGCGTGTCGCACCGCGCGGACGCGAACCGGGTGCTCCCCTTTGAGCTCGAGGAACGCGGCGAGCTGGTCGAGGGTACGGCGGACGGCGTGGTTGTCCATGCTCCGCGGAACGTAATCCCGTTTGCAGGTCGGTTCCAGCCGCGCGCCATTCCGGCGATACTTAGAAGATGAATGGCTACAACTTCACCGATCGCGTGCGTAAGGTGCTCCAGCTGGCGCGGGAGGAGGCGGCGCGTCTGCACCACGAGTATGTGGGCACCGAGCACATCCTGCTGGGCCTGATCCGGGAAGGTGAGGGTATGGCCGCGGCCGTGCTGACCAACCTCAACGTCGACGTGGAAGAAGTTTCCGAAAAGATCGAGGAGACGGTCAAGCCGGGGAAGGCAGCCGCGGCAGCCGGGCCAGACCTGCCCTATACGTCGCGCGCCAAGAAAGTGCTCGAATTCGCGATGCAGGAGGCCCGCGAGTTGCATCATTCGTACGTGGGGACCGAGCACCTGCTCCTCGGCGTGCTCCGGGAGGAGAAGGGCATCGGGGCTCAGGTGCTGGTGGACGCGGGCGTGTCGTTGCAGGAGGCACGCAGCGAGGTCTTGCGTTTGTTGGGCAGCGAAAAGGGGGAGGTACCCGCTACAGCACCGCCCATGCCGTACACTCCCGCCGCGCGAGGAAGCCTGCAACTCGCCCTGCAAGACGCACGGGACCTGCAAGCGGCATCTGTGGGACCGGAGCACCTGTTGCTGGGTGTGATGCGCGTCATTCAGACCGCCCCCGCGGGATCGGCGAGCGCGACCCTTGCCACCCTGCTGAACGCTGCCGGTCTGACGCCCGAGCGCGTGCGGGAAGTGATCACGCGAGGCGATCAGCCGTAGCCTCAGCGCCGCGGCAGGAACCCGCCCAGCGCCCGCTCGAAGTCCTCCGTCGCCTCCACGTGCGGTGCATGCCCCGTCGCCAGCTCGATCACGCCGGTCGAGAGGAGCGCCGCGGTTTCACGTGCCGCTTCCAGGGGCATGGGGTCGTAGATGCCGTGCAGGAGCAGGGCGCGGGGAGCGGTCCCGTTCGGGAAGGTCTGCTGGATCCGCGAGCGGAGGTCGTAGGTCCCGAGACTCTCCCACACCGCCTGCCGAGTGCGCTCGGTGACGCGAAACGGGGTCATTTCCCTCGCGCGGCTCGGGTCGCGAAAATAGCCGGCGACGGATAGCGCGAACGCAATGCGGCGATACTTTTCGGGATCGGTCCGGGAGAGGCCGGACGCTACGAGGTCGGCGCGGCTGCGCGCGATCCACGGTTGGGCCATGCGCGCCGCGAACCGGCGCTCGAACTCGTCGCGCCACGCGGCCGTCACGGGCGCCGAGGAGACGAGCGCGAGTCGGGCGATGCGGTCGGGATGCTCGAGCGCGTACAGCACGGCGAGCAATCCCCCCCACGAGTAGCCGATCAGCGTGAGGCGGTCGAGCTCCCAGTGTCCGCGCAGGGCTTCGAGGTCGGACACGTGCTCCCGCCAGCCCACCGGGACGTCGCGCGGGACCGGTGACCGACCGCCGCCGCGCTGGTCGTAATAGAGGAGCGTGCGGCCGCCCTCGGCGAGGTGGTCGTACTGCGGGAGGAGGTAGTCGTGGTGTGCGCCGGGGCCGCCGTGCAGCACGACCACGGGCGGGCCCTGCCCCACGCGTCGCGTGTAGAGGCGCACGCCGTTCAGCTCGACCGTCGTTTCCGTCGTCGCTTCTGGCATCGGGTCTCAACTTAAACAGTTCGCGAGGATGAAGCCGCCGCGCTTGCCCCCCGCCCCCGCCCGACTCGGGCTCGCCGACATCGCGATCCTCTGCCTCTTGGGCGGTGTGATCGCGATGGTGGTCTCGTTCGCGCGCGAGTTCGAGGCCCCGTTGGCGCAGGCGGTGCGCATCGACCTGAGCCCGGCAGCGCTGCCCAGGTACACCCTGTATTCGCTGTCGCGTGGCGTCCTGGCGCTCTTGATCTCGTATGCCTTCGCGCTGGGGTTCGGGTGGGCGGCGGCGACGTCGGCAGCCGCCGAGCGGCTCCTGCTGCCGCTGCTCGACATCCTCCAGAGCATTCCGGTGCTCGGCTTTCTCCCCGGGCTCGTGCTCGGACTGATGTCGGTGTTCCCGACCCGCAACGTGGGGCTCGAGCTCGCGGCCATCCTGATGATCTTCACGGCGCAGGCGTGGAACCTCGCGCTCTCCTTTTACAACTCCCTCAAGGCGCTGCCGCAGCCGCTGCGGGACTCGTGCAAGGTCGCGGGCTGGCCGCCCGGCCGGACGTTTCGCCAGCTCGAGGTACCTGCCGCGGCGCAGGGCCTCGTGTGGAACGGGATGTTGTCCATGGCGGGCGGCTGGTTCTTCCTGATGGTGAATGAGGCGTTCCGTCTGGGAGATCGCGACTACCGCCTTCCCGGCATCGGATCATATATGAGCGTCGCCCTCGACCAGGGGAACGCGCAGGCGATGGCGCTCGCGATCACGGCCATGGTGGTCATGATCGTGTGCGTGGACCAGCTCTTGTGGCGGCCGCTGGTGGTGTGGGTCGAGAAATTCCGGTTGGACGAGAGCAGCGGCGGCGGGCCGGCCCCGTCGTCGTGGGTGCTGGACTTCCTGCGGCGCGCTCGCCTGCCGCGCCGCGCGGCCGTACTGCAGCGCCGCGCGTATCGCCGGGCGCGCCGGGCGGCACGGCCGCTCGAGCGACCGTTCCGCGCCGTCGGTCCCGTCATTCTCCGCGGCCCGCGGTTCGCCTTTGGGCATCGGGTGGCGCGGAAGATCGGCGCCGCGCTCGCGATCGCAGCGGTCGCGGCCGCCGCGGCTCTGGGCGCCTGGCGTCTGTGGCTGCTGGTCGCGCAGCTGGGGTGGGCGGAATGGGGTCGGCTGGTCTCGTCCGCCGTGCTCACGTTCGCGCGGGTGATGGGGGCGGTGATCGTATCGACCGCGTGGGCCCTGCCCGCGGGGGTGGTGATCGGCCGCTCGCCGCGTCTCGCGCGCGCGCTGCAGCCCGTGATTCAGGTCGTGGCGTCGTTCCCTGCACCCATGCTGTTTCCGCTCGTGATCCTGCTGTTCCAGCGGATCGGCATCGGGCTGGGGCTCGGCGCGGTCGCGCTGATGGTGCTGGCGGGCCAGTGGTATATCCTGTTCAACGTGATCTCCGCCGTGGCCGCGGTCCCCGAGCAGTTGAAGGATGCGGCGACGGTGTTTCGGCTACCGCGTCGAGCGCGCTGGCGGTCCCTGTACTTGCCGGCCGCGTTTCCCGCGCTGGTCACCGGGTGGGTGACGGCCGCCGGGGGGGCGTGGAACGGCTCGATCGTCGCGGAATACATGGAGGTCGCCGGGCGGCTGCGGGTGACCAAGGGCCTGGGAAGCTTGATCAGCGACGCCACCGCCCACGCCAACTTCCCACTGCTCGCGGGGGGCATCGCGCTGATGAGCATGATCGTCGTCGGCTGGAACCGTTTGGTGTGGCGCTCCCTCATGGGTTGGGCGCAGACCCGCTTCGGACTCGAGACATGACGCCCGGCACCGTGCTCCTCGAGGCGCAGCATGTGACGCAGCGTTTTCGGCTCCCGAACGGCCAAAACCTCGAGGCGCTGCGTGACGTGTCGCTCGCCGTGCGGGAGCACGAGGTGGTGGCCCTGGTCGGGCCGTCCGGGTGCGGCAAAAGTACGCTGCTCCGCCTGTTCGCCGGGCTGGCGCGCCCGGTCGACGGAAAGGTGTTGTACCGCGGCCAGGCGCTCGACGGCGTGCTGGGCGCCGCGGCGATGGTGTTCCAGTCGTTCGCGCTCCTCCCCTGGCTGACGGTAGCCGAGAACGTGGCGATGGGCCTCGAGGCGCGGGGTGTGGACGGCCCGGCGCGGCGCGACGCCGTGGCCCGGGCCATCAACCTCGTGGGACTCGACGGGTTCGAGCAGGCGTATCCGAAAGAGCTGTCGGGCGGCATGAAGCAGCGGGTGGGCTTCGCGCGTGCACTCGCCGTGGCGCCCGAGATCCTCCTCATGGACGAGCCGTTCGGCGCGCTCGATCCCCTCACGGCGGAGAACTTACGCAGCCAGGTCGTGGATCTGTGGCGCGATGCCGCGACCGGCGTGAACACCCTCGTCATCGTCACGCACTCCGTCGAGGAAGCGGTGTTCCTCGCAGGCCGGATCGTGGTGTTCGGATCGAACCCCGGGCATGTGCGCGAAGAGATGACCAATCCTTTGCCGTATCCACGCCAGGAGCGGAGCCCCGAGTTCGAGGAGATGGTGGACCGGCTGCACGCCATCCTCACGGCGACTCTCCTCCCCGAGCCGGCGCCGACCGCGCCGCAGCGCCTCGTGCCGTTCCCCCGCGTGCACGTCTCCGAAGCCACAGGCCTCCTCGACCACCTGCTCACGCGTCCCGACGGCAAGGGGCCGGTGTTCGAGCTCGCGGAGGATCTCGGCGTCGACTACGACCGGATGTCGGCGGTGGTGCGGGCGGCGGAGCAGCTCGGTTGGGTGACGACGCCAGGGGAGATCGTGCAGCTCACGACCGCAGGGCGCGAGGTCATGGCCATGGACGACGCGGCGCGCAAGGACGTCACGCGGGCCCGACTCGCCAAGCAGCCATTGTTCGCGCGCCTCGTGGCCATGCTGAAGGAGGGTGAAGGGACGGTAGAGGACGAAGAGGTGCTCGCCGACCTGACGATCTATTTCCCGTTCATCCCCGCGGAGTCCCTGTTCGCCACCGTGGTGGAGTGGGGGCGCTATGCGGAGCTCTTGGACCACAACGCGGACGCCGGCCGGCTCACGCTGCTCGGCTGGGAGGGGGCCGCGGAGGCGCGAACCGAGTAGGGGCCATTCCGACCTACTCGGCGAAACAGAAAAACCGCACGTGATTCGGCGCCAGGCCGCCGGTGAGCCGCCCCAGCGTCACCTGCGCGCCCTTGGCGAGCCGCGACGTCGTGTCTGCGGCGAGTGCCGCCTGATACAGCGCGATCGCTCGCGCCTTGGCTGTCTCGGCGTCGCCCACGAACTTGGTCGAGTCGGCATTCTCCTTCCCGAGACCGGATGCGAGCGCCACGATGTCCCGGTAGGCGTCTGCCTCCATGATCTGCGCGGTCCATTTCACTTCGGAGTCCGCCGGAGCGGCAACCACGGATTCGAGCCGCCGGATGATGCCGTAGTAGGGCTGGGGCGAGTCTCCCCCCGCGCAGTCCGCCTCGAACTGGAGCAGGGCCGCCCGCTGGCCCATCGGGCCGGTCGGATCGATTGCCCCGGCCTGCTGGAGCCAGCCGCCCGCGTAAGCGACCTCACCGCTCGCCGTGGACAGCTCGGAGCTGGCGCCGAGCGCCTTCAGCCGGTTGCGCTGGGGCGTGAGCGACTGGCTGGAGTCGGTGAACCCGAAGGGGTGCCACGCCAGGCGCAGCACGCGGTCGGCGACCAGATAGGCCGCGGCTTGCTGGACCGGGTCCTTCTGCCTGGCGCCTTTGAGCCAGGTGTCGAGCGTCGTCACCAGGTCGAAGGGCGTCATGGTCACGAACTTCCCGGATTCGTCGCGCGCCTGGCGGACGATCTCGAGGATGGGGGTGGAGGAGCGGGGGGGCGGGCCGCCCTGGCGAATCCACTTGTTGATCAGCAGCACCTGCCGCTGGTAGTACTGCGCCGGACTCTCCCCCCGGGGAGCGACAATGTCCGCGGTAACCACCGGCGCGTTGTGGCGGGACGACTCGCCCTCGTCGTCCCCGCTGGAGGCGCATCCCCCAAGCGCAACCACGGCCAGGGCTGCCGAGCAGAGGAAGCGACACCAGGTCATGCGAGACCTCCCCAATGGCGTGTCACTACAGCAGCACCGCGAGCGCGTCCGCGACCGCCTTGACCGCCCGGTGGTGCTGATCCGTGAACCCCGCCGGAACATCGGAATCGACGTCGATCTGGCCGAGGACGGTCGACCCGCGTCGAATCAATACCACGAGCTCCGACCGGGTCTCCAGGTTACACGCAAGGTAGTTGTCCACCGCTCGCACGTCGGGCACATTCTGGTCTTCCCCGAGAGCCGCAGCCGTGCCGCACACACCCTGCCCAACGGGGATACGGGTGTGCTCCGTCTCGCGCCCCGCGAACGCCTCGAGCACGAGCTCGGGGCCGGCCAGCATATAGGCGTACACGGACGTATAGGGCGCCCCCAGCCCGCGCAGGCGTTCGCAGGCGAGCTGCAGCAGCTCCGCTCGCGACGCCTCGTGCAGGTGCGCGGCACGGAGCGCGCGTACGATGTTCCCCGGTTCGAGGGTGGCCGGCATGTCGCCCCAATATCTAACTTACGCGACCCTCGCGAAAGCTTGGCCCGTGTCCATCCGTCTCCTCGCCCTCATCCC
>Ga0075433_10004001_pt1 | contig 11406 bp, 9 predicted proteins | sample RhiMethybrSRZTD2_FD_75299 | JGI IMG/M metagenome (GOLD analysis project Ga0075433, IMG submission 75299) | Populus rhizosphere microbial communities from Tennessee, USA - Rhizosphere MetaG P. TD hybrid SRZTD2 | ecosystem: Host-associated > Plants > Roots > Rhizosphere > Soil | place: USA... | reverse complement strand
CCCCGGGCCGTCCCATCGTCACCCTAGTTCAAAAAGACACCACTGGGCGGGGTCGGCCTCCTGACACTGCGCACGTCGTCGCAAATACCATCGTCATGGATGGCGATAGTCTCGTCTACGCCTCCGGCCGCGTGCAAATCACCAGACCCGACCTTCAGGCAACCGGCGATTCCGCTTTTCTCGACAGCGGACGTGATTTCGCGCGCCTGATGCGCGAACCGCAAGTGGTGGGAAAGGGCAAAGACTCTGTCCAGACCAATCCGAAGACCCAGAGCGCCCGCACCTTCACGCTCACCGGCGGCGTCATCGACGTCTATTCACGCAATCGCCAGGTAGAGCGCGTAGTCGCGACTCCCAAAGGCCACGCCGTCAGTCAGGATCTCGAGCTCGTCGCCGACTCCATCGATCTGCGCGTCGCGGCCAATCAACTGCAGCGCGCCGTCGCCTGGGGGAAAACTCGCGCGCGAGCGGTGTCACCCGATCGCGAGATCGTTGCCGATTCCATCGATGCGATCATGCCCCAGCAACGCATTCGTGAGGTCCACGCGATTCGCAATGCGTACGCGGAGAGCAACCCTGATTCTGGAATCGTGTCCACCCAGCGAGATTGGATGAGTGGCGATACGATTGTGGCTCACTTCGACTCCATCCCACCTGGCGACACGACGAGCAAGCCCAAGATTCGGGAGATCGTCGCCAACGGAGACGCGCGCTCCTATTACCAGATGAAGAACTCGAAGGGGCCGGCTGCACAGCCATCTGTCAATTACGTCCGGGGCCGCATCATCGACATCCTGTTCGAGGATCGAAAGGTCGCGACGGTCACGGTCACCGATAAGGCAACCGGTGTGATCATCGAGCCCGCGACGGCGTCGGCGACCCCCGCCAAGCCGGCGACGACTACTCAGCCGAAACCGGCAGCGCCGAAGCCTCCCGTCATCAGGCGATGAGCGATTACAACCGGCTGCCCGAGAGCGTTCGCTCGTTGATCGCCAGCTCGCCCCAGAACGAGCAGGTCGATGGTTTTGCCGTTCACGCCATTGTCCGCGCGGCCGACGACGAAGGAGTCGCCCGCGTCCGTGATGTCGCGGCGAACTACCGCGAGGATTACCTGCGTGCGCTGCGCGTAAAGGGAGCTAACGCCGAGCGCGAAGCCGGTCGACTCGGCCACGATGAAGTCCGCGGCTTCCTGACCAATTCGATTCTGCCACGGCTGGCGGAGCGGGGAATCATCCTCCCGGTCGATGGGGACCTTGAGCGCGATGCCGCCACGGTCCGCTTTTCGCCTACGCTCTGGAAGGACATCGCCCCGCACCGCAGCGAGTTCGCGGAAGCAATGCGGGAGACGGGCGAGCATTCTCGCCTTTCGCTGTCCACACCCCCGAAGCCAACGCTGATCGGGGGCAGTAAGCTCGAGGCGGCAGGTCTCACCAAGATCTACCGCGGTCGCAAGGTGGTAAACGACGTCGCCCTGCAGCTGCAACAGGGTGAAATCGTTGGGCTGCTCGGCCCGAACGGCGCAGGCAAGACGACGACTTTTTATATGATCGTTGGGCTGATTCAGCCGCTTGCCGGAAGGATTCTGCTGGATGGGGAAGACATCACAAAGCTGGCAATGTATGAGCGAGCGCGTCGAGGCATCGGTTATCTTTCACAGGAACCATCGATTTTCAGAAAGCTTTCAGTCGAAGACAACATTCTGGCAATCCTGGAGACGCTTCCGATCTCCTCCGCGGAGCGAGCGGAGCGCTTGGAAAAGCTCCTTGACGAGCTCAGTATCAAGAGGCTGCGGCAAAGCAAAGCCTACGCTTTATCCGGCGGTGAGCGACGCCGGCTGGAGATCACCAGAGCATTGGTAACCGATCCCAAGTTCATGATGCTCGACGAGCCATTCGCTGGCGTCGACCCGATTGCGGTTCACGACATTCAGACCATCGTCGCCGGTCTGCGCCACCGCGGAATTGGCGTGCTAATCAGTGATCATAACGTGGAACAAACACTCGATATCGTGGACCGTGCGTACATTATGTACGACGGGCAGGTTACCGTCTCGGGCACCGTTCGCGACCTCGTTTTCGATGACACAGTGGCAGATATCTACCTTGGACCAACTCTCACTGCTCGGCTCCGTGAGCGCTTCTCTCGTGACAAAGGCGAGGCAACAGTCGCGTGAAGCCCGGGCTTAACCAGTCGACCCAGCTCCGGCAGGAGCTCAAGATCAATCCACGCCTTTACCAGGCGATGGATCTGCTCTACATGCCGCTGCTCGATCTTCAGCAGCACCTCAAACAGGAACTGCTCAACAACCCTTTCCTCGACCTCGTCGAAGCCGAGGAGGAGGAAGAGGAAGAGCAGGAGACTGAGGTCGAGGAACAGACCCAGACCGAGGCCGAAGACGAGCGCACGGGCGAGATCGATTGGGAGGAGATTCTCCTTGACGGTTTCGACACCGCGGGCGGTCGCCGCGAAGAACACGAAGAAAAGGAGTATTTCGAGCCGGTCACGGTCGCCTCGCGCGATCTGAGCGACCACCTCCGGGATCAGGTCAGCCTGCTCGAGCTGACTCCCCGCGAGATGGTGCTGGCCGACGAGTTCATAGGTAACGTTAACGATGACGGCTATCTCGCTTGCGGAGTTGAAGATATCGTCGTCACTCTGAACGATGTCGTCACGAAAAGCGCCGAGAGCTCGGGACGCGACACCGACAACCTGCCGCTCTACACGATCGACGAAGGCAACAAGATGCTGGCGACGATCCAGAGTCTGGATCCGCCGGGTGTCGGCGCCCGAGACCTCCGCGAATGCCTGCTGCTCCAGCTCAAGGAATCCGGGCTCGAGCAGTCCGTTCCTTATCGGCTCGTGCGCGATTGCTTCGAGGAGTTGATCAACCACCGCTGGAGCGAGATCTCCAAGCGCTTTGGCATCAGCGCTACCGACGTCCAGAAGGCAGCCGACGAGATCGCCAAGCTCGACCCCAAGCCCGGTCTCCAGTTCGGCTCACGCGACGACAACTACATCATCCCCGATCTGATCGTCGAGAAAATCGACGACAAGTACCACGTCTTCCTGAATGACGCCAATCTGCCGCGCCTCAAACTGAGCCGCGCCTATCAGGAGATTGCGCGCGACAAGAAGAAGTTCGACGGCGAGAACAAGGAGTTCATCTCCAACAAGCTCAACTCCGCGAACTGGATGATTCAGGCGATCGAGCAACGGCGTCAGACGATGCTCAAGGTCATGAACTACATCGTCGAACGGCAGCGCGAGTTCTTCGAGAAAGGCATCCAACATCTCAAGCCGCTGACCCTGCGCGAAGTGGCCGAAGTGATCAACATGCACGAATCGACGGTGAGCCGCGTCACCAATGAGAAGTTCGTGCAAACGCCACGCGGCGTACTTCCACTCAAATTCTTCTTCTCGTCCGGACTGGCAACGTCTGACGGCGAAGACGTCTCGGCGCGAGGCATCAAGGCGCAGTTGCAAAAGCTCGTGCAGGAGGAAGATCCCAAGCACCCGCTCACCGACCAGGCAATAGTCAACATTCTTCGCGAGAGTGGCGTGCAGATCGCTCGTCGCACTGTTGCCAAATATCGAGATCAATTGGGCGTTCTATCGGCAAGGATGCGGAAACGCGTATGACCTCGGCGCCACGGGCTGAGGCGGCGGAGGCGCAGCGTTTTACAAGCGGCCAATCGCTTCAGCCGGTGAGTGATCGTCCCGACGTCAGCGTTCTCGTCCCCGCCAAAGACGAAGCCGAAAACCTTCCGCTATTTCTCGAGCAGGCGCAGGCCGCGTTTCAAAACGCGCCGCATACGTACGAAGTGATCGTTGTCGACGACGGTTCGGTCGACGATTCGTGGAATGTGCTGCAGCAACTGGCCGCAAAGTATCCGTTCCTCCGCGTCGTGCGCCACATAATTCGTCGTGGAATTGCCGATGCGTTGCGCACCGGATACCTGCACTCTCGCGGTTCAGTTCTCGTTTTTTATCCCGCTGATCTTCAGTACAAGCCGGAGGACATCCCGCGCCTGGTAGCGCCGATTCTCGCCGGCCAGTCGGACATGGTTGCTGGTTACAAGGAAGGGAAGTACGAGAAGGCTTTTGTCTCCGGCATCTACAACCGGCTCAGTCGCTCGCTTTTCAATGTCCGCGTTCGCGATCTGAACTCGGTGAAGGCTTATCGGCGCGAAGTTATGGACGCACTCCCTAATCGTCCTGACTGGCACCGCTACATGGTGGTGATGGCTGCCGCCGAGGGTTTCTCCGTGTCCGAGGTTCCCGTTCCGCTTTATCCCCGTCACGCTGGTCAGTCGAAGTTCGGCATTGGCCGGATTCCAGTCGGCGTGCTCGACATGCTCGCGGTTTGGTTCGAGCTGCGCTTCGCCCGCAAGCCGCTGCTGTTGTTCGGCCTGCTAGGCGCCGCACTCTTTGTTATCGGAGTTATCGTCGGCATCGTCGCCATCCTCTGGCGAGTCATCGGCGGTGTTGGATTCCGCCCGCTGGTCAATCTGGTCGAGACGTGCGTCACCGTCGGCAGTGTTTTCTTTGCCACCGGACTGCTCGGCGAGATGATTGCCGCGCAACGCGCCGAGCTCAATCTCCTTCGAACTCGCATCGAAGATTTGTCACGCGAACGAGAGCGGAACGACGGCTGAAAAAATGAACGTTCTCTTTCTCACGCACTCCTTCCCGCAAGGCGAAGGGGATGCCGCCGGCTCGTTCATCCTCCGACTCGCGGTCGCGTTGCGCGAGGAAGATGTCAACGTGCGCGTTGTGGCTCCGGCCGCCGCGGGTCTGCCATCCGCTGAAGTTCTCGAAGGCATTCTTGTCGAACGGTTTCGATATGCGCCTCGCCGTTATGAGCGACTCGCTTATACCGGCAACATGGCGGGCGACGTCGCCACCTCGTGGACTGCCAAGCTCGCGCTCGTCGGATTCCTTGGCTCCGATTTCGTTCACGCGGTGCGCGCACGTCGAAACTTCGAGCCGCAACTCATTCATGCGCACTGGTGGTTTCCGAGTGGCGTTGTCGGAACGTGGGTGCGCGGTCTTTCGCATCTGCCGCTTGTAACGACGCTGCACGGCACGGATGTCCGGCTCGCTCGCTCGGTCGCTGTGGCCAAGCCGCTGTTTGCGCACGTGCTAAAACATTCCGCTGCGGTGACGACTGTCTCGCGCTGGCTCCAGGATGAAACCCAGGCGTTGGTGCCAACTGTCCGGCCGGTAGTGGCGCCGATGCCGGTTTCCACCGATTTGTTCGAGCCAGGTGATTCACGTGATGGTCAGCGTCTGCTTTTTGTCGGGCGTTTGAATTCACAGAAGGGCGTTGACCATCTGCTTCATGCGCTTTCGGAGATGAAGACAAAGGCGTCGCTCGACATCGTTGGGGACGGTCCCGATCGCGAGGACCTGGTGCGACTCGCCCGCGATCTCGGTCTCACTCCGCGCGTCCGGTGGCATGGGCAGGTTCCTCAGAGCAAACTGCCGGAGCTTTATCGGCATGCGGCGGCCGTCGTCGTTCCATCGGTCGACGAGGGACTTGGACTCAGTGCTGTCGAAGCGCTGCTGTGCGAGACGCCGGTCGTAGCCTTCGACTCCGGCGGACTGCGTGATGTGATTCAGCACGAAAAGACGGGCCTGCTCGTGCAGCCCGGCGATCGAGCGGCTTTGGCCAAAACGCTCGACAATCTACTCTCGCGCGATGGCCACGGCGCTCAGCTCGGGAAAGCTGGCCGACTTTACGCACTCTCCACGTTCGCGCCGGAGTCAGCCGCCCGGCGCTACGCCGAGATATACCGACAAGTGCTTGGCGGTAACGCGTCGTAACCTTTTCAGGATCGCCCAGTGGATCTTTGCCGCCGCGGTGCTTTTTTTCGCGGCGCGCTCGCTTATTGGGCAATGGGACAAGGTCGGTTCACGCCTCTCGCACATTCAGTTTCAGTGGTCGTGGCTAGCCGCGGCGACCTTGCTCGTTCTCGCATCGTACGTGTTGCTCATCGAGGGCTGGCGACGCGTTCTGGTCGCCTGGGATTCCCATCTGCCATTCGGCGACGCCGCGCGGATCTGGTTTCTCTCGAACCTCGGCAAGTACGTTCCTGGAAATATCTGGTCGCTGACTGCGATGAGCGTGATGGCGCGCCGACGCGGACTGTCTGGAATCGCCGCGGCGGGCTCATCGATCATCATGCAGACCGTCAGTCTGGCAACCGGCACCGGAATCGTGCTCGTCACCAGTGCCAAGCTGCTCGGCCAACCAATGTTGGTCGGGGCTACGGTGTTGATGCTCGCGGTGCTCCTGTTCACGGCACCGCGTTTTCTGCCGCCGCTCGTGCAGTGGATCGCCGGACTCATGGGAAGGGAAGCGAGTCCGCCAACCATTCCGGCCGCGAGCATCTGGACTGCCGCAGCCGCCAGTACCATTTCCTGGCTCTTCTACGGCGTCGCGTTTCAGTTTTTCGTCCGCGGCGTTCTTGGTAGCGCCAATGGCGAAACGGCTTCGTACATGGCGGTGTACACGGCCGCGTATATCCTTGGTTTCATCTCGCCTATTGCGCCGGCCGGCTTGGGAGTCCGGGAGTTTACCCTCGCGGCCTTTATGACTCAGCTGGGTCTGGCGAACGAAGCTGACGCGGCGTTTGTCGCGCTCGCTGCAAGATTGTGGCTGACAATCGTCGAGTTAGTGCCCAGTGGGTTGTATATTGCCGCGGGAACGACTCGCAGATCACTCCCGAACTAACGGAAATGGCTCAACCTCGAGATAAATCTCCGAGCCGCCAGCGATCACACCATATCGAAGAACCCGCGGCGCCCACACCTCCGGCGCCGCGCTTCGCGTTGGCGTGGGCCGCGTTGGTTTACGCTCTCGCCGTTCTCGTCCTCGGTTATCCGGCCCTCGGCGGGCAATTCCTCGTTAGTCCACACAGCGATCAGTACATCGCCGGCTACGCTTTCCGCGAGTTTGCCGCCAGTACGCTGCGCACGACAGGACATTTTCCTCTCTGGAATCCGTATTTGTTCGGCGGGCTGCCGTACGTCGCTGCAATGCACGGCGACATCTTCTACCCGACATTCCTGCTGCGAATGATCATGCCGACCGACGTCGCGATGACGTGGGGCTTCATCATTCACATCTTTCTCGCCGGCTTGTTCACCTACGTGTTCCTGCGCGGGCTCGGCTACGGATTCTTCGGCGCGCTCGTGGGCGGCCTCGCATACATGATGAGCGGACAGATCGCATCGTCTGTCTCGCCCGGGCACGACGGCAAGTTGTTCGTGAGCGCGCTTTTTCCTCTCGGTTTGCTGTTCCTGCAGCGTGGCATCAGGGGCGGTAGGAATTGGAGCTGGGGCGCCTTTGCATTGATTGTCGGGCTGTGCGTTTTGAGCCCACACCCACAACTGCTCCAGTACATGCTGCTGGCGTCAGGAGCGTACGCGCTGTTTCTCGCGTTCACGATGCTGGACGGTGTGAAACTGCCGCGGCCCGTCGCGCTCCGACGACTCGGCTTCGCGCTGGTCTCGGTACTTATCGGGCTCGCCATTGGGGCAGTGCAGTACCTGCCCGTGCGCGAGTACGTGAAGTGGTCGCCGAGGGCGGGTGGGCTGGGCGATTATGCGACCGCTACCAGCTACGCCTGGCCCCCCGAAGAACTTCTCAATGCATACCTGCCTCAGTTCTCCGGAATGCTCGAGAAGTACTGGGGCCGGAACCTCATTCATTTTCACAGTGACTATGTCGGTGTCGTGGTCTTGATCCTGGCGGGCGCTGCTTTCATCGGACTGAGACAGGATCCACGAAAGAAGCACCTCTATTTCTGGCTCGGCGCAATGGTTATTGCATTGCTCTGGTCGCTGGGCAGCTCGACACCGTTCTACCACATCCCGTACGCGATTGTCCCTGGCACCAAGTTCTTCAGAGCGCCGGCAACGATCTGGTTTGTCGGCACACTCGCCATCGCCGTTTTTGCATGTGTGGGAACCGAGCGCTTTTTGCAACTGCGTGTAACGCAGAAGTACCTGCTCGGCTGGCTGATCTTTGGCGGCATCATCGCGATTCTCGCGTCCGTCGGTGGATTGACGACAGTCGCGGAATCCTTTGCCGATCCACGAATGCTGGATCGCGTATCTCTAAATGCGAGAGATGTTTTCATCGGGGCTTGGCGATCGCTCGCGTTCGTCGCAATCGTCGATGGAATCTGGTACGCCTATTCACGGGGCAAGATCTCCGTGCGAAACGTCGGCTGGGCCCTCTTACTCGCGTCGGCAATAGACCTCTGGACCATCGAGCGCAGTTACTGGCTATTCTCGCCGCCAGCGAAGCAGCTGTATGCATCGGACGCGATCGTCGAGCAGATAAAGGCCGAAAAGCAGCCCGTGCGCGTGATCGCCTTCGCAGTGCGAGGCGTTCGCCGTGACCCCTTCCTTGGCGGTGACGCGCTGATGTCGCACGACATCCGCACGGTCTGGGGATATCACGGCAACCAGCTTGGTCGATTCAACACGTTGACGGCGTTTAGCGGGGAAGACAATCGCGTCTTTACCCCGAACGTTCTGGCGCTGACGAACACCAAGTATTTCCTGACGGATATCCCAGAGCTGCCGTTCGTTGGCAATACGACGCGAGTCAAAGGGCCTGTGGTCAATGCCTCCGGCGACACGACGTATCTGTTCCAGTTCAACCAACCGAACCCTTACGCCTGGGTGACTCCCGTCGCGGTGAAGGCGCCCGACAACCAGGTGCTCGCAACGATTCTGAACCCGCGCTTTGACGTCAAGCGTGCGGCTCTGTTTGACACATCCGCGCGCGTCGCTTCTTCACAGGGCCTTCAGTCGCTGCCGGAACCGCTGGCGCTTGGAACCAGCGTGACCTCATATCAGCCGGGGAAGGTTGATATCGCGCTGAGTGCACCGGCACCTGCCGGATCTTCGCTCGTAGTCTCCGAGAATTATTATCCCGGTTGGTTGGCCAGCATTGATGGAAAGCCAGCGAACATCGGCCGAGTCGATTACACCATGATCGGCGTGGAGCTTCCCGCCGGCGCCCGAAATGTCTCGCTGCGATTCACCAGTCCCAGCTACGAACGGGGGAAGGTTGTAACCTGGATCGCCATCTTGATTGGTTTGGTGATGCTTGTAGTCGGGCTTTGGCGCGATCGGAGGCGCATTGGCTGATCGAGCGCTCGTCATCGTCCCGACCTTCAACGAACGGTTCAACATCGCCAGGCTGATCCCCGCGATTCTCGCCCAGAATCCCTGCCTCGAGGTGCTCGTTGTCGACGACGCTTCTCCCGACGGCACTGGCGAGATCGTCGACGCGATAGCAACCAACAACGACCGCGTTCACATCCTCCATCGCGAGGGAAAACTCGGACTCGGGACCGCGTACATCGCCGGCTTTCGTTGGGCGCTGGCGCGGAAATACGACCTCATCTTCGAGATGGATGCGGATTTCTCGCACAACCCGGACAAGCTACCGGAGTTCCTCGAAGCCATTAAGGACGGCGACGTCGTCCACGGATCGCGGTATCAAAAGGGCCGCGTGAGTGTGGTGAACTGGCCGATGAGCAGGCTTTTTCTCAGTTATTGCGCGAACATTTACGCACGGGGTGTGACAGGGCTGCCAATTTTCGACACCACCGCGGGCTTCAAGTGCTTTCGGCGGAATGTACTTGAATCGATCGATCTAAGCGGCGTTAAATCAAACGGTTACGCATTTCAAATCGAAATGTCGTTTCGCGCCTGGAAACGCGGATTTCGGCTGGTTGAGATTCCGATCATCTTCGTCGACCGCACCGAAGGTGAAAGCAAGATGTCGAAGAAAGTGGTGCGTGAGGCAGTCTGGATGGTCTGGCGTCTGCGCTGGTGGGGTCTGACGGGGAGGATTTGATGCCGCCACGCGGGAATGGCCAGCCGTTCTTCAAAATGACGGGCTCGGGGAACGACTTCGTCGTCTTCGATTCGACCGAGGGGAAGGCCGCCCATCTCGAGAACGCCGAAACCATTCGGTCGTTGTCCGCGCGCGGTACCGGCGTGGGAGCCGATGGGGTCGTCTTCGTAGAGGTGCTCGAGCCTGGCGAAGTCAGAATGCGCTACTATAACGCCGACGGTTCAGAGGCAGCCCTCTGCGGCAACGCGAGCCTTTGCAGTACGCGACTGGCGGTGGAAATGGGAATCGCGCCGGCCAGCGGGTTCCTTCTTCATACGGCTGCCGGGTCCCTGAGGGCGCGCCTTCGAGATGGCTTGCCAGAAGTCGATCTCGAACCGGTGACTGAGGTCAGATCCGACGCCTCCGACCTCGGTCGCCAACAAGGTGAAGGTCGGCTCGGCTATGCGGTTGCTGGCGTACCGCATGTAGTGGTCGAAGTCCCGGATATCGAACGAGCCGATGTCGACGGCCGAGGACCTGAGCTGCGCCATCATCCGGCGCTGCCCGCCGGCGCGAACGTGAATTTTGTGGCGAAAGGACGGAACGGATTCAGCTACCGGACCTTCGAGCGCGGCGTCGAGGCCGAGACCCTGGCCTGCGGAACCGGAGCTGTCGCGACCGCCATCATGCTTTCGGACTGGGGTGAGTCGGGGAAGGAGACCACTCTTTGGACGCGCTCCTCGCTTCCTTTGACCGTTACTTTGCGGCGGGAAAAGGACGTGTGGTTTCCGTCGCTTCGTGGCGAAGGTCGGATCGTTTTCGAGGGTCGACTGCGCGACCTCGACTGACAGACTGTCGCGGATCGGTCAGCCAGCTGTCGTTGGCGGCGCCCCTCAAGCAGTTTCTGAAATGCCGCACCCAACGAGAAGGGAGAGAGGGTATTAGGATGAGCCTGGGTGGAGAAAAAGGACTTCTCCACATTTTATCCCTGTTGGTGGTTTACATAATCTATCTTATACGCATATCTCCCGTAGTAAGAGATATGAGCTGTGAAAAAGGCCACGGACTGATGTCCATGGCCTCACTTCAAACGGCGGAACTCTTACTTACTGGCTATTTAGACCTGCATTGGTTTGGCCTCAAGCTCTCCGAGCCTGACCCTCGCTTCGCCTGAAACCGCCGGGTTCTCGTCCTTGGCCAAATCAGTCCAGATTGCTTTGGCTTCCGCTGCTTTCCCGGCTGCCTGATAGTCCCGCGCCGCGCTTGCCAGGTACTCGGACTTGTCGTTTGGAAACCGAGTCGTGTTCGCTGCAAGCTTGAACTGCTCAGCTGCGTTGGTTGGGTCCTTCAGACCTTCGTAACCAGCCGCCTCCAGCACATGAATCGACGCCAGAAACTCTTTCGGCGCCTTTGATTCAGCCTTCTTTAGAGCGGCAACGCCTTCCTTGAACTTGTTCTGGTCGTAATAAGCTTGCGCCAAAGTGAGCGCGGCCTGGGTCCCGGCGGACGTCCCTTCATAGCGAGTCGCCACCTTTTGGAGGTCT
>Ga0075433_10004000_pt1 | contig 11407 bp, 9 predicted proteins | sample RhiMethybrSRZTD2_FD_75299 | JGI IMG/M metagenome (GOLD analysis project Ga0075433, IMG submission 75299) | Populus rhizosphere microbial communities from Tennessee, USA - Rhizosphere MetaG P. TD hybrid SRZTD2 | ecosystem: Host-associated > Plants > Roots > Rhizosphere > Soil | place: USA... | reverse complement strand
GTGAGCGCGGAGATCCACCGATGGCGCAGGAACCACCAGAGCGATCTGCCGTAGACGGAGAGCACCCGCTTCTCCGCCGCTCCCATCACCCGCTCCATCCAGGTGCGGCTGGATCCCTCGCCCCGATCCTTGAGGAGCCGGGCGGACATGAGGGGCGTAAGCGTCAGCGATACCAGCCCTGACGCGAAGATTGCGACCACGATCGTGACGGCGAACTCGCGGAAGATGCGGCCCACCAGCCCCGTCATGAAGACCAGCGGGATGAACACCGCCGCCAGGGAGATGGTCATTGAGACAATCGTGAAGCTGATCTCCCGCGCGCTGTTGAGCGTCGCTTCCATCGCCTTCTCGCCGCGCTCCATCCGTCGCACCGTGTTTTCCAGGAAGACGATGGCATCGTCGACGAGAAAGCCGATGGCAAGGGTCAGCGCCATGAGCGAGAGATTGTCCAGGCTGTAGCCCAGCGCCCACATGGCGACGAAGGTGAGGAGGAGCGAGAGGGGCAGCGCCACGGCCGGGATGAGCGTGTCCGTGCCGCGGCCCAGGAACACGAAGATCACGATGACGACCAGGATGAAGGCGAGCAGCAGGGTCTCGCGCACGTCGTTGACCGAATTGACGATGGAGCGCGACCGGTCGTAGATGGGCGTGACGCGCACCGATCCCGGGAGCTCGGCCCGGATGAGCGGCAGCAGGTCGCGAATGCTCTGAGCCACCTTGACGGCGTTCGCTCCCGCCTGACGGGTGACGGCCACGACGACGGTGGCCGACGGCACCTCGTACCCCCGGACCCAGAACCGCATGTTGATCCGCTCGTCCTGGACCGAATCTCGGACCTGGGCCACGTCGCGCAGATAGACCGGGGCGCCGTCCCGACTGCCGACGATCAGATCGCTGTACGCCTGCGCCCCTTCCAGCTGCCCCCGTGGACGCAAAAGCGCGGTACCGGACGAGGAGTCGAACTCACCCGCGCCGGTGTAGCTCGTGCCGTTTTCCACCGCCGCGGAGAGATCCTCTACCGAGATGCCACGCGCCCACATGGCCGCGGGATTGGCCTTGATCCGGATCGCGGACTTGGTGCCGAAGACGTTCACCCGGCTCACTCCCGGCAGGATGCTGATGCGCTGGCCCACCTGCGTGCTCGCGAAGTCGTAGAGCTGGCCGGGCGTGACCGAATCGCTCGTGAGCGCGATGTACAGGACCGGCTGATCGTTGGGATTGGTCTTCGAGTAGGTGGGAGGCGAAGGCAGATCCACCGGAAGGCTTCCGGTGGCCTGCGAGATAGCCGTCTGCACGTCGGTGGCGGCGGCATCGAGACTCTTGCTCAAGGCGAATTGGAGCGTGAGACTCGTGTGCCCCTGGGTGCTTTTGGAGGTCACCAATTCCAATCCGTTGATCTGCATGAACTGCCGCTCCAGCGGCGTGGCGATGTTGTTGGCCACCGTCTCGGGGCTGGCCCCCGGATAATTCGCCTGCACCTGGATGACGGGATAGTCGACCGCGGGAAGGTCGTTGACGGGAAGCTGAAAGTAGCTGAGCACCCCGAAGAGGATCACGGAGACAGTCAAGACTGCGGTCATGACCGGACGGCGGATGAAGGGCTCGGAGAAGTTCACGACTTGTCCTTTCCGCTTACGGCCGGTTGGCCTTCCGCGCCCCGGGGCTGCTCGACGGCGACTTTTCCACCGGGAGTGACCGCCATCTGCCCGCTGATAACGACCCGCTCGCCCGCCTTGAGACCCTGATCGATGACGACCTGATCCCCCTGGCGCTGACCGAGCGTCACCGGGCGCAGCTCGGCAGTGGAATCCTCCTTGACGACGTAAAGGAAGGATCCGTTGGCCGAGGTCTGCGATGCGGCCGCAGGCACGAGCACCGCGTTGTGCAGCGTGCTCAGAACGAGGCGGACCTTGACGAATCGTCCGGGCCAGAAGTGATGATCGCCGTTCGGTATCGTGGCGCGGAGCTTCACGGTGCCGGTGGCGTCCTGCACGGCATTGTCCAGGAAGGTGAGGTCACCGCTGCGCGGGGCATCGGGCTCGTCGGGGAGGCGCACCTCCACTCTCAGCTTCCCTTCCGCCATGTTCCGCTGCACTTCCGAGAGATCGTTCTCAGTGATGGTGAAGTCGGCGTAGATGGGATCCAGCCGCTGGATCGTCAGTAGTGAGCCCTTGTTGGCTTCCACCACGTTTCCGGGATCGACGAGGCGATGCCCGGCCCGGCCGTCGATGGGCGAGCGGATCGAGCAATATTCCAGGTTGAGCCGGGCGGTCTCGAGGGCGGCGCGGCTCAGGCTCACCTGGGCTTCGTCCACCTCGACGGTGCTCTTCTTGGTGTCGACCTCTGCCTGGGAGACCGCCCGATTCTGCACCAGTCCGCCGTAGCGGGCGGATTCAATCCTCGCCAGATCCAGAGCCGATTCCGCCTGGGCGAGCGTCGCCTCGGCCTGATCGAGCTGCGCCTGATAGGGCCGCGTGTCGATGGTGAACAGCGGATCACCCTTCTTCAAATCGGCGCCATCGGTGAAGTGAATCCCGGTGATCTGGCCGGAAACCTGGGGCTGGATGGAAACCGCTTCCTGGGCAACGCACTTGCCGATCTCGTCGAGATAGAGCGGGACATCCTGGGCGACGGCCGGCACAACGGTCACGGGTGCTGGCGGCCGCTCGAAGGATGGCGTGGCCTGGGTCTGACAGCCGGCGAGTCCGATGGAAAGCAGACCCGCCAGTCCTACCAGGACGGCATAATCCTTCGAGCGGCCATTCCCGAGTTGCTTCGTGAATTTGGGGTTCATCGGTGGCTCCTTCGCAGACTGATCTTCTGAAGGCGAGGGTCGAGGCACCTCGCAAACCTCTTGCACGCGCTGAAGTCGAGATCGAGGATCGCGCGCTGCTCGACGGGGGTCAGCTGCAATCCGGCCGCGACCAGCTCTTCCAGTAGCGCGGCCCGCTGCGACTCGAACCGGCGACGGAAGTCCTCGTCCGTTGCCAGCCTGCCGATCACCATTTCCACGCTTCGCTGCGACATCGTCTTCTCCTTCCGCAGCATCCCCTACTTCACGATGCGTGCCAGGAAGAGTGCGTGCCCGGATCGAAGGGAGAAGGCTCTGACAGGGCAGCACTTGCGCACCCCGACTGTGTCTTCGTGGTGAATCTATGAGGTGTCTGGATTCAGACAGGTGCGGGAAAACAATCGGCGGACGAGCAATCGGGAACCCGGAAGGCTGGAGTCGTCAGTGTCGCTCGGGCGGAAGCGGCCCGATGCTTGGGGCAGCAGCGCCCGCCTGGCGCCTCATGCCGAGGAACCGGGGCAAGAAAGCGAAGATACCCGATGGCTGAAGTGGCAGCAGCTTAGAGAGGAATGGGGTCAGCGGCGAACCGGGCGGACGGCGGGAACGCCCACGGCTGGGATGTCGGCGGCATGGGAAGGGCCGACTTCGAACCCGTGCTTCTGCATCCTTGAGTAAAGCTGAGAGCGGGTGATCCCGAGCAGGCGAGCGGCCTGGGAGCGATTGTTGCGCGCCTCCCGCAGAGCCCTGCTGATCAGATCTCGCTCTACGACCTCGAGATTCACGCCGCCGGTCGGGAAGGCTTCTGGACCCGCGCTGGGGACCGAAGCGGATCCGGGCCGCGCCATCCCGATGGGGAGGTGCTCGACCGTGATGAGCCCGCCGTCGCACAGGATCGTCGCCCGCTCCAGTGCGTTGCGCAGCTCGCGCACGTTGCCGGGCCAGGGATAAGAAAGCAGGGCGACGTGAGCGTCCCGGGAGATGCCTGCCGCCGGCCGGCCCACGGCGGGCCCGATCTCCTCCAGGAATGCCTCGGCCAGGGGAAGGATGTCCTCGCGCCGCTCGCGTAGCGCCGGCAGCTGGATCTCGAAGACTCGCAGGCGGTAGTAGAGGTCCTCCCGGAACTCGCCCCGGGCCATCGCCGCCTCCAGGTCGCGGTTCGTGGCCGCCAGCACGCGCAGGTCGGCCTTGAGCGGACGGGTTCCTCCCAACCGCTGAAATTCGCGCTCCTGAAGAACTCGCAGGAACTTGGCCTGGACGGCAGGAGTCATCTCTCCCACCTCATCGAGGAACAGCACCCCCCCTGCAGCCTGCTCGATCCGGCCCTGGTGCGCCGTCGCCGCCCCGGTGAACGCCCCCTTTTCGTGGCCGAATAATTCTGATTCGAGCAGCGTCTCGGGCAGAGCGGCGCAGTTGAGCGCGACGAAGGGACCGTTGGCGCGGGCCGAGCCCCGATGAATGAACCGGGCCACGACTTCCTTGCCCGTGCCCGACTCGCCGGTCAGGAGGACGGTCGTCTCCGTCGGCGCCACCTTGGCCGCCTGGCTGAGGATGTTTTTCCATTGTTTTGATTCGCCGATGACGCGCCGGTGACCCAGCGTCGTCTCCAGCTCGGCTTTAAGCGCCTGCACGCTCGCTTCGAGGTGCGCGGCGCGCTCCCGTGCCTCTGCAGCCCGCTTCTCTTCCTCAGCCAGGCGCTGGTGGGAGAGTGCCAGGCTCACGTGATCGGCCACCCGTCGGGCCACGACGACGTCCTCCTCCGAGTACTGATGGGGCGTGCGTGAGAGGAAGAGCAGCCAGCCGAAACCGCCATCCAGTCGCAGTGGGATCTTGAGCACCGATCGGGTCCCTTGGGCGCGACACCAGCGGTGGCGCTCGGGACCGATTTCGGGATCGTTCTCCACGTCCGGGATCAGGACGTACTCATGATCCTGACGGCAGGCACCGCCCTGTGGTACCGGCAATCGGGTCGGGAGCCCGGAGAGCGGCTCGCCGGAGATAGCGTCTACCGTGATTTCAGTGCGATCCGCGCTAAGGGACGTCAAGACAAGCTTGTCGTGGGGAAGGACCGGTTGCACGACTTCCGAGACGCGATTGAAGATGCCGCGGACATCGAGGGTTTCCGCCATCATCGGCAGCAGCGAGTCGATCGCATCGAGTCTACGCCGCCGGGACGTGTCCAGGCCCCAGAGCCGCTCGTGCTCCAGGGCGAGAGTCAGCACGTCGGCGATGGGTTGGATGGCCGCTTCATGCTCGGCTGTGAATGCGCTCGGACGGCGCGACGCAATGGTCACAAAACCGACCAGACGCTCGCCGCGCAGGAGGGGCACGATCAGAGCGGAGCGGAATTCCTGATGCTGAATCTTACCGTCTATAAAAAAGCTCGGGTCGATCACTCCGACCAGATCGTCGAGCCGCCTGATGCAGCCGGCGAGCGGCCGGATTGCCGGGGAAAAATCCTCAAGCCGGATGGTGCGAGGCGGATCCGGAACGATGCCGATGTACGAATAAAGGGCGAACGTATCCGAACCCTCTCGCCGCAGCACGGTCATGCCGTCGAACGGCACGATGGCACTGGCGGCTTCGGCCACCCGCTCGAAGACCTCTTTCAGCTCGAGGGTCTCAGCGACCGCCCGGACGATGCGGCTGACTGCGATCAGGTGCGGATTCTGTTCCATGATTGGAGAATGGTACCACGCTCTGAATCGGAGTCGATAGCCCCGGTCAGAAATCTGTCTTCCGATCGGGGTGGACAAACCCTACTTGAGCCTCAACCGGTTGCGACCCAGGATATTCCCAACCCGGCCGACCCCCCGGTCATTTCCCAAGGTGAAAGATCCTTCAGGCTCCGCAGGCCGACCGACGGTCCCGATGGTATAGACTTTGTGCAGCTCACCGGCAAGATTCCTGAGCCGGTGCGAGCGGGAGCACGCGCATCGTCATGACAATCCCGATGTTGCTTGCCGGCCTCATCCTGGCGGCCGGGGCGTCGCAACCCTCGACCTCGGCAGACGGGCTTTGCCAGGCTCTGGGATTCACCTCCGAGGAGCGGAATGCGCTCCGACAGGGGGAGATCGTCTCCCACACGATACCGGAGCTCAGCGACAAAGAGCTGGCGATCACCATGGCCATGCTCGTGCCCGCCTCGCTCACGGATCTCCTCGATTTCGCCCGCTCCGGAAAGGAGCTCGAGATCAACCGGGACATTCTGGCGCACGGCCTGCTCGGTGACGGCGCGGCCGGTGAATTCAACACCCAAGCTTTCCGGGACGTGGGATTCGCTCCTTCGGAGGCGAATGAAATCCGCGATCTCTTCGAAGTCGGGGCGGGATCCCGGTTCAACCTGAGCCGCTCGGAGCTGCAGCGCTTCGCAGAGCTGCGCAAGAAGTTCCCAACGAAGGAGTGCGTCACCGCTCCAGGCTGCGCCAACGCCGTCGTCGCGCTCCTGCAGGATGTCCTGCGAGATCGTCTCCTGGCGTACCGTGAGCTCGGGCTGTCCGGTATCGAGCCCTATGCCCGTGCGTCCGGCGGCAGCTCGAGCCCGGCCGACGACCTGCGCGGCGCAACGAACGCCGCGAGGTTCCTGGCGCATGAATACCCGCAGGTCTTCGATGCGTTCCTCAACTACCCGAAGGGAGACCAGAGGGGCATCGAGAGCCAATTCCTCTGGCTCAAGCAAAAAGTCCAGGACCATCCGACGTTCATCCTGGCGCATCGTTTTCTATGCGTGCGCGACGGAATGGCCTTCGCGGCCGAGCGCCAGTTCTATGTCGGAGGGTCCTACAACTCGCTCCAGATTCTCTATGGCCTGTTTCCGGCCGACGGCAAGACCCTCGTCTTCTACGTCAATCGTACCTCCACCGACCAGGTGGCGGGATTCCCGACCGGAACCCGTCACAGCATGGGCCGGAAGATTATGGAAAAGGAGGTCCGCAAGCACTTCGAGCAGGTGCTGGCCAGTCTTGCAAACCCGCCGCGTTGATCTGAATCGACAAAGACCAAGCGGGCCCTTGGGACGGCGGGCCTCCACGACGCTTGAACAAGAGCGCGTTCGAGAGGGTATAATCCCCTCTCCCAGAGTGGGCCCGGACAAACACCCAATTCATTCACAGGAGGTTGCGTAATGCGCAAGCCTGCAGGGAAGTTGATTGTTGTGGCCGGAATGGCCATGCTCGCCAGCCTGGCGCTGGCGCAGACGGAGCAGAAGGCACCCGAGATGACGCCGGAGCAAAAGGCGGAGATGGAGGCCTATATGAAGGCGGGCACGCCGGGCCCCCAGCAGCAGCAGATGGCAGCGACGGCGGGGACCTACGACATGAAGGTCAAGGGCTGGCACGACCCGGCCCAGCCGCCGACGGAGGATACGGGGACGGCTACCCGCGCTATGACGCTCGGCGGCCGGGTACTGGTCGAGGATGTGAGCGCGACGATGATGGGCGGGCCTTTCACGGGTCACGGGATGATGGGCTACGACAACGTGTCCGGCAAGTACTGGTCCACCTGGAATGACAGCATGTCCACCGGCATCATGGTCAGCTCTGGCACTTGCGACGCCGCCGGCAAGAGCTGTACGTTCACCGGTACCTGGAACGATCCGGTCAAGAAGGCACCGGTCAAGTCGCGCATGACCACCAAGTGGACGAGCCCGACGGTCGAGGTCTTCGAGATGTACGGACCTGGCAAGGACGGCAAGGAAATGAAGATGATGGAGATTACTTACACCAAGAAATAGCTCGACGGCTCGGAATCCCGGAATCGAGGGTGGGCGGCGAATGGCAGCCGGCTGATTCTGCAGATGGCTCCACAGTCCCGACGGCACGATTTCGCCGCCCCCCTCTCCGCTTCGGATTCAATCCAGGTTCTCCTGAATGAACCGCTCGCTCAGATGCACGTCGAGATGGAGCAGCGGACTCTCTCCGATGTTGACAAACTCGTGTACCTGTCCGGCCTTGACGACGAGGATGTCGCCCGGACCCGCCTCCCGCTCTTCTCCATCGACGATCCAGCGGCCACGTCCCTCCCGCACGAAGGCGACTTCATCGTAGGGATGCCGGTGCCGGCGTGTTCCGCGCCCGGGCGGGGCCTCCACCAGATACACTGAAATCCCCACGGATCCTTGATCGGCCCCCACGAACTCGTAGGACATGCCGCGGAACGGCAGGTCCTTCTGCGCGACGACATGCATGGCATTCCCTCCTCCCCTGACCACGGGTCAAGCCGGCCGTCCGCACCGACAGGATGCAGCGACTTGCCGCACCCACGGCGCAGGCACGAGAGTGTCCCACAATTCCCGGCGCGGCGGAACCGACTCATGGAGGACCGCCATGGAGCGTGCTCGTCGCTTCCTCCCAGTGAATGACGACCGAGTCGTCGGACACCTCTGAGGGGACGATCGGCCCCGCGGGATTGACGATTTCGAGAGTTCTCAAGTCTTGGCCGTCCAGCGACGCGTGAAAGCCGAGATCATGGGCCGAGGAGTTGTACTTAACATAGCTCCTCTGCCGGTAGGAGAGCCCCGTTCGCGGCGCTCCCTCGAATTCTTGCTGAAAATATTCGATTCGCGTGTCGATTTCGTCCATCCTCGTTCGACGACCCTAGTAGAGGCGGGTTCATCAGGGCGAACCCGATTGAAGACCATGAATGACTCATAAGGAGGCACCCCATGAGATTCTTGATGATGGTCAAGGCCAACAAGAACTCCGAAGCAGGCGTCCTGCCGGACGAGAAGATCCTCTCGGAGATGGGCAAGTACAACGAAGCGCTGGCCAAGGCCGGCGCGCTGCTCGCAGCCGATGGGCTGCAGGCGAGCTCGAAAGGCGCGCGGGTCCGCTACGCCGGCGGCAAGGTCACGGTGACCGACGGGCCGTTCACTGAGGCGAAGGAGCTGATCGCCGGCTACTGGCTGATCCAGGCGAAATCGAGGGAAGAGGCCGTCGAATGGGCCAGGCGCGTCCCCTTCCAGGAGGGGGAGGTCGAGATTCGCCCGCTCTTCGAGCTGACCGACTTCCCGGTTGACCCGGCCGAGGAACCTGACGGATGGCGAGAGGCGGAAGAGCAGCTCCGTGCTGGTGCTCCACCCGCCCGGAAGCCCGGGACAATCCGGTTCATGGGCCTGCTCAAGGGGGACAAGGACACCGAGGCAGGCGTTATGCCGGATGAGAAATTCCTGGCGACAATGGGAGCCTTTTTCGAGGAGGGGGTGAAGTCGGGAGTGATCCTCTCGGGCGAAGGGCTGAAGCCGAGCTCGCAGGGGGTGCGCGTCCGGTACTCAGGAGGAAAGCGCACGGTCATCGACGGCCCCTTCACGGAAGCAAAGGAGCTCATCGCCGGCTACGCCATCATCCAGGCGAAGTCGAAGGATGAGGCGATCGAATGGACCCAGCGGTTCGTGACGGTCGATGCCCCGGGGCGCTATCGTAAGGAGAGCGACTGCGAGATTCGCCAGATGTTCGAGCTGGAGGACTTTCCGGTGGATCCGGCCGAAAAGCCCGAAGGCTGGCGGCAGGTGGAGAAGCGCCTGCGCGACAAGTGACCTGTGAGGAAAGAGTTAGAATAGCTCCCTGGTGCCGGCCCGTTCGCGCCCGCTCTCAGGGCGACAGAGTGACTCTGACTGGGTCACACACCCGAGGCATGTGACTCTGCCATCCGACTCTCCGATCATCGAGCTGCGTAATGTCGAAAAGCGCTACGGCGCCGTCGAGGCCCTGGGGCCGACGACCCTGTCGCTCGGGGCCGGGATCAACGTCCTGCTCGGCCCCAGCGGCTCCGGCAAGTCCACGCTTCTGCGCTTGCTGACCGGACTCTCTCACCCCAATGCCGGAGAGGTGTTGCTCTGGGGACAGGCCCTCACGGCGCGGACGATCGGGCCTCTGCGACGGCGTATGGGATACGTGATCCAGGAGGGCGGCCTCTTCCCCCACCTGTCGGCGGGCGCGAACGTCACGCTCGCGGCGCGCTACTTCGGCTGGGACGCCCGGCGCATCGAGACTCGGCTCGAGGAGCTGTGCGTCCTGACCCACTTTCCGCGTGACGGGATGGCTCGCTTCCCCGCGCAGCTCTCGGGTGGGCAGCGTCAGCGTGTCGGCCTGATGCGGGCGTTGATGCTCGGGCCCGAGCTGCTCCTTCTCGACGAGCCGCTCGGCGCGCTCGACCCGATGATTCGAGCCGAGCTGCGAACGGACCTTCGGGAGATATTCAGGGTGCTCGGCCAGGCGGTCGTGCTCGTCACGCATGATCTGGTCGAGGCGGAATTCTTTGCCGACCGGGTCGTCCTGCTGCGGGATGGACGCGTGGTTCAGCAGGGTCCCCTGCAGGATCTCCTCGAGCGCCCCGCCGACCCGTTCGTCGTCCAGTTCATCAGCGCCCAAAGCCGCAAGGGGGCTCCGTGATGGCACTCCGGCGCGGCAGTTTTCTCCTGATGCTCATCACCGCGCTGGTGTGCGTTTCGTGCCGCGCGACCCCGCGCGGCGTGCGCGTCGGGTCCAAGAAGTTCACCGAATCGGTCGTGCTGGGTGAGATTGTCACACAGCTGATGCGGAACACCGGCGTCGAAGCCGAGCATCGCGCGCAGCTCGGAGGCACGCAGGTGCTCTGGCACGCGCTGCTGGCGGGAGAGATCGACCTGTACCCGGAGTACACGGGGACGATTCGCGAAGACATCCTGCCGGGAATGTCGGGGAACGGAAACGACGACTCCCTGCGCGCCTTGCTCTCCCGACAAGGCATCGGAATGACGGACTCCCTGGGATTCGAGAACAGCTATGCCCTCGGGATGAGGGGGGCCGATGCCGTCCGGCTGAAGGTGACGCGGATCTCCGATTTGCAGGACCACCCGCGGCTCCGGCTCGGCTTCAGCGAAGAGTTCCTGCACCGCGATGACGGTTGGCCGAGCCTCAGGATCCGCTACCGACTTCCTCAGGCCGAGGTGCGACCCCTCGACCACGACGTGGCCTACCGCGCCCTCGCGGCCGGCGATATCGATGCCACGGATCTCTACACGACGGACGCCGAAATCCCCTACTACCATCTCCGGGTCTTGGCCGATGACCTGCAGCAATTCCCCGTTTATCGCGCCGTGGTGCTGTATCGTCTGGACCTCCTGCAACGCTCGCCCTCGACGGTGCCTGCTCTGCAAGCTCTCCAGGGGCGCATCGCGGTGGACGACATGCAGCGGCTCAATGCGCGCGTCAAGCTGCAGCGCGTTTCCGAGCGCGCCGTGGCGTCCGACTTTCTCGCAAAGACGCTGCGAATCGAGGGCCGTGTGGCCTCGGAGGGTCGGGCGCGAAGAGTCGGCCGTTACGTCATGGAACATCTGGCTTTGGTTCTGGCGTCCTTGGGCGCCGCCATCGCGGTCGCGATACCACTCGGAATCGCGGCCGCCCGGCGCAGGCGCCTGGGCGCTGCCATCCTCGCCGCGGCCGGGATCGTGCAGACGATTCCGACGCTGGCGCTCCTCGTCTTCATGATTCCGCTTCTCGGAATCGGCACCGCCCCGGCGGTGGCCGCTCTCTTCCTTTACAGTGTTCTCCCCATCGTCAGGAACACCATGTCCGGCTTGACCGGCATCTCCGGCTCGCTGCTGGAATCGGCGGACGTGCTGGGGTTATCAAAAAGCGCGCG
>Ga0075433_10003999_pt1 | contig 11408 bp, 9 predicted proteins | sample RhiMethybrSRZTD2_FD_75299 | JGI IMG/M metagenome (GOLD analysis project Ga0075433, IMG submission 75299) | Populus rhizosphere microbial communities from Tennessee, USA - Rhizosphere MetaG P. TD hybrid SRZTD2 | ecosystem: Host-associated > Plants > Roots > Rhizosphere > Soil | place: USA... | reverse complement strand
CTAGATTTACGATTTTGGATTTACGATTTACGATTGAGGTCTGGGATTCCTCCAAATCGTAAATCGTCAATCGTAAATCGTAAATTGAGTCGGTGATCAACACGCGCGCCTGACTATCGGCGAGCATAAAGGCAATCCGCTCGGGCGGGTAGGCCGGATCGAGCGGCACGTAGGCGCCGCCGGCCTTCAGCACACCCACGATGCCGACGATCATCTCCAACGATCGCTCCACACACAGCCCGACCAGCACATCCGGCCCGACGCCGAGCGTGCGAAGGTAGTGCGCGAGTTGACTCGCCCGCTGTTTCAGTTCCCGGTACGTGATGTGCGCGCCTGCGAAGACAACTGCGATAGCGTCAGGTGAACGCATGACCTGAGCCTCGAACAACTCATGAACACACCCCTCGCGTGGATAATCAGCCGCAGTAGCGTTCCATTCCACCAGCAGTTGTTGCTGTTCGTCCTTGGTCAAGAGCGCCAGGTCGCCGAGATGTCGATCGGGATTGGTCACGATGCTCTTCAAGAGGGTCTGGAAGTGGCCCACCATCCGGATCATCGTTGGAGCATCAAACAGATCGGTGTTGTACTCAAGCCAGCCGCTCAACCCCTCCAGCCGCTCCTCCAAATTGAGCGTGAGATCGACCTTTGCCGTCCCGCTATCGACATCGATCATGCTCAGCTCTAGACCTGGGAGCTTCAGCGGCGGCGCGGGCGTATTCTGGAAGCTGAACAACACTTGGACCAGCGGGGTATGGCTCAAGCTACGCTCTGGCCGCAGCTCCTCCACCAGCCGCTCAAAGGGCAGGTCCTGGTGTGCGTAGGCGTCCAGACAGACGGTGCGCACCCGGCCCAGGAACTCTCGAAAGGAAGGATTGCCGGAGAGGTCGCCGCGCAGCACCAGCGTGTTGACGAAGCAGCCAATCACCCCCTCCGTCTCGACGCGGGTCCGGTTCGCGATCGGCGCACCCACCACCAGATCATTCTGCCCGGAGTAGCGATAGAGCAGGGCCTGAAACGCAGCGAACAGAGTCATGAATAAGGTCGCCCCTTCGCGCTGGCTTAATGCCTTCAGCGCGGAGGTCAGGGGCGCTGGAAGCGCAAAGCGCTGGGTTGCGCCGGAGAAGCTCTGTCTGGCCGGTCGCGCATGATCAGCAGGCAACTCAAGGACTGGAAGATCGCCGCCGAGCTGCGCCCGCCAGTAGGCGAGCTGTGTCTCTAAGACCTCCCCTTGCAGCCACTGGCGCTGCCAGCGCGCGTAGTCGGCGTACTGAATGGGCAGAGCAGGGAGTTGCGCGCGCCGCTTTGTGGAGCATGCTTCGTAGAACGCCGCCAGATCCTGCACAAACACTCCGACCGACCAGCCGTCGGCGACGATGTGGTGCATGGTCAGCAATAACACATGCTCCGCTTCCGTCAATCGCAGCAAAGTCGTCCGCAGCAGGGGACCGCTGCAGAGATCGAACGGAAGCTGGGCCTCCGCCGACGTGAGTTGCTGGATCTGGGCAGCGCACTCAGCTTCAGGCAGCGTATGCAGATCGATCAGCGGTAGGGGCAGGTGTAGCGCCGATGCGATAACCTGTATTGGCTGTTCCCCGATAGTCGTGAAGGTTGTTCGGAACGATTCGTGCCGTTCCACGAGCGCTCGGAGGCTCCGGTGGAGCGCAGTTATGTCGAGCGTACCGCTCATGCGCACGGCAGCGGGAATGTTGTACAAAGATATACCAGGATGCAACTGGTCCAGAAACCAGAGTCGCTGCTGGGCAAAGGATAACTGAAAAGCGTTGAACGCTCCTCCCTCTTCTGTGAGGAGCATTTCAAGCAGCTTACGTTTCTCGGGAGAGAGCGTATCAGAATGATTGAAGCGATCGTTCACTGCCAATCGAATACCCATTTCGTCCATTGTTTGACAAGCGTCGGCGCATGCGCAGCAAGCCATAAACACAGCCCATCGCGAAGCTCATGCGACGTTGTTCGCAGGTTGGTTTTCGATACAGCAGTGCAGCACTATATCGTGCGAATATGGCTTTTACGCAATAGCAACAACATTATAGCATTGAGGTCAAAAGCGGGGATGATCAGATCATGCCCTTCAGAGAGAGACAAAATCATTATCCCCCTGTTTTAGGAGCTATGGCATAGCAATAAGAGAACAGCGCTTATCTTGGTAACTGTCCATGAACGGCCATGTAAAGCAGATTCTTCGATCGCTTCCATAGTACGGGTAACACATTTCATGGGAAGGGCTGATCTGGCGCGTCGAGAGCCATGTGGAGGGCGACGATGGGCAATTGCAGTTGAGGTTTCGGGTTAATCGCGGTCGGCTGGCCGCCGCCCAAGCCCTCGATGGCCACTATGTGGTGGCCACCAATGCCGCGCAGCTGGATGCCGAGCAAGCGCAGGTGCTCCAGACGCTAGACTGGCGGTTGCCCGCGGCATCTAGCGCCCTTCCTGGGCTTGGGCGCTGACGTGGGGGCTGGATGGAGCGCAACCAGGGCAGGTGCAGATGCGGCGCGGGAGCCATGCCGTGCAGATTCAGTCCAGCTGGTCGCATCGAGTCGCGCTTGGCTCCGGGCCAAGCATTGCTATTGGGTTTGGAGACCCCAGCAGCACTGCTGGGTGTCGAAAGCAGGCTTAGCGGCACGAACTCTGCTATGCTATACTGAAGCCGTCCTGATTGTGATAGCAGATTTCATATCCGGAGCGAAGCATGACCGCACTGGTGACGGACGTGATCGCCCGCGCGATCGCGTCGAACACAGTCGACTCGCTCTCGACTGCTCGCAGCGTTGTCCTCATTCTGCTCCTCCTCGGGCTTCTTGTGCTGAAGGAGCTGGCGCGAGCGGCCGGCGGACCGCGATCCACCGCGTGGACAGACACGTTAAATATCGCGATTGTACCGCTATTATTGGTGTTCGGTTTCTTTGTAGCTATCAACTTCTTGGACCTTCTGAGTTGAGCAAGAGGGTGGCTGTACCTGCTTACATAGCGGCCATCGCCGTTGCGGAAGCTGTCGGAGCAGGTATCGGGGTCGTCCCCAGTATCCTGGGCCACGCCGTGCTCATCTCCATCCTCTTGAGCCAGTATGTCCTGACGCAGGTGCCGTACCGGCGCGTCCTGCCGGTTCTGGCCATCGTCTCACTCCTGCGCATTCTGAGTTTCACGGCGCCCATCGCGCAGGTGCCGGATATCTACTGGTATGTCCTGGTCGGTCTGCCCCTGCTCGTCGCCGTGGCCCTGACGGTGAGCCTTCTCGACTTCTCCTGGGCGCAGTTGGGCTTGCGCCGCGGGCCGTGGATGCCGCAACTGTTGGTTGCATCGAGCGGTCTGCCGCTGAGTCTGGCTGGATTTCTTCTTTTGCGACCACGGCCCTTCGCGAGCATGCCTGGCTGGCGTGAGGTGGCGATCGGCGTCGTTATTCTGCTGATTTTCGTGGGGTTCACCGAAGAGATCCTTTTTCGCGGTCTGTTGCAACATGTCGCCACAGAGGTGTTTGGGCGTACGGGTGTATTGTGCAGCAGTCTTCTGTTCGCGATCATGTACATTGGATCGCGCTCGGCCAGCTATCTCCTATTCATCGCGCTGCTTGGCCTCTTCTTCGGCTGGTGCGCCAGCCGGACTGGCTCGATCTGGGGCGTCGTCCTGGCGCACAGCTTCATCGCTATAGGGATGACGTTCGTCTGGCCTTTCGTGGATGCCGGGCTAAACCAGGGAATGATTGCACAGATCAGCGCCGCGCTCCAGTGGGGCCTGTGGTTGCTCGTCGTGATTGGGGTAGGGCTTCTGCTCCTGAGGTATCTCCAGCATTCCGGACGCGCCCAGGCGAGGCGTGTGGTGCTGGCACCGATCCTGGTTGCGCGCGACCACTACCGCCCGGCTGATTCGCTTAATAGGTCCAACCAGTTGGAATATCATAGGCAAGAGAGGGACACCATGGACAACGAGCCTCCGCCACAATCGAAACTGGATTCGGTCGAAGCACGCCAGCATGGGATGCCATCTGAGATCGAACAGCTCATTGAGCGCATCGGTGCCAGGTACATCGACGACCTGCGAACGTTGAGCGAGCAGTTCGGTCGATTCTACGATGCCCAATTGACCGCGAAGGATGAGCAGATCGCGGATCTGAGCCAGCGCCTGGAAGTCGCCGAACGGCAGCGCGACACGCTCGAAGCCCAACACCAGGAACTCAAGCGCACTAGCGCGAGTTACGTCGCCAACCTGCGGACGATGAGCGAGGAGCTCAGTCGGCACCTGGAGTACACCGAAGATGAGCACGATGCATCGAAAGCTCCCAATCAGGGAGGGTCGCCATGAGCACTCAAGAGGAGTCTCCGTCCGATCCTGATGCGCCACGCGCGAAGCGAGACCCGCCCGAGGCACCCAACCAGGCTGTGCCGGATGAGATCGAGCAAGTGATCGCGCGGACCAGCGCGAAGTACATCGCCGACCTGCGGGCGCTGAGTGAGGAGCTCATCCAGCAACCTCCGCCTGCTGAAAACGAGCGTGGCACTTTACCAGCGCAGACAGGCCCGTTCGAACGCCAGCGGGAGGTGACGCCGACACCAGCAGAAAACGTCAGCCCAGGCATTGCCGGCCCAGAGGCTCCCGCCTTACAGGCGATGCCGATAGCCGTGAGCCCGATCGACCAATTGCGCGACCATGTCGCGCAGCTGGAGGCGCAACAGGAGCCGGCGAAGCTGGAGAGCGAAGTGTACGTCGCACCCCCCGCCAACCGGACAAGAATCCTCTTCATGCTGTGCGGACTCGCTGTCTTGATCGTCATCGGTATCATATTGTTTCGTAGCGCGCGCGCTCGTGATGACGAGCGCGGGTCGTATATCGGGCCGGCGGCATCGGCTTCCGCTCTTCCGCTGCCATCAGCTACTGCGAGCACGAGCCGTAGCGCTGCAATCGTGGGCTCGACAGCGCCCCCCACACTCTCTGCGCGAGAACCCTCTCCCCCTCCCACGAAGCCGGTACCGACTGCTGGCCCTCCTTCAGCGATGGCCGTGCTCCAGCAGGTGGCGGCGGCCGAGGCGGCGCTGCGGACAGGGCAGCTCGAAGCCATGATCGACTATGGCAACGGCACCCGCTCGTCGGCGCAGGTGCGCTTCGATCTAGGCACCTTGGGTCGCGTGCCGCGACTCCACATCATAACGATCTACCAGAGCGCCACCGGCACGCAAACCGTCGAGCGAATCACGATCGGCGACAGGGCATGGCAGCGCCAGCCTGATGGTCCTTGGGCCGCGATAGCGGAACAGGAGGGCGCGTGGGGACAGGTGCAGACCTTCCTCCCCCATGCCACTTCGATCATGGGTGCCGAGAGCGATAACGGTAAGGACCTGGCTGTGCTGCGCTGGTACAACGCCGGCCACGATGCCGATGTGACGTTGTCCGTCGATCCTGCCACCGGCGTTCCGCGCGAGCTACGCCAGGTGGGGCGGACGACTGGCGAGGTATTGACCGTGACCTATAGCGGCTGGAACACGGCGGTCGAAATAACACCCCCAGTTGGGATGTGACAGAACGCTATGTAGGAACGGAGAAAGGAGAGGACGATGCGCATGCTATTGCTGCTAGCAGTGCTGCTTGTGCTGATCGCAAGCGTACCCGGACCCATTGCCGCACAGGGACCAGAGCTGATCGTGATCGCGCCAACGGATGGGGCGGCCATCGACGCGACCAGCGTGATGGTCGAGTTCAAGACCAGCAACATCAAGATCGTCCCGACGTCGGTGCCGGTCACAGAAGCCGGGAAGCATCCGGAGGCGAATCGACCGGGCGAGGGACATCTCCATTTCATCCTCGATCTTCAGCCGCTGGTCGTCTGGGAGCGTGGGGATCCCTATACCTTTACGGATGTCCCGCCCGGCGAGCACCAGTTGATGGTCGAGCTTGTGAACAACGATCACTCCTCGCTCTCGCCGCGCGTCATGCGAATAATCAGGTTCCGGAGCGCAGGAGTACAAATGCTCCCTAACACCGGAAGCAGGGCGGCTCTGTCCCTTGATTTCGTACTTGCGCTGCTCGTCCTGGCCTTCCTCCTGATGGCGGTCGGTGGTCTCATACGGCACCGGCACGGTTGAGCAACAATGCAACAGATTCTCGAGGGCGGCACCTCGCTGCACGCGACCTTTGCGGTGAACGACGCGATGGCGCTCGGCGTGATCCACGCGGTCGAAGCTGCCAGCCAGCGGGTTCCTGAGGACGTGGCCGTGGTCGGCTTCGACGACTTGGCTTGGACGGCGCTGCACCGCCCGGCGCTGACCACCGTCCACATCCGTCCACATCTACAAGGAGCAGATGGGCCGCCTTGCGGCTGCGCGGCTGCTCGACCTCATCGCCGAACCCAGTGGCGCGCCGGTGCGCGCACTGACGGCTACGCCTGCATCTGTACTGTCTAGTCGCGTATGCCGCAAACCTGCGGGGCATGCTACTCGTAGTATCTCGCCAAGCTGATGATTGTGATCAAGGCGAGGTTAATCTGGTCAGAGTGATGCGCGCCAGCAGTTCGGGAGCGGTCAAGATCGGGATGCCCTGGTAGCTGCCGAGGCGCAGCAGGTCGTCATCGCCGGAGACGATCGCCTGTGCTCGCGCCGACCAACCTCGGCGCGGATCAGTAGCTCCAGCTTCGGGATTGTCGCCGCTATAGCTATCGGCAGATGAATATTTTTACATATATCGATATCTTTACCTTTTCTTGGCTTGTTATACAGCAGCTGAACTGTTATACTAGTGTCCATCAGCAAGAAGCCTGTTAAAAGAATATTTTCATCGAAGCCTGTGTCGGCTAGAGCCTGTTATGGACTTTAACGGTTTAGTCAATGAGGGTGGACAGCATCAGGGAGCCCTCTGGCGGTTCGTGTTACCTTCTCGATAGCTGGGTCATGTGGCGGCTTCGGCCCAGGTGTTGTATCTATTGGGAGAATAAGCAATTCCTGGCAAATATATAGATCGTTTGCTCAGGAGTTTACGCATAGTATAGAAAAAGCATCAGCCTTCGTATAAGAGTGGTATCAGCTTTAGATGCGGCCTGCCGGTTGATACCAGCGGGGGTACGAGGCATGGTGTAGTAGGATCGTAGCGGCATGTGGGCTGCCCTAGGATTCGCCAGGCGCTTCTGATTGTGTGGGGCAGTCATGGAGTGCCTGAAGTGGTGGTAAAAGAAGCGAGGAGTGTGTGAGGCACTCCTCGCCGATGATCGAGCACGAGTCATGACCGAAGCTGCAAGCATACGGATCTAGATCCGCGCTTACGATCCCCTCCATTATACCGTGCTTCTGTCGTTTTGACTACTCTCGGAAAGCCCAATCCCTATACTTGCCGCACCGGAGTCAAAACCCACCCGTGGCATTGTATCAATGACAAGGCCTACGCAGTCGCTCATAGACCAGGAGGTGTGGAGGGCGACACGCCCTTCAAAACCCGTTACTTTCGGGTTGTCGATAGCCATGCGCAGCGGCGTCTGGTATGCCTTGTCGCGACCCCATGCATCCAGCGCTTCATAGAGTGCCGAGCAGGCATGCCGCAGCGTGACCAGATGATGGAAGAACTGCGCAAGGGCCGCGATCTACTTGGCCCAGCAGCCGGTTGAACTGCGCCTGATTCGGCAGGATCGGAAAGGCGGGGTGCAGGTGCCGCGTCCGTAGACGGAGGTGCGAAGGGGGAGTCCATGAAGAAGATTATTGTGACTGTGGTTATCCCGGCCTTGAACGAGGCAGAGAATCTACCCTACGTTCTGCCTCGTATCCCACCGGAGATCGATGAGGTTATTCTCGTTGATGGCTTCTCGCTGGATGAAACTGTGCAGATTGCCCGTGAGCTCCTGCCGAATCTGCGGGTCGTTTCCCAGGTGGGGCGTGGCAAGGGTGCGGCGCTTCGAACGGGTTTCGCCGCGGCGACTGGCAATATCATCGTCACGCTCGATGCAGATGGATCGACCGATCCGGCAGAGATTCCTGCGTTTGTGGGTGCGCTACGTGCTGGTGCGCACTTTGCCAAGGGTTCGCGGTTCTTGCAAGGCGGTGGTACCGAAGACATGCCTTTCCACCGGCAGTTTGGGAATTGGGTATTCGTGATGTTGGTACGACTCCTTTTTGGCGGTCGCTACTCGGACCTCTGCTATGGCTATAATGCCTTCTGGGCAGACGTGTTGCCCGTTCTGAATCTCGACGGCGACGGCTTCGAGATCGAGACGATGATGAACGTGCGAGCATTGCATGCGGGGCTTAAGGTTGTGGAGGTGCCGAGTTTTGAAGCCAAGCGCGTGTATGGCTCCGGGCGACTCAAAGCCATCCCCGACGGCTGGCGCGTGCTCAAGACGATCTTGAGGGAGCGAATCAGCAACTACCACCCGACGGTTTCCTGGGAGACGACTGTCATGGAGATCGAGCAAGCGCTGGAGGCGATGGTCAACTCCTCGCTTACAGCGGGATCAACCGATGTCATGGAGATCGAGCAAGCGCTGGAGGCGATGGTCAACTCCTCGCTTACAGTGGGATCAACCGATGGCGAGATTGAGCGATCAGTGGGTGCGACGCAATGAAGCAGTCTGCGCAGGATGTTTCTATCGTTATTTGCACCTATACGGCGGCGCGCTGGCAGGACTTGATCGCAGCGGTGGAGTCGGTGCGGGCTCAGCCTGTGTCTGCGCACGAGATCATCGTCGTCGTCGACTACAACCCCAGCTTATTGGAGCGAGTGTGCAGGCAGATACCTGGCGTCGTCGTGGTGGAGAATAGCGAGGCCCGCGGGCTATCGGGGGCGCGCAACAGCGGGATCGCGGCGGCGGGCGGCGCGATCATAGCCTTCCTCGACGACGATGCCATAGCGGCGCCGGATTGGCTGGAGCGGCTGCGCGAGCGATATACCGACCCGCGAGTGATCGGCGTCGGCGGGGCGATCAGGCCCCTGTGGCAGGGCGGGCGCCCAGCCTGGTTTCCAGAAGAATTCGACTGGGTTGTGGGCTGTACGTACCGAGGCATGCCTCGGGCGACTGCACCGGTGCGAAACCTGATCGGCTGCAATATGTCCTTTCGTCGTGAGGTCTTCCAGTCGATCGGCGGCTTTCGCAGTGGAATCGGGCGTGTGGGCACGCGCCCGGTTGGCTGTGAGGAGACCGAGCTTTGTATCCGCGCCGGGCAGCATTGGCCAGACCGCGCGTTGATCTACGAACCACATGCGTATGTCGACCATCGTGTGCCGCTAGGTCGCGCGCGCTGGGACTACTTTTGCTCGCGCTGCTACGCTGAAGGTTGTTCCAAGGCGCTGCTGGCGCGGTTCGTGGGCACCGCGGATGGGCTGGCGTCCGAGCGAGCATATACACTTCGTACCCTCCCACGCGGAGTCGCAGGCGGGCTCGCCGATGCGGTGCGCCACGGCGACCCGACGGGGCTGGCGCGTGCAGGAGCCATCCTGGCCGGGCTGGCGATGACCGGGATGGGGTACATGGCAGGTGTGGTGTCAGGGCGGCTGCCCCTGTCGAGGCAAGCATATCAGAAGCACAGTTTTACCTGAGAAGATTCATCGCTATGACCATAGTTGTACCTCAGGCACCGGCTCTCCAAGAAGCTCCCATAGAGTCGGTCGAGCGAGGCCCGCTCCGCGCCCTGCTGGTGACCCCGCGATACGTTCCTTTCATCGGCGGAGTGGAACATCATGTCTCCCAGATCGCACAGCGGCTCGCACGCAACGGCGTAGATGTCACCGTGCTTACAGCCGATCCCGGCGGTCGGCTGCCGACCGAGGAGCAGTTGGCGGGCGTCACGGTTCGGCGCGTGCGCGCCTGGCCGACCGAGCGAGACTACTACTTCGCTCCCGGTATCTATCGCGTGATCGCGAGCGGAAGCTGGGATATCGTTCACGTTCAATCCTATCACACTTTGGTTGCGCCGCTGGCGATGCTCGCGGCGCTCCGCACGAACATCCCCTACGTCGTCACGTTCCACGGCGGCGGGCACTCGTCGCGACTGCGCAATTCGCTGCGAGGGATGCAGCGCATGCTGCTGCGCCCGCTCCTGGCGCGCGCGCAGCGGTTGGTCGCCATCGCCAGCTTCGAGATAGCGTTTTTTGAAAAGCAGCTACGACTCCCTCGAGAGCGGTTCGTGTGTATCCCAAACGGGTCCGATCTATCGAGCGGTGTGCGGCCGGCCTCGACGACCGCGGACGGCACGCTGATCGCCTCGGTGGGGCGGCTCGAGCGGTATAAAGGCCACCACCGTATCATCGCAGCCCTGCCCTATCTCCTGGATCGCCGACCGGATGTGCATCTCTGGATCGCCGGGACAGGCCCCTATGAGCCCGCACTGCGGCGCCTCGCGCGCGAACTGAGGGTTGCCGATCGCGTGGAGATCCGTGCGGTTCCGGCGGATGATCGGCAGACAATGGCCCTGGAGCTCTCGAAGGCAGCGCTGGTCGTTCTGTTGAGCGAGTACGAAACCCATCCTTTAGCGGTTCTGGAGGCGCTGGCGCTTGGGCGTCCGGCGCTCGTGGCCGACACCTCGGGGTTGAGTGAGCTTGCCGAGCGTGGGCTTGTTCGCGCCATCCCCCTGAAGAGCTCGGCCGAGCAAGTGGCATCGGCAGTGCTCGATCAACTCCACCAGCCGCTGGTGCCGGCGAGCATCGATCTGCCAACATGGGATGAGTGTGCTGCGGATCTCCTGGATCTGTACTATGCGGTTTTGCTACATCACACCATCTGAATATAATGATGTCTTCCTCAGTGGCGATATAGGTTTGGTGGTGCTATGCGCATCCTAATGCTGGCACAATTCTATCCACCCACAGTTGGTGGTGAAGAGCAGCATGTTCGGACTCTCAGCGTTGCGCTGGCAGAGCGCGGGCACGATGTGGCTGTTGCAACTCTTTGGTGTCAGGGACTGGCGCGGTTTGAAATCGACCGAGGGGTGCGGGTGTATCGGATCCACGGCACTGCACAGCGCGCTGCATGGCTTTTCAGTGAAGCCGAGCGGCGACATATGCCACCGTTTCCCGATCCGGAGGCAGTCTGGGCGTTGCGGCGAATCATCGCTCGTGAGCGGCCGGAGATTGTGCATGCTCATAACTGGATCGTCCATTCATTCCTGCCGCTCAAGACCTGGAGCAGAGCAAAATTAATCGTGACACTCCACGACTACAGCTTGGTGTGCGCGAAGAAGCGGCTCATGTATCAGGATGCACCCTGCGCCGGGCCCGCAGCGCTGAAGTGTCTCAACTGCACTACCGACCACTACGGCTGGGCCAGAGGAGTTCCAACCGTGCTTGGGAACTGGGCCATGGGGATGGCCGAGCGCGCGTCCGTCGATATGTTCTTCACTGTGAGCTATGCGACGGCGGCCGGCAATGATCTGGTCGCACATGATCTGCCATTCCAGGTGATCCCGAACTTCGTGCCCGACGATCTAGGT
>Ga0075433_10003995_pt1 | contig 11418 bp, 8 predicted proteins | sample RhiMethybrSRZTD2_FD_75299 | JGI IMG/M metagenome (GOLD analysis project Ga0075433, IMG submission 75299) | Populus rhizosphere microbial communities from Tennessee, USA - Rhizosphere MetaG P. TD hybrid SRZTD2 | ecosystem: Host-associated > Plants > Roots > Rhizosphere > Soil | place: USA... | reverse complement strand
GACGGCAACAGCCCCGAAGATCGCGAGCTCACGGCGCGTCTGTACGGCGGCGATCAGCGCATCCGCATCCGGCAAGAGCTGCTGCTCGGCATCGGCGGCGTTCGCGCGCTCGACGCGTTGGGAATCTCGCCCGGGGTGATTCATCTGAACGAAGGGCACAGCGCGTTTGCGGCCCTCGAGCTCGTGCACCGCCGCATGCAGACCGAGGGCATCGGCGTGGACGAAGCGGCTCGCCGCGTGTCGGCGCAGGTGGTGTTCACGACCCACACGCCGGTGCCGGCCGGCCACGACACGTTCGACGCCGATCTCGTCGAGGAACATCTGGGTCCGATACGCGACGCGCTCGGCTTGTCTAACGACGCGTTTCTCGCCTTCGGGCGCGTCAATCCGTCCGATCCGCACGAGGGTTTCTGCATGACGGTGCTGGCGCTGAAGTGCTCGCACCGCGCCAATGCGGTCTCCTCGCTTCATGGACAGGTGTCGCGCACGATGTGGATGCCGCTCTATCCAGGTGTGCGCGCCGAGCAGATTCCGATCGGCCACGTCACCAACGGCGTACACATCAGCACCTGGCTGGCGCCGCAGATGCGCGTGGTCTACGACCGTCATCTCGGCGCCAACTGGCTGGAGCGCAGCGGCGATCCGGTGCTGTGGGATGCGATCGAAGAGATCGATGCCGGCGAGTTGTGGGAGGCGCACCAGGCGCTCAAAGCGAGCCTCATCGACCTGACGCGGCGGCGGCTGGTGATGCAGGCCGAGCGGCGCGGCGAGCCGGCGTCGCTCGTCGCGCAGCTCCGGCGCGTGTTGAGCCGCGATGCCCTGACCATCGGCTTCGCGCGGCGGTTCGCGACCTACAAGCGCGCGAATCTGCTGCTGCACGATCTCGAGTCGCTGGCCTCGCTGCTCAACCACCCGCAGATGCCGGTGCAGCTGATCTTCGCCGGCAAGGCGCATCCGCTCGATAGCCCCGGCAAGACCGTGCTCCAGGACGTGGCGCGGCTCACGCGCGATCCACGTTTCCTCGGCAAGATCGTCTTCATCGAGGACTACGACATCGACGTCGGCCGCTCGCTCGTGCAAGGCGTCGACGTGTGGTTGAACACGCCTCGCCGGCCGCTCGAGGCGTGCGGCACGAGCGGGCAGAAGGTGGTGCTGAACGGTGCGCTGAACCTGTCGGTGCTCGATGGCTGGTGGGCCGAAGCCTACGACGGCCTCAACGGCTTCGCCATCGGCCGCGGCGAGACGCACACGAACACCTCGATGCACGATGGCCGCGATGCCCAGTCACTCGCTCGCGTGCTGTTGGACGAGGTGGTGCCGCTCTACTACGACCGCGATCGCGACGGTCTGCCGCGCCAGTGGATCGCGCGGATGAAGCGCGCCATCCGCACGCTCGGCTGGCGCTTCAGCGCGCACCGCATGGTGATGGACTACGTGCTCAAGTCGTACATCCCCGCTGCTGGGGGTACGAGCAGCGACGTTCGCGGTTTCTGACGGAAGTGGAAAGTGGAAAAGTGGAAGAAGTGGAAAAGTGGAAGTAGCGAAGTAGGCGAAGTAGTGAAGTTGGGAAGTACGGGCGGACTGGCGACGGGACATCGCTGATCGCACTTATCGACTTCATCACTTCCGTACTTCCACTTTTCCACTTTTCCACTTGTTCCACTTTTCCACTTATTATTCGAGTGATGCATCCGCATCTCGAACACGTCTTTTCTCGGCTCGATCGGTCGCGGGCGGCGCTGCGGGCGGCGGTCGATAGCGTGCCAAGCGAGGCGCGTGAAAGCCGGCCCGCACCCGATCGCTGGTCGGCGGCCGAGGTCGTCGAGCACTTGTCGATCGTCGAGCGGATCTTCGGTGCGCGGATCGAGCAGGCGATTCAGGCACGCGCCGCGGAGCTCAATCGGGAAACCGCCGAGCGCGCGCAGCTGCCCGACGCCATCGTCACGCGCATGGCCGATCGCGTGAACAAGCGCCAGGCGGTCGAGGCCGCGCTTCCTACTGGCACGCTCTCTTGCGAAGCGGCGTGGACCGCGTTCGTCAACGGTCACGAGCGCGTCTCCGCCGTCGTCGGTGCCGCTGATGGCCTCGCCCTCGGCGACGTCACCGTCGATCATCCATTTTTCGGCACGCTGACGATCTATCAGTGGATCGAGCTCATGGCCGCGCACGAAGCGCGGCACACCGAACAGATCAAGGAGATCGCGGCCGCGCTCGCGGTGTAATGACGCCAGTTCTCGAATTGGTGCACGCGACCTTCGTGCGCGGACGCACGCGCGCGCTGGACGATGTGTCGTTGAGCATCGGGACGGGAGAGCACACGGTGATTCTCGGGCCGAACGGCGCCGGGAAGACGTCGCTGATTCGACTGCTCACGCTCGAGGATCGGCCGCGCGCGCTCGGCAACGGGACGCCGCCGCTGCGGCTCTTCGGTCGCGATCGCTGGGACGTCGTCGAGCTACGGACGCGACTGGGTGTGGTGACCGGCGAGCTCGACGCCAGCTTCGGCATGAGCACATCGCGCGGCCGGGTGTCAGGGCTCGATGCCGCGCTCTCGGGTCTGCTCGGCAGCCATGGCGTCTTCTCGCATCACGAGGTCACCGCCTCGATGCGCGAGCAGGGACGCGTCGCGCTCGAACGGGTCGAAGCGCCGTATCTGGCGACCAAGCCGCTGAACGAGATGTCCGCCGGCGAGCGTCGTCGGGTGCTCATTGCGCGAGCGCTAGTGTCGCGGCCCGAGGCGCTGGTGCTCGACGAGCCGACGACCGGACTCGATCTCGTCGCGCGGCACCGGTTCATGGAGACCGTGCGGCGTCTCGCGCGCGAGGGAACGACGATCATCCTGGTCACGCATCACGTCGACGAGATCATTCCGGAGACGCGGCGCGTGGTGCTGTTGCGCGAAGGGAAGGTCGCGTTCGATGGAGCGCCCGAGGAGGCGCTGACTGACGCGCACCTTGGCGCGTTGTTCGGTGCGCCGATGATCGTCGAGCGCAGCGGCGACTACTATCACGTTCGAGTCGGAAGCTAAGGTGTACGACGAGTTTCTCGCGGAGTACCCGGCGTATCGAGAGACCGCGCATCTGGACGCGCTGCGCGCGAACGACTACTCGCGGCTCGATGCGCAGGGTGCCGTGTATCTCGATTACACGGGCGCGTGCGTGCCCGCGGAATCGCAGATCCGTCAGCACGCGGCGTTGATGTTGGAGCGGGTCCTCGGCAACCCGCATTCGGCCAGCCCGGCGTCGCTCAGTACCACGTCGCTCGTCGAAGGTGCGCGCCGCGCAGTACTCGAATGGTTCAATGCCGGCCGCAATTACACCGCGATCTTCACCGCCAATGCGACCGGTGCGTTGAAGCACGTCGGCGAATCGTATCCGTTCGCCGCGAACGGGAGACTGCTGCTCTCAGCCGACAACCACAACTCGGTGAATGGCATTCGCGAGTTCGCGCGCGCCGGCGGCGCGTCGATCGTGTACGCGCCGCTCACCGTACCGGAGTTGCGGCTCGACGTGGCGCAACTCGATGCGCTGATGGCGGACTGCGATCGCAGTGCCTCCAACCTGTTCGCATTTCCCGCGCAGTCGAACTTCACCGGCGTGCAGCATCCGCTCGATCTCGTCGGCCGCGCGCACGATCGCGGCTGGGATGTCCTGCTGGATGCCGCAGCGTTCGTGCCCACCAACCGTCTCGATCTCCAGGTGGTGAGGCCCGAGTTCGTGACCCTGTCGTTCTACAAGATGTTCGGCTATCCCACCGGCGTCGGCTGCTTGCTGGTACGGAACGACGCCTTGCCGAAGCTGCATCGGCCGTGGTTTGCCGGCGGCACGGTGAACTTCGCGACCGTCGGCGGACGACGTCACGTTCTCTCACCGGGCGAGGCTGGATTCGAAGACGGCACGCTGAACTACTTGTCGATCGCCGGCGTAGAGATTGGCCTCCGTCATCTCGCTTCTGCCGGCATCGACGCGATTCACACCCGCGTGATGTGCCTCACCGGATGGCTGCTGTCGAAGCTCGTCGCGCTGTGTCACTCGAACGGCCGGCCGATGGTGCGCATCTACGGACCAATCACGACAGCCGGCCGCGGCGGCATCATCACGATGAACTTCTACGATCCCGCGGGCCACCTGGTGGATTACCGCCGCGTCGAAGAGCTGGCGGGCCAGCAGGGAATCTCGCTGCGCACCGGCTGCTTCTGCAACCCTGGGCCTGGCGAGACCGCCGAGGACATCACCGAAGAGGACATCGTCGCCGGCCTCGAGGCCAACCCCGGCCTCACGCTGCCGCTGTTTCTGCAGATGATCACCCACCGCGGCGGCAAGAGCGCAGGGGCGATTCGCGTGTCGTTCGGCATCGCCAGCAACTTCGCCGACGCGCAGCGCTTCTACGAGTTCGCCTGCACACTGCGCGATCAGACTCGGCTCACGATCGGGGAGGCGACGTTCGATATCGAATCGTGTCGGGTGATACGCGATGGGAGTTAACGGAGGAGGCGGAGGGAACGGAGAGAAAGACTCACACGGAGGGAACGGAGGACCTTAGATTAATGTTCTCCGTTCCCCCCGTTTCCTCCGTGTGAGTCTTTTTCCGTTCCCTCCGCCTTCCCCGTTTCCTCCACATGCGCTAACGTTGTTCGGCGATAGAGAAACGCTGATGAGTCGAGCCGCGGCCATCATCGTCGTGCTTGCGATCGCGGGAGGCTCAGTCACTGCGCAACAGCGAGTGACGCCGCAACCCCTGACGATCAGCGGCCGCGTGCTCGCCGCGGACAACGACCAACCGCTTCGACGCGCGCGCGTCGGCGCGGCCACAGACATGTTTGCCCCCAGCTCCACCGCTCTCACCGATGACGATGGCCGGTTCGACGCCGTCGTGCACGACCTCTCGCAACCGTTATTCGTGGCCAAAGCCGGCTACGCGTCTACGGTGGTCGATCTTCGTCGCTACAAACCAGCGTCCGATCGGCCAATCGAGATTCGACTGTCGAAGAGCGCCGCGATTTCGGGCCGAGTTCGTGACCAGGATGGCGTGCCAGCGATCGGCGTGCAAGTCGTCGCGCGTCGTCTGGACGGGACTGATTTCGATCGCACCTGGGTGCTGCAGAGTGACACTGACGACCGTGGCGAATATCGAATCGGCGGGTTGAGCGCCGGAACATATGGACTCTCGATAGGCTCGGCTCGGTTCTTCGTTGCCGACAGCGCCACCGCCGAGTCGTTGGAGATCGCTCGGCCGGCAGGCATGCCGGTGGCGCTCGGCACGCGCTTTACGGTCGACGCAGCCGCGCGAGTCGCCGTCGATCTCCACCCGGGCGACGATATCGCGGGTGTCGATCTGACCGTGTCGACTGGGAATAACCGCGACTCCCAACGCGAATTGAGGGCGCTGCTCGAGCGCAATCGAGGGCAGGCGCCGAAAGGCCGAATCGCCGGTGTCGTGGTCACGACCAACGGCGAGCCCATCCCCGCCGCCGAAGTGCGGGCGACCCGATCGAACGTGCTCGAGACCGGTCAGAGCATTGCCACGCGATCGAGTGCGGTAACGACCACCAATGCCGCCGGCCGCTTCTTCGTGGACTTGCTCGACGACGGCGAGTATTTCGTCGAGGTGATCAAGGCGGCGCATGTCGGGGCCGAGGATCTCGCGTCGTCGGCGTCCCGATCGACGCAGCGCGTCAAGATTGTCGACGGCATTGCCGACGACGTGCGCCTGGCGTTGGCGTCCGGCGGCGTCATGAGCGGCACCATCGCCGACACCGCCGGTGAGCCGCTTCAGGGTGTGCGCGTGCGCGCGTTGCGACTGCGCACCGAGAACGGACACTTCGTCGCCGCTGCCGCTGGTTGGGACCGCTCGACCGACGAACGCGGCCGCTATCGATTATTCGGGCTCTCTTCGGGATCGTACGTCGTGGTGGCCTCGATCGGTGCGGAGGCGTCGGGGATCGATCGCGCGCAACACCGGGGATTCGCGCAGACCTACTTCCCAGGAACGCCGAGCATCGAGAGCGCGCAGACCGTGCGGGTGCAGGCCGGAGCCGAGCTCTCGGCACTGGATCTCACGATCGCTCCGACGTTCACGGCCCGCGTGACGGGGCGCGCGCTCGACAGCGCGGGCGAGCCGCTGGTTGGACGCGTGCAACTCGCAATCAGCCGGCACGCGAGCGCGATTACGACTGAATCGGTCACGACGCGCGTCACCGCCGACGGAACGTTCGAGCTGACAGGCGTTCCGCCGGGGACGTACGTCGTTCACGCGTTCGGCGAGGCCGGCTTTGGACGCGCGCCTCAGTTCGGGGTGGCATCGGTCGTGGTCGAGGATCGCGACCCAGCGCCGGTCACCGTGCAAGCGTCGCCAGGCACGACGCTCGAAGGCCGGTTCATCGTCGAAGGCATGGACGAACCGCCGCTTCGCGCGTTGGCAATTCACGCCAGCGCGGCTGATCTCGATCGCGGTCCACGAAACGGCCGCGGCCCGGAGGGACTCGCGGTTCACGATGACGGACGCTTCTATCTCACCGGTCTGCATGGCCCGATGCGATTCAGCGCCACGAGTCTCCCGTCGCGGTGGTATCTCAAGTCGGTGACGATTGCTGGTAGTGATGTCACTGATGCGCCGTTCGATTTCGGTTCGAACGAGCAGACATTGAGCGACGCCGCGATCGTGCTGTCGACCGAGGGCGCGACGATCGCGGGCGTCGTTACCGATGGGCCAAACACGCGTGCATCGAACTGCGTTGCCGTCGCGTTCTCGACCTCTCGCGACACATGGTTCAACGGCTCGCGGCTCGTGAAGCAGCGACGTTCGGAAGCGAATGGCTCGTACACGATCGAGGGTCTGCCGCCAGGGGAGTACTGGGTTGCGGCGGTCGATCGTCTCGACCCAGGCAACTGGTTGACGCCGGACAACCTCGACGCACTGGTCCCCTCGGCGGCGCGCGTCACCGTACTCGAAGGGCAAGTCCTCTCGACTGATCTGCGGCTGCTACGACGACCGTGACGAACATGATCCGCCTGGCCGCTGTTGTCGTGACGGTGCTAACCGTTGCGCCGGCGGTCTCCGCGCAGCCGACGACCACCGTCCGCGGCCGTGTGATCGCGGCTGAAAACAAACAGCCTCTTCGTCGCGCGTTCGTGTCCCTTCCTGCACGCACACCGCAAAGTCCTGCGTTCTTGCCCGAGGAGCCACGCGGCGTGCTCACCGACGATGAAGGCCGCTTCGAGTTCGCGATCAGCGACGGTGTCACCACGCTGGTGGCATCGAAGGGTGGATACGCGCGCGCCTTGGTTGAGGTCGATAGCAAGACGATGACTGCGCGTACCGAGCTCACGATTCAGTTGCCGAGAGGCAGTGCGGTGTCCGGCCGACTCACGCGCAGTTCGGGCGATGCGATTGCTGGCGCGCGTGTGACCGCCCGTCGCGTCGATGCCGATGCCAAGACCGCCGCCGATCCGGCGAACACCGCCTACGGAATCAGCGACGATCGCGGTGAGTATCGAATCAGCGGACTGGTGTCGGGTCGGTACGAGATCTCGCCGCAAGGCATGCAGCCATTCTTGCGACAGCTCGTCGCCCTCTCCAGCGCAGGGAGCCGCCCGATCACGTGCGGGCCAGCGCCAGCCGCCCCATGCCCGTCGCCTGCCGACTTGCGGGTGCCCGACGCTCCCCCTGAACCTGTGTTGCCGATCGAGCTCCACACTGGCGACGATGCCGGGCCGCTCGACTTCCAAGTCGATTCATCGCTCCTTCCCGCGCTTCCGGCGAATCTGATAACGACTTACGACGACGGCGGTGTTCAGTACCGTCGCACCAACACGCCTCGAGAACGTTTCACCGGCGTGCTGAGTGGCACAGTGGTCGATCAGGCGGGAGAGCCGCTCCAAGGCATTCGGGTACTGCCGCTGCGTCTGCGTCGCGAGAACGGACGCCTGGTCGTATCGGATGCAGTGCCCGGCACGCATCGTTCAACCGACGATCGCGGCCGCTTTCGACTGTACGAGCTCTCACCCGGCCCGTACCTCGTCGTCGCATCCACGACGGCGGCCGCATCGGGCCTCGATCGCGAGGGCGGACATGGGTTCACCAAGGTCTATTACCCTGGTACGCCAAGCCTCGAGAGCGCGCAGATCGTCAACGTCGACAACGCTCGCGAGACGAGCGGCGTCGATCTGACGTTTGCGCCGACGCGTTCCGGACGCGTGTCCGGTACGGCGGTCGATCGATCTGGAGAGCCGCTGGTCGGACAGGTGAGGCTCCTCTCGAGTCAACGATCCGGAGCGGTGGCCGTCGATCCGCTGATCGAGCGCGTCGACTGGGACGGCACGTTCGTATTTCCGAATGTGCCGACCGGAGATTACGTGCTGCAGGCCGTGGGCACCAACCCGGGGCATCGCGATGAGTTCGGCTACGACTACGTCACCATCGGCGATCTGGATCCCGACCCGGTGATGATCACGACATCGGTGGGGGCGACGCTGCAAGGCCGTTTCATCCTCGACGGCGGACGATCGATGGCGATGCGGTACATGAACCTGCACGCGGCGCCGAGTGATTTCGATCGCGCACCCGCCGAAGGGCGCGGTCCCGACGGCCTGGCGATTTTCGACAACGGCCGATTCGCGCTGAACGGCCTGCGCGGCTCGATGAGGCTGACGGCCGGTGAACTGCCGAATGGCTGGTATCTCAAATCGATCTCGATCGGCGGCTACGATTTCACCGATCAACCGTTCGACTTCGGGTCTGCCGAGCAGACGGTCACCGATGCCGAAGTCCTGGTCTCGCCGAACGGTGCAACGGTCTCGGGCTCGGTGGAGGATGGAGCGCGGACTCGCGCATCGGCCTTCGTCGTCGTGGCGTTCTCCAGGTCGCGCGACATGTGGTTTGCCGGATCGCGGTACGTGAAGCAAAGCCGCGCGGGCGCGAACGGATCGTTCACCATCGCGGGTCTCGTTCCCGGCGACTATTGGATCACGGCGGTCGATCGTCTCGAGTCGGGCGACTGGCAGACGCCCGAGGCCCTCGACGGGCTCGTGCAAGGCGCTACGCGAGTGACCGTCGAGGAAGGCCAGATGTCCACGATCAGCCTGCGTCTGATTCGACGTCCGTAACGGCACCACTGGCCATCGCGATGAAGCTGCTCGTCATCACCCTGATACTCGGATCGATTGCCAGTGAGGTGTCGGTCGGCGTCGCAGCGCAGACGCTCAACACGGCCGTGAACGTGAGAACGAGCAGCATGATCGCGGGACACGTCACCGACGCGCATTCGAAGCCGATCGACAGCTACTCGGTGATTGTGTTCCCGACCGATCGCAAGGCGTGGCTCGCCGATTCGCGAGTCGTGAAGTTCGCGCGTCCGGCGCAGGACGGCGGCTTCGAAGTAGCAGGACTGCCGCCGGGTGAATACTGGGTCGCGGCGGTCGACACGATTCAGGGCAACCAAAGCGCCGGCGAATGGACGAAGCCCGAGGTGCTAGAGAAGTTGGCACCGCGCGCGACGCGGGTCGTCCTCGGGCCGCAAGAGCGATCACTGATCGTTCTGCGGCTGATCCGCAGATGAGGGAACGGAGGAGACGGAGAGAACGGAGGTTTTTCACACGGAGGGAACGGGGGGAAACGGAGTGCGGTCGATGGGTGAGCCTCCGGGTTGTGAAATCCTGATCCGGAGGCCCACCCGTCGACCGATCCCCCGTTACCTCCGTTCCCTCCGTGTTAAAGAACTCCGTTCCCTCCGTCCCCTCCGTTACCATTGCGCGTCATGTTTTCCCTGGAGTGGCTCACACGCCTCCAAACCACCCTCAATGACGATCCGGAGTTGGGCGTCATCGGCGATTGGTTCACTGTTGCGATGTCACTGAGTAGTGACCACGAGCGCTGCGTGCTGCGCTTCGAGCGCGGGCGGCTGGTGCAGACCATCTCGACGCCGCGACTCGATACGCCATGCGCGTTCGGGTTTCGCGCCAGCGCCGACATCTGGCGCCGCTTCTTCGCCGATCCGCCCGAGCCGCTCTATCACGACATCTTCGCGATGCTGATGCGCGTCCCCGGCTTCGTGCTCGAAGGCGACACACTCGTCGCGATGCAGCACGCCCGCGCGCTGCATCGAGCGATGCGTGTGCTGCGCACCGTCTCGCCCTCCTGACCCATGTCGATCGAGCCGATTGTCGGGCGTTATCTCAATCTCGAGGTGGGTGGTGACAAGCACCGAATCTACTTCGAGGAAGCTGGAAGCGGTCTGCCGCTCCTGTGTCTGCACACTGCGGGTGCAGACAGCCGGCAGTATCGCCACGTCATGAGCGATCCGGCGATCACGTCACGCTACCGCGTGATCGCGTTCGATATGCCGTACCACGGCCGCTCGAATCCGCCGGAGGGCTGGTGGCTCACGAAGTATCGACTGACGACCGCCGACTACCTCGCGATGATCCGAGCCGTATGGCAGGCACTGTCGTTGGAGCGTCCGGTCGTGATGGGATGTTCGATGGGCGGCGCGATCGTGCTGGCCGTTGCGGTGGAGTATCAGCGCGAGCTCCGTGGGATCGTCGGACTCGAGAGCAGCGCGTTCGCTCCGGGCCGCTACAACGAGTTCCTGCATCATCCTGCGATACACGGCGGCGAGCTTGGCGCGACCTACACCTACGCGCTCTGTGCGCCGCAAAGTCCCGAGTCGAGCACGCGTGAGAACTGGTGGCTCTACAGCCAGGCCGGGCCCGGTGTGTATGCCGGCGACGTGTACTTCTACAGTCTCGATTGGGATGGCCGGAAAACGATCGGTCAGATCGATACGCGGCAGTGCAAGGTCTCGTTGCTGACCGGCGAGTACGATTACTCGTGCACGCCGGAGATGACGCGTCAGGTCGCCGCTTCGATTCCTGGATCGCGGCTCGTGATCATGCCGGGCATGGGGCACTTTCCGATGATCGAGAACTATCGAGACTTCCGGGCGTTCCTGCTGCCCGAGCTCGAGTACATGCTCGATGACCACGGGAGATGAGCCTCGTTCCATGAGCGCGGGCGCGCGCACCGCGATGCGCCGCGTCAGCGGCGCACTTGCGCTCGTGACAGGCCTCTGGACCATCTGGCTCCTCACGTCGGGCGGTGGCGTCACCAGAGTGTTTGGCGTCCGCATCCGCTCCCACGATCCGCTTCGCCCCCTCGCGTTGTGCGCGATCGCCTTTGCACTTTTTCTCGCCGCCGGTGGCCGCGCGACGCTGCTGCACGCGGGGCGCGTGCTGGCGGCGCGGTTGACGCGAGGCTCGTGGACCAGGCGCTCGACCCATCACATCGTGGCGTGCGTGTTGAGCACCTTTCTTCTTGTCTTGGGCATTGCCTACGGATCGAAGACCGTTGGTGGCGCCGATTCGTACGGGTATCTCAGCGAAGCCGAATTGCTGTTGCGAGCACGACTGGCGATCGAGCAGC
>Ga0075433_10003994_pt1 | contig 11419 bp, 9 predicted proteins | sample RhiMethybrSRZTD2_FD_75299 | JGI IMG/M metagenome (GOLD analysis project Ga0075433, IMG submission 75299) | Populus rhizosphere microbial communities from Tennessee, USA - Rhizosphere MetaG P. TD hybrid SRZTD2 | ecosystem: Host-associated > Plants > Roots > Rhizosphere > Soil | place: USA... | reverse complement strand
TCCGGACGGTCCTTGACCTCCTCGGGCGTGTCCAGGATCTCGAACACCCGCCGCGTACTCGCGCTCGCGCTCGTCAGGGTGGCGCCGACCTGCGAGAGCTGACGGAGCGGCTCGAAGAGCTGAGCGACGTAGGCGAGAAATACGAGCAACTCTCCCACTGTCAGGTTCGCGGCCAGCACCTGCTGAGCGCCCACCCAGGTCACCCCGAGCGTGCACGCGCTGAGGATCACCGAGATCGAGCCCCAGTAAAAGACCTCGAGCCCCTGCTGCGCCATCTTTTGCTGTCGCGCCTGCTCGGTGTGCGCCGTGAAACGCTGCCGCTCGTGATACTCGCGCGCATGACTCTGAATCAGCGGTAGGGCGGTGATTCCCTGGTGGATGAGCGCGTAGACCTTGCCCTCCGCTTGCTGGGCGGCAGTGCCCCGCACCCGCAACGCCCGCCCGAAGACCTTGATCGAGAGCAGCAAAATGGGCACCGCGACCAGCGCCACCGCGGCGAGGCGCAGGTTCAGCCGGGCCATCGCCACCGCCATGAACAGGAGCGTGCCGGCGGCGCTGATGAAGGTTAGAAACCCCTGGAGGAACAAGGTCTGAAAGGCGGTCGTGTCTGTCCCGGCCCGGAAGATGATGTCCCCCGCCTCGGTGCCGTGGTGATAACGCAGCGAGAGGCGCTGGAGCCAGCCGAAGACGTCATCGCGAACCCGCCGCAGGCCGCGGAGCCCCACTTCGATCGAGAGGTACGCGTGCCCGGCGCATGCGGCGGCGTGGACCAGATGAAGCGCCAGCGAGGCCGCCATAATGGCGGTAAGCTGGGCAGGTTGTCCCCACGCGCGTGCCGCGTCGGGCAGCCATCCCGGGTACGGCTTGGACCCCAGGACGCTGTCGACCAGGAGCGCCAGGGGCCAAGGCTTCAGCAGGTTGAGCCCGATGCCGAGGAGTAACAGACTCAAGGACAGGGCTATCCGTCCAGCGTCGGGCTGGAAGTAACTCAGCGCCCGGAGCAGCTGACGGAAACGCCCCATTGAGGAAGTGAGGTCGCCCCTCCAGCCGGAGGTATCCATAGCCGCAACGGCGGAGGAGCAAGCCACATGCCAGCCGAGTCCAGATGAAACCGGCCCGCCAACGTGCCGACTTCTCGAACTTCGGATTGGCCATGGCGGCGGCGGGAGATGACCACCGTGTAATTCGTACCTTGACGACCGAGTATTGCTGGGCGGAGCTCCTTCTCCTCAGCGGGCCGCCAGCCTACCGCTTGGGCCGCGCGGGGCAACCCGCCGGGCAGGCAGAGACGTTCTCCCGTCATCCAGCAGCATCGGCACGAAGACCGCCTCCCGCCCGGTGATGCGGCCGCCCGCGCGCGTGTAGACGCCGGCGATCTGCGCGCCGGCCAGGAAGACGCCGAAGACCAGCGAGCGCTCCTCGACGCGCCACCCGCCGGCAGTGCCCACCGGTAGCCGGACGCGGGCCAGCTCGAGCCGCTCCTGGTAGACGACGTCGGCGTGCCGGATGCGCCGCCGTGCGGAGATGGTCAGGCTTTCCGGGAAGACGACGCCCAACCCCTCGTGCTCGAGATACGGCTTGACCACGAAGGGCGCGTTGCCGAGCTGCCTCGGATCGAGCGCGGTCCGCGGCACGTGCCGCCGGATCGCCGCCGCTTCGGCGGGCGGGAAGAAGCCGCGGTCGTGCAGTTCCCAGAGCAGGGCCAGGAAGGCCTTGCTCTGGGGCAGCAGGCAGTGGGCCGCGGGCAGCATGGGCAGGCGGCCCGCGCGCACGAGCGCGAGGAGCGGCTCGAAGCGCGGCGCGGCGAGCCAGTGGAGCGGGTAGTAGCGGAACAGAAAATCGAGCGGGCGCCCGCGGAGCCAGGCGCGGCCCCGCCGCACCACGAGCGCCTCCGGCGATCCCCGCTCGAACGTGGCGTGAGGCAGCGCGCGCCGCGCCGCCCGCTCGTGCGCCCGGAGCTGATCCTGGTCCTCCACCGCGCCGGGCGAGCCGATCATGCCGATCGTGAAGCGGCGGCCGTCGCCGCCGAGGGCCGACCGGGCCAAGCGGTGCCAGGCGGCGCTGAGCGCGGGCCAGAAGCCCGCGTTGAGGGCGTCCACCCGGCCATGGAGGCGCGCGACTTCCGGCGCGATCGACCCCGTCTCCCACAGGCCCGCCGGCGTGTCGCTGTTGATCTCCATCAGCTTCCACTGCCCATCCGTCGTGAGCGCCCAGTCGAGCCGCGAGAGGAAGCTCCATTCGTGCGGGGCCTCGACACGGGTGACCAGCGCGGGCAGGGCGCCGGGGATGCCGAGCGAGGCGGCGAGCTCGGGGCGCCCGTTCAGGTGGGCCAGCACGCGGCCGACCGCGTGGCCGATCACCGCGTTGGCGTGCGCGAGCTCGTCCCACGCCGCGGGGGTCACGCCGACGGCGGCCAGTGTGAAGTTGGCGAGCCCGTCGGTCCACACGTTGGTGTAGCCCGCGAGGGCGTGACGGTCGGCGATGGCGCGCCACGCCGATCCGATGCCGCGCGTCGGCATGACGGCGGCGGCCGGCTCGAGCACGGTCGGTGGGAGCGGTCGGGTGCGCTGCGCGACGACCGGCGCCCACCAGACCCGGCCTTCCTCGGTGAGCGGCGTCGGCTGGAAGCGCGGGCAGATGCCGGCCGGCCGGCCGGCCGCCAGGTACACGCCCCAGTTGACATAGCCCGGGCGCCCCCCGTCTCCCGACGCCCCGGCGTCGGGCAGCCATCGGCGGCGGGGCGGCACGTACGCCTGGATCACCCAGTCGTCGGGACTGACTGCGGCCTCGTCGAGCCCGCGCTGCCACTCCTCGACGGAGGCGAGGGCGCCCACCCGGACTTTCTCGGAGTAGCGGCCGAGCACGGGCTTGAGCACGTAGTCTTCCGGCCGCGCCCGGGCGCGGTCGAGCCAGCCCGGGCTCGAGGCGAGCCCGGTGGGCGGCAGCGCGCGGCGCACCAGCGCGGCCTCGGCGCGCGTGAGCCAGCGGTCGTCCTCCGCCAACACCCAGAGATGGGCGAAGGCGCTCTTGGCCTGCGCCACCACGGCGCGCGGATCGTTGAGCCAGAGCACCCGGCCTTCGGTCGCGGCGGTCCAGAGGGCGGCGGCCGCGGGCAGCTCGTACAGGTACTCGGCCGGATAGTGGCGGAGCACCACGTCCACCGGGCGGCCGTAGGCGGTGGGGCGCCCCGCGTCCACCACGAGATTGTCGGGGCCCACCACGTCCCAGGTCCAGCCCAGCGCGGCGGCCTCGCGCCCGAAGAGGTAGGCCAGCCGGAACTCCTCGCGATGCGCCGGGTCGGCCAGGATCGCCAGCCGTGGCGTCCGCGCCGCGAGCGCGAACCGGCGCCGGTGGGCGGCCCACGCGGCGGCGAGGGCCCGGCGGAAGCGACTCCGCGCCCCGCGGTTGACGTTGCTCCGGTGAGGAACCAGCGCCTCGGCGGCCCAGATCTCACGCTGGCCCGCGGGCTTGTCGCAGTTGTACTCGAGCGCCGCGAGCCCGCCGTCCGCGCGCTCGAAGATATCGAAACGGCTCCAGAAGAACGGCGTCGGCAGCGGGCCCGCGGCGAAGATCTCCTTGGCGAGGGGGAACGCGGGCGGGCGGAAGTCCTCGAGCCGCGCGTCGCCGGCGAGGATCCCGTTCGCCCAGCGTCGGAACAGACGATCGAGCGCGGGGCCCAGCCAGGCGAGCTCCGTTCGGAGCCGCGGGTCGATCTGGAGGACCTCGCGCGCCCCGACGGTCTGCTCGCCCGGTCCGCTCTGCTGGCACCAGTGGAGGAGGAGCCGGTCCGCCCACGCGCGGCCGCTCGGCCTCCCCGCCACCGGGCCTAGCCGCCGCCGCTCGGCGCGCCGTGGTACCCGCCGCCCGCGCTCGACGAGTGGCTGCTCGAGAACCAGCGAGAGCCGCGCGCCCCGCTCTCGGGCTCGTAGTACCGCGAGTAGTACGGCGGCGCCGGATTGTAGTAGTAGTGGCCGCCCCAGCTCGTCCGGTACGCGCGCTGGCCGTCCGGGCGCCGCTCCCAGCAGCCGTTGGGGTCGTCCCACGAGGCCTCGTACGGAGACGAGGTGGTCGCCGGCGGACAATCCGGTGCGGGCCCGGCGACCCCGCGCGAGGGTGCGCGGTCGCAGCCGGCCAGTGCCGACGCGGCCAGCGCGGTGGCCGTGATGGCGAGCGCGAGGCGCCGGTCGCGCGGGGAGGGCCCGCGGACCCCCCGCCCGCGGCGCTTCCGCCCCCTAGGCATGCGCGCGGCGCTCCGGGTCGCGGACGGTCTCGCGCCGGACGACCAGGCCGCCTCCGAGATAGTCGAGATACGAGCGCAGGTCCTCGGCCTCCTCCCCCCAGCTCCACGCGAGCACGCGCTCGATCGCCAGCGCGCGGAGCTGCTCGACGCCGGGCCCGTCCTCCTCGTTCAGCAGGTAGCGGTTGTCGAGGAAGCGCGCCGCACCCGACGCTCCCCCGGGAATCGCCCGCTGCCGCCGGCTGTCGAACACGATGACGCCGCCGCCCCGGGCAGTCGGGCGGGGGAGGCGACGCGCCAGCGCGCACAGCAGCGGGATCTCCTCGCGCCCGTCCAGGACGCCGCGCGGGTCGTACCAGCCGTTCCAGGCCAGCACCGGCGAGAGCCCCCACCGCCGGCGCAGCGCATAGCTCACCCAGAGGCCGAGCGGCCCCGGCAGATCGAGGATCCAGAGGGTGCGCCGCGCCGGGGTGGGGAGCGTCGCCACGAAGCGGGCGGCGGCCGCGGGGACGCCGCCGGCGCGGGGCATGGGCAGCGCGCGGTCGCGATAGTGGTGGGCGGCCGCGAACGGGGTGGCGCGGAACCACGGCTCGAGCGGCCCGCACCCGTGGCGCCAGGCGCGCATGGCGGTGAGCATGCCTTCCTCGGACCAGGCCCGCAGCGTCGCCCGCCGCCTATCCACCGAGCAGGTTCAGCGCCCCGACGATGACCGCGGCGACCACGACGAACAGCCCTTCCAGCTCCATGCCCAGCATGGAGTTGCCCGCCGCGAGCTCCGTCTCGAAGTTCCGCGGGTCGAGCCAGTCATAGACCTTGAAGAAGACGAGCAACAGCACCACGCCGACGAGGCTGTCCAGGAGCGCCCAGATGATGCTCTGGGTGGACTGGATGGCGGCCAGCGAGATGATCGCGAGCGCGAAGTAGAGACCGCGCAGGACATGGCCGACGGCCGCGTCCTTGCGATCCGACGCCGCCCGCAGCTTGAACGGCGACATCCAGTCGAAGAGGGCGCGGGCCACGAAGGCGAGCGCGAGAAAGGCGGCGATCCATCCGACCGAGATGGCATACCCGGTGAGCAGTCTCATGCGCGTCTCTCCCGCTGGGCCACCAGCTTGTCCACGGGCCATGGGCGCCCGACCGACACCTCGACGAAGCCGCCGGCCCAGGTCTCGACGCTGATCCACGCCTGGGCGTCGTCCGGCGAGCGCAGCACCTGGTAGCTCAGGGTGTCCCCGGGGCGCGCGTCCACGTCACCAACGACCCGCTCGATGCTGGCGGTGCCGACCTCCTGCCGCGTGTAAGCCCGCCCGTTCCAGACCGCCCGCCCGTCCCCCCCGACGTGCAGGTCGAGGTGGTCGTAGCGCACCGGGCGGTCGTCCTCGACGGAGGTCCACGCCGTGGTGAGCGCTTGCTGGATGCGCACGACCGGCCACGTGCCCTCGGCGTTCTTGTAGGTGAGCACGGCGGTGACCTGCCACGGCTGGCCGCCCGACCAGACCTCGTCGCCAGGCTGGAGGGCATCGAAGGAAGGAGACGGGTCGGAGGTTCTGGAGCCCAGCAACCGGTTCAACCAGCCCAAGCCCTCTCCTTTGGCGACCGCCGGCGACGGACTGTGCTCGGTCAGGATAGCAAGGGGGAGCCGGGACACCAAGAAACGCTCACTGCTTTCCGAACCCGATCCCGCTGACGCAAATCACGGCCATCGCCGTACGATCGAATTTCAGCCTCACCATGGTCAGTTTGCGCAAGTCGAATCGCATGGAGCCGCCGGCGCTCTGAAACGCCGTCAGGGGCACCCGCACCGTCTGGAACACCGGCTCCCAATCCTTCTCGTACGCCTCGCTGTCCAGCACATCAAGCTTCGTGAACTTCACCGTCAGCGGTGGCGGGATCACCGCGAAGCGGGTCACCGGCGCTGACGCAATCGCGCCGTCGCTGGCCACCAACTCGAGCGTGAAGTCCGGAGATTCCCAGTCTCTCGTTTTCGATTTCTCCGGCTCCTTGTCCTTCTCATGCTTACTCTTTCCCGGCGGCGGAGCCTCCTGGGCCAGGGCCGCAATCGATAACTCGATGGTCGAGTGTGATCCTAATTGCCACTTTGCCGCCGCCCCCTCGGGCAGGGTGATCGCGTAGGTCGGCACTGGCGCACCCTGGGCACGGTTCCATCCGAGAAACACGCCATTGTAGTCGCGATCGCCCTGCCGCCACGGAATACGGCCCTCGCGCCAGATCGACAGGTTCTCGCCCGCCATGTGCCCGCCCGGCGCGGTCGTTGTCGTGACGTCGGCATCCTCATCGAACGAGGCCAGCGGCGTGTACGACGCGTCCTGATAGCGATTGACATACAGGGTGTCGGGCAGCCACGGGCGCGCCACTCGCCAGTCCTGGAACAACGGAAGATACTCACGCCGCTCTCGCAGCGTCGCCTCGAGGAACGCGGCGATGTACGTCTTCGAAATGCGTCGCTGCTCCTCGCCGGGCATCAATGGTTTGAGATTCAGGAGCCAGCTCAGCGGCCGTTCGGTATCCGTGCGGCCCCACACGGTGTTGAATTGACCGTGATTGGCGCGATAGGCGTAGATCTCGGCTTTGAACCAGGGGCCGGGTTGCGTATATCTCACGTGGTCCCATTGCCGGCTGCCCCGGAACGACGACACATCCGCGTCGTGTGCGCCTTGCAAGGTCAAGTAGCTGACGTCCTCGATCCACAGATGCTGTCCGGCGGGCTTGTATTGGTCGTCCGCGGGAGCGATCGCCACCACGGCCTTGATCGGAAAGTGATAATCAAAGCGGATGTTGGCGTCATCCGGATAGAACTTCATGCGATTGAACGCCGCGGCGGTAGCCGCGGCTTCCCCGCCGCGCGAATGCCCCATCAGGGCGATGTGCGAGACGTCCACCTTGTTATGGAACGGATTGCCCGCCGTCTGGTTCCATTCCCGCCACAGCGCCAGATGTTCCAGCAATAACCAGCCGCGCACCGCCTGAGGCTTGGGAGCGTCGTCGAAGAGGCCGTCGTTCAGAAAGTTCTCGTCCACGGATGCCACGATGAAGCCGCGGCTGGCGAGCAATTCCCCCAGGTATCCGTAGCCCGGATCGGAGAAGTCCGCCGGATTGTGGTTTCCATGCACGATCAGGGCCAACGGAAAGGGGCCCGGCGCATCCGGATACCACACCCGCGCGTTCAGCGGCAGCTCGTCCGCGTCAAAGCCCCAATACTTCTTGCCGGCCCAGCGCTTCCAACCCGTCAGATCTTTGAAGAACTCCGACGCGTTCACGGTGTGAGTCTTGATCGTTACGGAGGACCCGTATTCGGGTCGCCGGATATCCGTGCCCGCCCCGTAGAACAGTTTCTTCACAGGATACGGTCCGTTTTGTGACGGGTCCGGCGTGGACAATGTCGCGGGCATCGTATCGGCCGGCGGCCGCCACGACACGAGCTTCTCCATCGAGCCATCGCGCCCCAGGAGCCACAAGAAAAAGACGTTGGCCGCTACCGCGAGCGAGAACAGCAAGACCGTGATGATCTTCTTGCTCAACGCGGCGTCTGCGAACCGGCCCACGGCAAACGTTGCGATCGTCGCGCCGAGGAATCCTTCCGCGAGCCCGACCGCGATCGCCATTGCAATGCCGATGTGCGGCGGCCACCATTCCAGCATGACGATCACACACGAGCCGACGATCCACCCGGTCGCCAGGCGCGGCAACGTTCCCGCGATGGTCAGCACGAGGGCCACGAGGACGGCGACCAAGGGAATGAGCACCGCGACAAAGACGATCGCGAATGCGAAATCGAATGCGTAGCCGAATCCAGTCCTCAGATAGAGGCCGGCGAGGACGACGCACGCGGTGGCTGCGGCGAGCGTTCCATATACGGCGCCGCGCCGGGCTTCGGGACCTGGCCGGATCGCCCTCCAGTGTTTGGCACAGCGACCGGCGAGATTCTGCCAACCCAGTCTCGCGCGAGTGCGAAGCGACGGCGCGTGCGGTGCCGGCGCTGCGGTTGTGCTCATTGGTGGTGGTCCGCCTCACTCTCGCCGGGCGGGAACACTTCCGCGCCGGGCCCCGAGGAATCCTGGGCCGCCGCGGTCCCGTGGTCAAGGGGCGGGTGGAGGATGCGGGGCGGCGGCCCCGGAGGGCCCCCCGCGCCGTGAGCGAGGTTCCGACAACGCCCTGCTACGCGACCGGCGCGGTAGCAGGGCCCGGCGGCGAGGTGGTCGTCGTCGTCGGACCCGCCAGAACCTCGCCATCCTTGCGGCTCATGATCAATCGCGGCAGGAACGGGATGAAGACGAGCACGAGCGCGGTCGTCCCCGCGTTGAGCCACACGAGCTGGTGAAAGGCCCAGCCATAGTGGTCGACCAGCCTGGAGCCCATGACGTCGGAGCCGCCGAGCGCGAGATTGCGCGCGCTCATCATCAACGAGAAGCCGAGGCTCTCGCTTCCCCGCGGAGTGGCCCGCACGGCGAGATCCATCAGCGACAGCTCGGAGCATGCGACCGCGAAGCCGCTGAGCGCGTGAATGAATGGGGCGCCCTCGCGCCCGTAGGTGAGGTAGAGCAGCGTGCCGAGGGCGTTGACCGCGATCGATGCGGTCAGGAGCTGTCGCAGGTTGAACCGCCGGCAGGCGACGCCATAGAGCGCCGCGCCGACGAGACCAGCCACGCCTTCGATCGTCTCCATCAACCCGATGTACGGGGGGGTGAAGCCGAGCGTGTCGGTCTGCAGGTAGAGCAGTGGTGTCGTGAAGCCGGGCGAGATGTAGACGAGCGCGAGAAACCCGCCTGCGGCCCACAACGACTTCGACCTGATGAACGTCCGGAGCTGACGGCCGGCATTCCGTAATACTTCGACGTCGCGTGTGGCGGCCGGTCGCTCGGTCAGCACGAAAAACGTCGCGATGGTGAGCACGATCAGCAGTCCGGTGGCGATGCCGACGATCCAGCCGAACGCCATCGTCGCGAGATACCCACCGAGCAGACCGTTGCTGACGAGCACCGCGCTCTGAAGCGTCTGACGGATCGACGTGATCCGTCCAGAGATCCCGTACTTCCGTCCGGCTTCGACCATGAGGCCGCCCATGACCGTGCTCGAGATCACCATGAACGTATTCGCGCCGAAGGCGGCGAGCAGGAGCGGCCAGTACGTTCTCGGAACGATACCGATCAGAAACCAGCAGAGCGCCGCAAAGCCGGCCCCGAAGAGCATGTAGTGACGCCGTCGCGTGCCAAGCAGCGGAAACGAGTCGGAAAGAATGCCGGCGATCGGCTTCACGTTCCACGCGAACGTCGCGATGAACATGAACAGCGCCAGCGTCTCGGCATTGAAGTGGAGCTGGGTCTTCAACAGCAACGAGAACGGCAGGCGCCCGATGACGGCCGGCTGCGCGATGGTGGTGACGAACGCGCCGATGCCGACCATGACGTAGTACTGACGGATCGTGAGGCCCGTGTCGGGCCCGGTGGTCCCGGGGCTCTGCGTCACCTGCGCGTCGTTCATCGGGACATCATACGGTAACTCGGCGCCGGGCGGCCTGCAGCTTGCCGCGGAGGAATCCCAACACGGGGGAGGCGATCTGCCAATCGTTCCGGGCGAGACAGCCTAGCGGAGCTCGTAGCCCGGGGAGACCCCCGTCTCCATCTCACCCGGAGACAGCGGTCGACCGTCGAAGTACATGGCGACCTGTCCGCCCACCGGGCGCCGGCGGTTGATCGCCACGAACGTATTCCATTCATCATGGGCGCCGGATGAGTACGCGCTGGATGCGCGCAGGGCATAGTAGCGGAGGAACTCGTGGCGACGGGCCGGCCGGTCGGCCACGTCCTGGCGGAACGCGTCATCGGTGGCAGCCCGCTTCGTGATGTAGCGATCGATGCACTCGACGATGGCGGACGGTCCACACCCGAAGAAGGCGCGCACGTTGCCGGGGCCGGTGAAGTGCACCATGTCGAAGTCCTGACCGCTCCCGTCGTCACCCGCGAGGACCGCGGTCCACATGGCCATGTACTCGCTACCCCCCGGCGACTTTCCCGCGAGCGGGGACATCTGGTATCGGCCCGGATCGAGGACCCAGACGCTTCCACCGTATTCCTTCTCGAGCGCGGCCTTGACTGATGCCGCGATCTCGAGATTGGTGCCGATGTGGGCACCGCCGCGCGGGCTGATCGGGGTGCTCGCATAGACGATGAGCTTGCCCGCGCTCTGCTGAGCCTTGATGTCCTGGCGGATCGTTCGGACCTGATCCTGGATCAGGGTGTTGAATGCGGGGTCGATGCAGTACTTCATGGCGGTCGCGGTCACCACCACGACCCTCGGGGTACTGCACTCGGCAGCGTGGGCGACCGGGCCGAAGAGCAGACCAGCCGCCAGCCCGACCCAGAGCGGTGAAGTCCGGAGCCGGAGCGGCTGCGGCATAGCCATCTTCATTCCTCCTGGCCCCAAGGCGGGCAATGGGGGGATTATAGTCCTCGCCTTGCTTGGTCCGCGAGGCGACGATCGAAGTGGTGGCGAGGAGGGGAGAAACCTGAGATGCAATGTTCGTCCGTTCTTAGAGGTGGTGGTGGCCGAGAACGTGGTCGTGGCGATGGGCGCCGAGGGCACGGGCATAGCGGCGAGTCATCTCGGGCATGATGGACTCCCCCTCCGGCGCGGGCGTCAAGCCGAAGACGGTGCGGGGAAACTCGAGCGTCTTCTGCACCGCCCAGATGCGCTCGTGCTCGTTGGGCGGGAGGATCTGCGCGGGATCGCCTACTGCCACCCAGTCGATCGGCACCGTGGCTCCGGCCGGCACGGCTGTATTCACGTGCACGACCCCGTTGATCCGCACTTCGGCGCGGGCGCCGAGACGCGCGCCGTTGAGGACGCAGGCACCGGTGGCAACGAAGACGGAATCTTCCACGGTGCAGCCCGAGAGATGCGCGTGGGGGCCGACCAGGACATGGTCGGCGAGGCGGACCGGATGTCGGGCCGTGCCGCGCAGCACGGCCTGTTCCATGATGATGCAGTGCCCGCCGATGGTCACGGGGCCCCCTTCAGCGACGAGCACCGCGCCGAACAGCACGCGGCTCTCAGCGCCGATGGTCACGTCGCCGCAGACGGTGGCGGTGGGGGCGATGTAGGCGGTCTCGTGAATGTGGGGTCGCTTGCCCAGGTGTTCGAGCAGCATAGATCCCTCCCAGCTTC
>Ga0075433_10003989_pt1 | contig 11425 bp, 8 predicted proteins | sample RhiMethybrSRZTD2_FD_75299 | JGI IMG/M metagenome (GOLD analysis project Ga0075433, IMG submission 75299) | Populus rhizosphere microbial communities from Tennessee, USA - Rhizosphere MetaG P. TD hybrid SRZTD2 | ecosystem: Host-associated > Plants > Roots > Rhizosphere > Soil | place: USA... | reverse complement strand
CGGGTGGGTGACGTGCACCGAGAACATCTTCTCGGAGGTCCGGGGCCGCCTCGCCGTCACCTCGGTGTTGGCCACCAACCTGTTCGAGCGCGGGCCCCAGGGGTGGCGCATGATCCACCACCACGCCTCTCACGTCGTGACACGCACGTAGCTCACGAAACCCCGCAGAAGACCGGGGGAGCACTCGAAGGCCCCCCGGTTTTTTGTTGCCTGCGTCGGCACCGTAGGAACCAAGTTGGAACCAGCGGAACCAGGAAAGAATCGAGACGGCCCGGGCGACAAATCCCCGGGCCGTCGTATGTCAGGAGCTACGCGCCAAAATTAGACCCGATCGCCTCACCTGAGCCAACGACCTTCTCTCGATGATGATCACGTGAGATTCAGGCAGGACGCCCCGCAGGCGAATTTCTAGAGAGGATGTGTCTCACGCTGCGCGAGCGTGAGGGGACCGTGCCGGGCGCGGGACTGGCGGCTCGCGCAGACTGAAGGGACTCACGACATACTTGATGCCTTTGCGGGCGACCCAAATGCCGCCGCCGCTTGGCTTGGACTCCAACGCGACGAGCCTCACTCTCTGCCCGTCGTGGAGCGCGCGGTTCCGGCCCTGACCCGAACGATTCCGGCACCGGTACACGTAGATCTCCCCGACTGTGAGCCGGGCACGGTCGGCCTTCTTGCTTTGTGCATATGGGCTCATCTTGGGGTCCCTCCTTTTTCGCGACGCAGACGATAGCGCGATGGTCCGCGACTGCGCAAGCCCAGCCCTCGACTTCCAGCCCCCATGGACGCCCCCTCGCAGACATTCTTCGACCTCGTCGTTCGCTCGATCGCGATCAACTGTTATCCTGGTGATATGCACGTCGTCTTGATTAGGAGTCAGAACCCGCAGAAAAACTCCGCTGTTGACGCGGGGTTTGGGACGTTGGTTCCAGGTTGGTTCCACGCATGACCCAGGTTCCTGGACCCCAGGATGAGCCTGTCCCGGAGCTCCGGAAGCTACGCCAACGTTCCCCACGCCTCTACAAGAAGCATGGGTTTCACAACCTCAGAAAGAAGGTGAAGGTCCAGGGTCTGGCTGCGATCGATCAGCGGACCCTCGGAGGACGCGAACTCCTCGCCTGGACCCAGAATTTAATTTCCCACTTGGGTGGCGCTGATGAAATCTCCCACGTCGAAGAAACCATCGCGAAACGATCGGCGGTCCTGGAAGTGTTATTGCGCCAAGCGGAGGTCGATCTGCTGACACGGGGAATTCTCGTCAATGGTCGAGGTGGGCGGAGTCGACATCGAATTCCGCATCCGCTGCTCCCGTTCTATCGGAGCCTTGTTCAACAACAGACGCAGATGCTGAGCTTACTCGGGATGAAGCGACGCCCGAAAAAGATACTGAGCCTTGAGGATTATGTCTCGACGAAGTACGGCCCCGAGAAATCCAAGGCGAAATTAAATCGAATGGTGTGAGTCCCACGACATTAGAGGAGCCCCTGAATGCATTGGACGATTGCCGTTCAGAAGTCCCCCAAGGGAACGGCCATCAGGAAAACCCCGAGGGGGCCTGACCCGAACGATGCGATGACCTACCAGCGATCTCTCGACGGCGTCACGGTGACGTTTCGCAAGGAGACCATCGAGATTGACCCGATAGCGGCGGATGGATTTGGGGATTGGGAACCGATGACATGATGAAAGGGACACACGATTGGATATTATTCAATTCTGCGAAGACCCTGAACTCCTGAACCTGTCCCTCTCTGATGCACAACGCGTCCTGCTCAAGAGCATGTATGCCTTGCCCCTCGATGCGGCCGAGGTTGAGATCTTCACCCAATGCACCGGCCGGAAGAATCCCATCACCACGCCCCCAATCGAAATCACGGTCATCGCAGGCGCGAGATCAGGAAAAGATTCGAGGATCATCGCCCCAGTCTTGTTGTTCGAAAGTTGTTTCGGTCGCCATGAAAAAGAACTCGCAAAGGGCGAAGTCGCGACGGTTCCCTGCGTCGCGCAGGGGACCAAAGGCGCATCGATTGCCTTCTCATACATTCGCGATTACATCCTCGCCTCGCCACTCTTGAAATCGATGCTCCTTGACGAACCGACGCGCGATGAAATCCGGCTGACCAACAAGACCACAATCAGCATCTTCCCCAGTACCGTGAAGTCCCTCCGGGGGTGGTCCATTCCCTGTGGCGCGATGGATGAACTCGCGTTTTGGCGTTTGGAAGGGTCTGCCGAGTCGGATACGGAAATTCAGATGTCGATCAGACGAGGCATGGCAGGCTTCTCGCGCCCGAAACTGATCAAAGCGACCACCCCATATATGAAAGCTGGAGTTGTCTTCCAAGATTTTCAACGCTTTGGTCACGACGACGAGGACATCCTGATTTGGCACGCCCCGTCCTCCTTGATGAATCCCACGCTGAACACGGCCCGCTTCCAACGGCTCGATCCGTCACGGTACGCGCGCGAATTCGAAGCCGCCTTTGTGGATGATCTGCAAAGTTACATCAGCGCCGCCTGGATCGAGGCCTGTACCATCCGCAATCGCTTCGCCCTGCCGCCCCTCGGCAATGTCCTGTATTTCGCCGCCATCGATGCCAGTGGCGGTGGCAGTGACGCCTTCACCCTCGCGATCTGTCATTGCGAATTCGTCGATGGGCAGCTTCGCGTGATCCAGGACGTGATGCGTGGGTGGGGCAAGTCGCGCACCGAGAAACTCAATCTGGAATCGACTGTGGCGGAGATCGCGCGGATGCTCGGCGAGTTTTCCATTCAGGCGATTCTGTCAGACCGGTACGCGGCGGGATGGGTGGTCGAAAGTTTCGCGCGGCACGGGATCGTCGTCGAGCACGCGGAGGTCGATAAATCGGAAGCGTATCTTGAGTTGGAGCCGCTGATCGCGACGGGGCGGATTGAGTTGCTGGATCAGCCGAAACAGTTACGTGAGTTGGCAACCTTGGAACGTCGCGCGCGACCCGGCGGAAAACCGCTGATCGACCATCCACGTGGAGGGCATGATGACCACATCAACGCGTTGGCGTTCGCTGCCTACAGCGCTGTGCAAGCGAACCAGGTCACCATCGACACGACACCCAGCCCCGAGGAAATGCGCCAATTCCGTCGAATCTTCTCCCATCCCGGCGAATCACTCTTCGGGATTCCCGCGAGCGAGTACGGCGGGAGCCTGCTCGACTGATTTCGCGTTTCGCCCGTTGGCAACGGACGTTGACGCGTAATCGTCCTCGAATTTAGCACGCGGCCCGCGCCGCAGGATCTGCAGGAGGTCGTGAACCCGTTCGACGAAGACAACGGAGGTCGAGTGCGCGAAGGATTTCTATCCCGTCCTACCGGGGCGGAAATCTTCCGAAGAAAAACTTCGACGAGATAGAAATGGTTGCTACAACGTTAGGGGGTCGGCAGTATTGGTCCTGCGATTTCTCTCCAATTATGTGCCTGACCATTTGGTTGCAGCCGCGTGGCAACTAACTGGCCTTCGGGATGCGATACCGGTAGACAAGGGCATCAGGTCATCTACCTTCGGCGTCCATCGCTCCAGCACTCGGACAGTGCCGCCAACGGCGTGGGGGCCTGTCGGCGTCTGCTCAATATCGATGCCTGGCTTTTCCAGCAGCCCCGCCTTGTCAATGCCCGTGCGAAAACGCTCTTACCGGCCCTGGCCCAGCGCCAGGCGCTGGCTGATCATCTCGTTCGTCTCCTGGATAAGCTCCAGGTGATGCCGGAGCACGCTCCCAGCGTGGGCCAGGTAATCATTCAGATTCCCGATAACGGCCGCGACCGGCATCTGGCCGTCGGCGCGGGATGAATGGGCGGCATCCGACGCATCGGTCACCCGAACCCCAGTCGCCGACGCCGGTCGCTATCGTCGAGCTTCCGCCCCGTCGCCGCGCTGACTTCATCTCCTCCAACGGAGACCATCCCCACGACGGAGCCGACCGCGAAGGGCCTCGAACGTGACCTCGGACAACGGACGTGTGTAGTCTCTGACCCGCGATTAGACCCTCTCTTGACCCCCATTCTTCGGTGGGGCTACGCTCGTTGAACCGCGGCGTTGGGACCGATTCGAGCCACCGGTGGCGAGGAGGACTGCTGATGAAGCTCTCCGACATCAAGTCGTCGGAAACGGAGCTCCAAGACTACTATGCGCAGCTCCAATCCCAACACATCACACCCGCCTGGATCGGGGGCGGTATCACCCGCGAACCCAAGAGCAAGGCCGTGCCCTGGGTATGGCACTGGCGAGACTTGCGGCCCCAGGCGATGCGTGCTGCGCAGCTTGTCGGCACCGAGCAAGCTGAGCGACGCGTGCTCAGGCTGACGAACCCCCAGCTGCCTGGCCTGTCAGCAAGCAACACCATGGTCGCCAACATCCAGATCGTGATGCCCGGCGAGATCGCGCGCGCCCATCGCCACTCGGGCTCGGCCCTCCGCCTGATCATCGAGGGCAAGGGCGGCTACACGGTCGTCAACGGCGCGCGTCTCCCGATGGCCCCTGGCGATCTCCTGCTGACGCCGAACTGGACCTGGCACGATCACGCCAACGATACCGACGGCCCGATGATCTGGCTCGACGGCCTCGACACGCCGCTGGTGCGGATGCTCGAGGCTGGGTTCTACGAGGAGTACTACAAGGAGACCCAGACCATCGGCGAGGGGGCGAGCTCGTCCTTCGCGAAGTATGGCGACGGGGGCCTGCGGCCGGCCTGGGAGGCCGCGCCGGCCACGCGCTACTCGCCGCTGTGGCACTACCCAATGTCTCAGGCTCGCGCCGCGCTCGAGCGCCTAGCGGCCGAAGACTCAGGCAGCCCATTCGACGGTATCATCCTCGAATACACGAACCCGATAACCGGCGGGCCCGCCATGCCGACGATCGCGTGCTTCATCCAGATGCTGCGCGCCGGCGAGCGCACGCAGACGCACCGGAGCGTCTGCTGCACGAACTATCACGTGATCGAGGGCCGCGGCTACTCGGTTGTCGGCGGCACCCGGCTCGATTGGGAAGACAAAGACGTGTTCACGGTGCCGACCTGGACGTTCCGCGAGCATGTGAACGATAGCGACCGCCCCGCGTTTCTGTTCAGTTTCACCGACGCGCCGGTCATGAAAGCGCTCGATCTCTACCGTGAGGAGACAAAGGCCGGCTGACGGCCCGCCAGTTCAGGCTGCGGCGTGCGCGCCATCAGCGCGTTGACGCTCGACGCGCCGTTGTGCCCAGCGGTAGTCGATCCCTCGGCTGTCTACCCACCGTGCGTCGTCTTCGAGCGCTGGATGGGAGCCGCGTGTAATTCTGTGGATTTTTTCCAGGCGGGACCACGCGGCCAGGAAGGGTCACAAAGAAGGAACCTAAAGCCAACAGTGTGCTCCTCGGCTCCAGACGGTGAACGGTTGGACGCCAGCGGCTCGAGGAAATCGGTGAATTGCAGACAGGATCGAGCCCGGTGGTTGTCCGAGACTTTGTCTGCCCACCGCATCTCGCGGTATTTGCTCAAGCCGTGCTAATCGAAGACCTCGTGCTGTAGAGACGCCGCGCGCGATGGACCAAAACCGGGCCGACTAGACAGCGGTATGCCAGTTCTCAGGACCGAGATCGAACGGGCTCTAGACGAGCTGATTTCCAATGAAGAGGGAATGAGGTTCCAAGGGCTCGCGGTCGTGCTTGCCAAGCGAAAGTGGCCTGAGCTGATCGCTACTGAGCGCAAAAAGACCTCGGGCTTGATGCGTACGCTCCGGGACTGCTTGCTCAAGACGTGACAGGACGAGGTTTGGCCTGCTCGTTGACTGCGACACTCGGGAAGATCAAGAGCGACGTCCAGAAGATTAGTCAGCACGCTCCCGACGTGACGGTTCTCTTATTCGCGACCCCGCAGCGAGTCACGACACAAACAGCCAAGGCGTGGGCGAACACCATCCGCGAAGAGCACGGCATCGAACTCGTAGTGATTTCGAGAGAGGACATCATCACAGACTTGATGCTGCCGGACAATGCGTCCGTATGCCGAGGTCATCTCGGATTCTCGGTACCTGTCGAGCCATCTCTAGCTGACATAGCTGCACGCGCGGAGGCGGCAGCCTTTGACATTATACGGGCCTGGGCGGCCCATCCTCGCCTCGCTGGTCGACCGCGCATCGCATTGGCAGCGATGCGCCTGGATGAAGAGCGCGCAGAAACTGGACAAGCTCTCGGCCTCGGCGACCTTCAAGCAATGCTGTTGGAAGGTCGTCGGATCGTACTTGAAGCGCCGGCTGGACGGGGTAAGACGACAACTCTTGTCCAACTCGCAGAGCGTTACCATAAACAGGGCGCGCTGGCCTTCCTGATAGATCTGCCGGCGTGGCTGACATCGCGAATCGATATTTTAGAATTCATCGCGCGGACGCCCGCTTTCCTATCACGCGATATCGGTGTTCAGGCTCTCGCTAGGCTTCAGGGCGCGGTGCAGTGTTCCTTTCTAATGAACGGTTGGAACGAAATAGCGGACGCCTATTCGGGCGCTGCGGTACAGGCACTTAGGGAGCTCGAACGAAGCCTTCCGACCTCCGGCGTCATCGTCGCGACAAGAACTCATCGCGTCCAACCGCCGTTGCCGGGTGCGGTTCGAGCCGTGCTGCTATCTGTGAATCGACAGCAGCGGCAGGCTTACCTCGAAGAGGTGCTTGGCAGCGCTGCGAACGCGCTTCTCGCACAACTGGAAGGCAATCGTGTGCTCGACGAGCTGACGTGGACGCCTCTCATTCTGGCAGAGGTGGCAACTATCTTTCGATCGGTCGGGCAGATTCCAAAGACAAAAGCTCGCGTGTTGAGTCACGTGATGCAGTTGATCGAGCAGGCCGAGGAGCACTGTGACAACTTGGAGCGCCCGCCGCTCTCCGGACGTGCCCGAGACTACTTGGCTGGGCTTGCGACGGAGATGACATCGCAGGGCAGCGTAAGCCTCGAGGAAGCGCGAGCGCGAGCACTCGTTCATTCGGAGACGCTGATGTTGCGCGCCGCTGGGCAGATTGCTGAGTCGCCCGAACCCGCGGCAATCTTAAGCACACTCTGCGCTCACCACGTACTGGAACGAGTGGAACACCCCTCAGTAGCGTTCCGGTTCCAGCACCAACAGCTTCAAGAGTTCCAAACCTTAACCATACTGCAGCGCGAACTATGGGACCTCGTCCGCGGCGGGGCTGCTGGGCGAAGCCAAGGCTTTACGGGCAAATATGTGAACATGCCACTTTGGGAAGAACCTCTGAGGATGCTCGCCGAGGAAATCGGCGTACTCAGCAGCGAGACGAGCGATACCGGCGACGCCCTCGCGGCGGGTAGGTGTCTAATTGAATCAGCGCTCTCTGTGGACCCGGTCTTCGCAGCGGAGCTATCGCGGCTGTCTGGCCCACGGGTGTGGGCGGAGGTGCGGGTCGCTATCGGCGACCGGCTGCGAGCGTGGTACCGCATCTCTGACGAGAACCACCGGCGGTGTGCGTTGGCCGGAATGCTAGCGAGCGGGTCGGAAGACTTCGGCGACATCCTACTTCCGCTTCTCACGAGCGACGATCAGCAGGTGCGGCTACGAACTTACCGTGCCTGGAGCGAGTTTCACCTCTCGAGCCTAGGAGTCGACTGGCGGGGTGTCGTCGAGCGATGGGGCGAAGATCAGCGAGCTGACTTTGTCGGCGAGGTAGGGCTGAGGGGTGGGTTGGTGGATGTGGCCGAGTACTTCGCCCGCAGCGACTTGAGCCGGCGAGTGCGCAACTCGGCATTGCAGGCACTTGAATGGGTTGGCGCGAGTCGCGTGCTCGACCGGGTCCTAACGGAGCTAGACGATGAGTCGTTCGATCGAATCTTGCGAGACGGAGTACTTCACAGTGTCCCGGGCGACTTGAGGTCACCGGCTTCTGCGGCGTATCGAAGGACTGTGGCGAGTATCGATGATCCTATTTTGCGTGTCAGATTCCGACTCGCGGCGACCGAGCTAGGCGTAACGGATGTGGCGGATGACGTGCGGAGGGACTTAGAGAGCTGGCCGGCCGCGAGGGTCGATAGTGAACGTGAGCCGCTTCTGAGGTCGGCGCTCGACGTTGTGCGACGAGCGAATCCAGACTGGGTCAGCCATTGGGTGTCCGGCCGTATTGTTGATGGTTCTCTGGGGCCTGAACGATGGAGCACCCTAATTGCGAGTATCCCCGAAACTCTGAAGGGCGAGCTGTTCACGGAGATCAGCACGAAGGATTTGGGGCATCCTGGTTACCTTCGGGTTATCGCGGTCTTGGCCGCAGTCGCGGACGCCGACCTTGTTGGTCGTGTCTTTTCGGTGCTGCGTACTCTCCTGGCGGATAGTTTTCCCGGGGCTGACGAAGAAAGGCGACGCCGCTTGGCGGTCGCATGGCAACTGCGTGAACTCATCCGTGCGTTACCACCAGATCTCGCTGTCGCCGGCATATTGACAGCCCTATCGGCGACACCAACAGTGTTGGAATACAAGATCGTCACAGAGCTATTCGGCCGTACCAACAGCGAGGATCCAGACCTCAAGGAATATCTTCGGGAAGATCTTCGGCAAAGGCTTCGCCGATTTCTTAAGGACGGGCTTGATCTGGCGCTCGGCGATGACGACTTCAGCGGAGGACTAAAGGCGAACACAGCCATCGCTCTCGCGAGAGTTGCCGGGGCGGAGGATATGCCCGATATCCAAAGACTCATCAGTGCCGATATCGAACGGGTGCAGCGGGGGATGGCGGCTCGTATGAGAGGCGACAGGAGCGAAGTGGCCAACGGCGCAACCATGCGACGGTCGAACTGGTACGTACGCGCCGTGGTGTGGTTGGGTCCTGGTCCAGCCGAGGACGTGCTTCTGGGTCTCCTGGCGCAGACCGAATATGAAGCTGATGCTGCCTCCGCACTTGTCGGCTTGGCCAGGACAGGAACAGCAGAGCGTGGGTTTGGCCGCGATGTCCGCGACTACCCCGCAGTCTGGAAGTTGCGTGCCGGTGGACGACCAACGGGCTTCGATGAGGACCGACGCCGCCGGTACGCAGGTGCCCTCAAAGAGCGGATCGGCGTGATCATGGAAGCCCGCTCACAGAGCGACAATCCCGACTCATTCAACGGCCGGCTAAAGTACCTCGCGAGCAGATTGGCTTTGCTAGACGGACGCGAGTCGGCAGGGTTCGTCCTGGAGATTCTCGCCCTGCCTGGCGAATGGGACGGCTGGACCAGGGACGGCGCCATCGAAGCCCTCTTGCGGAGTGGGGCCCGATTGGGTGCGGAAGCGACGCTCAGAGCTCTGAATCCGACCATCGACGATGCCCCGGCGCGGGCGGTTTATGACCAACAGGCTCGCTATCTTCTTGAGCGGTGCCTTTCGCTGTTGCCGTTTATCGACCCGTGCGCGGTCGGGGTTGCACGGATCAGCGAAGTCGTTGGCAATGCTCATATCGCTCCATACGAATTGAGGGAGACTATCAGAGCGCTCGGACATAGTCGGTGCCGCGAGGCGGTCGATTTTCTACGAGAACTCGCGAGCGCAGCCGGCAGCGGCTTTCAATCGTTCGCTGCGGAGTGGATCGACGCGCTTGCTACTCTCGATACCACGGAATCGAAGCGAACCTTACTCAGCTTCGTCGACCCCGACATTCCGCAGACGGGCCTCGAACTGCATCTGGAGGACTACCACCGGGAGCGGCTTGCCTCAGGCATTGTCGATATCGCTCAGTCGGATACTGGAGTCAGAGAACGTCTGTACTCACTGTGCGCGCGGCGGCTGCCGCCTGGGATACGTCTGCTTCTCGCCACAGTAGTAGCGAGATTGGGGACCAGAGAGGCCTTGATCGCGGGCCTGGAGCTTATTCACGATGACGTGAGCCCGCCAGTCCCGTACCGGCTACTGCAAGGAATCGAAAGCGTGTTCCTCGAGCGACGCCCATATGCGGGATCCGCGCTGGCATACACCCTCGAGCCACGCTCTGCCAGCGAAATTAAGAGAGAGCTGTTCGCAATGGTCTTGAACGACACGGGTCGGCGACGCTCGGCGTGGGCGCTCATCGGGCAAATCGAATCTTGGCGCTTAGAATATGGGCGACCGGGCGGTGAAGAACGCCATCCAGCACTGAATTCTGGTACGCAGTGGCCACCAATCGACGTGACCGAAACATGAGCGTTCCTGAATGCGACTGGTGACCGAACCACATCGAAGCCGTCGAATTGAGTGTTTTCAATCGCGCGGCAATGGCCCGTTCCGGTCGATTTGTACCTGCATGTTTGAGTCTCGTCGATAAGTCTATCTAGGCATGCGATCCGCCAGATCACGCAGCCAGAGCCACGCCGTCGATCTCGAATTTCAGGCGATCCTTCCACCCACTGTCAAATCCCCTTTGGGGCCACGCCAGTCAGACCGATTACAACTCGAACGCTACCGTCTGGATTCCATTTCAATCGGCTATCCGTCCGCCGCTTGAGGATCAACCCGACTATTTCCTCAGCGAGAGGCTTCAAGTTAAGTCCGGCCTGCATGGGCCCCAACTGTCTGTGACCGTCTGTACTGCATGTGGCCGACCGGTTTTGAATGTTGACGTTCCAGTGTTGAATTTCAGCGCGTGAGGACCCCCGAGAGGTCCCGCCGTGACGCTCAATCATAAAACTGAGCACTGGCGGATCCCATGAGGTCTCTTCCATGCGCCCAAGCAGTTTGTCAGGCTTCATTCCCTCCACGCTGGCACCATTGAGTTCGCTCCAGCAGTCGGCGAGAAGGGAAGCCAACTTGCCGTCATCGGCGATTTTGCCTGCCGGTATTGACCCCAAGTGGTCAAGCAACCGTTGCATCTTTGTCATCATCGACCGCTGCGCGGGCGAGGAAGCGCCCGCGTCGACTCGACACTGCTCTGGGCTCGGTTACTTGGCCTTCATCCCGCACGGCCCACGGCGTCAGGGGGGCAGATGCGGACTCAGATCATCGCCTCTGCTGGCCGGATTCTAGCAGAGTTCAAGTTCGAGTAATCTTGGCATATGAAACGACGTCGTGCTCGCTCACGGCGAACGACCACGCGCTCAGAGTCCGGCGCGATCGCACACAGCGCCCGACCACGCGAAAGCCAACGCCACCATCGCCGCACGATCGCGCGCAGCGGGATACGGGCGAGCCCCTGAAGATGACAGGGGGGCTCGCCGCCTATCACGCGCTGTTTCCACCGGATCGCCTGCCACGCTGGACAGGGACTCAGCGACCCCCCCCCAGCGACCTTTGGGCTGAAAACCCAATGGTCGCTGGGTCGTACCATCGTCTAAGAAGCCATCAGTATGTCGTGACGCATAGCTGCTAGAGCGTCGCGCCGTGCCAGCCGAGGTGGCTCAGAAAATCGCGCGTGCGCTCCGTCGTCGGCGCGTCGAAGATCTGCCGCGGCGGTCCCTGCTCGACGATACGCCCGGCGT
>Ga0075433_10003987_pt1 | contig 11427 bp, 9 predicted proteins | sample RhiMethybrSRZTD2_FD_75299 | JGI IMG/M metagenome (GOLD analysis project Ga0075433, IMG submission 75299) | Populus rhizosphere microbial communities from Tennessee, USA - Rhizosphere MetaG P. TD hybrid SRZTD2 | ecosystem: Host-associated > Plants > Roots > Rhizosphere > Soil | place: USA... | reverse complement strand
CCCGACAACACGATGCGCTGGCGCTGCGCCTTGGGATCGGGCACGGGCACGGCGGAGAGCAGCGATGTGGTATAGGGATGGCGCGGCCCGGCGTACAGCGCGGGCGCGGGCGCGCGCTCGACGATCTTGCCGAGGTACATCACCGCCACGTGATCCGCAATGTGCTTCACGACCGCGAGATCGTGCGCGATGAACAGGTACGTGAGGCGGCGCCGCTGCTGCAGGTCGGCGAGCAGGTTCAGGACTTGCGCCTGGACCGACACGTCGAGCGCGCTCACCGGCTCGTCGAGCACGAGGAAGTGCGGCTCGACCGAGAGGGCGCGGGCAATCCCTACCCGCTGCCGCTGGCCACCCGACAGCTCGTGCGCGTAGCTCTGCGCGAAGCTCGGATCGAGGCCCACCTCCTCGAGCAGGGCGGCGATGCGCCGCTTGGCGTCGGCCCCGCTCGCGAGTCGATGGATCGCCAGCGGCTCGGCGAGCATCTGGTGCACCGTCATGCGCGGGTTGAGCGCGCCGTAGGGGTCCTGAAACACGATCTGCATGCGGCGCCGCAGCGCTCGCAGCGCGCTGGGCCCGAGGGCGACCACGTCCTGACCGTCGATCGTGACGCGCCCGGCGTCGGGCTCGATCAGGCGCAGGATGGCCCGCCCCACCGTGGATTTGCCGCACCCCGATTCGCCCACGAGTCCCAGCGTCTGACCCGACGCGATCCCGAACGACACGCCGTCCACGGCGCGCACCACCGCGCGCGGCCGGCCGAGGCCGAGCCACGTGCGCTCGCCCGGGAAATGCTTTACGAGTCCCTGCACATCCACGAGCGCGGGTGTCACGGGCGTGGCGTGCGACGCTTTGGGTCGGTGAGGAGCCAGCAGCGCACGGTATGCGTGCCGGGCTCTCCCTCGCCACCCGCGTCGAGCAGGGGCGGCGCGTCCGCGCGACACCGGTCCCAGGCGTACGGGCAGCGCGGATGGAACCGGCACCCCTCCGGCCAGGCCGTGGCGGCGGGCACCTGACCCGGGATGCCGTGCAGCCGGCCGTGCTCGCGGGCCGTGGCGGCATCGAGCCGCGGCACCGAGGCGAGGAGCCCCTCCGTGTAGGGGTGCAGCGGGCGCGCGAACAGCGCCGCGGTCGGCGCCTGCTCCACCACCTGGCCCGCGTACATCACCACGACGCGGTCGGCGCTGCCCGCCACGACCCCGAGGTCGTGCGTGATGAGCATGACGGCCATGCCGAGTTCGGCCTGCAGCCGGTCGAGCAGCTCGAGGATCTGCGCCTGGATCGTGACGTCGAGCGCGGTAGTGGGCTCGTCGGCGATGAGCAGCTTGGGATGGCACACCAGCGCCATCGCGATCATCACACGCTGGCGCATGCCCCCGCTCATCTGATGAGGGTAGTGATCCACCCGCTCGTCGGGATCGGGAATCCCCACGAGCTTGAGCATCTCGATGGCCCGAATCCGCGCGGCCCGGCGCGTCAGCCGCTGGTGCACAATGGCCGCCTCCGCGATCTGATCGCCCACCGTGAACACCGGATTGAGCGACGTCATGGGCTCCTGGAAGATCATCGCGATCTGGTTGCCACGGATCGCCCGCAGGTCGCGGGGCTCGAGGGTCAGCAGGTTGCGCCCTTCGAACTCGATGAAGCTCCCGGGGCGGATGTGGCCGGGGGGCTCGGGGATGAGGCGCAGAATGGAGAGTGACGTGACGGTCTTGCCGCACCCCGACTCGCCGACGATGCCGAGCGTCTCACCCGGCTGCACCTCGAAGGAGACGCCGTCTACGGCGCGCGCGGTCCCGCTGCCGTGCTCGGTGACGAAGTAGGTCTTGAGATCGCGCACCCGGAGCAGGGGCTCGGTCACACCGCCTCCCGTCGGGGATCGAGCGCGTCGCGCAGCGCGTCGCCCACCGCGTTCAGGGCCATCACCACGAGCGAGATCGCCAGGCCGGGGAAGGTCGACGACCACCACGCGACGGCCATCTTGTGCCACCCGTCGGCGATCATATTGCCCCAGCTGGGTGTCGGCGAGGGAACACCCAACCCGAGAAACGAGAGCCCCGCCTCGAGCAGCATCATGTGGCCGATGCCGAGTGCCGCGGAGACGATGATCGGGGCCGCCGCATTGGGCAGAACGTGGCGAAAGATAACGCGCCCGGCACCCGCGCCCAGCGCCCGCGCCGCGGCGACGAACTCGCGCTCGCGCAGGCTGAGCACTTCGGCGCGCACGAGCCGGCTGGTCCCGAACCATCCCGTGAGGCCGATGAGCAGCACGAGCACCCAGAGGGCGATGTGCTCCCACAGGGCCACCGCCATGAGCAACACGAAAATGCGCGGCATGGCGAGGCCCACGTCGACCAGCCGCATCAGGGCGGTGTCGACCCAGCGCCGGAAGTACCCGGCGACGGCGCCCACTGCCGTCCCGACCGTCGCGGCGAGGAGCATCGCCACGGCGCCGATGCCGAGCGAGACACGCGCCCCGTAGACGAGCCGGCTCCACACGTCCCGGCCGAATGGGTCGGTGCCGAGCAGAAACTGCAAGGAGGGCGCGCGGTTGGGGTGTCCGATATCGATCTGGTAGTAGGGCGCAAACGGCGCCACCACCGGCGCGGCGATGGCGATGGCGACGAAGAAGGCGAGCACGAACAGCCCGGGCCCCGCCGTCGGGTGCCGGAAAAAGCGTCGCCCCGGCGCGGTGCTCCGCACGCGTCGCCGCAGCGTCGCGACGACGGCGAGCGCCAGAACCGCCGCCCCTCCGAGCGCGAGCCAGTTCCCGAGGTTCAGGCGCTCCCCTCTCTCCCCCCCGCTTCCCCCCGCACCCGGATGCGTGGGTCGGCGACGGCATACAACCCGTCGGCGATCAGGTTGCCCAGGACCACCATCACGCTGGTGAGCAGCGCCGCACCGGTCACCACGGGGTAGTCGCGCTGGAAGATCGCGTTCACCGCGAGTCGGCCCATCCCGGGCCACGCGAACACCGTCTCGATCAGGACCGCTCCCGTAAAGAGGAAAGGGAAGGCCAGACCGAACAGCGTGATGATCGGGAGCAGCGCGTTGCGGAGCGCATGCACCAGCAGCACCCGCCGCTCCGGCAGCCCCTTGGCGCGGGCCGTCCGCACGAAGTCCTGGCGGACGACCTCGAGCAGGGCCGCGCGCTGGTAGCGCGCGGTGCTCGCCGCAGCCACCAACCCGAGCGTGAGGGCGGGCAGGGTGAGATGCCAGAGAAAATCGAGCAGGCAATGCGGCGAGTCGATCCGGGGACACAAGATGGGATTGGTGACCCCGCCTGCGGGGAACCAGCGCAGCCACTGCGCGAACACGAGCAGCAGGACCAGTCCGAGCCAGAACACCGGCATCGAGTTGATCAGCAGGGCGACGTTGCCGACGGCCACGTCGCCGAACCGGCCCGCCCGCACCGCCTGATAAATCCCGAGCGCCAGGCCGAGCGCGAAGTCGACGAGCAGCGCGGCGAGCGCGAGGATGAAGGTGTTGGGGATGGCGTCCCGCAGAGCATCGGCCACGGGGCGATGCAGTCCGATGGACTCGCCCAGGTCTCCGTGGACGAGGGCGGCGAGGTACTTCCCATACTGCACCAGCAATGGCTGATCGCAGCCAAACCGCCGGCACAGCTGCTTGCAGACCTCGGGCGGGAGCGGCCGATCGTCAAACCCGCACGGCGTGCCGTGGGCGAGGTGAACGACGAAGAACGTGATGGTGACGACCGCAAAGACGATGGCGATCGACGCGACCAGCCGTCGCACCAGCCACGCCGCCACTTAGCGCTCCACGCGGTCTCGATCCGTCAATCGGTCAGCGGGAATGCGCCAGGTGCGCAGCAGGGCGAGCCAGGAGTCGGGCCGGATGGTCACGTCCGCGATCCGCTTGTGGACGGCGGCGACGTTGGCGGTGGCGAACAAAAAGATGCCCGGCGCGTCCCGGTTCAGCGTCTCGATCGCGGCCCGCCAGGCGGCGCGCGCCTGATCGCGGTTCGCGGCCGACGCCACCGCTCGGTCCACCAGCCGGTCCACCTCGGCGTTGTCGTAGCGGCCGTAGTTGGAGCGCCCGAACCCGGCCGGCGTCCAGGTCTGGGGGAAGCCCGACGAGGGCGTCGGGTCGGTGTTCCACACGTTGAGAAGCGCGTCGAACCGGCCGGCCCGCGCACGCTCGTTGTACAGGCTGAAGTCCACCTCGTCGAGCTGGACGTCCACGCCGGCGACCCGGAACTGCTCCTGCAGCAGCCGCGCGTACTGGCGGCGGATGGCGCTGGTCGTCGGGAGCAGCAGCCGGAAGGCGAGCGGGCGGCCCTCGTGGTCGCGGATGCCGTCGCCGTCCGTGTCGATCCAGCCGGTGCGGGTGAGGAGCCGCGCCGCCTGGCCGCTGTCGTATGGGAGCTCGCGGATCTCCGGGTCCCAGATCCACCACAGCTGCGACAGCGGCCCGGGCGGAACCTTGGCGAACTCGCCGAACACGTTGCGCAGCAGCCGCTCGCGGTCCGTGGCCATGACGAGCGCCCGCCGCACGTCGCGATCGCCGAACAGCGGGTGCGGCCGTGTCGTGTCGCCGGGCGTCGCCAGATTGAATCCCACGTACCCGTACGCCGACCCCTTGTAGGGGTAGGTGGCGAGCTGGCTGTCGGCGCGCGCCCGCTGCACGTTGTCGGGTGAGACCAGTACCTCCACGGCGTCCGCGTCGCCCGCGATCAGCTGGGTCACGGCCACCTGCTGATCGGGCGTGAAACGCCAGATCACACGCCGGAGGTGGGGGCGGCCCAGGAAGAAGGTCGAGTCCGCGCCGAGCTCGATGCTCTCGCCCGCTTTCCACGCAATGAAGCGGTACGGCCCGTCGCCCACCGGGGCGCGCCCGAACGCCGCGCTGCGCCATTGATCGCGCGGGACCTCGCGCAACAGGTGCGCCGGCAGGATGCGCAGGTGGTACACGGCATCGTAGAACATCTCGGGGTAGCGCTGCCGGAACCGGAACACGACCGTGAGCGAATCGCGCGTGGTGACCGCGGCGATCTGGCGCAGCGAGGAGCGGAACGAGGAGTTGACCAGCGAATCGGTGTACGCGTCGTACGTGAAGGCCACGTCCGCGGCCGTCACCGGCTGGCCGTCTTGCCACCGAGCCCGGGGGTCGAGGTGAAACACCAGCGTCGTCGGGGCATCCCACTCCCACCGCTCCGCGAGCTGCGGCTGGAAGTCCTCGTCCCCGATCGTGTTTCCCGAAGGCCCTAGGTCGGCGAGCTTGAGAAACAGCTGGTCCGTCACATCGCGCGTGATGGCGAATTCGCTCACGGGCGGGAGCAGGATGTCCGGCTCCCCTCCCGAGGCGATGACCATCGTGCCGCAGTACCCTCCGGTGCAGCCGACCGGGCGCTCGCACCCGGCGGCCAGGATGCAGCCGGCGAGCGCGGCCAGGGTCGGGCCGACGGGTCGGCGGGGGGTTGGCATGGCGCCTAAGATTTCACGTGACGCCTAGCGGCGCCAGGTCCAAGCGGGATCTGAAAAGAAGGCGGTAGAGGGCGGCAGAGGGCGGTAGGGGGCGGTAGAGGCACATTCATCGTTCCACGCCAGCTCGACCGCGTCGGCAACTTCGTCCCACGTGATTCGTCGTCCCAGTTCCGCCGACAGGGTGGTTGCCGCACCTGCGGCGTGGGGCTTACGACTGACGGCTGCGATGACCTCCTGCGACCCTGCCAGGAGGATCGAGCCGTGCTGCAGGAACGCACTGCCCTCGCGCACCTGCGCCGAGCCGACGACCTTGCGCCCGCCTACGAGCACCTCACCGCCGACGGGACTCGCGAAGCAGGAGCTGGGACTCGCCGGTGGTCGCGGGCGGTCGGGTGCGAGCGTCGCATCGACACCCAATGAGCGCAGCGCGACGGCGATTCGCGTGTGGATTGCGCGGTAAGCCGCGCGCAGGCCGCCGAACGTCACGATCGGCGCGGCCACCGCGTAGGTCAGCTCGTGCTCGTGCCACACAGCGCGACCGCCGGTGGGGCGCCGCACGACCTCGAGCCCGCGCCGCGCGATGGCGGCCCGGTCGTAGTGTGCCGTCGCCTCGTTCCGGCCCAGCGACAGGCACGGCGGGTCGAAGCGGTACAGCCGCAGGAAGGCGCGCCCGGTGTGCGCCGCCTGGGCGAGGAGATTGGCGTCGATCGCCATGTTGCCGGCGCCATTCCGGCCCACCGGATCGACCAGCAGCTGCCACTCGACCTGCCGCTCAGTCAGCAGCAAGCGCGTACGCCTCCATCGGCGGACACACGCACACCAGATTGCGGTCGCCGAAGGCGCCGTCCACGCGGCTCACCGACGGCCACACCTTGTGCGACCGCGTCCAGACCGCGGGGAAGGCGGCGCGTTCACGCGGATAGGGACGGTCCCACGCGTCGGCGATGACGTCCTCCAGCGTGTGCGGCGCGTTGGTGAGCAGGTTCTTGGTGCGCGGCTGCGTCCCGTCCTCCACCTCGCGAATCTCCTGGCGGATCGCGATCAGCGCGTCGCAGAACCGGTCCAGCTCCTCCTTCGACTCGCTCTCGGTGGGCTCGATCATCAGCGTGCCCGCGACCGGGAAGGACACCGTCGGTGGATGGAAGCCGTAGTCGATGATGCGCTTCGCGATGTCTTCCACCTCGATGCCGGCGGAGGCCTTGAAAGGCCGGCAATCGATGATGCACTCGTGCGCGACGAGGCCGTTCTGCCCGGTATAGAGGAGCGGGTAGTGCGCCGCGAGCCGGCGGGCGACGTAGTTGGCGTTGAGGATCGCCAGCTTGGTCGCTTCCACGAGCCCCTCGCGCCCCATCAGCGCGATGTAGGCCCAGGAGATCGGCAGGATCCACGCGCTGCCCCACGGCGCCGCCGATACGGTGCCGCACGGCTGCTGCTGGCGCAGCGGTACCACGGGGTGGTCCGGCAGGAACGGCCCGAGGTGCGCGGCGACGCAGATCGGACCCATGCCGGGCCCCCCGCCACCGTGCGGGATACAGAACGTCTTGTGCAGGTTCAAGTGGCACACGTCGGCGCCGACGTCGGCGGGGCGGACCAGGCCGACCTGCGCGTTCATGTTGGCGCCGTCCATGTACACCTGCCCGCCGTGTGCGTGGATGATCTCGCACACCTGTCGGATGGAGGCTTCGAAGACGCCGTGCGTCGACGGGTAGGTGATCATCAGCGCCGCGAGCGTGTCCTTGTGCTCGGCCGCCTTGGCCCGCAGGTCCGCCAGATCGATGTTGCCGCGGGCGTCCGACTGCACGGGCACCACGTGCAGACCGGCCATGACGGCGCTCGCGGGGTTCGTCCCATGCGCCGACGTCGGGATCAGGCAGGTGGTGCGGTGCCCTTCACCGCGGGAGCGGTGATAGGCCCGGATCACCAGCAGCCCCGTGAACTCGCCTTGTGCCCCCGAGTTCGGCTGCAACGAGACCTTCGGGAAGCCGGTGATCTCGGCCAGCATGTCTTCGAGCTGGCGGAACAGCGTGCGGTAGCCGGTGGCCTGCTCGCGCGGGGCGAACGGGTGCAGCCGGTTGAATTCGCGCCACGAGAGCGGGACCATCTCGGTGGTGGCGTTGAGTTTCATCGTGCACGAGCCGAGGGGGATCATCGCCGACGTGAGCGACAGGTCCCGCGCTTCGAGCCGTTTGATGTAGCGCAGCATCTCGGTCTCGGAGCGGTAGCGGTGGAACACCGGATGCGTCAGGTACGACGAGGTGCGGTGCAACGATTCCGGGATCGAGGGGTCGACCCTCGCGCCGAGGTCTTCGACCATGAAGGGCAGCACCTCGTTGAGCGAGAACGCCGTGACGAGATCTGCGAGGTCGCCGAGCGTCGTGGCCTCGTCGAGCGAGATGCCGATCCGGGTGGGGGAAATGACCCGCAGGTTGATGCGGCGTGCCCGCGCCGCGTCCAGCAGGCGCGGCAGCACCCACGATTCCACTTCCACGCACAGGGTGTCGAAGAACGACGAGTGCACTACGCGAAAGCCGAGCCGGGTGACGGCCTGTGCGAGCAGGACGGCGAGCGTATGCACGCGCTCGGCGATGCGGCGCAACCCGTCGGGCCCGTGGTACACGGCGTACATGCTCGCCATCACGGCGAGCAACACCTGGGCCGTGCAGATGTTGCTGGTGGCCTTCTCGCGCCGGATGTGCTGCTCGCGCGTCTGCAACGCCATGCGGAGCGCGGGACGGCCGGCGGCGTCGCGGGATACGCCGATGATGCGCCCGGGCACGTGGCGTCGGTGCGCCTCGCGCGTCGCGAAGAATGCCGCGTGCGGGCCGCCGTAGCCCATCGGCAGACCGAAGCGTTGTGAGTTCCCCACGGCGATGTCGGCGCCCCACTCCCCCGGGGGCGCGAGCAGGGTGAGGGCGAGCAGGTCGGTGGCGACCGTCACGAGCGCCCCCGCCGCATGCGCCTTGTCGCAGAAGGCGCGATAGTCCTCGATCTTCCCGTCCGTCGTGGGATACTGCAGCAGGGCGCCGATCACGCCGGGTCGGAACTCGAAGCTCGCCGGATCCGCGATGACCGTCTGCACGCCGCGCGCCTCCGCCCGCGTCCGCACCACCGCGATGGTCTGCGGGTGGCAGCCCTCGGCGATCATGAACATCGGGGTGGTGCCGGCGGGCACCTGCGCGACCGCTTCGGTCAGATTCATCGCTTCGGCGGCGGCGGTGGCTTCATCGAGGAGGGAGGCGTTGGCGATCGGCAGGGCGGTGAGGTCGGCGACCATCGTCTGGAAGTTGAGGAGCGCCTCGAGCCGGCCCTGCGCGATCTCCGGCTGGTACGGCGTGTAGGCCGTGTACCAGCCCGGGTTCTCCACGATGTTGCGCTGGATGACCTGCGGCGTGAAGGAATGGTGATAGCCCATCCCGATGTACGAGCGATACAGCTGGTTCTGGGCGGCGAGCCCGCGCAGCGCCTGCAGCACCTCGCGCTCGGTGCGCCCCGGCGGCAGTGCCAGCGGGCGCCGCAGTCGGATGTCCTCCGGCACGACCGCATCGATGAACGCGTCGAGCGACTCGTACCCCAGCGTGGCCAGCATGCCCCGTGTCTCATCGGGACTCGGGCCCACGTGGCGGTTCACGAACCGGTCGGCGGGAGCGAGCGAAGCGCGTACGGTCGGCATATGGGGTTCTCAGTATTCAGTCATCAGTGGGCAGTACCTGCGCACTGATGATGATGACGTCATTGTCCGATCTGCTTCTTGTAAGCCTCACTATTCAGCAGCTGATCGACCTCCGTGGCGCTCTTGGCCCGGAGCTTGATCATCCAGCCGGCGCCATATGGGTCGCGATTCACCAACGCCGGGTCGCCTTCGAGCGCCTTGTTCACATCGGTCACCGTTCCCGCGACGGGCGCGTACAGCTCCGAAACGGCCTTCACCGCCTCAATCGTGCCGAACACGTCGCCGCGCCCCAGGACGGCGCCGACTTTGGGCAGCTCGACGTACACCACGTCGCCGAGCTCGCCCTGCGCGTAGTCGGTGATCCCAATCTGTAGGATAGCGTCGGCGCCGGTCTGCTTGACGTATTCATGTTCTTTGGTGTAGCGCAGATCGGCCGGAATGTTCGCCATGCAGCGTCGGGCTCCGCGGGCGTGAGAGGTCGCGGCGAAGGTTACCGGAGCACCGAACCCCTGTCAAGGCAACGGGTTGGAAGATGGAAACAGATCCGAGCGAGGCGCCAGGCCCGCCGCGCCCGGCTCGACCAGGAGCACCCGCCCGGCGCCCCAGGGCCGCAGATCGAGCCGCACCGCGACGGGATCGGGGTCGTCGGACAGGGACGTGAGCACGCCGGGACGCCCGGCGCGGGTCCATGCGTCTTGCGCGGCCGCGGCGGCCGCCGCGGTCGCCACAATGGCGTCGGGCGGCGCAGGCTGTGCTAACGCCTTGGCGATCGCGGCCGCGTCGCCCGTCACCCGGCGCAGCGCGAGCCCCGCGTCCGCGTACCGGGCCGCGATCGGGTCGAGGGTCGGCTGCTCGCGCGCCTCCGCCGCGACGAGCAGCAGCACGCGCGCCGGTCGTCCCCCGAGGTCCGCCACCGCGGCCCGGTGGCGCAGCTCGTCGAACACCGCGCGGGCCTTGCGCTCGAGCTGCTTGAGCGTGCCCTCGTTCTCGATCACGAAGTGGCTCTTCGCCCGCTTGCGCTCCGCGGGCATCTGGGCCGCGATCATCCGGTCGGCCTCGTCGTTCGAGAGGCCGCGCATGGCGCGCAGCCGCGTGCGCCGCAACGCCGTGGTCGCGTCCACCAGGACCACGGCATCGAACTGGGCCGGGTCGAGCGCCTCGAAGAGCAGCGGGATATCGTTGACCACCAGCAGGTCGCCACCCTCCCCGGCGGCGCGCAGCAGCTCGTCGCGGCGGCGCCGCACGGCGGGGTGGACGATCTGATTGAGCGCGTCGAGCGCCGCCTGATCGCCCATCACCTTGCCCCGGAGCGCGGCGCGGTCGAGCGTCCCGTCCGGAGCCAGGACGTCCGCCCCGAAGCGACCCGCGATCGCCGCCAGCACTTCGCCGCCGGGCGCCTGAGCCTCGCGCGCGAGCAGGTCCGCGTCGATGATCGTGGCACCCCAGCGCTGGAAGAGATCGACCACGGAGGACTTGCCGGCGGCGATGTTGCCGGTGAGGGCGACGTTCAGCACGGAAGCCAATGCGGAATGCGGAGTGCGGAATGCGGAATCGACGGTCGCGTCTCCATTCCGCATTCCACATTCCGCATTCCACATTCAGAGTAACGCCGTTTGATCCTCATCCGCCCTCGGGACCTTATGACAGTGCCTGCACCTCGCCTCGTACGACTCCCGGCCCCCGACCATGATGGTCGGACTTTCCCACAGGGCGGGCTGGCCATTGACGAGCCGCTGGTTGCGGCTCGCCGGCCCGCCGCACACGACGCAGATCGCCTGGAGCTTATCGACGATCTCGGCGACGGCGAGGAGGGTGGGCATGGGGCCGAACGGCAAGCCGCGGAAATCCATGTCGATCCCGGCCAGCACGATCCGCACACCCCGGTCGGCCAGCGCGTTTGCGACCGCCACGATGCCTTCGTCCAGGAACTGCACTTCGTCGACGGCGACGACTTCGCTGTCTGGTCGCAGGGCGCGCAGCACCCCTTCCGAGGAATCCACGGGCTCGGCCTCAACGGTGCCGCCGTCATGGGTGCTCACCGTGTAGAGCCCGGCGTAGCGGGCATCGAGATGTGACTTGAAGACTTGGACGCGCTTCTTGGCAATGACCGCTCGCCGAACCCGACGGACCAGCTCCTCGCTCTTGCCGGAGAACATCACGCCGGCGATGACCTCGATCCAGCCGGGGCGAGTGCCGTGGAACATGGGGGTGAAAGGGTAGTTTGGGGGTGGGGATCGGTCAAGGAAGTGCCGCAATCTTGCGGTTTTCCGGGGGATACCCCCATATTGTGGCGGTTTTATGCGGGTTTTCTCG
>Ga0075433_10003985_pt1 | contig 11428 bp, 5 predicted proteins | sample RhiMethybrSRZTD2_FD_75299 | JGI IMG/M metagenome (GOLD analysis project Ga0075433, IMG submission 75299) | Populus rhizosphere microbial communities from Tennessee, USA - Rhizosphere MetaG P. TD hybrid SRZTD2 | ecosystem: Host-associated > Plants > Roots > Rhizosphere > Soil | place: USA... | reverse complement strand
ACGATGCACAAGACCCCTCAGGATCCACGCGCTGTGGGAGAGTGGGCACGCACCCATCAGGTGTCGGCGGGCATGAACAGCAACCAGGCCTGCGTCCAGTGCCACGCCGCATTTCAGACGAATCTTTCAGCACACACGAAACACCGTGCGGATTCGGTGGGGAGCGACTGCTACAACTGCCACATGCCGTACACGTCGTATGGACTGCTCAGAGCGCTGCGCAGCCATCAGATCAGCAGTCCCAATGTGGCAGCCAGTCTGCAGACCGGACGGCCGAACGCCTGCAATTTGTGCCATCTCGATCAGACACTCGCCTGGACCTCCGGATATCTGGAGAAGTGGTACGGAGCGCCGCGGGTCGAACTGACGGATGACGAGCAAACGATCGCGGCCTCAGTGTTGTGGCTCCTGCGCGGCGATGCAGGGCAGCGAGCGCTCGTTGCCTGGAGCATGGGCTGGCAGCCTGCGCAGCAGACCTCCGGTGTCGGCTGGATGGGTCCTTACCTCGCTGAACTGCTGGAGGATCCGTACGACGCCGTCCGGCTGATTTCCTCGCGCTCGCTGCGCACGCTTCCGGGCTTTGCGGACTTCGACTACGACTTCGTGGCGCCTCCACGACAGCAGTTTGCCGACGCCGTCAAAGCGCTCACTCTGTGGCGGCGCGCGCCTCGCGTGAACGAGCGCACCGCGCCGGCGCTCCTCATCAGCTCGGACGGCAACCTGAATATGGATGTCGTGAGGCGGCTCCTGCGGCAGCGGGACGCTCGTCCCGTTCTGCTTCGAGAATAAGCACGCGTTGCGAATGAGGCTGATGGGGAGCGGGATCATCCACTTCAGACCCGCCTCGACTCAGGTGAATTCCGCTTGACAGCGGTTTCTCCAAGGCCTCAGCATGCCCGCACCCCAGGTTCGATCCGCGTCGACGCGGAAGTCTCACTGTCTTGCTTGAAGCCGGGAGGTCGTGATGGTGAAGGATCCGGCGGGTCGGATTGGATATCGGTGGTGGCTTCCTCATCTGACTGCGATCTCATTAATCGCGGCAATCGGCGCTCCTCACGCGCTCAGGGCCCAGACATCCAGCGCGATCGAGGGTACAGTTCGAGACGAATCGGGGGGTGTGATGCCCGGCGTCACATTGACGCTGACCAGTCCGGCGCTGCAAGTGCCGCAGATGGTCGAGGTGACCGATTCACAAGGGCACTACAAGTTTTCCGACCTGCGCGTCGGCGTCTACCGCGTGAAAACCGACCTGGCGGGTTTTCAGAGCTTCATCCGCGAGGGCCTTCAGTTGGACAGCGGTTTCGTGGCGCGGCTCGACATCGTGGTCAAGGTCGGCGCTCTCGAGGAATCAGTGACGGTGAGTGGAGCGAGTCCGGTCGTTGACGTCGTCACGACCAGCGGCGGCCAGACGCTCGCGACAGACCTCGCCACCAAGACGCTGCCGATGCTCGGCCACCAAGCCGACATGGTGCGGTTGATTCCTGGACTCGAAGGGGGCGTCGGCGGCCGAGCGGCCAATCCCACCGGCATGGGCCAGGGATACAACTTCAGCATCACCGCCTACGGCCAGGGTGGCACGACCGCATATCTCGAAGATCTCGAGATCCATCAGATCACACAGCCAGCGTTGACCAGCTCCACCGAACAGCTGGACGTGCGCTCGTACGGAAACGGCGCCCAGAATCAGATGGCGGGCGTCGCGCTCAATTACATCTTCCCCTCCGGCGGCAACCAGTTTCACGGGAAGGTGGACTCTTCTTATTTGGGCCGCGGGATGGTGTCCGATAACCTGACCACGGCCTTGCGCGGGCAGGGTCTCACGACCGGCGAGCTCACCAAGTACCACACCGACACGAGCGCCACGCTGGGTGGCAGAGTGATTCCCGACAAACTCTGGTTTTTCGGCGCACTCCGGTATCGAAAAGCTCAGAAGACCGTGGCCGGCATCGTCGCAGACCCTGGACCGGACGGGAGATATCTGACAGGCGACGAACCGTCGGCCTGGCTCGACTTCAACCAGAACGGCCAGGTCATCAAGGGCTCGTTCCAACTGTCGCCGCATTATCAGATCATCGGCATGACCTACCACGACAACGCGTGCAATCACGGAACCCCGGCGACCACCGGGGGTTTGGCTTCGAGCGCTCGGACAATTCCTCTTGAAGCGAGCACGATCTACTGCATTCCGGAATATTTCTGGAACGGCCAGTTCCGCGGCACGCCGCGCAACGATCTGTCCTTCTATGCCGTCTGGGGCCGATCGAGCTACGAAACGCAGTATCACTGCGAAGACACCGTGGTGGATCCGCTGGTCCCGGCGCGCTACGACCGGAACTCACAGCTCTTCACCGGATGCATGCTGTCCAATGGCGTCTACACGGTAGCCGAACGATGGGGAACAACCTTTCATTACATGGGGTCGGGCGCGGTTACCTACGTCCCGAGCGGCGGCCTGTTCAAAAGCAATCACACGTTCAAGACTGGTTACAAGATTCTGAAGAAGACGCTCGGCGGCAACGCTCCGAGCCACCGTGCCGGCGACTACCTGCTGGTCTACGACACGATTGGCGGCGTGCCGCACACGCCGACGGAAATCTATATCTATTACCTGCCGGTGAAACCTCGCAATCGCGACAACGTCAGCAGCATCTTTTTCGAGGACTCGTGGCGGACCTCCAACCGCCTCACACTGAACCTTGGCCTGCGGGTTGAGCGATCGCACTCCTTTGTGCCCGCACAGAGCCAGGAGCGCGGGCAGTTTTTCGCGGGCGCGAGCTATCCGAAGATTGAAATCGGCGCCTGGACGACGCTGGCGCCGCGGCTGGCGGCGGCATGGGACATCACCGGGAACGCGAAGTCGGTCGTGAAAGCGAGCTGGGGCATCTACAACGACGTGATCTTCGGGGCCAACAACAGCTACGGCGAGACGGTGAACCCCGTCACCGGCACGGTCTACGCCTACAGGTGGAACGATCGAGATCGCAACGACAACTACACGCCGGGTGAGGTGAATCTGGACCTCAATGGGCCCGACTTCCTCCGGCGCGTGACCGGCGGCGCGAACGAGGCCAATATCGTCGACCCGACGTTCAACGTTCCGTATGGAACGGAGCTCGCGGTGTCGCTGGAACGCGAGATTATTCCCGGCATGGGCGGGAAGATCCTGTTCATCAGGAAGTCGCGCTATGGGAACCGTGAAACGATCAACCCGGCCCGGCCCTTGTCCGCGTATAACATCCCGCTGTCGCGCCGCGATCCGGGCCCCGACGGCACCACCGGCAACAGCGACGACGGTCCGATGGTCACGATCTACGATTTCGATCCGGCCTTCAGGGGAAACACGTTCGACAAGACGATGAGCGTCAACCGGCCGGACGCCAACCACGACACGGCAACGACGTATGAGGGCTCCGTCACCAAGCGCTTCTCGAACCGATGGAGCGTGACCAGTTCGTATGCGGTGACGAAACAGAACCGGTTCCTGACCGGGATTGTCCAGACCCCGGAGCAGAACTACTACAATCTCGACACGACCTGGCCGAAGACGTTCAGGCTCAATGGCAGTTACGAGCTACCGTGGAAGATCTCGTTCGGGACCAACCTGAACGTTCTCAACGGGGTCAAGACCCAGCGCACCTACATCTTTCGCGCGGCCGATCCGCTTGGCGGTCCGTCACTCAGACAGCTGAGTACTGTGACTGTTCGCCTCGAGCCTTACGGCACGACTGTTGGCCCGGCCCGCAAGTACTGGGACCTTCGGGCCGGTCGATCGTTTGAAGCTGGTGGCAAGAGGCTGGATTTTGCAGTAGACGTGCTCAACGTGCTCAATTCCGCGGCGGTCGAGGCCATCAACCCGGCTTCTGGTCCGACGTTCGGACAGATCACGCAGATTTCGACTCCTCGTTTGGTGCGTCTGGACCTCCAGTATCGCTTCTGAACGAAGTACGTAGGCCCGAGCTTCAGCTCGGGCGGGCACGATTAGGTACGTAGGCCCGAGCTTCAGCTCGGGCGGGCACGATCAAGTACGTAGGCCCGAGCTTCAGCTCGGGCGGCACGATCAAGTACGTAGGCCCGAGCTTCAGCTCGGGCGATCAGGAAGTACGTAGGCTCGAGCTTTCCGCCTTCGCCATCCGTTTGACGGCTACGGCGGACAAGCAGCTCGGGCGCCACATCAAGGGAGTGTTGCCATGAACCGACCGCGATTGGTTGTCATCGTGAGTGTTCTGAGTCTGGTCCTGGTCCTGGTCGCAGGATGGATCCACTCGCTGTCGCCGGAGCTGGCGGCACAAGCCCGCCCTCCGATCTCCACCTTCAACTGGACGCTCCATAACTACGATCTCGCGGGCCAGCGCTACGTCACGCCAACGCAGATCACGAGAGCCAACGTCAGGACGCTGGTGCCCCGTTGGATCTTTCAGCACGGAATCATCGACGGCGTCAGCAACCAGACAACCCCGATCGTGATCGACGGGACGATGTACGTGACCGATGCGCGTGGCAGCGTCTACGCGGTGGACGCCGCAGACGGTCACTTCCTGTGGAGCTTCGACGTCACCGATCTCATCGGCGGCAACGCCAAAGACGGCTATATCTTCCGCCAGCGCGGCGTGGTCTACGCCGATGGCGTGGTCTACACGGCGGGCGGTGCATCGCTCTTCGCGCTGAACGCGGAGACGGGCCAGCCCGTCGCCGGCTTCGGGTCGAAAGGACAAGCACAGCCGATTCTGGAAATTCTCAAGGAACGCTATCCGGACGTGAAGTCGCCGATCACCATGGGCTATTCGTTCACCGTGGCGCCGCAGTACTACAAAGGCATGCTTTACATTGGCGCGAACCGCAGCGAGAGCCACATTCCCGGCGGCTACATGATGGCCGTCGACGCAAAGACGGGGAAAGTGAAGTGGTGGTTCAACACTGTTCCACAGGACGAACACGATCAGGGATGGGAGATTGCGGGTCCGACGTGGGTCGGTGGGGAGCGCCACGGCGGCGGCATCTGGACGACGCCGCCGATCGATCCGGAACTGGGGCTGCTGTATTTCGCGGCCGGGAATCCATTCGGCGACAGCAAGAAGCGCGCGGGCATCAACCTGTTTTCGGATTGTGTGATCGCGCTGACGCTCGAGACCGGCAAGATGAAGTGGTATTTCCAGGAAGTCCATCACGACGTGTGGGACTACGACTCGGCCGCGCCACCCATGCTCTTCGACATGCAGATGAACGGACGGACGGTGAAAGCGTTGTCCCACGGCAGCAAGAGCGGGTTGATGTACATCCTGAATCGCGAGACCGGCGAGCCGGTGCATCCGGTCAAGGAAATGCCGGTATCGACTGACGCGGCGCCCGGCGAACACCCGTGGCCGACGCAGCCGTTTCAGTTCACCGCGTCAGGCAAGTTGATGGAACCGCTGTATGACATTCCGGCGGTCGACATCGCGCCGAGTCAACTGGCAAAAGGCTTCAAGCCGGTTCCGCTCTTTACGCCTCCAGGTCCGAACCAGATCAGGCCGTCGGGCGGCAACAACTACGGGCCGTCTGCGTACAGCCCGCGGACTCGACTGGTGTACATCCCGGCGATCGACACGCCGACCGCGTCCGGCCGCGATCCCAAGGGAGCGTTCTCGGCTTACGACCCGACCACCGGAGAACTGAAGTGGCGTCAGAAATTCGACGGCTACGGGCAAGCGGGCTCGGTGGTGACCGCCAGCGATCTCGTGTTTGTCGGCGCCGGCAGCAACAAAGCCGGATACTTTTATGCGTTTGATGCGAGGACCGGGGAGATTCTGTGGAGGTTCAACACCGGCTCCGGTGTGTTCTCGTCGCCGTCCGTGTACATGGTGAACGGCGAGCAGTTCGTGGCGGTGGCGTCAGGCGGAGGCGATCGGGGGCGGCGGGGTGGCGACGACATCCTCGCGTTCGCGCTGCCGAAGCCGTACGGTACCCGGTAACGAGAGGGCCTGGATATGTTGAATCTTTCCGAGTTGCGATTTTGTCGTTTGCCGATCGCGCTGCTGCTGTCGCTGGCTGTGTCACTGCCGGCAGCGGCGCAAACCACCGCGACGCTTGGTGCCATCGAGGGCACGGTTGCCGACGAAACAGGAGGTGCCCTGCCCGGCGTGACGTTGACGCTCAGCAGTCCGGCGCTCCAGGTCGCGCAGCTCACCGCAACCAGCGACGTCCAGGGTCGCTACCGCTTCAGCGACCTGCGCGTCGGCGTCTACAAGGTAGTCGCCGAGCTCCAGGGATTTCAAGGCGTCATCCGCGAGAACGTGGAGCTGTCGGTTGGCTTCGTCGCGCGGATCGACATCACGCTGAAGGTCGGCAGCGTGTCCGAGACGATCACCGTGAGCGGCGCGAGTCCGGTCGTCGATGTGACGACGACGCGCGGCGGCCAGACGATCAACACGCTCGTCGCCAGTCAATACATCCCGCTCGTCGGTCACGAATCCGACGTCGTCCGCCTGACGCCGGGATTGAGCGGCGGTGTCGGCGCGAGGTCGGGCAACCCGACGCAGGTGGGCCTGCAGGGGAACATGAGCCTCTCGGCGTACGGCCAGAGCGGCGTCACCGCCATGGTCGAAGACTTCGAGATGCACAGCAACAATCAGCCGCCGAACCTGACCGACACCGAGCAGATGGACGTCAAGACGTACGGGACGACCGCCGACGTGCAATTCCCCGGCGCCGCGATCAACTACGTCTTCAACTCGGGGGGAAACACGATTCACTTCAACGGCGGCATGTATGTGATGGGCAACGCCATCCAGTCCAGCAACATCGACGACACCCTGCGCGCGCAGAGCTTCAACAGCGGAGAGAATCTTCAGAATTATTACGATACTCATTTGAATATCGGCGGTCCGATCAAGCAGGACAAGTGGTGGTTCTTTCTGACGGGCCGCAAGCGGAAGAACGAGCGCGCGATTGGCGGCTTTGCCGCGAACCCGGGTCCGGACGGCAGATACCTGACCGGCGACGAGCCGCCGGCGTACCCCTACGGACGTCAGGACGGCAGCGTCATCAAATCGTCATTCCAGGCGACCCGGAATTATCAGATCGTCGGATTCTGGTGGCGCGATTTCACCAAGGACAACGGCACCTGCACGACCGGATTTTTCGGCGGCGGCAGCTGCCGAACGATTCCCTACGAACACAGCGCGATCTACTACCTGTACGATCACGTGTGGTTCTTCCAGGTGCGCGGCACGCCGAAGAATACGTTCACGTTCGACTTCAAGGGAGGCAGGACGAGCTACCACACGAAGTACGACATCCAGCCGGGAACGGCGTCCTGGCTGCCCAACTCCCCGCTGATTTCATCGCTGCCTTCGAGCTACGACCGGACGACGACGCTCTATACCGGCAGCCCGATCGCCACCGGCGTGCAGACAACCGCCCAGCGATTCGGCACGACGTATTACCACCAGTTCACCGGAAATCTCACTTACGTGCCGCAGCGATTTTTCGGAGGCGACCATCAGTTCCGGGCCGGATTCCGTTCAATCCTGTCGACAGCGGGCGGCGCGGTACCCAATCATCCCGCCGGCAACTACATTCTCGTCTTCGACACGGTGGGCGGCGTGCCGCACCAGCCGGTCGAGATGACGACGTTCAGTTTCCCGCTGAACGCGCTGAACCGGCTGAATCTCGACGGCATCTACGCGACCGATCAATGGCGGCTCGGCCGGCGGCTGACGGTGAACCTGGGACTGCGGTTCGACTATGAGCACTCCTTCGTTCCCGAGCAGATCCAGCAAGCTTCGACTTTTGCGCAGGCCAAAACCTACGCGCCAATCGAGGTCGGCAAATGGAGGCTCTGGTCGCCGCGCGCGGCGATGGCCTGGGATGTGAGCGGCGACGCCAAGACGGTCGCGAAGGCGACTTACGGAAGGTACAACAGCCAGTTGCCGTACTACACGACCAATTTCGCCGACATGTACAACCCCGTCGTCGCGACGACAATCGCCTACCGGTGGCACGATCTCAACGGCAACAACAATTACGAACCGGGCGAAGTGAATCTGAGCACCGCTGCCGGATCGCCCGACTTCATCAGCATCACCGGCGCTGCGAATACACAGGCGCTCGACGACAACGTCTTCAGGATTCCGACCACGCACGAGTTCACCGGGTCGATCGAGCGCGAGCTGATGCCGAACATGTCTGGCCGGTTCCTCTACGTCTACAAGCGGTTCGTGAATCAGTACGACACGATCAACGTGGCGCGGCCGTACGGCGCGTACAACATCCCGTTGCAGCGGCGGGATCCCGGTCCCGATGGAAACCTCGGCACGGCAGACGATGGCGGGATGGTGACGATTTACGACTACGATCCGGCCTATCGAGGCGCGGCGTTTACGCTCAACGCGCGCGTGAACAGGCCCGATGACCAGGCCGACGTCGCGCAGACGATCGAAGCGTCCGTGCAGAAGCGGCTGTCGAACCGCTGGAGCCTCGGCAGCTCGTTCGGCGCAACCAAACAGCACCGCTGGGTACAGGGCGTCATCGAGAATCCGAACCAGGACTACTTTCCGCTCGACGAGACGTGGAATTATCAGTTCCGGCTCAATGGCAGCTACACGCTGCCGTACGACGTCATTCTCGGAGGAACGCTGACCACGCTGAACGGCATCAAGGGCCAGCGCACCTACGTGTTCCGCGCGACCGACCCGCTCGGAGGCCCGCCGCTGCGGCAGCTCAGCACCGTGACCTTACGGCTGGATCCGTTCGGCAGCCAGCGCGGCCCGATCCAGCACTACATGGACCTGCGGCTGGGGAAGACGTTCAGGACGGGACGTCAGAGAATCGAGGTGAGCGTTGATGCTATCAACGCGCTGAACACCAACGTCGCGCAGGCGATGGCGTTCGTATCGGGACCGACGTTCGGCCAGATCAATCAGATTCCGGCGCCGCGGATCGTGCGCTTCGGGGCGCAGTACTCGTTCTGAGAGTCCGCACTACTTTGCCGGTGATGTACTCGTTTTGAGATGTAGGCCGGGTCCTTGGACCCGGCTTCGAGGCGGGTCTAAAAGCAAGACCCGCCCTACTTTGCCGGTTTCTTCGCGAGGTGTCCGTACATCAGCTCTTCGGCGAACTCGACGCAGATGTATTCCAGCAGCTGCGCGTTCTTCTCGACGCGCCGATAGAGCGGCATGCTGATCTTCCACGGCCGCGTAAACGTCTGCGGGTCTTCGATGGTCGCCTCGTACGACAGATGATCGGGGCCCGTCGCGGTGTAGCGCTCGACGACGTGCAGCGCCTCGCTGTGAAAGTTTCCGGCGCGATCGAACCACGTCTGGTCGGTGAAGCCGGTCACGTCAACGACCAGCGTCTCTCCCTCCCAATGGCCGCGTGACCATCCCATCCAGAACGCGCTCGGACTCGGATCCTTGATGTCCATGTAGACGATGCGGCTCGCATTCGCGAACTCGTAGGCCATCAGAATCTGCTTCGGCGTCTGGACGATCTGGAACGGATAGCCCTGATACGTCGCGCGCGGAATGCCGGGCATGTAGCATTTGATTTCCGGATCGCGGGTCATCCAGTTCGCGGCGTTCTCCTTTTTCTTCGCGAGCGCCTCCGGCCGGTACGGAATCTGGCCGCCCTCGACCACGCTCTGTCCGGGAGGAATGCTGAACGATGCGCCGAGCCCGATCACCGGTCCCTGCCTGGCGACGTGATCTTCGACGTCCCAGTTGGCGGTGTTCATCGCCTGCCAGGTGCCGTTCAGATTGGGCTTGCCGTCGGGCGTTCGCGGCGCGCGATAGGCCCGTGTCTGTCCGTGAGTGGGCGTGGAGAGCCAGAAGGCGGCTGCTACGGCAGCCGCCAGGGCGAGCATCAAGCGGTTTCGCATCGACCATCCCTCCCGAGCGCGATCGGCGCGCGAACCGCCTTACTGTGGCTTGGCTTTTGCCGCCGCGGCTTCAGCGGCTCGCCGCTCGTCGGCGCGCGCGCCGTTGAGGATCCCCTCCATGCTGTGGTTGCCTTCGTGGCACGCGTACTCGAAGATGCGATCGTCCCGGCGCGGCATCGGAATCGCGACCGTGAACGGCTTCGTGTACACCGTGGGATCGGTGATCGTGTATTGATAGTCGATCAGATCGTTGCTGACGCGCGTGAAGCGTTCGACCGCGTGCGTGTTCGACGACCCGCCGTATCGGAGATTGGTCTTGTCGTTGAAGTTCATCGTGTCGACGACCAGCGTGTCGCCTTCCCAGTGCCCGCGCGAGTCGCCGTTCCAGTTGCGAATCGTCGACGGCAGGTGCGGCCGGCCGTCCATCGGGATCAGGCGCACGTGATGGATGTTCTCGTCGAGGATCGCGACCATGCCCGGCGTCTGGAAGATCTGGTAGGTGTTGTTGTACCCCGACGGCAGCGGCGGCACGCCGTGGTACATGATGCAGCGGTCGGTCGGCGACCGATCCAGGTACGAATCGGCGGGGTGCTCGCGCTGATACGCCTGCCTCGCGGCGCGGGCCTTCTGCGCCTCCGGCGTCAGCGGCGGCAGCTTGCCGTCCTCAGGATCGATGATCAGCGACGTTCGACCGATCGACACGCCGCGGTCCCACCAGAAATTGTTGTAGGTGCCGGGATCGCCGGTACGCGGCGCGGAGTCCTGCCGTTTTGCGGTCTCCTCGGCGAGCTGGGCCACTTCCTCGTCGGTGAGAAACGTTTTGTCGCCTGCCGCATCGGGCTTTGACAACGGCGTCGTCGTCGCGTACGACCAGACGCCCTGGAGGTCGGGCTCGCCCCACGCCGTCCGCGGGACCTTATAGGCGTTGTTCGCTCGTGCCCTGGCGAGGGACCGCGCGGTCGGTGCTGCCCCCGCGCGCGGCTCGGGTTTCGGCGCCGGCTTCGGGGCCTGACCGGCAACGGACACCGTCAGCAACGAGGCGGACGCGACCGCGATGGCGAACGCACGCAGCATAAAAACCTCCATGACCAGCGTCGGGCGCTTTCGCCCGATCCCGCATATCCTCTGCCTGTCTTCGCGCGGCGTCAAGCACGCCGGCCACCGCCGTCGGTCTCAGAGGGAGTGGCACGTTTCGGCGACGAGTTTCTCTGGCGCCGTTTCGATCGACGTCGCGAGCGTTGCAGCTCCTGTCTCCGGAATGATACCCACGCTGCACAGTTTCTCATCCGGTACGAATCCTGCCTTTATTGAAGACAGCGACCCAAGGCCGGCAGTAAGCCGTTGGGTTCGGAGACAGACGGTATGCAGGACCCGGGAATTTCGTCAACGGGTGGACACGCGTGCCCTACGGCCGCGCGGTCCGTCGATCAGAACCGTAAAGGTCCAGCGGCCACCGAGTGGCGCGGAAAACGTCCGACATTGCACGGGGGATCATGATGAAACGTCGTCTTCGATCACATCGTGACGAGAAGTCGACCGTTGAGGCGCCGAAGCCGGCGGTGAACACCGCCGTCT
>Ga0075433_10003982_pt1 | contig 11430 bp, 27 predicted proteins | sample RhiMethybrSRZTD2_FD_75299 | JGI IMG/M metagenome (GOLD analysis project Ga0075433, IMG submission 75299) | Populus rhizosphere microbial communities from Tennessee, USA - Rhizosphere MetaG P. TD hybrid SRZTD2 | ecosystem: Host-associated > Plants > Roots > Rhizosphere > Soil | place: USA... | reverse complement strand
GTTTGCGGACAGTGGGTTAGAGAAATCTTTTTTGATACCCCCCGAGGGTATTTGGACTTTGCCTATGGAGAATGGGATTCGCAGCTGCCCACGGATCGTTGCGGACTTCCGGATATTGCAGGATCTACACAGACATTGGACGTTGTCCCACGCGTGACCGCCACCTCTGGCTATCGGTACGATGTGGTCAATCTCTGGTGAGTTTGGCTTGTTGAGGCCCTTCAACGTGCGGGGCGTAGAAATGCCGCACAACTGGCAACGCCAATGATCCCTGTCGAACACCTTGATGGCCGTGACGCCATGTTCGAACGCTACGCCAGCCTTCCTCGCACGTTCTAGATGCTTTTTCGGAAGTCCTTGTCGAGACTCACGGTTCGTACAGCGTCGGCACCTCGTCGACGTGGTCGCCGTGAAAACCTTACCGCATCTGGTGCAGGCGCGCTCGAAGACTCGATATTTCTTGCCGGTCAGCACCTCGGTCAGATGCGCCCACTTACACGGTAACGAGCACGTCCGCTGACGTTTCGGAATTAACGATCCGCATATTGAACACGGATGCAAACGAGCAAGGCGTATTGATTGCCGTTGTTCTTCTGACAGCCTCGGTCGACGAGCAACGTGGTACCTCACGTTGCACGATCGATTGCAAAATACTCTCGGCTTTCCGCCACGAGCGTTGTATGTGGAGACATCAGCCCCGCATTGCAGACAGGCACGTGGCGGGCGCGCAGCGACGGCGAGCGCCTTCTTGCGCCTGTGCCGTTCGCGTTCCTGCTGTCGCTTTCGTTCGACCCTGTCCACTATTCGCCTCTACCTGTCTTCCTTCCGTGGCACGCGTGACAGAGCCCGCGGAGATTGGCCCGATCCCAGAACTTGGCCGGATCCCCCCGGTGTGGCTCGATGTGGTCGACATCGAGCGATACCTCGAGGTGTCCACATTCCGCACAGATGTGGTGCTGTTCGAGCATGACCTGGCGTCTCAGTTCTTTCCAGCGTTCCGTGTAGTACCACTTCCGGACGTCTCGATTGGAGCGGGTGCGTTCTTTCTGCAGCGCATGGTCCGGGCACAGGCCCGAGCGTACTCGGTGGGGGCAGGTCGGACTGCCAGGACAGGGATGGAATGGAGCCGTGGACATCGGCCAACCCTCGGTCACGGCTGCTCGTCTCTCGGAGAGCCCAAATATACGTTTTTTCGTATATTCATTGGTCGCGCGTGGACGGATCTCGCTCCGCCAACTCACCGACAGGATCTACCGCAGCCACCGGCATTGCTGATTCCACCATCGGCGGATTCGCCCACAAATCAGATGACAAGCCATCCGGCGTCCAGTAACCGAGCAGCCCCACAACGAAGTTCTGCACCATTGCGTCAGGGTCGAAATCGATTTCCTTGCCATTCATCGTTGACGCCCGGATCGCATAGCGTGCGGCGGCACGAATCGCCTCGGCGCGAATCCCGCGATTAGGATCGTTCGTTCCCATCCGCATCGGCATCGGCGGTGGTTCATACGAGCCGTCATCCTGATACAGCCAGTGCGTCTTCGGCAGCGGCATCGACATCACCGCGAAGCCTGACCCATCTGGAAGGACGGCGCATTCGCTGATCGTGCCGCCGCAGTCACTGGCAAGCCGTGCGACCATCTCTGGTGGCTCAATCGCTTTGGGAAACTGTTCTTCGCTCATGATCGAATCACCTCAGTCCGTTGATGCGGTAGATCCCCAAGCTGGAATTAGCTCAGGCTGACCACGCGCGTCAAAAGTCTTCATTACTTCTTCTCGGCGTCTCTCGGAGAGGGGGGAGGAGGCAGAGGCCCGGAGATTTCAGCGAGTTCGCGCAGCATTCGATTGACCACATCCGCCGATGCTCGATTCATGTCACCTACTGGCGATGCCATCGGCGAACCAGACGCGTAACAGACAGCCTCGCGTTGCCACTTCGCGATGAACTGCGAGAGGATGGGTTGCCATCCCTGCTCGGGGTGGGCGAGCGCAGAATCGTTTGAAGACGAAGATGATGCGCGCGTCGGGAGATCACCATCGTGAGCGGACGATAGCCCTACCGCATCGACGTGCTGAGAGTCATTCGTCACAACGGTTCCTCGTCGTCAATCCCCTCGATGTAATCCCAGCGCTCGGGATCTCCGTAGACCGGCATGATGACGTTCTTGAGTCGCCATTTGCCGTCTGGGCCCTTCCACGGCATGTATTCCGCGCCGCAACCAGCAGGACAGACGACGGCGCCTTGCTCAGACGCGACCAGCACCATGCGTCCAGCTTCGTCGCAATCGACACATTCGCAGCGATAGTTGAACGTGATGCGGCCGTTCTTTTCGCGACCGATCATCACCACGCGCTCTCCCCCTTGCAGTCCGGGCACACGATCTCGCCGTCGCCGTGCATGCACTCGCCCGCGCCACGGCACATATCATCGACGCACACGATGATAAATCCGGCATTGTCGCAGCGATAGCAATACGGATCCTCGTCGTCATACGGATAGCCGTCGTCCAGCTCGTTGCTTACTTGGTCAGGAGTCAACGGCTCTACGCTACCGGCAACGTCGCCCGATGCGGTAGGGCTATCGCGCCCGTCGCCCATCGTGTCCACGCGCGCATCAGTCTTCGTATCCTTCACTTCTTCGGCTCCTCTGCGGTCGCTGGCGCTGGCTTTGGGCATGTAGGGCCATGAGGCCGGTCGCTGCGAACGAGACAGCCATTGCACCGATAGACGCCGGCGATGTCGTCCCAAAGCCACGCATGGGCGGTCGCTGGCGCTGATCGGGGAGCCGCCTCGCGATAGTTCGGCACCTTGCAGTCGCAGGTCTTACAGGTGCCCCACGGGATATCGTCGCCGCTATCAAACCCGCTCTCGTCCGCCTCGAAATAGTGCGCGTGGCCACACCTCAGACACGACCAGTCCTTCGGTAGCAGCGTCTTCCCCTTCTCCTGTTGGCTCGGTCCCTCGGCGATCAGGGCGGAGAGCGCGTCCTCCATCGTCCCAATCAGGTCCATGCTCACCGCCACGCATCCGGCATAGTCGCCTTCCAACTCACCGCCTGCCGAGTCGTTGATGACAGCCTGAATCGCCTCAATCAGCGTCTGCAGGGAGGCGCGGACGTCAGAGGTCACCATGAATGCTCCTTGTGCTTCCGAATGATATGAATGATGCCTCCGCGTAACTTTGCCTTGGCGTAGAACTTAGCTTCGCCCTCCTCAAACCAGCGCATGATGTCCTTGTTCGCCTCGCCGGTCCAGGACACCGACTCGTCCCGGCTGTTGATGCGAATCTGCGGCGACTCCTCGTGCGACGTCCAGAGACTGCGCTGCACCTTGACGATGCCTTCCCACGTCACGGGCGGCAACTTCTTCTGTTCGCGGACGTCAGAGGTCATCGGCTGGCCTCCTGAATCAACCGGTGCCATGCTCGAAGATGTTCAATCTTCCGATCATGCCGACGCGAGATGACCGGTGCCGATAGCTCGAAGTGTTCGATGACCAACTGAGCTGCCGCGCTGCGCACTGCTCGTCATCGAAGCGCGTGTGTCACGAACTGCGTGAGCAAGATGGCGCACATCAATGCGACTAGTCCGCGCCACCGGCTGACGCGATCGCCGAGCACCCACCAATAGACCACGCCGCAGGCGATCCCGAGCACGAGGTTAACGATCATACGAGCCGTCCATCGCACGGGCCTGGTGGGTGAGTCTCCCCCGCCGCTCCAGGATGGAGCCGGCCGGACCTGACACCCCGTGCTGAGCCGTCCTGTTCTCACCCACCAGGCCCATCTTGGTCACGCGACGTCATCCTCATCGCGCGCCTGTTTCTTGCGCCAGTCCTGCACGAGCGCGCGCGTCGACGTCAAGCCGGATGATCCCTGCCAGACACGCGTCCCAGGAATCGAGCGCTGCGGAATCACATCCGGAGTCGGCGGGTCCGCCGGCGGCTCGCTGGCGATCTCCGGATGCGCGGCCACATATGCCTCGTGCTGCTCCTGCGCCCAGCGGCCCGCAAACCACCAGAGGGATCCACACCGCACACACCGGAACTGATACCGCTGAATCGCCCGCGTCTCCGTCCACCGAGAGAAGCGCGTCTCGGCACGGCCGGTCGCGACCACGCGACTCGGCTGCTGATTGGCGCCGCAGAAGAGGCATTCCTTCGCCGTCATGACCGAGCCTCCCCGCGCAGCAAGTCGCCGCAGTCCCGGAAGCTGCCGCACTTCGGGGTGTGCGGGCAGCTCGCCCACCACCAGGGATCGCTCGCGGCGGGCACCTGTCTCGTGCTGACCGCCGGCGGATCCACCTCGTGGCGCTGCTTCCACCGGCCATCGCGGAGCCACGTTTCGAGCTTCGGCGCCATGCCCTTGACCCGCCACTCGTGCCCGGCTTTCTGGTTTTCGAGGTTCGACCGCATCTCCGCCCACACGACGCGCGCCGGCCGCGGGTCTTTCTGAAACGCGTCGACAAAGCCTTGCTCCGTCATATGTCCATACGTGACGCGGTTTTGCGGGTAGTCGTCCTGTAATTGGGCGAGCCAGACGTCAAGCGGCGGCGCCTCCCCCTCTTCAGTCTTCTCCCCCAAGTGCAAATCCACGGACCCGATCCGATCCGATCCGTTCCTATGGGCTAGAGCATTGCTAGGAACCGGTGCTAGGGTTTTGCTAGCGTTTGCTAGTAGCAAATCTCTAGCATTGCTAGCTTTTGCTAGCCCGCCTTTTCGGCCAGCTGCCCGCCGTTTTTCGCGCTTCTCGTCGGCCGCCGCTTTCGCGTCCAGGTCGGCGTACATCTGCTGATACCCGTGCACGAGATACCCGCCATCGGCGACGTCCCAGAACCCGACGCGCACCAGCATCTCGACGTCGCGCTTCGGGTCCGGGCCGCACCCGAGCGCGCTGATGGCTTTCTTCGGGATGAAGCCGTCGGTGTGGTACTTCCGGCAGTAACAGAGCCCGCAGACGAAGAGGTCGCGCGCCAGGCGGCCGGCAGCGATCGCCTTCGGGTGATTCGGGAAGTTGTCATCGAGCAGCACCACGCCATCGGTGCGCCTTTCCTTACGACACGTAGACGCTCTCGGCCCGCGGGCCTTTCGGCCCCTGCCCGGCTTCGAATCTGACTTGCTGCTGCTCCCGGAGGTCATCAAACCGCGCGCCTTTCACCGCGGACTTGTGAAAAAAGAATTCCTCGCCCGTGTCCGGATTGCGGATGAACCCGTAGGCTTTCTCCACGTAGAGTCGTTGAATCACGCCGCTCGTCATCGCGTCGCCTCCATCGTCGTCATCGCCGCCCGTAACGTGTGGCACACCTCGCGAAACCGCTGCACCCGCGGGTGCTCGCTGCTGAGTCCCTGAAATGTCTCGTCGTACTTGGCTTCGTCGCGCACCATCTCGATGTGCTCGTCCAGGTAGTACTCTTCGAAGAGCGCGCGGAGCGCATCCTGCAGGGTCATGGTTCGAGCCTCCACGCATCGCCCGCGTGATAGACGCAGAGAAACCGCCGGAACGAGAGGAGATGCCAGAGCAGCGCGAGCGGGACGTTGACGTCGTGCGGCCCCTTCCCGCTGACACCATGACAGCGCAGCGTGTAGAGTGTCCGGCCCTTCCATGCGACCACCGGGAGCGCCGCGATCTCCGCTGCGCGCTGCGCCGTACGCTCCGGGCCGAGCATCTCGCGCGCCTGCGCGATGATCTCGTCCGCCCCGCGACCGTGCTTGCGTCCGACGTGGCTCATCTCACTTCGGCTTCCCGTTCGTCCGTTCCCACGCCTGGGCGACGTGGATCATCAGAGTCCAGAGCATCCGTTTCGCTTCTTTCAATTCGCACTTGGCCTCATGGCGCGGGATGTCGTCGCGATCGGCGAGCTTGCGGCCGCAGTACGCACACTGGAACCGCAGCGGTTCGCTGGGCACATCACGCCTGCTCCCGAGCTTTCAACATCGCGTCGGCCAGCCGGTAGGCCACGCGCGCGACGGCCGCTTCGTCGTACATGCAGGGCCGCCCTTCGTCGCTCGTGGCCTCTTGCTGAAGCGCCGCGGGCAGCGCCGCGGCCGCGAAGTAGTCGCGCAGCGTCATACCGGGATACGTGACCTCAACCCATTCGTGCGAATAGGCGGTGGTGGCGTTCTCCATTCGCTTGGCCGGAAACGCCAGTCCGCCATCGTTCGCCATTCAATCCACCTCTACCACCCGCACCGCCAGTTCCCGCCGAGCCACGTACCAGTCGCCCTCGTCATCCAGTCGCCAGAACGTGAGCGCGAGATCCGCGTTGCCCTCGATCCGCAACCGGTGCGCGTGCTCGTCGGCATGACAGAGTGGGCACAGCGTCACGAGGTTCCAGGATTCCGTTGGCCCTCCCGCGCTGCGGTATTGCAGGTGATGCCGATGCCCGCGTACGAGCAGACCGATCGCGTCCGGATTCGTCCGTCGATCGCAGGCGCGACACTGGCGGCCGTCCCGGTGATCGACGGCTCGGAAGACGGCGCGATCGTGGTGCGCGGCGTCCACGGCCGCGGCGCGCGCAGCGTCGAAGCGCGAGGTGTCGTCCCATTTGAAGAACGTACGCATCACTCGTCCCGATCCCCGCTGACGCCGAGCCGTTCGCGCATCGCCGCTTTGGAGTACTTCCAACTCGGCCCTTCCTCGACCCCGAGCTCCGGCTCATTGCGCGGATCCAGCGCCCGGCACACCGGGCAGAGCCCGTCTTCGATCTGATCGGCGCCGTAGGGCCGACAACACTCGACGCAATGCCCGCGCGGGAGTCTCATGCGACCGCCGCCGCCACCGGCTGGAGCTTGGCGACGTCCGCGTCGACCTCATCGAGAAAGAGCCGTAGCGCCAGTTCATAGCCGGCCAGATCCACCCAGGCGCGCTCGAGCCGCGTGACAAAGATCTGCAGCGGCGGCGGAAACCGCGGATCGTAGCTGACGAAGTCCGCCCACGACGCCCCGGTCAGCCAGAGCGCGTGCACGAGTTGCGCGTAGTACTCCTCCGGGATGCCCTTGCCGAAGCCGTGCAGGTAGGTGAGGTGCGTCGTGCAGCCGGGGCATTTCGCTTCCACGATCCCTTCCCACGCGCCGACGTAGCCATCCGGTGAGCAGCCCGCCTTGAGCGTGAGGTGCGAGCAGAACCCGACGCGCTGGACGATCTGGCCGGTGTGCGCTTCGTAGGCCGCCACGGCATCGGGTTCGACGTCGAGGCCGTGCTGCATGGCGGCGGTGTGGCCGGAATTGCGATCCAGCGGGAGGCCCGTCAGGCGCTCACAGACGAGGCGATTCCGGAGATCGCGCCGGATCGCCAGCTCGCCCGTCCCTTTCTTGCGCACGGCGAGGATTGCCTCCGCAGCAGAGCCCGTCACCAAACCGGCGCGGAGCGCGTGCCACGCCTCGGAGCGTTGCTCGACGTCGTGCACCACGAAGTTCACGACGGGGCCCCCGATGCCTGCCGGCGCAGCAGCACGCCCCGCTCAATCCAGGCCTGCACGCTCTCGCGGGACCCGTAGGCGCCCATCGGCGCGTAGTTCTCCAGGACGAACACGAAGTCGTAGACGTGGGAGCGGTTCGGCAGATCCGCCCGCCGATAGGCTTCAAAGAGATCGTTCGACAACAGCGCGAGCAGGAACGACCCCGGCGGAATGCCCCAGCGGATGTACGCCAGCAAGGCTTCGCGTGAACGCGTTGGCAACCCGGTGGAGGCCATCGTCAACTTGGCATCGCACTCCAGACTGACGAGCCGCGGGAGATCGTCGAGCGCCGTCATGACGGCTGCACCTTCGCGGCCTTCGCCTTGAGCGCTTCCCACGCCTGCCGGTCATGCGTCGTCAGGAACGTCCGAAATTCCCGGCTCGCCTTGTTGAAGGCGTTCGTCAGGGCCGGCAGGCCCTCCTCAGCGAGGCCGGGCAGGTTGGCGGTGAAGGCGTCGTAGCCGTCCGGCGGTTGCGGCCGTCCCGCCTTCTCTCCGTCGTCGTCCACCTTGCGCGTCGCGATGTTCAACAGGTCGAGCGTCGTGTAGCGCCGGCCGTAGCTGACCGTCGAGCCCATCGACTGGATGTCGGTGCGGTAGTCGGAGCGATCCATCGGCGCTTCGAAGACCGATTCCTCTGAATGCCCCTGCGCGTGGCTGAGGATGCCGACGATCCGGATGATGCCCTTGCGGTCCTCCGGCCATTCCGTCCGGTGCCGGATCGCGAAGCCGTGGCGCGCGGTGATCGGCTTGATGACCTCGTGGATGTCTTCGAGCGGGGCGTAGGTGGAACGGAGGGACCCCTTCACTTCGATCCGGCTGTGCTCGTCGATGACGGGGATCTCCGGCTGCATCTGGGCGTAGGCGGCATCAAAGGCGGCTTTCGCGTTGAACTTGAGGATCCGTTCCTGCATCGCCATGAGGCGTTCGAACTTCTCGACATCGACGCCGGGATCCTTGGCGAGCCGCTCGAACATCAGCGCGACGTTGTCGGGTTCGGCGGTCACGAGCTCGCGCTCGCCCCGCGCCAGCCGTCCTGGCGCCGGCAGGGGCGCGGGCGCCGCTTCGGCGGCCAGCAAACTTGCGGTAGAATCAGATGGCTTTCGCATCCTGAGGGGTTCCCTTCTCAACAGGCCGCACGTTCACCGCGTGCGGCCGTTCTGTTGTTAGCCCGCTTTCGCGTCGACCGCTTTGATGGTGCGCGGCTTGCGCGTCGGCGCCTTCGTCTGCTGCTGCTGGAGGCGGGCCTTGGCGGCTTGCAGGACCGCGATCTCTCCGTCGATCGCCTCGATGGCGCGATCCAATTGCGTTTTCTTCATGCTGCCCTCGTTCGAATGTCCTCTGGCCCGCTGATCACCACCCCGATCGTCTGCGCCGCGTAGACCTCGCACGCCAGGATGAAGTCCCGCATCTCGTCATAGGTCATCGTGGAGATCGTCAGCACCCCCGGCGGCAAGCACTCGATGCGGAAGATCGCGTCCATCTCCCGCAGGGGATACCCGGTGTACCTCGGCCGCCTGCTTCACGAGGTACCCCCAGTACCACTTCAACTGGTAATAGCGCTTGGCGTCGGCCGCGGCCATCACGACGATCGTCACGACCTCGCCGTCCCCGATCTGCAACTGCGCGAGATCCCGCTGCCAGCGATCCGGATCCACGACGTGCAACGTCCCGTTCGTCATGACCGCCTGCGCGCGGACGTGTCCCACTGGCTGCGGATCGCGGCGAGCAGCGTGTCGCCGAGCAGGTGACGGCGATCGTGCTGCTCCATCCGGCGTGTCGCGAGGTTCACGAGCAAAAGCGTCCATAGACTCACGTCTCGCCTTCGGCTTTCGCGATGGCGGCGTCGGCCTGTTCACAGATCGAGCGGTACTCGTGGTCAACCGGATCGAGCTTCAACACCTCATAGATGACATGCCGCAACTGCTTCAGCGCCTTGAGTAATTCCGGCGCGGCGGCGATGAGGTTCGCGTTGGCGTCAGATTCACCCGTGCGTTCCTTCACGATGGCGACGGCTTGCAATTGCTGAACGGCCGTACCGTCGGCGAACAGCGCGCGAACAGGCCCAACGGTGCGGCCGTCCAACGAAGACACTCTCCACGGTCCCGGCGTCGGCGCGAACGTAATACGACCGACCGTCTGATCAGCCGTCACCGCAATACCTCCCGCGCGTACTGCTTCCGCCGCTCGATCCAGTCGAGATGGTCCTGATGCAGCCGCCGACGCAGGCGCCGCTTCACGATCACGCGGCGGATCTCCTGCCAGATCGGCCAGCCCAAGCCGAGACACAGCAGCGCCGCCACGGTGATCATCAGCGCGATCGTGGTGTCACTGAACACGGTAATCCTCCTCCGCGTCACCAGGGGCGGACTCCGTCCACAGCGGGCGACGGGTGGCGTAGAACCGTCGAGCACGCTCGCGCTCGGCTTCGGACAGGCGGTACTGCCGGAGTTTGACGACCGCCCACGCGAGTAGCACGAGCACCAGCAGGCCGATCAGGGCGGAGACATGCTCGAGCGCGTGGAAGAGCGTGGTCATTCGATCCCCACCGCGAGCAGGCTCAACGCCTGCATGGCTTCCCGCAGCGCCCGCTGACCAAACTGCTCTTTCGCGTGGAGCGCGCAGTGGAACTTCCAGACGACCATCGGCCCGCAGCGCAACAACTGCACGAGGGAGACGCACTCCCGGTAGTCGGGTGAACGCATCTTGTGCACGAGCGATTCCGACACGCCCATCAAATGCGAGGCTTCCTGATTCGTCACGCAGGCATCGTGGAGCGCTTGATCGAAGAGGACCGAGGCGGCCCGGATGACGCCGTCCGGCTCCGAATTCTTTCGCTCGGGTTCTGAATCCGCCATTTTTCGGAGTGGCGTCACCGGCAGGTTCAGTTGAGACTTGTCGCGTGTCATCGTCCGACCACCTGACGCAGCGTGCTGCCGCGCGCGCCTTCGACGTGCCGGAGGACGTCGACCTTTCGCCAGCGGTACGGCCGGTTGATGAAGGGAGCCGGCATGAACCGGCCGACGTCACAGTGCGACCGCACGGCTTTGACCGAGCGGCCGTAGAGTTCAGCGACCTGATCGATCGACAGCACCAGCGGCCACGTGGAGGCGTCGGCGACGCTGAAGATCGGCGTCATGCGCTGACCCGCTGCGCGGTCCGAATGACCGGCCAGTCGATGTCGCTGACCTGGAGATTGAGCGCGGCGGCCACCGCGATCTTCTCGGCTCGACTCGGCGCCGGCCCTTCGCCGTTCTCGATTTGCCAGTAGCGGAACGTGCCCATCCCGGCCGTCCGCGCGACATACATCTGACTGACCTTGGGTTCGTGCGCGGCGCGCGCCACGCGCAACCGCAGCAACCTCTGTTTCATGTGGAGCAGTGTATTTCCAGATGGAAACGGTGTCAACTATTTGTTGGCCGTGTGGAAACGCGCCAGATTATGACGATTCTGGCGGGTAGGATGGCGCTAGCCCATGACCCTGAAGCACCCGCTCGATGCGGCGTTGCGCGAGCACTTGAAAGCCGCGAAACCGAAACAGAAGGAGTTCGGGCGAGCCATCGGCCGCAGCGGTGGCTGGGTGAACAAGTACATGCATGGCGCGGGCAACGCCACGATCGACGACGTCGTCCGGATCGTCGCCTTGCTGATCGGAATCGAGGTGCAGCCGCTTACTGCGATCGAGCGGCGGCTATTGAAAGCCTGGCGGAAGGTCCATCCGGAACGACAGGAGGACGCCGTGGTGGTGATTGAGAATGTCGCAAAGAGTTATCGACGCCAGCTGTCGCCAGAATCACACGCGCCAGCGGTTCGTACTCCGCCGGCGGCAAAGAACACAGCGCATGGAACACGGTAAGTCGCGGGATCGATCGCGGCGGACGGGTGGGAGTCGGCGGCACCATCGCGCGCTCCTATCTCATGCCAGAAGAACAAACGCCGCGGCACTGTATCACCAAGCCTTCGGCGCCCGCATCCCAA
>Ga0075433_10003980_pt1 | contig 11433 bp, 4 predicted proteins | sample RhiMethybrSRZTD2_FD_75299 | JGI IMG/M metagenome (GOLD analysis project Ga0075433, IMG submission 75299) | Populus rhizosphere microbial communities from Tennessee, USA - Rhizosphere MetaG P. TD hybrid SRZTD2 | ecosystem: Host-associated > Plants > Roots > Rhizosphere > Soil | place: USA... | reverse complement strand
GTAAGCAGCGAGATCGCGTCTCCCTTCCTGGCCTGATGAGTTCCCCCGCATGGTAAAACCAGACTGCAAAATCAAAAGCGACATGAAGATTGATACTAACTTGAGACTCATGGAAAACTCCTAGTACTGTTTCAATTAAAGGTGATGCCTCTTCAAAATTTGACGCTACTTGGAAAGACACATCTTTGGAAATTTGCACCGGTATCCTTGTCCTTCACATCTCCAACGCCAGCTTTGTCTCCGAACTTGTATGGATTACCACCGCCGTATTTGTAAGAGAGGATGTTGCCGTATTCGTGAATGTAAGCTCCCTGCAAAACATCGAGCGGGTAGCCGGCTAAGTTCCATGCCCCACTCTGAATGAACACTGTACCGTGCGGCCCCTTTTTCGATTCAGGGATAGCAAGTACACTTCTTAGCTTCCCCGCCATGTCTGATCTCTTAGCAAGTTCCCGCCCATTGACTGTCACGTCCAAGGCAGGAGCGATATTAACAGTCTGGGTTGGAATTTTCTTGGCAGTCGTCCCAAAGATCTCAGCTATGCATCGGTTAATGTCATCTTGGAACTTACTAAAGATTTCACTCACGAAATCCGCTGGCGATGTAGGGTTCTGCGGGTATCCATCGTCCGTGAACCATTTCCAAATATCGAATCCATCACGGTCAAAGGGTACCGTGACAATGGAAGGCGGTGGTCCGATTCTACTCAACCCTGCAAGCGCGCCGCCCAATACCCCACCAGGATCGAGTCCAAGAGGATCGACGAAGTTAATTGGATCGTTAGTAACATACGCGTAGCGATTGAATGACTGAGGATTGGTTACGTCGTAGCTGCCGTCGTACGGATCGGGTTGCTCGAAGCGGCCCCACCAGCGGTTGTAACGACGGTGCATGGCGTCGTCGCTTGCAATTGCGTCTCGCGTGTAACTCGTGAATTTGTGTGGCTGGAAGGCGTCGTTGCTGCTGCGATTCGTCTCGCCGCCCCAGGGATCCAACTCTACGACACTTACTACACTTCCAGAACTGTTGGTAATGCGCTTGCTCTTCACAAGCGGGTCCTGGTGCACCCAGTAAACGCCGGCTTGCTGCGGTTGCTGCACCGCCAGTAACTCGCTACCCAAATAAACATACCCGCGCGCCCAGGCGCCAAGCTCCGTCAGCTCCGCCACTACCACCCCGCCAAGAACACTGCTGCGCAAATAGTAAGTCGTTGCGCCATATTCCTTCTTCTTGCCGCGCAGCCGATCGCCGTCATACCAATTCTGCATACTACCGACTGCGCTCGTCACCTGTTGCCCAGTAGCGTCATACGTGAAGGTCCAGCCGCCACCAGCATCAATTAGATTACCGGCCTGGTCATAGACCATCCCATTCATCTTGTTGTTCGTGAACGTGGCAGTGTATTGCGGATTAGCGCCACCCCAACCAGTTCGCGATGTAGTGTTTCCCCACACGTCATAAACATTGTCGTGCATTGCGTATGGCCCATCAGCCGCCCAACTGCTGCCAATGCCGATGTGCGCGCGCGCAGCTGAGCCCGTGAACGAGGACTGCAACCTTTCGAATGCATCGTTGTTGAAACTGCGGTCCAGTGTCGGGTCATTGAGGTTCTGCGCGTAAGTTAGGCGTCCCGTATTCTCCCCGAAGTAGTTGTAGGCATAGTTCCAGCCCATCACGCCGGGAATGTTCCACTGCGTGGGGCGCATCCGATTGTCATATTGCACGGAGAGGGTTCGGCTGTTCGCGTAACTCATCTGCTTCAGACCAAAGGCGCGATACGACAGACTGTTGACGTAACTCGAAACGCCGGCATAGCCGGAACCGGAGACGCTCGTGGGGCGACCAGTCACGTCGTAGTTGTAGCCAACCTGCGCGCCTGACTGATTAGTGAACGAGGTTAACTGGCTCGCCAGATTGTAACCGTAGCTTAATGTGTACGAACCGACGTACGTGAACGTGCGCGTCTCACTCGTCATCCGCGAAAGTTGATCGTAGACGTAGGACACCGAACCCAATCCGTCAGTCATTGACGTGCGATTCCCTGCGGCATCATAGGCAAAGTTCACGTTTGGTGTTGCCGCTACGTTTCCAGACACGCCATAGCTGATGCCCGTCACCATATCGCGGTCGTTGTAACTGAAGGTGGCTGAAGCTCCGCGCGCATCGGTGATGGTCTGCACTGCATCGTTGGCAAAATAACTGTAGCTGGTAGCCCCTTGCTCCGGTGTCGTACGAGTCTGAAGACGCCCGTGACCATCATAAGCGAAGTCTCGTATCTGCCCTGCTTGATTGATCCGAGTAAGTTGGTTACGGACGTTGTAACTATAAGTCGTCGTGGCGTAGACGCTCTGGTCCCAGTTCAGTTCATCGACTTGTTTCAATCTGCCCAGCACGTCCATGGTGAACTTCCGGCGCCGTCCGCGTTCGTCTCGAATGGTAGTCACTTCGCCGCCTGCGCAGCCGCAGCCACCATAAGTATTCTGTCGCGTAGCGCCATCGGCTAAGGTCGTCTGCTGCGGTCGACCCTTCCAATCGTAGGTCTGTAATGTGTAAACCCAGGCCGCATCGTCGCCGACTGGCGTCCAGCCGCCGGTGATTTCGGTCGGCTTCGTTTGTTGGATGGCGCGACCCATTTCATTGTAGGTTGTCAGTTGTCCAATGTAGCCGCCGGTACTGCCGGGATGATTGGCAGAAGCAGCAGTAGTGCGACCAGCGCCATCGAAAATCTGGCACGAATAGGCCTCGTCGGCGACATTGTTGACGCTGGAAAAACTCTGCAGGTAATTCGGACCGTAGACATATCGCGTATAAGCGAGCGTGTTTACGACAGTCACTCGTTCCAATCGCGCAGCACCGTCGTAAGCAAAGGCTTGAATCAGGCCCTGAGACTGTCCGGCGGGAGGTGGACCCTGGGTTCGCGTCAGCGCACCAAAGTCATAGTGGTACTGCATAGCCGTTGAGAAGTCACCGGGGTCGGTGACGGTTGTGGGATAGGCAAACGTGTTGCGGCTGTTGTTACCATCGGAAAACGAATCCTGATAATTGAAAGATGTCTGGTGCGTCAGGTGATCGCGCGTGAAAGCTACCGACCCGTTCGTGTTGTAACCGTACTTAAATTCTGTCGCTCTGCCCGCCGTGTTGTCCGGGTCGGTGAGATCAAAACGCAAGACGAGCACGAGATTCCCACGGCCTGCTGCGAAATTGATGTCATAACTGCTGTCGTGCTGAACGGCAGGTTGCGGCGTAGCGACGAGATGAGCCGGCCAGTCGTAGTCGTACGAGGTTTTACCGGCCAATGCGCCGCTGCCTTCATAAAGCAACTGCAGCGACGGTAATCCTATTATGCGCCGATCGATGTACGCAGAGTCGTAACGGTAATCTGTGTGAGTGCGGCGCAGTACCGTGTTTGGATCGGCTGCATATTCGTAAACGTCACTTGGCAAACTACAGAGCGCGCCACTCGGAAGCGTGAATGTCGTGTAAGTGGTGCTGGCCTTCCGGCGATTACCTTCGGCGTCGTAAATGTTGGTCTCAGTGACGCGCGGGTTCTTCTGGTAACTCAAGCTGGTGTCGTCTTGAGTCCACGCAATCGTAGTCCACTTCTTCTTCAAGTTATTCGACCAGATCTCGGTCAACGTCGTGAGTCCTGTCTGCCAGCCTGATGTGGCAAAGAACTCTTTGTAGATCGTGCCATCGGGCGCGGTCTGCTGCGACCATGAACCATCGCCAGCGACGGTGTAATTGGTCACGGCTTCTTCACTCGCTACCGGCGTTCCATCCGTATCGCCGTTCCAGTGCTTTGCCCAATCGCGGCGCGCCGTGACTCGCGGACAGTCTGTCTGGCCCGCGGCCGTGCTCAGGTTGTAATAAATGTAATTGAGAAGCGTGTTGTCCGGTGCATAGTGTTTGATCTGCGTGACCTGCGCGAACGCGGCGTTGTAATCGAACACAAAGTAAGAGCCGTCGTGCAGGTTTACCTGAGTCAAGACAGTTGTGTAGTTGTTGGTGGGACCATTCACCAGTAAGCCCCCGCCGAACGCGGGGGCGACGTAGATTTGACCGTAACTGAAGGTGGCCCAATCGTGATTGTTGCCGCCCCACGTTTGCCGGATTGCCTGGAGGTTATTATCGGCGCCATAGACAAACGTAATTACACGACCTAGCGTGTCGGTGATCGTCAGCAAGTGACCGTTAGCGGCGTTGTAGGTCGCGGAAATGTAGTTTCCGTTGCGGTCTTTAATCTTCGTGCAACGATGCTCGCCGTTGATCGAGACAGGTTCGAACGTGAATTGCGTGCCGTCAGTCGTGCGCAGCAACAGCTCAGTCTGACTGCTTGCGTCGAGGTGCACGTAGCCGCTGTCCTGCGACTGATAAATGTTCAATGTGCCCGTCTGCCGTAGTTCAACACGTCCTCCGGAGGGAGTGACGAGCATGTAGGCATAGGCCCCCGTCTCCGAATCCAGGAACCGCTGTTGCAACGTGGGTAGACCCAGACGAAAACCTGGCGCAGGTGTACCAAGGTCTGCGTTGAATTTCATGTACGTGCCGTCGCGGGTCCAAACGAGCGAGTTGTAGGAAAGACTGAGATTCAAGTCCAGACCAGCGCGACCGCCAAGAGAAACGAGCGGAAGACTCCAACTGAAATTACGGGAACCAAGATCGACGCCCGGCTGTCCGGTTTCATTAACCGGCCTGCCACGAGCAGTCGAGAAGTTCGGATCGCCCACGGGGTAATTGCCGGAACCGCCACCTCCGCCAGACGGATCGCAATCGGCACATGGCAGGTTGGCTTCAATCGGAAATTTGGCTCGGGGCTTTCGCTGTTGCGCAATCCGGACCTGGTCCAGGTTTGGCAACTTCGCACTCGGTGCGCCACTGATCGTGGGTGGAGGCGTGGTTGAGAAGCTTCCGCCCGGGCCGTGACCGCCGCTGCCGATGCCAGGCGGTACAAATACTGGTGCTTGATTTGTCGGCGCGTGTAGTTCTGCCAGGGCTCCGGCGGCACTTGCAACGCCACCGCTCGCTACTTTTCCTGAAAGTGACGCAACTTTACGAGCGCTGTCGGAAATCGCGTTCGCGATTGCTGGTGCGGTAGCTGCCGGTCGAGAGCTCTTGAGTAAACCCGCTATACCAGTGACCAGAGGTGCTGCTGCTGACGTACCTGTCACGCTCCAATAGCCGCCACCGCGTTGGGTAGTCAGAATATTTGTTCCAGGAGCAGCAACCGTGACCTTGCGCGCGCCCCAATTGGACCATGAAGTCTGCTGATCTCGATTGTCAGTCGCAGCGACTGTGATTAGATCCTTCAAACCGAACGACGCAGGATAATACGGACTGGCATCAAGATCCTGCCCGGCATTGCCCGCAGAGCAGACGACGGCAACATCGCGCCGCAAGGCGCGTTCAATTGCCTGTTTCAGTGTGATCGATTCGCCGGCAGTACCCCACGAAAGATTGATAACCTGAGCGCCGTGACCGACCGCGTAGTCGATTGCCTCAACTGCACTCGCAACGTCGCCCGTGCCGGTGTTATCCAAAACTCGTAAGCTCATCAAACTGGCGCGCCACATAACGCCTGTCACGCCCAGTGAGTTGTTACCCTCGGCGGCAATGATGCCTGCCACTGCCGTACCATGGCCCTGTTCGTCTTGAATTTGGGGACTGTTGGCAACGTAGTCCCAGCCATGCAAATCGCCGTCGGCGCCTGGCGTCGGATTTAGCCACTGATTATTGGCGAGATCGGGATGAGAGAAGTCAATGCCGCTGTCGATTACCGCGATTGCTGTTGACCTCGATCCGGTAGTCGTATTCCATGCGCCAATAGCGTTGATGTCTGAACCGATCTGGCCGCTGTTCTGGCCCATGTTGCGCAACGCCCATTGCTCATTAAATTGAGCGTCGTTGGGAATCACATCGTCCTTGGCGACCAGAAAGTTGGGCTCGGCAAACTCAACTTGCGGATTCAGCAACATCTCAAACGCGGCGCTCCAGACGTCCCTGCCGCTTAAGAGTTTTAGTTTCCCGACGCCTGCTTCTCCACGCAGGTCCTTCTGCTTTTGAGCGCCATGTTTCGCGATAATCGCTTCTTGATCGCGCTGGGAAACGCCCGGGCGAAATCGAACCAACAGTTCGCCTTCACGGTATTGTGGCGCCGATTGTTGTTGCATTCGGCTGACCGTGCGCGAGAAGGACGACAGCGCAGAACCGGTGAAAGGAACGCACGTCAACACGACAAGCAGGTAGGTTAGGAATGAGGCGACCATAGCGCGCCGGCTCGAGTTCGAAGAGCGCATCGTAAGGGTGCTCCTTTACTCAAAGGTTGTGAGCAGGATCCTGAAGCTGCGAGGTAATAGAAGCCTGCAAGTAGCCTTGTATCAGCCCGCGTATTATAAGCCACCGATTACATGAGTTCGAGTCCTATTACGGTAGCTGGCGGTGGGAACCGGGCAGTACTATCAGCGAACTAAAGGTGAGAGCAACTTCGATGCTCTACGGCAGGTTAATAATGATCTCTTCAGTGACGGCAGTATTGTTGGGAGCCTTTCTCGCAATATCAACAAACTTACCCTCATCACTTAATTCGCCGATGGCTCGAATCGTCATTCGCTTTCCATCCACTGTAATCAACAGGAAATGATAGTTAGCGGACCACGAGACCGTGCGGGCTTCGGCGAACTTATTAGGAGTTGCGTTACTTACCTTACCTGCCCCGCCCGTCACCAGATAATCAATGTTGTTTGCACGGCTGTGCTGAAACTGGTGTTGGTGGCCACTGAGAACGACCCGTACTCCAGCCTTGTCGAATTGTTTGACCAATTCACTCATTTCTATCGTGTTGTGATGATCCGGTCCCGCACAAAACGGTGGGTGATGGCAAAAAGGTATACGCCACGTAGGGCTCTGGCCCATGGTTGCAGCTGGTAAAGCCGACTTCAGAAACTCCTGATGTTTCGGATGATCGAAAAACCGCTTTTTGAAAACTTCCGGCTCTTTCGACGTGTCAATACAGATGAACTCGACGTCGGAGCTGTAGCGAAAGCGGTAAAAAAGTCCCGGGTCGATCGAAGCTCGTCCAGCCGCTTCCTCGCCGGCGATGCGCTCATTTACGTAAAAGTTATCAATTAACTGTTCGCGATCATCCCGGCTCTCAGTCTCGCCTGCATCATGATTGCCGATGGTAGGATAAACGGGCACTTGGTTGATTACATAACGATACGGTTGGTAGTAAGTGAAGTACCAATCGTCATCCTCGTCGCCGTTGCGATAGATGTTGTCGCCGGTCGTCAAGATCAGCCTTACGTTGAATTCGTCAACAGCCTTTTCCAATGCCTCAGCGATTTGCCGTTGTCCTCGGTCTGTGTCGTTCTTGATCCCGACGCCAAAATCTCCAATGACGGCAAAGGTGAACGGTGCATTCGACGGCTTCATTGGATCGGGATGTGTGCGGAAGCGATTCTGATAAGGCCGACTTTTCGGCCCCAGCCCCATCTTGCTGCCAACTCGCTCCCAGTTGCGACGATTGCCGTTAGCCCACTCTTCGTCGTTGACGATCACGCGATAGGTATATTCGGTATTGGCCTCGAGACCGGAAACCCAGCAATGGTTGGTTGTTTCTGTGAAGGCTGAGGCAACCACATCACCAGCTAAATTCAAAACTTCAACTTTGGCTTTTCCATAGGGCTCCGACGTTGCTCCGACGGTTTGGTGGCGCGGTGGATGCACATGATCAAGGTCGTCGTCATCGACCAGCTTGAAGTCATTTTTACTTTCCTTCACGCGAAAGTAAAAGGCACCCCAGGCGATCAGTGCAGACTTGTGAGTCAGGCCGGCGAGATTCAGAAATGGTTCGGAGTAGTAGTCAGGCATACTGATTTCTCCGTTACGGTGGCTCGAGATCGCGCGATTCTAATAGATATGAGAATGCTGCCTGAATTGTTTCAGCGCAAAATAGTTGACTTCAATTGTGAAGAGGAATATTGTGCGGGCCGTTTCAAAAACGGCTGAATTCTCACGAGCTTGCGCCTCGCGCACTCGCTAAATCAGCCCTCAACAACAAGCGGTTTCGTTTGCAACCGCGCCCAGGGTAAGCAGCAGAAACGTTTCGTCCTGGAAATACATAGTATTTAGTATCGCATTCGGTGAAGTCCACGTTCTGCGTGAACCCCTTTGGCCTTCCTAACTCGAGGAGGATTCCATGGAATTCGAGGTAATCATTATAGGTACCGGTTTCGGCGCCTCGGTCGCTGTTACAAAACTGTTAGAGAAGAAGCCAAACGCCACGATTCACATGCTAGAACGTGGACTGTGGTGGTTCACGCCCGAGCGTCCACTGCCGCAATATCTGCTTGATCAGAATAAGACTGATCCCAAGAAGCAACCGATTCAGTATTGGCCGCGGCCGGATCACAATAAAGGTGTCATAAATCTGCTCTCTGTGGTCCGAACCAACAACACGCTTATTGAAAACACGCGAAAGTTTTTTGGCGACATCGGCACTTTCTTCACCGGACAAAAACGTCCTCAGCCGCTGTACCGCTACAGTATGTTCAAAGATATCGACATCGTAACTGCAAGCGGCGTTGGTGGAGGTTCACTGATTTATGCGAACGTTTCAATCGAGCCCAGATTTGACGATGCCACGCAAAGTTACCCCGTCATGGCCAACTGGCCCTTGAAACTCACGAAGGATGATTACCACAGCGCCACTCCCCAAAAGCAAGGCGCCATAGACTGGATGACGAAGAAGCGTGGTAAGGCGCAACACATTGTTACCAAATTCCCGCTGCCAAAGGAGCTCGGCCCTGATTTTGATCCCAAGAAACTCGGTCCGAATCAACAGTTCTTTTATTTGGGGAAAAGCCGGGCGCTACGAGATGGATCTAATGTGTTAGGACCTGATTGGAAAAAGACTGGAGATTGGGAACCGCTCGATCTGGCGATTAATGAATACGAGACCATAACGCAGACCGGTGATTTCATAGGAAAGAATCCGCCCTGCGAGCGACAGGGGCGGTGCATTCAGGGCTGCTTGCCTGGTGCTCGGCACACTCTCAACAAGACTCTCATCAACCAGGTTTTAGCCGTCAAGCCCAATGTCACGCTCGAAAGTCTCGCGGATGTAAGCCACATCACGGCGCGGGGCGATGGGAAGTATGAAGTGTTCTATAAGGACGCGCGTGACGATAAGACCAAAAGTCATGTCGCGAAGATCGTCATAGTTTCAGCCGGAACGTTAGGCAGCACTGCGATTCTTCTTCGATCGCACAGTAAAGGAACTCTAAAACTCAGCAACCAACGTGGTCGTCGGTTCTCAACCAATGGCGACTTCGCCGGCTTTGTAGTTGACGCGCAGAAAGATTTTCCAGCCGCGCAGAAGTACAACTACTACTCAACACGTGGACCAATCAACACTTCGCACGTGATGTTCACCACCAACGACGGAAAGGTGCAGGTAAACGTCGAGGATGGAGGCGTTCCGCCGATGCTTGCACCCGCCGTGGGTGCAGCCCTTCGGGTGGTCGAAGACAAGATCAATAAAGACAAGTTCATGAAGGAGATGAAACTCGCGTGGATTACCCAAACGCGGCCTGATTTCGAGGATTGGTTTCCAGTCACACCTGATCCCTCAAAGCCTGCTCGTTTCCAGACCGAAGATGAGATGCTGATGAATACCTTCTACTTCAATTGCATGGGAACCGATGACGCCACAGGAGTGTTTACAGTTGAGGATGATCCATTTAATCCCGATAAGTCGAAACTGGAACTGAAGTTTACTGATGAACCCTCTAAACAAAGGGTCTACAAGGTGACTGAAGAGATCATCAGGGCTATGGCGACGGCGATGGGAGGACGATTTGTTCCCTGGTTCACCTGGGACGGGTTTCAGAAGCGAAAGTTAATAACCGTTCATCCGTTGGGCGGTTGCTCGATGGGAAACAGCGCCGCTGAAGGCGTAGTCAATACGAAGGGACAGGTCTTCCGCACAGACTCGCAAACGCAACAGGTCTATGATGGTCTATATGTAATGGACGCATCGATTTTTCCTGGACCCGTAGCTGTTAATCCCACACTTACGATTGTCGCGCTCGCGCTGAGGATCGTTGAAGGGATCAACCTCTAATACAACTGTTCACTTTGGGAGATAAATGATGGCAGCTACTACCGGCACTATCAAACTTAGTGTTTTTGATGGCAGCAGACAACTGTGGAGTGGACCGCAGGTGCGACTGAAGCTCACCGATCCATTCACCAATTCAAGCAACAAAACGTTTGCCGACGAGACAATGAAAAAGGGAGTCAACACGATATTGCTGAACGACGTTCCCGCCGATGCTGGTCAGCGATTCATTCTGATGGTCGACGCTGAGAAGCACCGCAGTCATTCAGTTTTCCCAGTGAAGCCAAGACCTGGGGAAGAAGTGCCGATGAATATTATGCTCATCCCCAATAATCCTGTTCCCGACTTCAGTAAGTTCAGCTACAACGAGTTGAAGGTTCGTTCGCCACAGTTTCATCAGGCGCTAAGCGCAAACATTCCAGAGAACGAATTTCTCGGTTTGGCAAAAAGCGATCCGAAGTTTGGCGCGATACGAATGGCCGCTCTTTTGAACATCGAAGCCAAACTGCGCGCAACGGCTCTAAAGCAGGGCAATGCAGTCGATTTCATTCGTTCCATTGCTGGCCTCGACTCTCTCGAGCGTGACCGGCTTAAGGCGAGCGTCGCCGATAATATGCCGTCCAACGTGCGCGGGCTGAAGACTTTTAATGAGTTGAGTGAAGATCTTAACGAGTTGAATCACAAGGGGTTTCCAGTAAGCTTCAAGGAAAAGGTCGCCTTTTGTAGCCTGCAACTCTCATTTGCAAAGAAAGGTGAGGGCGGAATACTCGACTCCGACATTGATATCGATTTGTTGACTGATATTGGTCACTTTGGTGAGGTCATCATAAACAAGATCACGAAGATGAAGACTGACCCATTTACTGTTTATGGGTTGCTCTTCGATCAAAATATCAGGCCCCTTTACACCCTGAAAGTCTAACCATTTTGTACGACGGCCCGTCAGAGCGGATCAACTTGTCTCTTTTCATCCCGGCGCGACGCGCAATGAAGTATCCTTTGGTAGCGCTGCGATATGAGACGTAAGAAAGCAACATCTATAATCACCTTGATCGTGCTTGGTCTTGGTGCGCTTTTGATTGCCTGTGCCACGTCGCACACACAGCCGACCGCTAACGCTCAGCCGAACCAACCAGTAACAACTGAATTACAGGCTAAGCCTGCTTCAGGCAGTCTACCTCTACGTGTATTAGCCGATGTTCCACTAACTGGGGGAACGACTCGCTTCGATTACCAGAGTCTGGATAGCAGCGGTGGTCGCTTGTACATCGCGCATCTGGGCTCTGACCTGATGACGGTTTTCGACATCAATAAGC
>Ga0075433_10003977_pt1 | contig 11437 bp, 7 predicted proteins | sample RhiMethybrSRZTD2_FD_75299 | JGI IMG/M metagenome (GOLD analysis project Ga0075433, IMG submission 75299) | Populus rhizosphere microbial communities from Tennessee, USA - Rhizosphere MetaG P. TD hybrid SRZTD2 | ecosystem: Host-associated > Plants > Roots > Rhizosphere > Soil | place: USA... | reverse complement strand
TACATCAGTCGGGCGAAGGCCTACAACGGAACTTGTGCGCGACTGGTCACCCGCGATGGGGCGCCCGTTGCCCATGCGACCGGTGCTGTTCGTGCCGGAGCGCCCATCGTCTTTCCGGCGGAGACAGTGCCGGTTTCGAAGATCTTGCCGGACTTCGATCAGTACCTGGGCCCGCCACTGGATTTTGGCCGAATGGAAGCGACCGTGTCCGATCCGAGCGTGCAGCAGCAGTACGGCATGATTTCGGGTGTGCCCGATGCGGGTCAGATAAACGCGCTCGAGACGCTCAACATTCGCGGAGAACGATCCGTCACGTGCAAAGGCACGTGCGACACGCATCCCTCCAAGGGTCCTCTTCCGGCGAACTGCCCCTCGGTCTGCGAGGCATTCCGGCGGCAACCCGATGCGCTCGAGCGCGCGGCCGAGTTGGACGCGCAATACGGGACCCAGCCCGATCTCGCCAAGCTGCCGATGTACTGCAGCACGTTCGCGGTGAAGGACTGGTACGACGTCAAGGATATGAGGTCGACTGGCGGAAACGATGTGAGTTACGCCATGGATGTTCCGCCGCGAGACTCGACGGTCGTCGCGGAGCTTCGGGAGAAAGGGGCCATCATCTACGCCGTGGCGATCGCGGCCGAAGCGGTGTACGGGTCGGCTGGCGAAGGCGCGCCCAAGACGGTCTTTATCGGCGGGGGCGGCAGCATACGGAGCAGTTGGGGCGGCCAGGTCTGTAACCCTTACGACACCGAGCGCTCCGCCGGTCCGTCCAGCGGCGGATCGGGTGCGTCGGTCGCGTCGAATCTCGTGACCTGCGCCGTCTGCGAGACGACCGGAGGCTCGTGCCGCGAGCCGGCCAATCAAAACGCCCTGGTCAGCCTGGTGGGCACCAAGGGATTGACTTCGGAGGACGGCACCTCGGTGGCGCAGTTCATCAATCATCGTTCCGGCGTTCTGTGCCGCACGCTCGGCGATGCCGCCCGCGCGCTCGACGCGATCAAGAATCCGCAGACCGGTTATTTCGATTCGAGAGATATGTTCACCGCAATCCCGAAGGGATTCGTCGCCAAAGAGCCCTACGCGAGCTTTGTCGTGGACCCGAGCAGTCTGACGGCCGACGCGAAGCCGCTGAAGGGAATGCGGGTCGCGATTGTCCGCGAGTTCATGGTGAAACATACGCCGAACGACGCGGCGATCAACGACCTGGTCGACAAGGAGATCAAGACGGTGTTACGCGACCGGCTTGGCGCTGACGTCGTCGAGTCAGTCGATCCGAAGTATCCCGACGACCCTGCGGTTCCGAACATGACATACCGATTCGAGAACGCCTTCGCGCAGACGGTCGCGTTCAGTGCCCCCGAGTATTTTTTTCAGATGAACGGCGAGACGCCGGAGTTTGCCGTGGACGGCCACGACGTGAGGACAAGGGATTATCTGGTCAATCTGGCGCTCGGCAAGGCTCCCTTGTCGGACAAGCTGAACCTTCGGCGCATTCAAAGCGGCCTGGACGACGCGCAACGAACCTCTTTCAGCGTGGCCAAATATCTGCTCGAGCGTGGCGACGCGAAGATCGGCGACTGGGCGAGCTACGCCGCCAACTCGAAATGGGCGAATGCGGTGACTGCAGAGCGCACGCGGAATGCGGCAAAGGAAAACCTGCAGGACCTTCGCGCAAAGCAGGGCGTGGATCGCGTGAAGATGCACACCGTGTTCAGAATGGCGGTTCTCAAAACGATGCGGGAAAACGGTATCGACGTCTTCGTGCACCCCAACGTTGGCGTGCCGCAGTGGAAGATTGGAATCGATCGGGAGCCCACGGTGGACAACCGGACCGGCGGAGGCCCCGCGATCACCGATCTGCTCGGATTCCCTGAAATCGCCGTTCCTGCCGGCTACAACCGCATCGTCTACAACCCGGAGTACGTCCTGAGCAAGGACAAGAAAAGTTATACGTTGGTGACCGGATCGATGCAGTCGACGCTGCCGAATCAGATGCCGGTCAGCATCAATTTCTGGGCTGGGCCGGGCGACGAGCCGACGCTTCTGCGCGTCGCGTCGGCGTACGAGGCCGCGACGAAACATCGTGTCCCGCCGCCGGCTTTTGGACCGGTCCCGAGCGAACCGTGAACTCCATTGGAAGCGGCCCGAGGGCCCGAACGAAGAATTCGTGATCCTCCGAAGCCTTTTCTGGCAGTATCGTGTCCCTGCAAGGGAGGGACACGTCATGCGTCTGACGGCACTGGGGTTCATGTTGGTGCTGGCGGCGTCTGGGCCCGCGTCCGCTCAGGAGTGGGAGGAGTACGTCAACACGCAGGACGGCTTCAAGGTGAACTTTCCCGGCCCGCCAAAAGTGACGGAGACCACCTGGAAGTCGCAGATGGACTACATCCTCCCGGCGCGCGTCTATAGCGTCGACAAAGGGCGCGAGCATTACTCGATCACCGTCGTCGATTACACCGGCCTCGAACAGCAGGGCATCGAACGCTCGAAGACGTGTCCGCCCGGGAATGCGCAGTGCCGGGAAAACGCCGGACCCATCATCGGCCCCGGCTACTGGAAGCAGGACGAGCGCGGCGCGATCGTCTACGCCACGTTCAAGCTTCTTCAGCGCGACGCCAAAGTGACCAGTCTCGTCTGGGATTGGCAGGACATGGTCGAAGGGCACTCGCTGCAGCTGACGAACAATTCCGATCAATCCCGCACGTTTGCCTACATTGCGATGCATGCGAACAGGCTCTATGTCCTGGAGGGCACCGTGCCGAAGGGATACCCGGAGCCAGGCTTGTTTCAGCAATCGCTGGGGTGGGTCGACAAGAACGGGAACGGCATTCGTTATCAGTCGGTGTATTCCAACGCGTACCACGGGATGGGTGTGTATCCAGTGCCGCCGCTTGCCGGCGCGGCCCGGCCTCCAGGTGGTGGCAAATGAAGCAGCGCCTCGGGAGAGTCCTTGCGATCGTCGTGGCGTTCGCGCTTACCGGGCATGCCGGCCAGTTGCGATCGACGAGAGACGGCGTGTACTCCGCCGCGCAGGCCGCGCGCGGGCAGGAAATCTATCAATCGCAGTGTGCGGAATGTCACGGCAAGGCGTTGGAAGGGACGATCGGCCCGCCGCTCTCCGGCGAGACATTTCTTGCAATCTGGAGCGCGCGTTCGATCGCGGATCTCGTCGACAAGATTCAAAAGACGATGCCGTTCAACTTGCCGGCGAATCTTTCACGGCCGCAGTCCACTGATCTCGCGGCCTACATTCTCCAGGTCGACAAATTTCCTGCTGGATCATCCGAGCTGAGTGAGACCACGCTGGCCGAGATCACGTTCCCGAAGGCGCCGACCTCACCAGCGCCGGCAGCCAGCTCAGTTGGCGCGTCCCTTCCTCCGGCCGAGGGAAACCTTGCCGAGTTGATGAGGGCTATCGTGTTTCCCAGCTCGAACATCATCTTCAACGTGCAGATCAAGAATCCGGGCGCGCAGCAGAAGAAGCCGCAGGCCACCACGCCTTTTGATTATGCGGAGTGGGGGAACACCGTGTATCCGGGATGGCTGGCCGTCGACCAGGCCGCCATTGCGATCGTCGAGACGGCGCCGCTGTTCCTGACCCCCGGACGACGATGTCAAAACGGCAGGGCCGTGCCGGTGGATCGTGCCGATTGGAAGCAATACGTGGCGGCGCTCGTCGACGTCGGCAAGCAGGCTCATCGGGCGTCACAGGCCAGGGATCACGAAGCGTTCATCGAGATCAGCGATAAACTGAACGACGCGTGCGCGAACTGTCATAAGGTGTACCGCGACAAGGGCGGCACCGAGGGCAGCGGCGGGGCCCGATGCCAGTGACCCGTTGACGGTACGTAGGCCCGACCCTTGACCGTACGTAGGCCCGACCTTTGACCGTACGTAGGCCCGACCTTTAGGTCGGGCGTCAGTCAGTAGTACGTAGGCCCGACCTTTAGGTCGGGCGTCAGGCAGTTGAGCAATTTGCGGCATCACGCCGGGGGCAGGAGGAAAGATCATGCGCCTGTTGCCACTCATTTCGGCGGCGTTGGTCGTGGCGGCTCCGGGTTCTCTGTTCGCGCAGGAATGGATCGAGTTCGCCAATCTGCAAGATCGCTTCACGTGTAACTTCCCGAGTCAACCGAAAGTCACGGAGACGACGTTTCGATCCGAACGCGGCGCCGACTTGCCGATGCGGGTCTATAGCGCCGCGCAGGGGCAGAGCCGCTACTCCGTGACGGTGATCGACTACAACCAGGCGCGGCGAATACTCACCGAGAAGGCGAAGTCCTGTCCGGCGGGCGCCGAGCCGTGTCTTGGCGCCGCCGGCAACGAAGGGCATTGGCGGGACGATCTGCGCGGCGCGACGGTGTACGCGTCGTGGCAGTTCATGAAGCGCGACGCCAAGCTCACCAGCTTCGAGTGGAATCTCGTGGACCAGGTCGAGGGGCATCAGCTGCAGCTCACCAACAACGCCGACAAGTCTCGAACGTTTGCCGGCATCTACATGCACGAAAACAAGCTCTACATCATCGAGGGAACCGTGCCGGCCGGCTATCCCGAGCCCGGGCTCTTCCAGCAGTCGCTCGGATGGCTCGACGAAAACGGGATCGGGCTGCGCTATCAGTCGGTCTACTCCAATGGATTCCCGGCGCCCCCGCGCGTCAACAGAACGCGTGAGCAACAAGGGCAGGGACGGATTGACGCCCCTGTCACGCCACCGAAGTGAAACGGTCGGAGCGTGATCGTGGAACTGCTTCCAGGAATCGTTTCTGCGAGTCCGGTACGAGGAGGATGAGCATGCGCTTCAAACAAGGTTGCTGTCTGGCGGCAATTTGTGCGGTCGCCGTGGCGTTGCCGGCGTGGGCGCACCATTCGCACGGAAACTACGTCGATACGTTCATGGACATCAGCGGCGTGGTCAAGGAAGTGCATCTGGTCGTCCCGCACTCCTGGGTCTATCTGGAGGTCAAGGACGAAAAGGGCGAGCCGCAGATGTGGGCGCTTGAAGCCACCGGCCGCGTTGGCCTCCAGAAAATCGGCGTCACGGCCGATTACCTGAAGCCGGGCGATACGATCAAAGCGCGCTGCCATCGTCTCAGGGACGGCTCCAACGGCTGTCTGCTCGGTTTCCTCAAGGCCCCGGATGGAACGGTCAAAGATTGGGACGGCAACAACGCCCCTCCGCCGACCGACTTTTAAGTTTTCCCGCGCGATCCTCGTTCTTGGATCAGAACTGCGGGCTGCGACAAAAGTGCAGCATTGCCCTCGGCCGGGTGGTCCGAGAGTGGTAGCCTAGCCGCGTTCGCCGTTCGGGTCGCTATCGTTCCAACACCACCCAGCACTCATGTGTTGAGTATCGGGGGCCTGATGACTACAAGAACGCTGTGGAGCGGCATCATCGGCATGGCGGTCGGTGTGCTGCTCGTCTCCAGCGCCGCGACGGCGCAGAGCACGATTTCCGGCCAGGTCAGAGACGTCAGCGGAGGCGTCCTGCCGGGTGTCTCGGTTGAGGCGAGCAGTCCCGTCCTCATCGAGAAGTCCCGAAGCGTCGTCACCGACGAACAGGGCCGCTACTCGATCGTCGATCTGCGGCCGGGAATCTACCAGGTTGTCTTCACGCTGCAAGGGTTCGCGACGCTGCAGCGCGACGGCATCGAGCTGCCGGCGAATTTCAACGCCTCGGTGAACGTCGAGCTGAAAGTCGGCGCGCTCGAAGAGACGATCACGGTCTCGGGCGATTCGCCGATCGTCGACGTGCAGAGCTCGCAGAAGACCATCAACCTGAAGCGCGAGATATTGGACGAGCTGCCGACGGCGCGAACCTACGCCGCCGAAGGGTCTCTGGCGGTTGGCGTCAAGGTGATCGCGCAGAACGTCGGCGGAGCGCGCATCGCGGCGCAGCAACGGCTTTACGTGCACGGCGCGGCGGCGGCCGACAACACGGTGTCGGTCGACGGCATGTCGATGAACTCGACGTATTCGAACGGCGAGACGCAGCCCAATCACAACGATTCGATGACGCAGGAAGTCACCGTGCAGACGTCGACGCCCGGCGCAGAGGTCTCTGGCGGCGGCCTGTTCATCAACCTGGTTCCGAAAGAAGGCGGCAATCAGCTGAGCGGGCAGAGCTTCGTGGGGTACACGGGAAGCGGCTTTCAGAGCAGCAACCTGACGCCGGAGCTCAAGGCCAAAGGACTGACGACGGGCGACGGGGTTCAATACATCTACGACGTCAACGCGTCGGTTGGCGGCCCGATCGTCAAAGACAGACTGTGGTTCTTCGGCTCGTATCGCAATATCGGCAACGCGAACATCGTGCCGAACAGCTTTTATCCGGACGGAAGCCTCGGCCTCTACGACCAGGACGTCCAGAACTACACCGTGCGTTTGACGTGGCAGGCCTCGCCGCGCAACAAGATCACGTCGTACATCGATCGCGTGTTCAAGCACGTCGGTCACGCCTTCAGCTCCGGCGAGGAAATCGTCAACGCATCGAAGCTGTGGCCCACGCCCCTGTACTACACGGGCCAGATCAAGTGGTCGTCTCCGATCACCAACAAGCTGCTGGTCGAGGGCGGCTTCGGAGCGAGCGTGAACGACATCTCGATGATCTACCAGCCCGGCGTCGCGAAGGTGCGCGGCACGCCGGAGTGGTACGCGACCGCTTCGCGGCAGGACATCACGCTGGCGACCCGAACGGTGGCTGGCACAGCGGAGAATTTCACCTACCCGCCGGTCTACCAGATTTCCGGCTCCGTGTCGTATGTCACCGGCTCGAACACGTTGAAGGTCGGCGAGCAGTGGCGGTATGGCCCGTACCGGGTCAACACCAACGTGAACGCCGATCTGATTCAGCGCTACCGGAACGGCGTGCCCGACTCGGTGATCGTTTACAACACACCGCAGCGCAGCCGGGAGCACGTGAACGCCGATCTTGGCGTGTACGTCCAGGATTCGTGGACCATCAAGCGGCTGACGTTGAACCCCGGCATCCGGTACGAGCGCTTCAACGTGTCCATCAACGCCATGGAAGTCGAGCCTGGCCGGTTTGTGGGATTCAGATCCTACCCGGCGCAGAAGGATCTGCCCAACTGGAACAACTTCACGCCGCGGTTTGGCGCCGTCTACGATCTGACCGGTGACGCGAAGACGGCGATTCGATTCGGGTTCAACAAGTACAACACGAGCTATGGACTGAACGCGACCGCGCCCTACGACCCGATGGCGCTCAGGAACGACACGCGCAACTGGTCCGACTGCGCGTTTCTTCCCGGCACCTCCACGTGCAATCCCGCACTGATTGGAGCGCCGGGCTATCGCGACAATATCGCCCAGGACAACGAGATCGGCCCGGTGGTGACGCCGTTCGGTAACAACCGCATCGCCGATCCCAACAAGAAACGCGACTACAACCTGCAGTACAACCTCGGCGTGGATCGACAGATCGCGTCCGGGATGTCCGTCAGCTTCGCGTGGTTCAGGCGCAGCTGGTACGACCTCCCGATCAGCGTCAATCAGCTCGTCAATCCGGATACCGACTACACGCCGTTTGACACGACGAACCCGCTGACGGGCGAGACGATGACGTTGTACAACCTGAATCCCGCAAAAGCGGGGCAGTCGTTGATCCTCGACACCACGAGCACGGACCATTCGAAAACGCGGAGGGATTACACCGGATTCGAAGCGAGCGCCACTGTACGACTTCCGCGCGGCGCAACGCTGATCGGTGGATGGGCCGCCGATCGCACGATCAACGTCACGTGCGAAAACCCGGACCCGAACCTGCGGTACAACTGCGACCAGGGTCAGTTCGATATTCCGCTCCGCAGCGACTTCAAGTTCATCGGCACCTATCCGGTCGCCTACGGCATTCATCTCGGGGCCGTGCTTCAGAGCTATGCAGGCGCCGCGGTGCCGGTCAGCTGGTCGGTGCCGGCGAGCGTGTTCCCCGGCGGCCGCCGGACACAGGCGGTCACCTTGCAGACGACCGTGGTCGGGACCGGCTACACGGGATCGAGTCTGAGCGATCCGGGCTCGACCTATCTGTCGCGATGGAACCAGCTCGATCTGAGCATCCGGCGAACGTTCACATTCGGCCGGTTCCGCGTGGATGGAAGTCTCGACATTTTCAATGCGATGAACTCCAGCGTCGTGCTGAGTCAAAACCAGGCGTTCGGCAGCTCGCTGGGAATGCCCACGGGAATCCTGCAGCCGCGGCTGTTGCGCATTTCCAGCAACGTGAAGTTTTGAAGAAAGGTCAGTCCTTCTGTCGCAGGATGAGCAGTTCCTCTCCCTGGAGTCGACCGCTCACCGCCTCTCGCTGGTTTCCGGTCGTGACGAACACGAGCGAACCGGCGACCGCCACATCGAGGGCCGGCATCGCTGTCTTGTACGCGGCAACCATCCGCGGCTTCTCCGGCGTCGACAGATCGACGACCTGAAGACCTTCGGCAAGATCGGCAACGTACGCGAGGCGGCCATTCAGCGCCATCCGGTCTCCGCCGCCGGGGGTAGCGAGTCGCGACAATAACGCCGGCGCGGCGGGATTCGAAACGTCGTACACCTGCAGCTCCCGGCCTCCGCTCACGGCGGCGATCTTGCGGCGGGGCGTGCCGGATGTCTCCGCAATCGCGATTGAAATGAACCGTCCGAAGTTCGATTCGATCGCCTGCTGCGAGCCCAGCGGATCGACGGGCGGCTTCGACGGGTCGATGACGTAGAAGCCGTTCGGCGAATCGACGGCATACGCCAGCGAGCCGATGACCGCGACATGACGAGGGTAGCCCTCGAGAAATACCGAGCCGAGCGTCGCCGGCTTCGACGGATTCGAGACGTCGAGGAACGCAATACCCAGCATGTGATCGGCGACGAGCGCCGTCGTTCCCCAGACGTCGATGGAATGCGCTTGTCCGCGTGTCTTGAACGAGCCGCGCAGCACCGGCGCGGCCGGATTCGATACGTCGACGATGCCGATGCCCCAGAGATCAGCGGCCACATACACTGAGGAGCCTGACACCGTGAATCCCCAGATTCGATCGGGGAGCGTGCAGGCGCCAATGCGCTTCGGCGCCGCAGGATTCGAGACGTCGACGATCGTGAGCGTGTCGGCTTCCGCCACGTAGGCGTACTGCCCTTGCAGCTTGATCGTGCCCGCCGGCACATGCAGCGAGCCGACCGCCGTGAACGTCACCGGCTGGGCAACGCCTGGGGTGGCGGTGAGCCCGACGATCGCGAACGCCAGGAGCGAGTCTCGCGTCACGGCTGCTTCCGTGCGATGCGATAGAGTGCCGACCGCGTGCGAAGGATCACGCTGCCGCGCACGACGGCGGGCGTGGCCATCGACATGTCGTTGAGTGAGTTCTTGCCGAGCAGCTTGTATTCGGGGCCTGCCTGGATCACGAACGTATCGCCGTCTTCGCTCAACACGAAAATCTTTCCGTTGTACGCCCACGGCGATGCCGTGAAGCCGGAGGCTTCCGAAGAAATGCGTTGCCGCGGGTAGATCGGTTTGCCCGTCCTCGCGTCGTTGCACAGCAAGAAGCCGCGGTCCAGCAGTGTGTAGTAATAGTCGCCGTAGATGAGCGCCGAGGTGTTGTAGGTCCCGAGCTGTGGATTGGACCAGACGATGTACTCGTTGCTGGTCTGGTCGGGCTGAAGCGAGATATCGCCCGTGGCTCCGGGGCGGATCGCGTGAACCGGTCGCGGGAACGTGGCCGGATATCCGGCATTCAAATAGAGCAGGCCGAACCGGGCGAACGGCGTCGGCGATGTCAGCCCGGTCCCTTTGAGCTCCCACAGCAGCTTGCCGCTGAGATCGTAGGAACGGATCTTGATGCCGCCCTCGATCACGATCTCCGTGCGCAGATCGTTTTCCCACACCACCGGCGTCGACCAGTTGCCCTGTTCCTGACGGTTCACTCTCCAAAGCTCTTCGCCGGTTCGTGCATCGAAGGCGGCGAGGAACGACTGCGTGAGGTTGTCGTTGACGAGGTAGAGGCGCCCCTTGTGCAGGACGGGTGACGCGGCCGTGCCGTACTCGGCGTTCTTGCGGTTGGTCGGGAACGTGCCGAGATCTTTCGCCCAGATCGTCCGGCCGTTGAAGTCGAGCGCGGTGACGAGACCGATGCTGCCCAGGTAAACGTACAACCGTTCGCCGTCGGTGACCGGCGTCTCGGAGGCGAACGTGTTCTTGAGATGTTTCGCCGTGGCGGGAACCGCCCGCCGCAATTCCCGCTCCCACCGGATCCGGCCGGTGTTGAAATCGACGTCGTAGACCATCCAGCGGTGTTCCGCTGACGATTTCACGCCGCCCTGATCGTCGTACAGGCCCGGGACCGGCGGTCGCTCCTGGCCTGAGCTGATCGCTGCGGTAAGAAAGACGTGGTCGTCCCAGACGACGGGCGAGCTCCAGCTGAGGCCGGGTATCGCGGATTTCCAGACGATGTTTTCGGCTTCGCTCCAGGTATCGGGGAGCGCGGGATCGTCGGCCACAACGCCCGCCTGCTGACCGCGGAACTGCGGCCATTGGTCGCTCGCGGACACGCCGGCGAGGGCGAACATGAATCCGGCGGCCGCAACGACTGCACGCGTCACGCGTCGCTCTTCACCGGGGAATCAGGCTCTTGCGGATCTTGGCGACGACCGTGAAGTTCGGATCGACGACGTTGGCGATTTCGTATTCGAGTGCCTGCCCCATGAACGTGTCGGCGCCGCGTTCGGAGAAGCCGTAATCGGCAATCAACCACTTCTGCATTTCGCTGGTCGCGTGCTGAAACGCTTCGAGCAGCGGTCGCGCGCTGCCGAGCACCATGATGTAGGTCTCGTTCTCGAGACGCGGCCAGCCGATGGGTTTCTTCTTGACCAGATCGACGGTGAACTCGACGTCCATCGAGGTCTCGAGTCCCGTGCCGGCCGACTCGCCGTCCCCCATGCGCGCATGGCCGTCGCCGATAAAGAGCAGGGCGCCCGGCTCTGCGACCGGCAGCATCAGTGTGACGCCCGCATTCATGCCGGCGTAATCCATGTTTCCACCGAACGCTCCAGGCGACGAGGTCGTGATGGCCTGCTTTTGCGTGGGCGCGACGGCGACGCAGCCGAGCATCGGCCGCAGCGGCAACTCGATCGCCGGCTTGATGTCGACCGCGTCGAGGCGCGCCGTGCCCTTGGCCTTGTCGATGGTCCAGGTCACGCGGCGCGGCTCGCGGTCGACGCGCGCGAGAAGCATTGCGGGGTCAACGGTGTACGGCGCCAGAAGGCTCCCCGACCATGCGCTCGTGCGGTTCGTTTCGATCTTGTCGATCTTCACGACGAGCATGTCACCCGGCTCGGCGCCTTCGACGTAGAACGGACCTGTCTGTGGGTTGGGGCCGCTCGTGACCAATTTGCCGTCCCAATCCGCACCGGCCGCATCAATGGTCTTGGTGACAACACGGTCGCCGGG
>Ga0075433_10003974_pt1 | contig 11446 bp, 7 predicted proteins | sample RhiMethybrSRZTD2_FD_75299 | JGI IMG/M metagenome (GOLD analysis project Ga0075433, IMG submission 75299) | Populus rhizosphere microbial communities from Tennessee, USA - Rhizosphere MetaG P. TD hybrid SRZTD2 | ecosystem: Host-associated > Plants > Roots > Rhizosphere > Soil | place: USA... | reverse complement strand
GCGCGCATCGGCGCCGCGTCCTTCGTCGACCGCGAACCGGCCGCGAAGCCGATCAGCTGTCGCAGCAAGTAGGACGGCGACCGCCCCGCGATCGGCGGCGCCGGTCCGGCGCCACGCAGCTTCGACCCATGACAGCTCGTGCACGCCTGAGCCTTGCTGCCCGGGACACCCTTCTTCGCGAGCTCTTGTCCCCGGGCGATGCTCCCCGGCGGGACGTACGCCACGTATTCGACGCGCGCGTCGTGCAGCTCGTGACGCTTCGCGTCGGTCGCGACTTCGATGAGGCGCTCGCCGAGCAACTCCTCGCCAGCGTCGGCCGCAAGAAAATACAGGCCGGTGCCCGGCCTGACGCGCGGGATGCGTTCGGTCTCGACCACCTGCGCCCGCCGGCGCGGGGTGAGCCTGGCGAAGTAGCGCGCCGCGGCCTTCACCTCCGCCCCGGTGGCACTGTCGGCGATGCCGCGCATGATGTCCGCTGGCTTGTTAGGCGCGTGCCACGGGCTGCCACGCTCGCCGGACCGGAACGCAGCCACCTGTCGTATGATGTACTTCTCGGGCAGTCCCGCGAGCGCCGCGTTCTCCGGCCGCCCGGCTCCATCGGGAAGATGACAGTACGCGCAGGCCCACACGGCCGGCCGACGACCTCGCGCGACGACGTCGGGCATGGCGGGGTGCGACTCGGGATACCAATCGGGGACGTCGTAGCGATTATGCGCACGCAGCTCGGTAAACGTGGCGGTGCTGCCCGGGACGCGCCGCGGCGTCACGCTGTCGTCCGGGGCTGCCGGTGCGCCGGTGCCTAACGGCATCGCCCAGGCGGGCGGTTCCGGCCGTATCGCGGCAAGGCGACCGAAGGAATCACGCAGTGCCTGCATAACGACCGCCCACGCGGGCGTCGTGGGCGCGACGATATCGAAGTGGCCAGCCTCGGTGACCTCGACCATGCGAACGAGCGAATCGCGCGCAGCCACGGCACTCGCATAGTACGCCTTGCCACCAGGACCCCAATTGCGGTCCTCTCCGCCGACGACGATCAGTTGCGGAACGCGGATGGGCGCGAGGAGCGTGGGTGAAACGTCGCGATAGTGCTCGGGAGAGCTCTCGGGCGATCCGCCCATCAGCCGGTCGATGACGCCCCCGCAGACGCGCTTCGCTTGCAGGTCGCCGAAATCGGTGGCCGGCGCGAGCGCAAGCACCGCACCGACGGCAAGCGGATGATCTACCCGTAACGGACTGTCGGCTCGCAAGCGGTCTCGCGAGGCCAGCCAGAGGACGAGCGCGCCGCCGGCCGAGTGTCCCGCGGCAACTACGCGGCGGAGATCGAGCGGATATGTGCGGGCGAGGACGCGCAGGTAGTCCGCGGCGCGCGCCACATCCTCGAACGTACCCGGCCACCCTCCCCCGTCGTCCCCGACGCGCCGGTATTCGATGCTCCACACCGCGTACCCGGAATCGGCGAAGGCCTGCTCGAGCGCCGCTGCGTGCTCGATCGTGTACTGCTGCAGGAAGCAGCCGCCGTGAACGAAGAGCACAACGGGGTGCGGCCCGGGTCCTTTCGGCAGGCGAAGGTTTCCGAACTGCAGCGGGCCGGGACCGTACGCGACGCGGGCGCTTGGCGCGGGTGCCTTCAGGGCCGCGAGCGAATCGTACGTGATGGGACGCTGCGCGACGACTGGGGAGGCGCCGGGGAGCCCGGCGAGAGTGAAGACCAGGCGCCAGCATAACACTGTCGAACGCACGTGTTGCCTTCTGAGGGACATGTTCGATCGCTTGGTGAGGCCTAACGTCAGCTCGTATATCGCTGGGCTCCGTCCGCCCGCGTTTGGGCCTCAAAGACGGCCGCCACCACCTTCTGCCCGTGGCGATGAAGTAGAGCAACCCAGCGCGGGTGTCGCACCAGGCTCTCGAGACCTGGAGATCGCGCCAAGGTGAAGATCGCAGTATTTCGTTCCTGCACCGCACGATCCAGCAGGCCGAAAGCGTAATCCTCGTTACCGAGCTTCCACTGCAACTGGGCCAGGTGCCATGCGTCTGCGGGCCGCGCCTCGAGCTCGTGCAGAATGGCCTGGGCCTCGTCCAGGCGGCCGGCATCTACCAATCCGCAGCCGAGAGGAGCCAGCACCAGCGGACAACGATTCGTCAATTCGGCACCCCGCCGGAAGGCCGCGACTGCGTCGTCGTACCGTTGGTAGTGGTGGTGAACCCATCCAGCAGCCAGATACCCCGTGGGAAAGGTGGGATCGAGCTCGATCGCGCGCTTCGCGGCGTCGTCGGCTTCCGGGAATGACCGCGACAACACAAATACCGTGGCCGCGAGGAAGGCGATGAGAGGCGATAGCGGCTCGATCTCACGGGCGCGCCTCGCAGCGGCATTCGCTTCGTCATTCCTGCCTAACAAGATGGCGAGCTGCCCGAGCCAAGCCACCGGCACCGCCCATGTAGGATTGGCTTGAGCCGCGCGGCGCAGCTCTCGCTTCGCAACCTCGAAGTCCCAGCCCATCCACAGCTCGAAAAGACCGACGGCTGCGTGAGATTCGGCGGAGCGCGGATCGAGGGCAAGCGCGCGGTACGCAGCACTCCGTGCGCTCTCGACGGCCTGCACCGATGGCTCCCAGCCGTATACGGCCATGAGGGAATGACAATCGGCCAGCCCCGCGTGTGGAGCGGCGAACTCGGGGTCAGCGGCGATGGCACGCTTGAAGTACTCGACTGCCGTTGCCAGGCCTGGGCCGCGAAGCCGCCAGAAGTGACGACCCTTCAGATTGAGATCGTACGCCTCGACATTCTCGGTCCCAGGCGAAACGAGACCTTGCTCGGACGATCCGGCGAGTGTGACTCGAAGGTGTTCGACGATCGATCGCGCAATGTCGTCCTGGATCGTGAATATGTCATCGAAGCCGCGATCGTAGCGTTCGGACCAGAGTTGGTAACCGTCCGCAACGTTGATCAGCTGCGTGGTAACCCGGATGCGCCCTCCGGATCGACGCACGCTTCCTTCCAACACGGTCGCCACGTTGAGTCGTTCACCGACAAGACCAATGTCGATCGCCTTTCCCTTGAAGGAAAAGCAGGACGTTCGTGCTACGGCTCGGATGCCAGGGATCTTTGAAATCGCGTTGATGATCTCCTCGGTAATCCCGTCGCTGAAATACTCGCCGTCCGCATCGCCGGCGCTGTTCGTAAATGGGAGTACTGCGATGGATCGCTCGGGAGCCGTGCGCCGATCCGGCGTCGCCAACGGATCCTCGCGATGCCACCTGGTCCGGAGCGCCGCAGCGAAGTCCGACGCGGATGCGAACCGATCGTCTGGCGCCAACGCCATGGCGCGCGCCACCGCCTGTGCGATCCCCGGCGGGATCGTCGGGTCTATCGTGTCGAGGCGCGCTGGCGTCTCGACGAACCGCTTTCCGATGATCAACGCGGCTGTCGGGCCCGAGAACGGCGGCTTGCCCGACAGCATTTCGAACAGGACGGCGGCGAGGCTGTAGACGTCGCTGCGTGCGTCGACGGCAGGATCGCCGAGTGCTTGTTCGGGGCTCACATATGCTGGTGTACCGAGCGCCACACCGTCATGAGTCAGGGCCTCGATCCCGCTGCTCGGCGACACATCGGGACTAGTCGACTTCGACGCGTCGATGGCTTTTGCGATGCCGAAATCAACCACGAGCGCGTGGGCCACCCGGCCGTCGGTCGCCGCGCCCGCGCCACCAGCCGGGCCGCCGCCAGCGAGCAGGATATTCTCCGGTTTGATATCGCGATGCAACACGCCCTCCGCGTGCGCGTAAGCCAGCGCGTCGGCGACCTCATTTACCACACGCATGGCCTCGTTGATCTCGAGGCGACCCTCACGGGTCAGCTTCTCACGCAGCGATTCACCAGCGATCATCGGCATCGTGTAATACGGTATGCCGCAGGCTTCGCCGGCCGAGAGGACCGGCACGATGTGCGGGTGCTGGAGCCGCGCGAGGAGCCGTATCTCGCGTGTGAACCTCTCGATCTCGAGCGATTCGGCGATTTCAGGTGGGAGAACCTTGATCGCTACCTTGCGGCCAAGGCGCGTTTCCTCGGCGACGAACACGCGGGACATGCCGCCGCCAGCCAGCTCGCGCTCGAAGTTGTACGAGTGCCCGAGAGCGGATTGGAGCTCGTGGACCAGTGCCATTCGTGCCGGGGCGTGGATACGTGCTAAGGTATCGCGCGTGCATATGCAGTCGTCAACGGTCCGGTTCCGCCACGGGATTCAACGACTCCGGTTCATCGGCGGCGTCATCGAGGGCAGTGCTCGCCGTCTCTTGCACGGCGACTACCTGACTCGATGCCGGTGTCTGCGCCGGCGGCTCCGCGCGCGGCGGTGCCCTGAACGCAATCACGGCGAGCGGCGGAAGCGTTATGCTCAGCGAATACGGGCGCCCATGCAGCGGCGCCGGGGAGGTCTCCACTTCGCCGAAGTTCCCCATCCCCGACCCGCCATACGCCGCCGCGTCGCTGTTGAGAATCTCCGCCCAGACCCCCTCCGCCGGCGCGCCGATTCCGTAGCCGTACCTCGGGACCGCCGCGAAGTTGCAGACGAACAGCAGCATGTCCTGCGGGTCTGCCGCCCGCCTGACAAAGCTCACGACGTTCCCCTCGTGGTCGCTGCAATCGACCCACTCGAACCCCTCTGGCGCATCGTCGCGCTCGTACAACGCGGGCTCCCGCCGATAAACGGCGTTCAGATCCCGAACCCAGCGCTGCAGCCCGGCGTGCATGCGATTATTCGTTAGGTGCCAGTCGAGACTGACGTCATGGTTCCACTCACGCCACTGGCCGAGCTCATCCCCCATGAACATCAGCTTCTTGCCGGGATGCCCGAACATGTAGCCGTAGAGCGCGCGGAGATTCGCGAACATCTGCCATGCGTCGCCCGGCATTTTGCTCAGCATGGCCTTCTTGAGATGCACCACCTCGTCGTGCGAGAACGGCAGCACGAAGCGCTCGGAGTACGCGTACATGAGGCTGAACGTGATCTTGTTGTGATGGTACCGCCGATACACGGGATCCATCGACATGTACTCGAGCATGTCGTGCATCCAGCCCATGTTCCACTTGAAGTCGAACCCGAGCCCGCCGACGGCCGTGGGGCGCGTCACCATTGGCCACGACGTGGACTCCTCCGCCATCAGCGGCACACCCGGGTACTCGGCATGAACTCGGTCGTTCAGCAGCCGGATGAACTCGATCGCCTCGAGGTTCTCCCGTCCGCCATAACGATTCGGGATCCACTCCCCGTGTTTCCGGCCGAAGTCGAGGTAGAGCATCGACGCGACGGCATCGACGCGCAGACCATCCACGTGATAACGGTCGATCCAGAACAGCGCGCTGCTGATGAGGAAGTTGCGGACCTCGAGCCGCGCATAGTTGAAGATGAACGTGTCCCACTGCGGATGCAGGCCAAGCTGCGGGCTCGAATGCTCGTAGAGGTGCGTGCCATCGAAGTAGCCGAGCCCGTGGCCGTCACGTGGGAAGTGCGCGGGCACCCAGTCGAGAATGACGCCGATGCCACGCTCGTGCAGCGTGTCGATGAGGTACATGAGATCGTGCGGACCACCGAACCGGCTCGTCGGTGCGTAATAGCCGATCGTCTGGTAGCCCCACGACCCGTCGAACGGATGCTCCGTGATGGGCAGGAGCTCGACGTGCGTGTAGCCCATCCACTCTACGTAGTCCGCGAGCTGCGGCGCGATCTCGCGGTACGTGATCCACCGGTCGTTCTCCTCGGAATTGCGTCGCCACGAGCCGAGGTGGACCTCGTAGATCGACATCGCGTGCGTGCTCGCGTCGTGCGTCGCGCGAGCGGCGATCCAGTCGGCGTCGCGCCACTCGTAGCCATCGAGCTCCGCGACCTTCGACGCGGTCAGCGGGCGAATTTCGGCCGCGAAGCCGTAGGGATCGGCCTTTTCGCCGAAGGCGCGGCCGTCGGGACCGACCACGCGGTACTTGTAGAGCGCCCCAGCCTTCACTCCGGGAATGAACCGCTCCCAGACACCAGCCTCGTGCCGTCGGGTGAGCGGATGGGCGTGGGGGCTCCAGCCGTTGAAGTCGCCGACGACCGACACGTGTGTGGCGTTAGGCGCCCAGACGGCGAAGTGGACGCCCGCAACGCCATTCACCTCGCGCAGGTGCGCGCCCAGCTTCTCGTAGGTGCGGTAGTGCGTGCCCTCGGCGAGGAGATGGAGGTCGAAGTCCGTGAGGACGAGGTCGCTCATCGACTACGGATTCGAGGACGAGTCGCGCTTCGAGGTGCAGCGGCGCATGCAGCGAATATACTGTCCCCGAGACGGGCCTCTGCGTTAACCGGCTTGGGGGACGTCGGCGATGGTCGATATATCATCCCTAGACGTCGATCTCGCGAATTGCGGTGTCAGCCGTGTTGCACGCGCCTCCGCGCCGCCGCAAGTTCAGACGCCGCGCCCGAACAGAGGCGCACCTGAACCCTGACTACCACAGCGTGACCGGCGCGGATCTCCTTGCCGAGCTACAGTCATCGCTCGGCGCCGCCTACGCCTTCGACCGCGAGCTCGGCGGCGGAGGAATGGCCCGTGTGTTCCTCGCTCACGAGCGCGGACTCGGGCGTCCGGTCGTCATCAAGATACTGAACCCCGAGTTGGCCGAGGGGATCAACGCGGAACGCTTCGAGCGCGAGATCAAGCTCGCGGCCTCGCTGCAGCAGGCGAACATCGTTCCGCTGCTCTCCGCCGGTCGGGCCGCGCGGTACGCCTACTACACGATGCCGTTCGTCGAGGGACGATCCCTCCGCGACCGGCTTGCCCGCGACAGCGTCCTGCCAATCAGTGAGGGCGTGGGCCTCCTTCGCGATGTCGCCCGAGCGCTCGCCTACGCGCATGAGCGAGGCGTCGTCCATCGCGACATCAAACCGGGAAATGTTCTCCTTTCGGGCGGCACGGCGGTCGTCACCGATTTCGGGATCGCGAAGGCGCTCACCGCAGCGCGTGGGGACGGCGGGCTCGAAACGCTGACGCAGGCTGGGATAGGCATCGGCACGCCGGCGTACATGGCCCCAGAGCAAGCCGCCGGTGATCCAAGCACGGATCACCGGGCGGACATCTATGCATTCGGGTGCCTGGCCTACGAGGTGCTGTCGGGAAAGCCGCCTTTCCAGGGCGACGCGCCGCATCGCCTCATCGCCGCCCACTTTGCGGAAACGCCACGGCCGGTAACCGAGCGACGGGCTGAGCTCTCTCCGGAAATCGCGGCGCTCATCGCGCAGTGCCTGGAGAAGGATCCGCGACGTCGTCCGCAAAGCGCCGCCGAAGTGTTGCGGTCATTGGACGCGACGTCCACTTCGCAGCCAGTGACTGTGCGTCGTCGCTCGCCGGGGCTCGTGGCGGCCGGTGCCCTGGCGATCGTCGCGCTCGTCGCCGGCGCTGCCTATGTCGGCTTCCATGGTCGCGCCACAGCTGATGCCGTGCCGCCGGAACCGTTGGCATTTGCCGCTATCCCATTCCGGAATGTCGCGCGCGACACGGCGCTCGACTACCGCGCCGATGGCATCCGCGATGAGATTCTGAACGGCATGAGCGGATTACCAGGGATTCAGATCGTTGCCCGAAATGCGGCGCGCCGGTACAAGAATCTCGACACGCTCGACGACCGCGTGGTGGCGCGCCAGTTGGGCGCACGGTTCCTTGTCACGGGCACATATCGACAGGACCGCGGCAAGATCTTCGTCTCGGCGCAGCTCAGCGATTCCATGACGCGAGGCGAGCTTTGGTCGGCATCGTTCGACCGTGAGCTCACCGACTTCGGCTCGCTGCCCGGCGAGATTTCGAAGACGATCGCGGCCACACTCCGAGCGCGCTATCGCGGGCGCTTCGGCGAGGCGAGTCGTGCCACACGCCCGGTGGGCACGACGAACCCCGCGGCGCTCGAGCAGTATCTCATTGGACAGGCGCAGCTGAGACGCCGGGGACCGGGAGTGAAGCTGGCGGTATCGAGCTTCGAGGCAGCGATCAAGCTCGACCCCAGGTTCGCTCGCGCGCACGCCGCGCTCGCGAACGCCCTCATGTTCGTCCCGTTCTTCTACGGAGTTCCGGTAGAGGAGGTGAAACCGCGAGTCAGCATCGCTGCGCAGCAGGCGCTCTCTCTGGATAGCACGCTCGCGGACGCACACAACGCGATGGCGATACTGTACGGCTCCGCCGGACAGTGGACGAAGTCCTTCGCGGAATCTGAGCGGGCGATTGCGCTCGAACCGGACAACTTCGAGGCGCACCTGACCTACGGCCGGAACTTGATCTACGTGGGAAGGCCCGCCGATGCGCTCGAGCACTTCGCGAAAGCGAAGGAGCTCGAGCCGGTCTCGGCGCTACTCTCATCCTGGATATCGTATGCGCTCTATCTGAGCGGCCGGACCGACTCCGCCTGGAAGGGAATCGAGCAGGCGATGAGCCTCGACTCGACGTTGTTGTCGGTGATCAACACCGGATCGCTCGTAGCGATGGCAACGGGTCACGACGACGTGGCGCGCCGGCTGATGGCGGTCGCGCTGCCCGTTGGCATCATGTCGTACAAGCCGTACGTGCTGGCGAAGCTGGGCGACACGACGGCGGCTCTGCGACTCATTTCAGCGATGGAATCGAACAACCCGCGCCCCTGGTTCACCGACGCGCAGCGCGCTACCGTCAGGCTTGCGATCGGCGATAGTGCCGGCGCGCTGACCGCCCTCGAGCAATCGGCGCGGTCGAGCGGCGGCCTTTGGGAGATACTGATATCTCCCGCTGCTCCGGCGTACGATCCGGTGCGACAGATGGCGCGGTTCGCGGTGCTGCTGCGCCAAGCAGGCCTAGACGTGCAGACCTTCAACGCACTGCGCTCGAAACAACCGCGTTAGGACACGAGGCGCGTCGTCTCAGATCGACGGCGACTGATACCCGCCACTCCCGGCTTACGCGCTCAGCGGTCTCCAGATGCCCAGCCGATAGCCGTCCGGATCGACGACCCGGAGCATGCGAACTCCCCAGGGCATGTCGGTGGGTTCCATGGCCAGCGTCCAGCCAGTCGCCTTAATGCGCTCCGCGATCGCATCGACGTTCTGAGCCGTATCGAACGTGATCGAGAAACCCTCGCCTTTCACGCGCTCCCACCCTCGACCACCATCATCCTGGTTGAGAAAGATCTTCGCGGCGCCCGACCGCACGGAGGCCGCGGCCGGCTTCCCGTCACGATCTCTTATGTTGTCGACAGTGAACCCGAGGACGTCGCGGTACCACGCTACGCTCTGTAACAGGTCCTTTGCGGTCAGGGAAAGGTGCACGGAGCGCGTGTCGAGCGGCTCATGGGCCGCAGTGGATGCATCGTGAGCGGTTGCTTCGATGGTCATCAAGCCTCGTCAGAGCTGTGTAGGTGGCTCAGGTCGTTCGCCAGGGCGCAAAGTTCATCTCATCGACCGTCCGGCGGAAGCGTCCAGCCGCGGAACTTGTAGTAGCGCTCCTTCGGCTCACCGGTCCACCCGTTGATGCCCTGGCGTGGAAGCCACCACCCGTGGACCACGAGGACAAGGGCGAGCGGTAGGGCGATGACGAGGTAGGACCACGGCCGCCCGACCTGCACAGTGATGAAGCGCGTGACGGCGAGGAACACGATCACTTTCGTCACGCGGCGCCACTTGGGAGTTCGTTCCTCGAAGTGGCCGAAGAGGATGTTGCCGATCGCGAAGATCGTCGCGACGAGTGCGACCTCAAACCAGGAGTCCATGGTTCGTGAGCCAGCGGGCCAATCAAACAACCGCGCCTAACGTCAGGCAGCGACCTCCACATACGCCGCGGATGTACTGGGCGGCGGCACCGGCTCGCCCAACTCCCGCAGCCCTTCGAGGTGGAGCTCGACGGCGTCGCGCATGTTCCGCTGCACGTCGTCACGCGTTGCACCCGTTGCTGCACAGCCTGGAAGATCGGGCGAATAGGCGGAGAAGCCTGTTGCCGCGGGCTCGATCAGAATGAGATAACGGTGCATGGCGGTCACTCCTTCGTGCGGTCCCAGAGGCCCGCTTGCTTGAGAATACTCCTCACGGTACGCGGCGCGAGGTCGTCGTTGCCAGAGCCCGCGATCGTGACGAGCCCGGGCTTCGTCGGATGGCGCAGCTGGCGATGACTGCCGCGCGTTCGATGCAGGCGCCATCCGTCGTCGGCAAGCAGCCGGAATCCCGCCGCCAGCACTAGTTGCCGTACAAGTCGAGCTGATTTATGGGCGACGCGTACGTGAGCGCGCCGGCGACCAGGCGGCCGGGCGGCACCAACTCGTGAAGCTCCGCGACTCCGGCATCACGAATGTGCCGCACCTCGTAGCCCAGCGCCACGAGCACGTCGGCGATAATGCGGCGATGACAACGCCACCAGAGCAGCTCCGCACACATGACCACGGTCCGAGCTCCGTTCGCGATCATGAGCAGCTCGAACAATCCTTCGGCAAACTCCTCGCTCTCCGTATGGTCGGCGTATCCGCGAAATGCCTCGTTCTCCCACGCGTCGTTAGGCGATTCGGGATCCGGACGTCGCCGTCCGCCGAGCCCTTCGATCCACCGATAGCTCACACCTGCCGCGCGCAGCGATGTCGAGAGCGCCTCCGCACCGAACTGTGGCAGGCGTCGCGAACCGGGAAAGCGCCTAACGTCCACGACGGCCTCGCTCTCGTGGGCAGCCAGCACGTCGATGAACTCCTCGGCCGTCCGCGTCGAGTGCCCGATCGTCCAGACCGTCACGTGAGCGGCCGCCGCGCCCACACCTGGAAGATGCGCGGTGTGCTCACGATCGTATCTGGGCGCGCAACGAAGTCATCCAGTGCGCGGGCCAACGCCTCCAACTCGGTGTCCGTGACGAGTGCGCCCGCTGTGAGCGCAGGCGCAATGTTCTCGAGCGTGATCCGATGGATCTGCTTCGCTTCACCATCGAGGTATACGAGCTGGATGTGCGAGAGATGCGGCTCCGCCAGACCCGCTTCCCGAAACAACGCCGGGAGCCTCGGCCCGATCTCCGGATCGGCACCTCTCGAGCGAACGACTCGGTTATAAAGGCTGACGAACTGCTCGAGCGCCGGAGAAGGCGGGTGTGAGAAGACGCCGGCATGATCGATGTCCTCGACGACGATGACACCGCCCGGCTTCGCTGCGCGCGCCATGCGTCGCAAGACACCTGCCGGATCGCGAAGGTGCGTGAGCAGGAACCGGGCGTAGACCAGATCGTACTCGGCGTCATCCTCGAGCTGCTCGACGTTCGACGTGGAGAACTCGACGTTGTCCAGGCGGTCCCGTTCCGCATCCTCCCGAGCGAACTGGAGCTTGATGTCGTCCTGGTCGATCCCTGTGATGCGGCCCCCCGCGCCCACGAGGCGGGCCAGCGCCAGGCTGACATCTCCGGCCCCGCAGCCGACGTCAAGGCAGCGCATGCCCGAC
>Ga0075433_10003973_pt1 | contig 11446 bp, 7 predicted proteins | sample RhiMethybrSRZTD2_FD_75299 | JGI IMG/M metagenome (GOLD analysis project Ga0075433, IMG submission 75299) | Populus rhizosphere microbial communities from Tennessee, USA - Rhizosphere MetaG P. TD hybrid SRZTD2 | ecosystem: Host-associated > Plants > Roots > Rhizosphere > Soil | place: USA... | reverse complement strand
GGCTTGAGGTTCTTTCGGATGAACCTCTGACCGCCTGGGCTTCCGTCATTTCTAACTCCACCAATGATCCTAGCATTGAACTCGCTACGCGTTTTGGAGGACAGCGTCTGATGATTGAGTCTTCTGTAAAGACGGACCCTTCCCAATCTCCTCTAGGCACTTTCCAATCTTCTCTAGTTGTTGTCAACATTGGTTCCAAAGGTGGCGACGTCGCCATAAAGATTTATGACCAAGGCGGTAAACAGATTGGTTCGAACACGGTCTTTATTGAGCAGTTCGGAATGTATATTGACGATGACATTCGAAACTCGGTGCCTGGAACATTTGGCGAGATCGTGCTCGAAGCCAGCGATCCGTCCGTTTTGCTCATGGCAAATTCAATCGTCAAGAGTGCTAATGGAACCGGCGCTTTCTTTCCTGCTTTCCCTCTACCTCCAGCCAGCTCGAAGTCCATTGCCGGAATTTGGGAAGGCTCAGTTACGGGAACTGTTATTACCGCTCAAGTAAGAATCACACTTTATCAAGAAGGTACTTCGCTTTTCGGGAAACTTGAAATTACCAGCGGAAGTTTCCCCGCAGCGTCGAAGAGTTTTTCCATTAGTGGATTCGTGAGTAACGATGGCACCTCCGAAAAGTACTTTATCCGAGCCAATGAGGACATGGTCGACTCTTCGGTGGGTTCCTTCTCATTTGGCCTCAATGCAACCCCGATAACTGGGTCAAAAATGCAAGGAAATTTCGTCTACTTCGACAGTCTGGCCTTAGCAGAAGGAACCGAGGAAGGTCACAGGGACGCAGGTCCCTTCAGTCTCGGTAGAACTGGACATATTCTCTCGGAAAGTCCAGCTCCACAACACGATTTGACAGTTCAATAGTAGTCACAACGGGTCTGGGCTTGTTCCGTGGTCAGCAATCGGGAAGGGGACTGTAGGAGGGATTAGCGCAGCATGTGGCAGTTGGCTCTCACATTCAAAAAGCATTTTTTCCCCGAGCAGCAACTTTTTCTGAAGGGGAGTAATAACCTCGTTGGGAGCATGCTGTGTCGAGGTCATGTTGCCCGGCGCGGGCACCTCACGCTTGGCCAGATTTCTCCGCTCGATTCTTCGTGAGGCCGAACGGTGCCCCCCGTTCTTTGTGGCGTGCGAGGCGGATCTCCATCTCCGATGCATTGGCACTTGTTTGTCGCCCCAGGATAGACCAGATAGAAGTACGGTTGTGCTCATTCAGGATGTTTGATCGGAATGTAGTTTGGGCTTAGACTGAGTTGCGAGATTACCGGTTCAATATCCCTCGAATATCTCGATGTGAGCGCATCGGCGTGATTTCTCTTGGAGAAACCTCATGAATAGAACCCACCTACCTCATTTTTTCTTTCTATTGGCTATCGGCGTCCTTGGCTCTTCGCTCAGTTTGGCTCAAGGCCGGCCACGCGCTCGGGATTTGGGCATTCCCTTTGATGGCGTAACAGGTTCCCTTAACAGCATCACGGATGTGCAGGGCGTCGAAGTGGGCCACAGCACGATCATTTCCGGTGAGGGGAAGCTGGAGGTTGGAAAGGGTCCCGTGCGGACGGGGGTTACGGCCATTTTGCCGCGTGGCAAGCTGTCCAACGATCTCAAGTGCTTTGCCGGCTGGTTCGCTCTGAATGGCAATGGCGAGATGACAGGAACCACATGGGTCGAAGAAGGTGGCTTTCTCGAAGGCCCGGTCATGATTACCAACACCCATAGTGTAGGGACAGTGCGTGATGCCGTCATTGCCCGAAGAGTGAAGCAGGGTCGACCGGATCCATCTGGCTACTGGTGGTCTACGCCAGTGGTGGCCGAAACATTTGACGGCTACCTGAACGACATTAACGGATTTCATGTTAAGGAGAGCCACGTGTTTGCAGCCTTGGATAACGCAAAGTCAGGACCTGTGGCCGAGGGAAATGTTGGTGGCGGTACGGGCATGATTTGCTACGAGTTCAAAGGAGGGATAGGCACGGCTTCGCGGAAGCTGAGCGACAAGGAGGGCGGGTACACGGTGGGAGTGCTGGTTCAGGCGAATTTTGGGCTGAGGAACCAGTTACGAATAGCCGGAGTGCCCGTAGGGAGGGAGTTTAATGAGAATCTGGTTTGGTCTAAGGAAGCCGGATCGATTATTGTCGTAGTCGCAACCGACGCTCCGCTCCTGGCACACCAGCTAAAGCGAGTGGCTCGCCGCGCTTCCCTGGGCGTAGCCCGAACCGGGAGTGTTGCTACCAACGGCTCGGGTGACATTTTCATTGCCTTTTCCACCGCCAACCCCAAGGCCGGCAACCCCAGCGGGCTGGTACAGTTAACCATGCTTCCCAACGACCAGATGAGTCCCTTGTTTGAGGCGACAGTTGAGGCAACCGAGGAAGCGATCATCAATGCTCTGATAGCGGCCGAGGACATGACGGGGATCGACAATCACAAAGTCGTAGCCATCCCTCATGAACGGCTGCGACAATTGTTGAAAGAGCATAATCGGTTGCTGGAAGACAGACCACGGTAGGCCTCTTGAAATCATGAGTGCCGCTAAGGAAAGCTAATCCACTCTTGTTCAGGACACCATCCCTACTCAAAAGTTTTTCAGGTTGACGTGAAACTTTTTGCCCCTCGCCGGCGTCTAAGTATTCTAAAGTACAGGCAGGTCGTGTCAGCCCACGGGAACTTTTGTTACCTAGTAACATTGTTGAGGAATGAAGATCGGCCGCCCCTGAAATGGGACATGTGAAAGCGAGGAATTATTGAACGGCTGTGCGCCGTTCTTTCAATTCCTTGCACGTTTGCTAGGTGCGGCCCTTATGGTTTCCTGAAGTTTCAAGCCTTCTCAAAGAAGTGTGTCCGAAATCGGACAGCTATCATGGCTATAGAATGGATGCATAAGCAGGTTGTCGCGGAACCGGCGGCCCCGATCAAAGAAGAGACTCTAGGAAGGCCTCCGGAACTCCAGCTTCGCCGTCCGAATCGCAGTCGCAAAGTGGGCGTAATGGTTCTTGGCACGATCATCCTGGCACTGGTCATTTGGGCTTGGTCGAGTTATGGTCATCGGTTCGCGGCGGCTACTCCCTCCGCCCCTTTGGTAACCGTCGAACGACGTGACTTCGTTCGTAGCCTCCGGCTGCATGGCATCGTAGAGGCCACGCAGTTTTATTCGGTGATGGTACCGAGCTTGTCGGGAGCAGCCATGGATACGTTAGTCATCACCAAGTTAGTGCCCTCCGGGACTCAGGTTAAGCAAGGCGGTTTATTGGTCGAATTCGACCGCCAGGCGGAGTTCAAGAACTTCTTGAACCGCCAAGCTGAGTTTAGGGATTTTGACGAACAGATTAAGAAGAAGCAGGCAGAGCAGGCGGCCGCACGAGCCAAAGATGAATCCGAGCTAGGACAGGCGGAAAATGCCGTCGAGACTGCTCGGCTCGACATTTTAAAGAATGAGATCGTCTCACGTATCGATGCGGAAAAGAATCAGCAGAACCTTGAAGAAGCCGAAGCCAATGTCAAGCAGTTACGTGAAACGTTTGAGTTGAAGCGCCAGGCGGCCCAGGCGGAGCTGCGAGTCCTGGAGATTCAACGCGACGGCGCACACAATGCAATGCTTTATGCTCAGACCAATGCTGAGAAGATGGTCATCCACTCTCCCGTCGACGGTTTGTCTGTGCTGAATTTGATTTGGAAGGAGACCCGTATGGAGGAGGTGCGTGAAGGCGAGCAGGTGCGTGCGGGGGTTACCATCATGCAAGTGCTGAATCCGGCGGCCATGCGGGTCCGTAGTCGTGTGAATCAAGTGGACATTCCCTATCTGCAACCCGGTCAACCAGTCCAGGTAACACTTGACGCTTACCCTGACTTGGTACTTCCCGGAAAGGTCGAACAGATTTCTCCCATCAGCGTCGCGAGTGGCTTTTCACAGCGAGTGCGGAGTTGCGTGGTGACATTTTCAATGCAGGGAAGTGATCCGAGGCTGATGCCGGATCTCTCAGCGGCAGTCGACGTGGTTCTGGAGAGGAGGCCTAATGTTTTGGTACTCCCTCGAGAGGCCGTCACCACACAGAATGGGCAGTCTTACGTCATGGTTGATGCCAACATCGGTGTAGAGAAGCGACCGATAAAGGCTGGCTTGTCCAACGACATTGAGGTTGTGATTGAATCCGGCATTGATGCAGGCGTGGCTGTCCGACGTCAAGGAAAACTGGACTGAACGGAGAGCATGTGCTATGGGGCCCCCTCACCCTGGCCCTTCCCCCGAAACGGGGGAGAGGGGAAGAAAAGATTAGAGTTAGCTCCCTCGCCCCCATTGGGGGAGAGTGGTGAACGCTTGATAAGCGTTCACAAGGGCAGGTGAGGGGTCGCTCGAATTTTTTACAGCTCCGAGGGACAGGGGTGAAGCGGCCATCTGACTTCGGACCAAATCAAGTTTCGTACAGCTTCCAATTTTCAAAGGCAGATGATCCGTTCTCTTCGGGCGTGGCGTTCCTGCGAGGCATGAAAAATCCCTGAACTGATAATCGCTGTGAATGAGCATCAAGTCTTCTAATCATCGCCGAAAACGGTGGCTCTTCGGCTTAATACTCGTTGTCGCTGGCGGCGGATTTGGCGCCGTCAAATGGTGGCATGCTGCGCCGACAGTCCCCACTGCAGAGATAAAGTTGGGAGAATTTGTGGACTACTTCGAGGTTCGAGGTGATCTCAAGGCGCTCAGGTCAGTTACGCTGTCGGCTCCCCCTATTTCCGGGGATCTACAGATCATCAAGCTGGCCCGGAACGGGTCACAAATCAAGAGCGGAGACCTGGTGGCCCAATTCGACACCACTACGCTTCAGCGGACTCTCGACCAGAAGCGTTCCGAAGTCAAAGAGGCCAATGCCGAGATTGATCGCAGCCGGGCTCAGGGGCATCTTCTCGAGGAGCAGAACCTGACCGCTGTGATGAAAGCACGTTACGACGTCGAGCGAGCTCGGCTGGAAGTGAGCAAACAGGAAATCGTTTCCAAAATCGAGGGCGAGAAGAGCAAGCTCAGTCTGGCGAACGCTGAGCAGAAGCTAAAGGAAGCTGAAGAGAAGCTGAAGTCCGACCGGGCAGCCAATGTTGCTGAAATCGCGAGTAAGCAGCAGAAGCGAGATAAGGCCCTTTTTGAACAGAATGAAGCAGAACGTAACATTGCAGCCATGACCCTCAAGGCGCCATTGGACGGCACGATCACCGTGCTGCCCAACTATGGCACGCGCTGGTGGGGCAATGCGGCTGAGTTCAAAGAAGGCGACCGAGCCTGGCCAGGTGCTCCGATTGCTGAATTGCCGGATATCTCGAATATCCGACTGGCCGCGCGGATCGACGAAACAGACCGCGGAAAGCTACAGGTTCATCAGACTGCAACAGTAAGAGTAGAGGCGCTGCCCGACAAAGATTTCGTCGCCAAGGTCGTTGAGATCAGCGCCATTGCTAAGCCGGATTTCTCCAGCTGGCCTGTGAACAAGAGCTTCGATTTTATTCTGCAACTAGAGCAAACGGATGCTCGTATCCGTCCAGGCATGAGCGCTTCGGCTCGGGTAGGTGTAGAGAGACTGCCGAACTCGGTCCTGGCTCCCGTCAACGGCTCTTTTCAGAAGGCGGGCCGCCTAGTCGCCTACCTGCTTCGGAGTGGGCGGTTCGAAGAACGAGTCATTGAAGTCTCACGTCGTAATAAGGAGCAACTCGTGATAGCTAAAGGTCTGAAACCAGGAGACAGAGTCGCTCTTAAGGATCCAACCCTGGAAGGGCAGGCTAACTAACCAAGCGGTAGAAACAGAAAAACCAGTTCGTCGTGTTTCGCATATAAGCTCCACTACCGATGAGTCAAACCAAAAAAGTCTCTATCGCGGTCAGCTTGCTAGTTGTCCTTGCGGTTGGAGTTGGGCTTCCCGTCGCACTAAGAAGATTGTCAAGACCTGGCCATGAGACTATCACAGCACGTGTGAAGCGTGGCAATGTGGATTCTCGGATCTACGTGCGTGGGGAGCTACGTGCTACACGCACTGCGGTTCTGCTTGCGCCTCCTATAGGAGGCCGGCTTCAGATAGTCCGTTTGGCCAAGACGGGTGCGCGCGTGCAGGCCGGAGATGTTGTGGTGCAATTTAATCCTGCCGAACAGGAGCACACTCTGGAACAAAATCGTTCTGAACTGCAACGGGCTGAGCAGGAGATTACCAAAGCCAAGGCTGACGCAGCGGTTCAGGTTGCCCAGGATCAAGTCGCTTTGCTGAAAGCCCGCTTTGACGTGCGGCGTGCGGAGCTGGACGTGAGTAAGAATGAGCTGGTGAGCGCCATCGATGCTAAGAAAAACCTGCTGGCGCTGGAAGAAGCCAAGCGTCGGCTCGCGCAATTGGAGCAGGACACGCAGTCCCGCAGAGTTTCCAACCAAGCTAGCCTGGCTGTTTCTGAGGAAAAACGCAACAAAGCAAAGCTGTCGATGCAACAAGCTCAGAAGAATATCGAGCAAATGCGTCTTACCGCGCCAATCGGAGGACTGGTGGCCATCAAGGAGAATTTCGATATTTTGGGAGGGATCATGTTTGGTGGCATGACCCTTCCGGAATATCGTGAGGGAGACCAGGTTCAGCCGGGCCGGACTGTTGCCGAAGTGCATGGGGTGGAAGAGATGGAGGCGCAAGCCAAGGTGGACGAAGCCGATCGCGCTTACCTAGTCACCGGCCAGCCCGTGGAGGTCCGCGTGGATGGCTTAGCCGGCATGACCTTCAACGGCAAGCTCAAAACCATGGCAGCTCTCGCCACCCGCCGGTTCTTTGATTTTGATGCCGCCAGGCAATTCGATGTGATTTTTGATCTGGACAAACCTGATACACGCGTCAGGCCAGGGGTCAGTGTTGAAGTCACTATTTTGGGGGATGCCGTGAAAGATGCGCTCTTCCTGCCTCGCCAGGCAGTCTTTGAGAAAGATGGCAAGCCCATAGTTTATCTCACCACGGGAAAAGCCTTTGAGCAGCGAGAAGTGAAAATTGTACGACGAACTGAATCGCAAGTTGTAATCGACGGTCTGGCCGAAGGGACGGAGGTTGCGCTGGTGAACCCGGAAGAGGCAGCTCAGAAAACTGCGAAGGCGGGCACCTCTATCGGCATACCACGATAGCTGACAATTCCGTCTAAGCGTTGTTTTTCATTTGGTGGCTCACCGTAGGGCAAACCTTCCTTGGGGAACCCAGGGATCATCGAGTTCAATTGATGGAAGCGGGCATTATTAAGACTACGAGTTCAAGTTCCTACGCTTCGAAGTGGAAAGAATATCGGCGTCGCGTGCGACTATTCTTCATTTCATGGCTTGCTCCTTCCTGGATAATGGCTCTGCTTGCTTATCTCCCGGCGACCCGTCCGTGGATCCGCAAGGTATCGCCCAACCTCATAATGCTGTTGCTCGGAGGCCCATTTGTTGGGAGCTTCCTGCGTATCTACTATTGGAGGTGCCCACGCTGCCATCGGTACTTCTTCAAGGATGGCAGAATAGCCAATCTGTTGGCCAAAAAGTGTCTCCATTGCAACCTACCCAAATGGGCCTTGGAAGGCCGACCTAAGTAGCTTTTCCATTTTCGGCTCTGGGTTTTGGGTCTACGACACTTTCTTCAAACACCGAGATGAGAAGAATACACCAGTTAAGTTCTAAGCAGAATTGGCAGGCAAGAGTGCTCTGCGTGATTGTTAGAGCTCTGTCTGATCCTCGTAGATACCTAATTATCGCCTTCCTCTTGCTTGGCCTCAACACCTCCGAATCTTTCTCCGACGTCATTTACGTGAGAGGTGACAACATATTCGTCGTTGAGAAGACCTGGGACTGCTCCTTGTAACGTTCACAATTGGATCTCTGGTAGCGTAGGTACCCCTCATCCGCTGTGTCCATCAAGGAGCACTAATCTTCTCATTGTCGGACGGCTCGATGCTTAGGTGTGAGTCGGAGTCCAACCAATGCCTGCGACACGTCTGCTCCCATATCGCCTTTCCCGGGCACAATTCCTGCCTGATTTTCGCCTCGGTTTCCAAAACCTGCTGCTGCACAAACTGCGTTCTCTCCTCACGATGCTGGGAATGATCTTTGGAGTGGCAGCGGTGGTTTCAATGCTTTCCATCGGAGCTGGCGCGCAGCAGCAGGTGATGGCGTTTATCGAACAGCTCGGAGTGAGGAATCTGATTGTGGAGGCAAAGGAACCCACGAATGAAATCGATATGCAGCGGGTGCGAAAGCTTTCAGCCGGTCTCAGTTTTCAAGACTTCCGTGTTATCCGAGCCAATATTACAGGGCTTCTGGAGTCGACACCCCGAAAACGGGTCACACCGGCAAAACTGAATCCCAAGCCCGCGCGCGACATACCGGTGGTATTTGGTGTCAATCCGAATTATCAGCAGATTGCCAATCTGCGCGTGATTGCTGGACGTTTCTTCGACGAGGACGAGAACAGACGGGCAGCGCCGGTCTGTCTTCTAGGCGATGGAACCAGGACCAACCTGTTGGGAGGGCGGGAAGCGATCGGCCAATATATCAAAGTCAACGAACAGTGGCTTCATGTTATCGGCGTGGTTGGACCTCAATTGACCTCGCAGACGGACATCTCTGGCCTTCCGATGCTGGATCAGAACAATCTCATCTATGTGCCCCTCTACACAGCTTTCCTGCGCCTGGAAGAGACCATGAGCTGGCTTAAGGATGAGATCGACGGCATCTATCTGCAGCTCGCGCCTTCCACCGATAGCGTCACTACAGCCGACTTGGTTCGCGGCATCTTGAACAGCTCTCACCGAAACGCGGGAGACTTCAGTGTGATTGTCCCGGCCGAGCTGCTGGCCGAGCAAAGGCGTACACAGCGCATCTTTGACATGGTGATGGTAGCGATTGCCTCGATTTCGTTGTTAGTTGGAGGGATTGGCATCATGAACATCATGCTGGCCAGCATTTTGGAGCGGACGCGCGAAATCGGAGTCCGACGGGCCGTGGGTGCCCGCCAGCGCGATATTGTCCGACAATTCTTGATTGAAGCTGTCCTGATTTCATTTGTGGGAGGAGTGATTGGTGTTTTCTCCGGTGTCGGCATGTCACGTCTTATTGCCTGGCTGGCCGGCTGGTCCACAATCGTGACTGCTGCCTCAATCCTGTTGGCATTTCTGGTCTCAGTTTCAGTAGGGTTGATCTTCGGGATTTATCCGGCCATTCAAGCCTCCCGGCTTGATCCGGTAGATGCGATCCGGTATGAGTGAAAGTGGGGTCTCAGATTTACAATTTGAGATTTAAGATGCAAATCTTTGACTTGATCCCAAGAACAAACAACAGACGACCGCAAAATAAGAAGCCCGCATGAAATACCAGCGATTCGAGGACCTGCCGGTTTGGAAGACTGCGATTGATCTTGCAGTGAAAACCTTCACGCTAACAAACAAGGAGGGCTTCAGAGTTGTGGTGACCTGAAGAACCAAATGGAGCGTTCATCGCTTTCCATATCCAACAACATTGCCGAAGGCTTTGAGCGCAGGACGACGCAGGAGTTGCTCACATTCCTATACATTGCTCGAGGGTCAGCCGGAGAGCTGCGGTCGATGCTCCTATTCCTCGAGCGACTATCGGCCTTCGGCAATCTCAAATCTGAAATTTCAGATTTGAGATCCCAAGCAGAAAGTGTCTCCAGACAATTGAGAGCCTGGGCCGACTCGCTCCAAAACACGGACATCAAGGGGCAACGTTATTTGAATAATAAAACCCGTCGAGCCGCGGCAGCTAGTGACGAACGAGAGAGATTTGTGGAAGAGCTCCGCCGCTGTCAGGAAGAGAACATTGCTCGCGCGCAGAAGGCCGGCCAAGGAAAGAATTGAGTCTTAAATAGTCTCAGTCTCAAGTTTGAGATTTGAGATGCTTCGATCGGCGACCCAATCCCAAAGAACTCGAACCGGAGGTGACGAATGAGGAGATCTTTCTCACTCTTTCCAGGCTGGGTTTTCCTGACGTTGGCTGTCTCCCCAGCTTTCGCGCAGACTTTTCCCACTCGGGACTACTTCCACCAGTTTGGGGCGGTGAGGGACGTTCCTGTCCAGCTTCCGGGGCCTGAGGGCCTTCGGGATTACCTGGTGGATGGTAAACTGCGACTCGATCTGAATAACGCTATTCGCCTGACGTTGCTGAACAACACCGAGGTTCGCGTGAACCAACTGGAGTACGAGAGCCTCAGATTTGAGATCCAGCGGGCCTACCAGCCATTTGATCCGATCCTCAATTCCGATTTTGGCGCATCTCGTCAAACGGTGCCAACCTATTCCCAGTTGCAGTCCGGAATGCCTACGTTGAGCGATCTCACCCATCAGTTCCTAGTGGGTTACACCCAGACATTCCAGACGGGAACTCAGTACAACGTTAGTTTCAGCTCATTGAGAGTTTCAACCAATAGCATCTTTAACACCTTCAACCCGTCCATCTACTCCAGCCTCAATTTCAACTTTACTCAGCCTCTACTACGTAACCGTGGCTTGTTTCCGAATCAAGCTCCCATTGTCATTGCTCAACGTAACCTGAAACAGTCACGATCCCAGTTTGAGGCTCAAGTCAACCTTTCCATCGCTCGGGCCGTGGAACAGTACTGGATGGTAGTGCAAGCCCGAGAAAGCCTGAAGGTATTGCAGAAATCTCTTGAATTAGCCGAGGCTACCTATCGCCACAACAAGAGAGAATTGGAACTGGGTGCTCTCCCACCGTTGGACATCTACCGGTCCGAATCCCAGGTAGCATCGCGCCGTGTCGGAGTGATTCAGGCGGAGTATGAGCAGAAACAAGCCGAAGACGCGCTGCGTCGCACGATTGGGGCGGACCTCGACCCATACTTTCGAGTCGTTGATATCGAATTGACAGAGCCGGTCGACGCTGGCAGAGAGCTTTTGAGCGTGGACAGCCAACAGGCACTTGAACAAACATTGCAACACCGGCCGGAGCTGGAGGCGTTGCGCCAGCAACTTGCCAACGACGATACCGGCATTCAGCTCGCTCACCATCGGTTGCAGCCGGAACTGAATTTGACGGGATTTTACAGCTCCTTTGGGTTGGGCGGCAACCAAATCGACACGGCAGCCGTGCCTCCAGCAGTGATTGCGCGGGGCGGATTTGGGGACGCGCTTTCTCAGATCGGGAGCTTCGATTTTCCGACTTATGGATTTAATGTGCAGTTGAATCTGCCGGTGAAGAATCGGGCTTTTGAAGCCGACTTGGGGAATGCTCTGGTATCCAAACGACGGAGCCTTTACCTTATGCGCCAGCTTGAGCAGGAAATCGGGCTGGAAGTGCGGCAGGCGATACACCAGCTGGAAGAGGCCAAACTCTCTATTGCCGCGGCCAGAATAGCACGTGACCTCTCTCAGAAGAACCTGGAAGCCGAACAGCGCAAGTATGAGTTGGGAGCTCAACCCATTTTCTTCACGCT
>Ga0075433_10003972_pt1 | contig 11456 bp, 7 predicted proteins | sample RhiMethybrSRZTD2_FD_75299 | JGI IMG/M metagenome (GOLD analysis project Ga0075433, IMG submission 75299) | Populus rhizosphere microbial communities from Tennessee, USA - Rhizosphere MetaG P. TD hybrid SRZTD2 | ecosystem: Host-associated > Plants > Roots > Rhizosphere > Soil | place: USA... | reverse complement strand
GTCGAGATCGTCGTCGCGAGCCCGTCGACGCGCTCACCGAAGCCGGCGATCAGCGCCGGCGCCACCCACCCGCCGCGACGATCGACGAGCGCAGCGTGCAGATCCGTCGGCTGCGGCGCGCGGTCCTCGACCCTGGTGATCACCGCGCTCACCAGCCTGAGGACGGGCAGCGTGGGCCGGTCGGGGAGACGAAAGTCCTCGGCCCGAGCGCGCCAGCTCACGATGAGCCGCGCCTCGGGCGTCGTGAACACCCGCCGCCAGGACGGCTCCGGGATCGGGAGCAGCGTTCGTCCATCGCGGGCGGCCACGCGGCCCCGCGCGATGACCGTCTCCGGCCGTGGCTCCTCGAGATCGCGCAGGATGCAGATGTCCGCATAGCGGCCCGGCGCGATGCCGCCGAGATCGGTGTCCTTGCCGAAGTAGGTCGCGGGGTTGAGCGTGGCCATCCGGTAGGCGTCCACGGGCGGCACACCGCGCTGCATCGCAGTGCGGATGAGATGATCCACGAAGCCGTGCTCGAGCACGAACGCGGGCATCGAGCCGTCGGCCGTGAGCATCGCGCGCGCGGCGAGCCCGGGCGCGTCCTTGAGCGCCGCGAGCAGGTCGCTGAGATCCGGCCGCAGCGACGATTCGCGCAGCATGACGGCGATCCCCTGCCGCGCGCGGTCGAGAACCTCGCGCGCGGTGATCGACTCGTGGTCCGAAGTGAGTCCCCCGGCGGCGATGGCCGCGATCTTCTCCGCCGACGCGCCGGCCGTGTGGCCTTCGACGCGCTGGCCGCGCGCCAGCGCGAGGTCCAGGCGCCGCAGCAGATGGGGATCTCCCGCGTAGACATCGGGCCAGCGGGTGACCTCGCCGATCGCGACCGCGCTCGGATGCGCGAGCGCACGCACGAGGTCGCGCAGCGGAAAGCGACGCTGCTCGTCGGTCGTCCGGCTCTGGGCGTGCGGCCGGATCATCCAGTAGAACTTCACCGGTGACCGCGCGAGCGCGTTCGCGACGGCGGTGAAGGCGCTGACGCCGCCCAGCTCCCAGAATTGCAGCGTGTCGCCGAAAAGCGTGGTCGTGCCGAGCGCGAGCACGTGCCGCGCGAGCGCGGACGGCGTGATGATGTGCGCCGGATGGACGTGCGGGTCGATGTAGCCGGGAACCAGCACACGGCCCGACGCGTCGACGACCGTGGTGGTGGCCCGCACCATGTCGGTACGGTCGCCCACATAGGCGATGCGCTCGCCGCGCACGGCCACGTTGGCGGGGTACAGCTCGCCGGTGTAGACATTGAGAAGCGTGCCGCCGCGGACGTACAGATCGGCCGGCGCCGCGCCCCGCGCGACCGCGGTCAGACGCCGTCGCTCGGTGACCCTCACTTCGTCCGCTTACGCGTCGAGGACCGAAACGCGGCGGCGCCCGCCGCCACGCCGGCGCGCAGTCCCCGCCCGATACGCGCCGCGTCCTTCATCGCTCGGCGCACGTGGGGCTCCGCATCGCGCAGCGTGCGCTCGACGAACCGGCGCGTCTTCCGATTGAGCACTTTGAGCCGGGTGCGCGCCTCGCCACGGGCCGTTCGCGTGTCGAGCTCGAGCTGTTTCAGTTGCTTCACGAGCGTCTTCCACCGGGCTTCCAGGCCGGGCATCGATGCCTCCTTGTGCAGTGCGTGAATGAATTATGCGTCACAATGTTGCCGTGAGCGACGCGATCACCGTCAGCGACACCGTGCGTGTGCCCGCCGCCGCGCTCACCGTCCGCGCCGTGCGCGCCTCCGGGCCCGGCGGCCAGAACGTCAACAAGGTCGCGACGAAGATCGATCTGCGCGTGGACCTCGACGCCATCGAAGGACTTCCGGATCCGGCGCGCGATCGGCTGCGCGTGCTCGCGCGGCATCGCCTGGACGCCGAGGGCCGCCTCGTCGTCACCAGCCAGGCGACCCGCAATCAGGCGCGCAATCTCGAGGACGCGCGTGACAAGGTGCGCGCGCTGATCGCCGCGGCGCTCGTGCGGCCGCGGCCGCGAACCGCCACGCGGCCGACGGCCGCTGCGCGTGAGCAGCGTCTGGGCGCCAAGCGCGCGCGCGGCACGATGAAGCGGCTGCGGGCGCGTCCCACCGCCGAGGACTGAGCCGGCTCAGAACCCGAGCGCGCGAGCCTCCTCGCGGAAGCGGCGGACGTTGGCGAGCTTGATCTCTTCGTAGCCGCGGATCAGGTCGGGCAGCGTCGCCAGCTTCACCGCGCGGGCGTGCGACGCAGAGTCCAGCCCGACGAGCGCCTTCTCGACGAGAGCACGGTACTCGCCGACCAGCGCGCGCTCGACACGCCGCACCTCGGCCCAGCCGAACGGATCGAGCGCCGATCCGCGCAGCCCGCGCATGGCGTGCAGCGCGCGGAAGACACCGTCGAACCACCGGCCGAATTTGATCTTGCCCTGCCAGCCCAGCGCGCGCAGCAGCGGCGGATGCAGGTTGTAGTGGATGGTGGCGCCGTCGGGATATTCGGCTCGGATCGCCGCCGCGAGGTCGTTCTTGAGATGCAGCCGCGCGACCTCGTACTCGTCCTTGTAGGCCATCAGCTTGAAGAGATACCGCGCGACACCCTCGCTGAGGGCCATCGCGCCCGGGACCGCCGCGCGCTCGGCATCCCGCACGCGCTTGACGAAGTCGACGTACGCACGCGCGTACGCCGTGTCCTGGTACTCGATCAGCTCCGGCACGCGAATCTCGAGCAGCCGGCGCAGCTCGCCCTCGGCGTCGACCGCATCGACCAGGGCGCGCGCCTCGGCCGTCAGCATGGGCGTCGTCTCGATGGCGCCGACGCGGTGGTGCTTCAGCGTCTTCGTCCATGCGGGGTCGGCGACGACCAGCCGGCCGGCGCGGAACGCCTGGGTGTTCATCTGGACCGACACGCCATTGAGCGCGATCGCGCGCTCGATGGCGGCGGCCGCCACCGGAATGGCGCCCGCCTGATAGGCAGCGCCGAGCACGATCATGTTGGCGGCCATGTGGTCCTCGAACAGCGCCTCGGCCAGGCCGAGCGCGTCGAGGTAGACGTTTTCGTCCTTCCGCGTGAAGCGATCGATCGAGGACTGCAGCCCTGACGCCTCGGGGAAGTGGACGTCGGTCTTCGTGACCATCGCTCCGGTCGGGACCTGGCTCGTCGACACCACGGCGATCGTGCGGTCGGCGCTCGCGTGGTCGAGGTTTTGCGGCGACGTCGCGACGAGGACGTCGAATCCGAGATAGCAGTCGGTCTCACCCGCGGCGACCTTGTTGGAGACCTCGATGGGGTGATCCGAGATCTTCAGATGCGAGACCACCGGCCCGCCCTTCTGGCTGAGTCCCGTCTGGTCGAGCCCGCGGACATGCTTGCCGTCGAGCAGCGCCGCGGTGCCGAGGATCTGGTTGACGGTGACGACGCCGGTGCCGCCGATACCCGTCATGAACACATTGGCAGAGCTCGGAACCTTCAGCGTGGGCTCTGACAGCTCACGCGACGCCTCGAACACCGGACGTTCCTTGCGCCGCCGCTCGCCCTTCGGCACGACGGTGAGGAACGACGGGCAGTCGCCGCGCAGGCACGAGTAATCCTTGTTGCACGACGACTGGTGGATCTGCGTCTTGCGCCCGAACTCCGTGTCCACCGGCTGCACGGACAGGCAGTTCGACTTGGCGCCACAGTCGCCGCAGCCCTCGCAGACGGCTTCGTTGATGTACACGCGCAGCGCCGGGTTCTCGAGCTTTCCCCGCTTGCGCAGGCGGCGCTTCTCCGCGGCACAGCGCTGATCGTGGATCAGCACGGTCACGCCAGGAATGTCGCGCAGCGCACGCTGCGCCTCGTCGAGCCGGTCGCGGTGCCACACTTCCGTGCCGCGGCCCCAGAGCGCGCTCGCGTCGTACTTCTCGGGATCGTCGGTGGTGACGATGATGCGCTTGACGCCTTCGGCCTCGAGCAGTCGGGTCATCTCGGGCACCGGCAGCGCGCCCGCCGCGTCCTGACCGCCTGTCATCGCGACCGCGGAGTTGTAGAGAATCTTGAACGTGATGTTCGTGCCGGCGGCGATCGCCTGCCGAATCGCGAGCGAGCCCGAGTGGAAGAAGGTCCCGTCGCCGAGATTCTGGAACATGTGCGTCATCTCGGTGAATGGCGCCATGCCGACCCACTGCACGCCTTCGCCGCCCATGTGCGTGGTGCCGACCGTGTGGCGCTCCGGCATCGCGAGCGCCATGCCGTGGCAGCCGATACCGCCGCCCGCCATCGATCCCTCGGGCACCACCGTCGAGCGGTTGTGAGGACAGCCCGAGCAGAAGAACGGCTGGCGCGCGAGCGTCAGCGGCGCCGGCCGCTCGCGCAGCGCCTCCAGCAGCGCCACGCGCGCGGTGATGGACGGAACGCTGAGCTTTTTCTCGAGCCGCGAGGCCAGCAGGAGCGCGATGCGATCGGCGTCCAGCTCGCCGTTCGCGGGCACCAGCGGCCGACCTTCCTCGTCCTGCTTGCCGACGATGCGCGGCCGATCGGTCTGGTTGTAGAGGACCTCTTTGATGAAGGTCTCCACGAACGAGCGCTTTTCCTCGACGACGAACAGCTCTTCGAGGCCGCGCGCGAACTCGCGGATGATCATCCCTTCCATCGGCCACAGGAGGCCGATCTGCAACAGCCGGATGCCGTAGCGTGCGAGCGCGGCGTCGTCCAGCCCCAGCTCGCGCAGCGCTTCGCGCAAGTCGTAGTAGGTTTTTCCGGCGGCGGCGATACCGAGCCACGCCTGCGGCGTGGCGACGGTGATCCGGTTGATCGGATGCGCCGCGGCAAAGGCCTTGGCCGCTTCGAGCCGCCCGTAGTGCAGCTCACGCTCGAGCTCGAGACCATACGGCGGCAACAGCATCGGGTTCTGCGTCGCCCGCCACGGCTTTCCCGCCCAGGTGAAGCCCGGATCGCGAATGACGACGCGCTCCGGATGGACGATGGCGGTGCCGATCTCGTCGGCGACGTTGGTGACGATCTTGAAGCCGACCCAGAGCCCCGAATAGCGCGACATCTCGAGGCCGTAGCGCCCGAGGTCGAGGATCTCCTGCACGTTGCCGGGGAACAGCGTCGGCATGAAGGCGTCGTACAGCGCCACCTCGGAATGCGTCGGCAGCGTGGAGGATTTCGAGAGCGGATCGTCGCCGGCCAGCGCCAACACGCCACCCCACCGCCCGATGCCGGCGTAGTTCGCGTGCTTGAAGATGTCGCCGGTGCGATCGACGCCGGGACCCTTGCCATACCAGATGCCGAGGACACCGTCGTACTTCGGCTTCGGGAACATATTCGCGAGCTGCGCGCCGTAGATCGCCGTCGCACCCAGGTCCTCGTTGAGCCCGGAGATGAAGACGACGTCGTGATCCGCGAGCAGCTTGGGGTTGCGCTCGAGCGTGAGGTCGAAGCCACCGAGCGGAGAGCCGCGGTAACCGGAGATCAGGGTCGCGGTGCGCACGCCGCGGCGCTGATCGGCACGATGTTGGTCGAGCGGCAGGCGCACGAGCGCCTGGATACCCGACAAGAAGATCGTTCCGTCCGCCAGGCGGTACTTGGCGTCGAGCGTGAAATCGTCGTGGCTCGCCATGCTCTCCTCGAGAGACGGGTTCGCGGCCGGTCCCGGACGTTATGATACGGGCCCCATCACGCTGAGGCAATGGAGGCACCCGTGGCGATCGCGCTGTGCTTGATGATCGAAGGCCAGGAAGGACTCACGTGGGAGCGCTGGCGGCGCCTCGCTCGCGCGACCGAGGACGGCGGCTTTCATGGGCTGTTTCGCGCCGATCACCTCACGGGGCTCTTCGGTGATCCCAAGCGCGCGTCGCTCGACACGTGGGCATCGCTCACGTGGCTGGCCACCGGTACGAGCCGAATCCGCTTCGGGCCCCTCGTCTGCCCGCTGACGTTTCATCACCCTGCGCTGCTCGCCAAGCGCGCAGCGGCGGTCGCGGATCTGTCCGGCGGACGTCTCGACCTCGGCATCGGCGCCGGCTGGCACGAGGGTGAGCACGCGATGTTCGGCATCCCGTTCCCACCGCTGAAGGAGCGCATGGACCGCCTCGAGTGCGGCGCGCGCGCGATCCGCGCGCTCTGGCAGGGGCGGCCCGTGACGCTCGACCAGCCGTACTATCCGCTTCGGGACGCCGAGAGCTATCCGGTGCCGCCCGGCGGCGGTGTGCCGCTGATCATCGGCGGCCGGGGGGAGAAACGCACGCTGCCGATCGTCGCCGCGTGCGCCGACGAGTGGAACGTCACAAGAATGACGGCGGACGAATACCCGGCCAAGCGCGCGGTGCTCGAGCAGTGCTGCCGCGTCGCCAAGCGCGATCCCGCGACCATCCGGCGCTCCCTTATGGCGCCCTACATCATCGGCCGCGACGCGCGCGAGCGCGAGACACGCCTCGCCAACGCGCGACGAATCTTTCCGCGCCTGCCGGACAACGAAGCGGCGTGGCGCGCCGCGGGGTTCTTCTTCGCAGAGCCCGCGCGATTCGTCGAGGACCTCAAGCGCTGGGAAGCGGTCGGCGTGACGCGCGTGATGCTGCAAACGCTCGACATGGAGGACTTCGCGGCGATCGACCTGCTCGCCCGCGAGGTCGTGCCGGCGTGTCACTGACGATCCGCGAGTGCCGCATCGACGAGTGCGCGACGGTGCTGGAGCTGTGGAAGAGCGCCGAGGCCATCCCGCGTCCGACGGACACCCTCGCCGACCTGCAGCGGATCGTCCGCGAGCATCCGAACACGTTGCTCGTCGGCGAAGAGCACGGCCGGCTCGTCGGCACCGTCATCGCCGGCTGGGATGGCTGGCGCGGCGGGATCTACCGCCTCGCGGTTCTCCCGGAGTGCCGCCGGCGCCGCGTGGGACAGGCGCTCGTCGCCGAGGCCGAGCGTCGCCTGGTTGCGCGTGGCGCGCGACGGCTCAACGCCATGGTGGCGCGAGACGAGGCGCACGCGCTGGCATTCTGGGATCGGGCGCCGGGCTGGGCGCGCGAGGCGCGCTGGCAGCGTTATACGAAGGACTTATAGATCAGTCGAGACGAACGAACGCGTATCCGAGCGTGCTGAGCTGGCCGCGGAGATCGGTCTTGCTGCGGCGCTCGGTCCGTCGGCGGTCGCCGCGCGGCGTCGCCCGACGCTCGCCACGAGCGCGCCGCTCCCCGTGGCGGCGATCCAGGATCACGTCGACGTCGGACTCTGTCGAGAATTCACGCGACAGATAGCGGTACAGATCGGGCTGTTGTCGCGACACGATGAAGAGGTGGTCCACATTCGTTTTGTAGCTGATCGTGCGGCGGCTCGTCAACTATCGTTCGTCGGTGGCCGGGCCAATCGCCCCTGGCGTCATGCACGCGTCAATTCCGCCGTTCGCGCACGGCGTCGTGCCGCATTAGCACACGGCCCACCGCTAGTTGGCGACCAGACGTTTCCGCTGGAAGGTCAGCGCCCCACGACTTCAGGCGCGTGCCCGCAGACGCGCGAGCGCGCGACGCGCGGCGCGCTCGTCGCGCGATGCCCGGCGCGGGTTACCGCCGCGGTTGACCGGGCGATCTTCATCGTCACCTTCGTCATCCGGATCGACCGATCCGCGCAGGGCGGCGACGAAATCCTCCGCCGACACGGCGACGGCGCCCGCGCGCCGCGCGGCATCGCGGACCGCGCGGTCCGACGACGCGACGGCCGTCCCCGCGCCCGCTTTAACGGCCATCGCGCGCAGCACGTCGTCGGCCGTCTCGGGCGGTCGAGAAAAGACGATCTGCACCTGGCCTGACGACGCCGCCTGCGCGTCGCGACGCGCGCCGTCGAACACGACGGTGAACTGATCGCCCGTGCGGCGCGCCGCCGCGCCGATGACGGCCAACAGCGCGCTGCGGCCGGCGTCGAGGCTTTCCTGCTCGCGTCCGCGGAGGTCGGCGTCGCGGCGGATGACGTTGTAGCCGTCGATCAGCCACCTCACCGCTGCGTCAAGGCGCTGGCTGGTCGTCGCGCCGTGGCGGCAGCGGCCACGATCGCCGCGCGAAGAACCGATCGATTCCCGCGTGCCCCTCAACACTCGCTGTCAGCTCACCGAACCGTCGCGCCTCGAGCGCGAGCCCGGCATCGAGTCCCTGCGTGAGCCCGGCGCGCACGACCTCGACAATGGCGGCGGCCGGTGCGGCACGGACAATAGCGTTGTGATGGGCGAGCAGCCGAACGATCTCGGAGTCGCGCTCGACGTTCGGAAATGCCAGCGTCGCCGCGGGGTCGGCGAGCGGCGAAAACAACGCGCCGCCGAATTCGCCGGCGGCAATCTGGCGCGCGACGCCGAGCGCGTGTGAGAGCGCATCGGTGGGCGCGACCTCGTCGACGACTCCGAGCGCTCGCGCCTGGGCCGCGCTGCGCCGTCGGCCGTCCAGGAGCATCGCCAGCGCATCCACGAGCAGCGTGAACATCTGGCCGCCGCCGGCGCGCGCGCGGCGCGCCGCCAGCCGCGGCAGCATCTGCGTGCCGCCGAAGCCGGGAATGACGTGGAGATTGATCTCCGGCTGACCCAGCTCGGCGCGCGCCCCCGCGACGCGCCAGGCGCACGCCATCTGCAGCTCGTTGCCACCGCCAAGCGCGTAGCCGTCAACGGCGGAGACGACGGGTGCCTTCAGGCGTCCGAGGCGCGCGAACAGGCGCTGGGCCCGGGATGCGAACGCCGCCACGTCCTCGGCACGCGGGAACGCACGCAGCTGACGAATGTCGGCGCCGGCAACGAACATCGCGCCCGCGCCGGTCAGCACGACCGCCCGCAAATGCCGCTCGCTTTCCAGCGCGTCGAGCGTGCGCTCGAGATCATCCAGCACCTCGGCGCCGAGCGCGTTGGCAGGCGGCGAGTCGACAGTCACGAGCGCGACGAGCTCCGACGCGCCAGCGCGCACGGGGTCGATGCGCGCTCGCACCGTCTTGCTGTCGAGGAAGCGCGAGCCCCACGCCTCGTACACCTGTCGCGCCGTGCGCGCGGCGTCGAGCGCGCCGGTGGCGCCGACCCGAATCGCCATCGTGCCGGTGTGACGGTTTTCGTAGAGCGCCTGGTTGGCCTCTGCAAGCTCGTCCCAGGCGTGCACCGCCGGTCGATGGATGCCGAGCGCGCCGGCGTCGATGAGGCGCACGCACGACTCGGCCTGGTGCGCGTTCGAGAGGTGGCTGCCGAGAATGGCGAACGAGGGAAACAGCACGCGCTTTTCGTGCATCCAGACGTTCGGCGCGTAGAACGACAGCCGCCGGCCCGCGGTCGGCTCGAGATAGACGACGGCGCCGGTGAACGGCCGCGCGATGAACGTGCTGGTGCCCAGCGTGTCCTGCCCGGCCCGCTCGACGATCAAATCGGGATAGCCGCGCGAGTTGTCGGATGTCGCAAGCAGCCGGCCGATCGCCTGGCCGAACGGTTTGAGGGTCGCGTCCTGATAGTGGCGATAGCCGTCGCCGTCCGTATCGTAGTCGGGCATCGCCTCCGGCCACACGAAGCCGCGCGCCCGGCCCAATGTCTCGAGGCTGACCGTGCCGGCAAGCGCGCCGATCCGCTTGAGGTGCGCGGCCTGCGCATCGGTTCGCGTGGCCGCAACGACGCGCGCGCCCAGCGTCAGCGCGGTCTCGATCGCCGCCTCGGCCGTCGGGTCGGCGAGCGCATCGCTCGGTCCCGTGGTCGTCAGACCGTAGTACACCAGCACGCCCTGCTGCGGCCGCAGATCGACACGGGAATACATGTCAGCGGCCGATGCCTCACCGTCCTTGCCGAGCAGCGTGAGCGTGTAGCCGCTCGTCGCGCCGTAGAACACGATCCGCCCGCCCGGCCCGAGGAGGTCGACCATGCGAGCGAACAGGTCGCGACCGACGGACGACACGACGACGTCGATTGGCCGTCCGTCGTTGGCCGCGCGAACGCGGTCGGTGAACGCGCCTCCCGTTTCGATCCAGCGCTCGCGGGCCGCGACGTCGACGGGCACGGGCGTGAAGATCCCGGCGAAGCTCGGATCCGTGCGATCGACGGCGCCGATGGCGCCGCGCTCGACGACGAGGCGCGCCTTCGCCTGCGTCGACACGAGGCCGCTGACGACGGCGCCTCGCAGAACCGCGCAGGCGATCGCGTACAGGCCGGTGCCGCCGGCCGCGCCCTCGACGAACACGCGCTCGCCGTGCCGCACGCGCGCGACGTCGTAGAGCGCTTTGTAGACGGTTTCGAGGTCGAGCATGTACGACGAGGCCTGCGCCAGCGTGAGGCGCTCGCTGTGCGCCAGCCACTGCGGCGCTTGCCCGCGCACGAACTGGGCGAACGAGCCGTCCGGGGTCTCGTATCCCTGGATCTTGAAGTCCGCGTGCATCGGATCTTCGCCCGCCCGCGGCGAGAGCAGATCCGACACACCGGGATAGAGCACACGCAGCTCGCCGACCTTCACTCGGCCCTCGCGTGCGACCTCCGCGCCGACGGCAGCGATCAGCACGACGGCGCCGCTGCCCGGCACGTGCAGGTCGCGATCGTGCAGGTCGAAGACCGAGATCGGCACGCCGCGCGCCGCGAAGACGGTGTTGTACGTGAGCCCGGCGTAGAGCACATAGCCGAGCGCGTCGTTGGGTCCGACCGCAGGCAGCGGCTGCGTCACCACGCGGAGCGCCTCACGCGGTTCGCCGTGCGCCGGTTTTCCGTGCGCATCTTTCGTCACCGCCCACACGTGCTGACGCGCGGGCAGCGGATCCACGCCGGGACGGAACGGCGCGCCAAGCGGCAGCGGCTCAGTCATTCTTAGTTGCCGGACGACCCAATTCCGTCCGTACCAGTCGCGCGCCTGTGCCGAGCGCGCGCAGCTTGGCGCGCGCGACCTCGCGCGGAAGCGGCACCATCCCGCAGTTCGTGCACGGCAGCAGCCGCGCGGGCTCGACGTGGCGCATGACCTGGCGAATCCGCGCGGCGACCTCTTCGGGTGTCTCGACCTCGTGGGTGGCCACGTCGATGACGCCGGCCATCACGTCTTTGCCACGCAGCAGCTCGAGCAGCTCCAGCGGCACGCGCGAGTTGGCGCATTCGAGCGAGACCTGATCGATGCGGCTCGCCGCCAGCAGCGGGAACGTGCGCTCGTACTGCCGCCACTCGCCGCCCAGGGTCTTCTTCCAGTCGATGTTGGCCTTGATGCCATAGCCGTAGCAAATGTGCACGGCGGTCGTGCACGTCAGCCCCTCGGTCGCGCGGTGCAGCGCCTCGATGCCCCACGCCGCCACGTCGTCCATGTAGACGTTGAATGCCGGCTCGTCGAGCTGGAGCACGTCGACGCCCTCCGCGGCCAGCTCGCGCGCTTCCTCGTTGATGACGCGCGCGAACGCGAAGGCCAGCCGCGCGCGATCGCGGTAGTGCTCGTCGGCGAGCGTGTCGACGATGGTCATCGGCCCCGGGATCGTGAACTTCAACCGCCGATCGGTGTGCGCGCGCGCCCAGCGCACCTC
>Ga0075433_10003971_pt1 | contig 11458 bp, 10 predicted proteins | sample RhiMethybrSRZTD2_FD_75299 | JGI IMG/M metagenome (GOLD analysis project Ga0075433, IMG submission 75299) | Populus rhizosphere microbial communities from Tennessee, USA - Rhizosphere MetaG P. TD hybrid SRZTD2 | ecosystem: Host-associated > Plants > Roots > Rhizosphere > Soil | place: USA... | reverse complement strand
CGACCAGTTCAAAAAATCACTCCGGGGATCGTGCGCATACTTGTTCGTATCGAATACATCCGTAACCGCGAGCTTTCCGATGGTGATGACAAGCCGGTTGGCGGAGCGGGATCCCTCAAACTGATTAGGGGCGGGTTCCACATTTTCGATTTCAGTCCCAAACCCAATCGTCTGTCTGATGAAGAATCTTGGTAGCCGCGCGTAAGGATAATTTGCGCCGACCTTATAGGCTTCACCGCTCGGGAATCCGGCGAGACCGAGCGTCTTGCTGAGACCGAAACCTTGATCGATTTCCGGATTGACCCAAACCTCAGCGCCTTTCCAAAGCCGCAATCCCGTATATAGGGTTGCATCCCACGTCTCGCGGCCAGATTTTGAAATGAGACTGTTGGGGCCCCGATACGGTTCTCGAAAATGAGGAGCATATTGATTGACGAAGGTGCTTTGTCCATGGAAGCCCAATCTGTCCGTTGCGAAACTATTCGCGTTCGCGGCGGCGTCGCCGAACCGATAGTTCACTCCAAGCCGAACTTCGTGCAACGTTAGATCAGAATCAAACCGCTGCGCTCCCGCCGGGAACGTTACACTTGTGATACCAAAGTCAGTGAATAGATATTCGAGTTTTCCCGTCCAATTCGGCGCGAGCGGAACCTCCGCCCCGGCTCCTACTGTCCAACCGGTGCGCCACCGGAGCGCCGATTCGGCCGCGCCCGCAACCGCAGTACCGCCGACAGGCATGCCGGCAAGCTGCGCTCGCGTGAACTGATTGCGCGTCCAGGCGAAGCCCGTTGTTCCATAGAGAAGCCACGGGTTGAACGAGTAGCCCAACCGACCTCGTACCGTGCCGGCATACTCCACGGTCTCGCCGTAGCTAGCTTCGCCGATTGATGCCGACGAAATCATGCGAGTTCCCCTGACGGAATTCGGAAACGACACGTCGCCCTCGATGCCGAGCACAAACTGCGAGGGGAACATGTAGTTGTAGCCAGCTTCTAATCCGCCGGAGAAACTTCCAGTGCCTTTGGAGAAATCGAATCCCTTATAGAAATTAAGCGAGCCGGTCAGGTTTGGCCCGGCAGCGCCGTGCGCGGTCCAGCCTGAACTTCCCCAAAAGTAGCCGATATTGGCGCCGACGTAAGGGCCTGTCCAATCGTAATCGACAGTTCTCGATTTCTCAGGCGGTCCAGGCATGTCATCATCGACTGATGGCTCAACGGGCGGAGCCACTTCGGATGAGCCGAACGCTCGGGGAACAACAGCGACATGCCACAAAAAGAAAGCGAAAAACAAACAACGAAGCCGCATACGTGTTTCTTCGTAATAACTTAATTCCGGTGCTGGAACACTAGCGGATTTCAACCGAAGCGGGCGACGGCGTTGCTTCAATGACTGTTGAGTCGCTTCCCGCTTCTTTCCGGCAGCCCATCCTCGATGACAAGATATAACGTTGGAAGAACAATTAGCGTGAGCAACGTGGCGGCTATGAGACCGCCGATAATGACCACTGCCGCCTCTGAAACTATACGCCGCCATCCAAATAAACCGTCAACCAGCGCTACCACCACGAACGATTGAAACGTCTGGAACAAACCGTTAGGTTCGCCCGACTTTAAACCTTGAACTTGAACGGCAGCCTCGTGCGTTAATTCCACAACGAAACCGCCATTCTCAACTTTCCAAGCTCTAGATCCCCCAGAGCTTCATTGATTTGATCGTAGCGATAACTCTTGGTGATTAAACTCTTGAGCTCGATCCGCCCGAGCTTCGCCATTTGAAATACCTCTTCGACGTCATTGGCCTGCCGACTCGATACCCCGGTTATGGTGATCTCGCTCGTCACAAAGCGGCCGCTGCTGATCGTAAATGGACCGTTGCCCAAACCGCCGATGATCGTCGCCGTACCGCCGGGTCTCGTCGCTTGGATGATTTGATCGGAGGTCTTCGGATTGCCAATGGCTTCGAAAGATTTATCGACACCGCCGTCGGTGAGTTTAATCACCGATTTCACCGGGTCTTCTACAGTTGCGTTAATCGTATGAGTCGCGCCAAACTGCTTCGCCGCCTGCAACTTTTCATCGACGATGTCGACCGCGATAATCGGATAAGCGCCGAAGCATTTCAGGAATTGAATCGTGTTAAGCCCAATGCCCCCGCAGCCGATCACCAGCGCTGTATCCCCCGGCTCCAAGCGACCGCGATGTTTCACGGCATTGTACGCTGTCGTGACGCGGCAACCGACGATGCTGGCCTCTTCCATCGAGATACCGTCAGGGATTTTGAACGTCATGTATGCCGGCACAGATACATATTCGGAAAAACCACCGACGTTCCAGCGCGTGATAACCGTGCCGTCGGTCTTTTTCAAAGTCGGAGCCGTGGGGCGCCGCTCACATAGGTTCTCGCGTGCGCTTAAACAATATCGACAACGGCCGCATTTGTAGCGCATACCGATGATCACACGATCACCGACCTTGAAATCTTTACAGTGCGCCCCTATTTGCTCGACATTCCCGGCAACCTCATGACCGAGAATCGTCGGCGGCGTGAAACGATTTCTTCCTTCGACGACTTTCAAATCGGTATGGCAGACGCCGCAAGACGCGACTTTGATCAACACATCGTCGTCGCCAACGTCGGGCATGTGCAAGTCGTCGATTTTCAACGGTTGGCGCGCTTCGTATAACACAGCAGCTTTCATGAATCTTCCTTTCGTCGTACCCTGACGAATGAAAAGAGCAACCACAGGGGTTGCCCCCACGCATTGGAATGGAAACTACTTACGCCACTGCAATGGTAACCGTCAAGGGAATCCGATCCGCTTGACACAAGACTGGATGCGGCGATAGCGTCCGAGAAAAAAAGATCTCTCACTCCGTTCGAAATGACGGGCGGTTGGTCTTTAGTTCCGTTTTTTGGCTGTCATCTCGCCTTTTTCTTTATTTGTCATCTCGAACGAAGTGAGAGATCTCGTCCGGTTAATTCAAATACGAAAGGACACTGCCGTGCCGAACAAACCCACACCCCAAGAAGTCACCGTCGAGGCCAAGACAACAGCACTGCTAGTACTCGACCTAAATTGTCGCTGCGAAGACCCCAAAGAACCCTGTTACAAACTGATCAACCCGGTGGCGAAATTTCTTGATCGCGTCCGCCAGGCGAATATGTTCATCCTGTACACCGCCGCCGACCGCTACAAAGACACCCCCGACGCGAGAATGCCGCATGCGTTCAAGCAGCGCGCAGACGAGCCGACGATTTTTCCGCCGGCGTTCGACAAATTTTACAGCGGCGAGATGCAGCCGATGCTGCAGCAGCGTGGCATCAAGACGGTGATCGTCTGTGGCGCGTCAAGCAACCAGGCAGTCATGTACACAGCCACCGCCGCGGTGCGCCCCTTCGGCTACACCTGTGTAATACCCGTCGACGGTCTTATCGCTCGTGGCGACTACGAGCACGAGTTCACGCTGCACCAGTTCACGATCCTACCCGGCGGCGCGGCCGAGAAATTCAAGATTACGGAATTCGACAAGATAAAGATCTCGTGATTCGTGAACCTTGTCCCACAGCTCACCTTCGGCGCCTGCGGTAGGCCACCTCATCCAAGAAATCGCGCTTTGACATCAGGCGTGGGAATCATGCACGCATCGGTCCGGCCGAACCAGCGATAGCGGTTCCGCGCGATTGTCGAATAAATCCAGTCTCGCACCACTCGGGGAATGAGCCGGAAGATCGTGACAAACTTCCATGCGCCGCCAAAGCGGGAGATAACTTCGATAGCCGCGTCGCTGCGCACGAGCATTCTCCCACGCGAAATCAGCACGAAAGTCTGAACGTCCACCGGATCCAACCCGTGACTCTGACAAATCTCTCTCCCGATCTCTGACTGAAGAGGGGCAAAATAGAAAATCGCCGCCCGGTCACGGCGAATAATGAATTGGACCGACGCAGTGCAGAGATTGCAGACACCGTCGAAGAGGACAACATTCTCAGGAAATTGTGTCACGTCGTGCGCTATCAGCGAGCAACGCTTTACTTCTGCGAAATCAACCGCGATACTCATGGCAGCGTCTTAAGCCGCTCTCGCATCTCCTGCGCTGAGATCTCTTGGCCGTACAAAGAGCCTCCCTGTTCAAAAACCTTGGAGCGTTGGAGCGAGCCAAGGATCACCGGCTCGAATCCCGCGTCGCGCACCAAGGCTGACGCGACCTTCAACGCTTCCTCGTCGTTGCCGGCTATAGGAATCGCAATACGCCCCTCCGGACGGTTAGAAAGGCTGGCGACTTTGCGAAAATTCAGCGTATTAAACGCGCGGACAATTCGCGCACCGGCTAATAATTTCGCCGACGTAAGCCCAACTCCATTTTGTCGGGCTTCCTTCGCGATCTCACCATCGCGCGCCAGAACGGCGTTGCCGGCATCGAGCACAATCTTTCCTACGAACTCTTTGGCATAATCCGTACCGAGCTGCGGGTATGCACTGTACGGCACGCCGATAAAAACAACATCACCAAATGTCAAGGCTTCTTTTACGGTGCCGGCGCGAGCGAGCTGACCGAGACCATCGACAAGTTGCTTTAGATTCTGCGGATTACGCGAAGAGAAGAGCACCTGATGGCCAGCTTTCACCCACAGCGTTCCCACCGTGCTGCCGATGTTACCGGAGCCGATTATGCCAATTTTCACGGCTGAGGCGCTCGTGGCCGACTGGGCAAAAGAAGTTTCGTGCGGAACGCCAACCGAGAGTGCGATTAAAGCCAACTCAACGACTCGGTAAAATACCCAACGAGACCAGTTCGAGAAAGCGATTTTCGTCATGACAGACTTCCTTTCTTTTGCACCTTGGTTTCCCGTATCTTAAACGAATTGAATGATTTGAACTGCCTGAACGGTTTGAACAACTCTTTGATCGTTACTGAGCCATGCCCGCCTTGGCTGACCTTAGAGAAGGGCTTCGCCCGAGTCAAGGTAACGCTTGGCTTACGTTGAGTTGAGCCGTACCCTGTGATAATTGCGATGAAGCCAAAGTCATTCGCGAACAATTCTGATGAGCGAACAGTTAAAAAAGGTAGGTGTCGTTGGGCTCGGCGTGATGGGATTTGATATCGCCTTTCTTTACGCCATGAAGGGCTTTCAAACCGTCGTCTATGACGCGTCAAAAGCGGCGATGGATGCGCTGAGCGTTCGCCGGGAACAAACCATCGATCGGCTCAAGAAACGAAATCGTATCGGCGACGCGGAGATCGAAAACGCCCGTGAGCTTATGGTGTCGTTATCCGATTTCGCCGGTTTGGCGCCCATGGATCTGATCACCGAAGCCGTTTCCGAGAACACCAAGACGAAATTGACGGTTTATCGAACTCTGCGTGAAGCCGGGTTCACAGGCATTCTTACCACCAACACATCTTCGGTAACCCGCGCGACGCTGCTCGCAGGCAGAGACTATGATCGGCGGAAATTCGCTCTCACCCATTTTTTCAATCCGGTGCTGTACACCCGGATGATCGAAATCGTAAAAGGCGATATGGATACCACTCATGGCGATGCGCTGATCTCATTCTTAGAGGAAATCGGCCGCCAGCCTGTCGAGACACAGGACATTTCCGGTTTTGTGTCGAATGGCGTTCTGATGGTCTATGCCGTCATGGCGCTACGCTTATTAGAATGCGGCGCGCGCATAGAGCAAGTCGATCAAGCCGCAAAAGAACTGAAAGTGCTCCCGCCTCTGACCAGCTTCGACAGCTGGAAACCGTCCATCGTCGAAGATGTCACGCGGGTCATGTTCGAGCTCCGAGGCGATGCTTTTTTGCGCTCGTCGGAGTTGCTTACCCGACTGGCAAAGGACAATCCAACTTTCTACGTCGACCGATCAGCCAACCCCGAAATCTACAATCGCGCCCAATCGGGCCGTTCGCTCGATGATGAGAGTATCAAGCGAGCGTTGCGGACATCGATGATTGTCGCCGCCGCCCGCGTGGTCGAGCTTGGTGAATCTCCCTTAACCGTGGATTTCGTCGCCACCGAGGGCATCAAGATGCCCCGGCCGCCGTTGAAGGAAATCGATGCCGTCGGCCCGCTCGCAGTTCTCGATGATTTGCAAATGACAAATCAGCAACTGGGAGATCGGCCTTTGCTTGCGCCTTCGCTCCTCGCCCGAATGGCCGCGGAAAAGCAAACATTTTACAAAAACGACCAGCCCAATCCTTGGTTGTCGGCTAAGGCAGAACGGACGCCAACCCATGCGAGCCATTGACGTTCACGTTCACCCGAGTACACGCGGGCTCGACGCTCACGCCTGCAGCTACTTCAGACGCAATCTCGATGACGTCCCCCGAACAGAAGAGACTTTTGCCGATCTCTACATCAAGCACGACGTCAAAGCGTTGCTGATCGGCTGGCACCCGTCCACGGTCAAGCAAGGAAGCCGCAACAGCAACGATCATGTGATTGATCTCGCAAAGAAATTTCCAAATGCTTTCCTCGGAATTCTCGCATCGTTGGATACTGGCGCCGGAGATCTGGCGTCAGTTGCCCGCCACGCCGAAACGCTGGTGAAAAATCCCAAAGTCGTCGGCTTCAAATTTCACCCGCCTGATCAGGGCTTCTACCCAAGCGACCAGAAATTCTACAGCATCTGGGAAGTTCTTCAGGCCAGTAACAAGCCCGTCTTATTTCACGTTGGATTTACCGTGCTGGGCGCGAACACCGACGGTGGCAGCGGCATCGCTCTCGATTACGGACGGCCTATTCACCTCGATACACTCGCCCGCGATTTTCCAAAAATGAAAATCATCGCGGCGCATCCGGGCTGGCCTTGGGAACAAGAACTCATCGGCGTCGTAACACACAAAAAGAACGTCCACGTCGACACCTCCGGATATCTAGCTGAACAGCTGCCGGAAATGTTTCTCAAAGCGATCGGCGGCCGACTCCAGGACAAAGCGCTTTTCGGCACCGACTTTCCGTACGTCGATCTGGAGAAAGCGTTAGTCAGTTTCGATAAGGTGGGCTTTAAGGATTCCGCCAAAGAAAAGATGCTCCATGCGAATGCGCGTTCGCTTTTCAATCTATGATTAAATGTCCGCCTCTGAAAACGAGATCAGTCGTCCGAGTCGTCAATTTGGTGGTGACGTTCCTCGCGCTTAGCTCATCCATTGTTTTCAGCGCGGAGTTAACTCGTATTCGAGTCGGTTATCCGTCGCCGAGCGCAAACTTCTATCCGCTGTTCGCAACCAAAGAAGCAAATCTCTTTGAAAAATACGGCTTCGAACCCGAAATGATCTACATCCAAGGCGTCCAGTTGATTGCGGTCCATGTGGCGGGTCAACTGGATTTCTCATCGGTTTCCGGTCTGGTGTTTCTCCAGGCCTCGGTGGAAGGCTCGGACCTTATTCTCCTCGCCAGCTCCAATGACAGCCAGCCCATGAAACTCATGGTTCACACCGGCATCTCCGGCCCGAAAGACCTCAAGGGAAAAACCGTGGCGGTAACTCGCTTTGGCTCTCTCACCGATCTGCTGCTTCGTCCGGTCCTCAAAAACTGGGGACTGGAACCGCAGAAGGATGTGAAGCTCTTGCAGATCGGCAGATTGCCCGACATGGTCGTGGCCATTGCTCAGAAGAAAGTCGATGGAGGCGTGATCTCTTTTCCCAATTCATTGCAAGCCGAGAAAATGGGCGTCAAGACGCTCCTGGACTTTGCCGACTCCGGATTGGATATTCCCTCCACCACGGTGGTGGCGAGCCGCAAATACGCTAACGCTCACAGAGAGGTCGTTTTGAGATTTCTCAAGGCATACGTCGAGGGAACCCGCCGCCTGCTGACGGACAAAGAGTTAGGCATTCGTGCGCTGAGAAAATACGGCGGCGTGAATGATCGGGAGCTTCTTACGGCGACGTATGATCTTTTCACCACCCGCTATACAAAGAAGGTCCCGAAGATCAATCCCAAAGCAGTGGAAACAGCGCTCAACCTCCTAGCCGAAGGGAATCCGAAGGCGAAAGGCCGCAAAGCTGAGGAATTTATGGATACGAGCTTCATGGACGAGTTAGAAACCACGGGATTCATTAAATCGGTTTGGCCGTAAAGAGTAATGAAGATTGCTCTTTGTTCGAAGTTCAAGGTTCCATGTTCAAGGGACTGATTCCAACGGCTTGAACCTATTGACAGTCTTGAATCCTGCGTCATTGAACCCTAAACCCTTGAACGTTTGAACAGCCACACCGAAAAGGGGTCATTGAAGAATGCCGCAAGAAAAAATCGCCTCGCAAGCTTATCTGGAAGTCGCGGCGGCCCACGGAGTCGATTATGTATTCGGCTTGCCCGGGACGAGCGGGCAAGAATTCATCGGCACTATCGCCGATCAGGAGAAAATCCGTTTTGTCCTGGCGATGCACGAGACTTGTGTCGTGTCCATGGCGGACGGTCACGCGCGTGTGACCGGCCGGCCACAGCTCGCGCAGGTAAGCACGCTGCCGGGATCAGCCAATGCGATCGGCGCGCTCTATGACGCCTATCGGGATCGCTCGCCGGTCATCGTGACGTCTACCAATGTCGACACGCGAATTGTCGGTCGAGATTCCCACACGGAAGGGAAAGATCTCGTCGAAATGACCAAGCAGTTCACCAAATGGAGTGCAGAAGTCCATCGCGCCGACCGCATTCCGGAATATTTGAATCGCGCCTTCAAGGTAGCTTCCACGCCGCCGACCGGTCCGGTTTATCTTTCTTTCCCCAGTAATCTGCTTGGCGAAACTATTAGTATTGCGAACCCGAACGCCGATCGTTCGCGAATCGTTGCACGGATCGCGGGCGATCCGGAAGCCTTGGCGGAGGCCGCAAAGCTGCTGGCGCAAGCGAAGCGACCGGTGATCGTTGCCGGCAGCGGCGTCGCCAAAGCCGGCGCGACCGAAGAGCTGATCAAGTTCGCCGAGATGGTTGCCGCGCCTGTCGTCATGGAGCCGCGCTATTCTTTTCTCGCCTTTCCGACCACGCACCTGCAGAGCTTTCAGATCGCCGAACGACAACCCTCCTTCGATCTTCCGGTGTGGGGGGAACCCGATTTGATTTGCGCAATCGGCTGTCGCTTGATCCGCGAGTACCGCTACCTACCGGAACCGGTGATCAAACCCGACACGCGCACTATCCACATCGAGGAAGATCCCTGGGAAATCGGCAAAGTTTTTCCCGTCGACGTCGGCATCATCGCCGACGCGAAAAGCGCACTCAAGTCACTGATCGAGATCTATCCGAAATTTGCCGCGGCATCCGACGGCAAAGCCGAACGTTTGGAATGCATCCGAAAAGCCAAAGAACAGGTGAGTGCCGAGCTGGAAAACAGAGTCAAGCAAGGCTGGGACTCAACGCCGATCAACGCGGCGCGGTTGGCTCGCACAATGGATCGCCTCATAGAAAAAGATGCGCTGATCGTCAATGAAAGCCCGACCAGCAAAGACATTCTCATGGCCAATTTCCAATTCTCGCCCGGACGATCTTATTTTTCTAATTCGTCCGGCGGATTTCTCGGCTGGGGCTTGGGTGCTGCGATCGGCGCAAAGCTCGCGTCGCCCAAACGCCGAGTGGTGGCGTGCCTCGGCGACGGCAGCTGCATGTTCGGCATCCAGGGTCTCTGGACGCTGGCCAAGTATCGAGTGCCGCTGCTCGTGATCGTTTTCAACAACCGCGCCTACATGGCGGTGAAGAACCAATTTCGCGGTTCCGAAGAAAGAATCAGAATCGCCGCAGAAATGGGCGCCGAGATTACCGGTCCGGATATCAACTTCGCCAAACTCGCGGATACCTTCGGCATCTTCGGCCAACGCCTGGAACAGCCCGATGCGATCGAACCCGCCCTTAAGCGCGCGCTAGAGCAAACCGGTCCGGCACTCGTCGACGTGGTTATTAGTCAGAATACCAGAAAGGATTAACCGCAAAAAACTGGGCGCAGCAAAGTCGCAACCCAATCGGAGTGACTCGCGCAAAGGCGCGAAGAGCAAAAAATTCGAAGCACGAAATCCGAAATTCGAAACAATTTCAAATGAGCAAAATAGGTGAAATCCCAAACCAGCTTCCCTCGGATTCGGTATTTTGGATTTTCCCGATTTGAGATTTATTTGTCTCTGAGTTTGTTTCGGATTTGGAGCTTCGGATTTCGGATTTTGACTCTAGTATTTTGGCGCGATAAATTTTCTTAAAGTCGTTTTGTTGAACATTTACAAGGTAAGAACCTACAGGAGGACTGCTGATGGCAGACGCAGCGAAAAAAGCATTCGACAAAGCCTCGTTGGGCGCGGAAAACAAAGCATACAACATCATCGCCAAGTTAGATCCAGAATACTTTGAAAAACTCAAAGGCATTTACGTCGACGCCACATTCGGCCGCGAAGGCGCGCTGCCGCGAAAAACCAAGGAGCTGATCATGGTCGGCATCACCTGCGCGCTCAACCGCCCGCGCGGCGTCAAACTTCACAGCGAGCGAGCGCTGACGTTGGGCGCAAGTCCAAGAGAAGTTCTCGAAGCCATCGAGGTCGCGGCGATTCCCGGCGGTATGCCCGGCCTGTGGCTGGGCGTCGAAACGCTGGACGAGATTCTCAAAACCAAGGGAATTGAACTTAAGTAACCCTTTCGTTTTCGCCACCAGCTTGATTTTGTCTCATCAAACGATTGGAACGTCTGGAACGGAGCGAAGCGATTGAACGATTTGAACCATGTCTGATCTAAACAACGGCCCCCTCGACGGCATCCGCGTTCTTGATCTGACGCGGGTCCTTGCCGGTCCCTACTGCACCATGTTTCTCGGCGATCTTGGCGCCGAGGTCGTAAAAGTCGAGCAGCCGGGCGTCGGTGACGATACTCGCGGATGGGGCCCCCCTTTTGTCGGCGGCGAGAGCGCGTACTTTCTTTGCGTTAACCGGAACAAAAAAAGCATCACCGTCGATCTTAAAACAGACGAAGGTGTAGATTTGATTCGCCGCCTGGCGGTATCCGCCGACGTGCTGATCGAAAATTTTCGTCCGGGAACGATGGAACATCTCGGGCTCGGCGACGAAAATCTACGCTCCCTCAATTCCAAACTTATCTATGCGTCGCTCTCGGGGTTCGGCGCAGACGGCCCGATGTGCGATGTGCCCGGCTACGATCTCATCGTTCAAGCCTGGGGCGGATTGATGAGCATCACCGGTGCGCCCGACGGCGAGCCGACCAAAGTGGGCGTGGCGATCATCGATCTGGTGGCAGGCTTGATGCTGGGAAAATCCATCGCCGCAGCGCTATTCGCCCGCGAAAAGCTCGGCGTCGGCCAAAAAATCGACACTTCGCTGCTCGAAGCCGAGGTCGCAAGCTTGATTAACACCGGTAGCAACTATCTCGTCGACGGAAAAGTTCCCGGGCGCTGGGGCAACGCTCACCCGACGATCGTGCCCTATCAGAGTTTTCAAACCGCTGACAGTTATCTCGTGATCGG
>Ga0075433_10003970_pt1 | contig 11459 bp, 12 predicted proteins | sample RhiMethybrSRZTD2_FD_75299 | JGI IMG/M metagenome (GOLD analysis project Ga0075433, IMG submission 75299) | Populus rhizosphere microbial communities from Tennessee, USA - Rhizosphere MetaG P. TD hybrid SRZTD2 | ecosystem: Host-associated > Plants > Roots > Rhizosphere > Soil | place: USA... | reverse complement strand
CGCGTCGCGTCCTCTGGCCATTGGCATGCGGCCCAGCCCTCCGGCCGGTCCCGCCTCAGCCCGCCCGAACGCCCGGCGCGGCGTCGGCGGGGGTCGCCCCGCAAGGGAATATCTGCCTATAGCAGGCGCAGTGTGCTAGCATAAAGCATGCGCAATCCGCGCGGAGGTTGCGATGATTTTCCGCCAACTCTTCGACAGCGTCTCCAGCACCTACAGTTACCTCATCGCCAGCCGGCGGGGGGGCGAGGCGCTGATCATCGATCCCGTCCTGGAAAAGGTCGACCGCTACCTGCAGCTTGTCAGGGAACTCGACCTCAAGCTGGTGAAGGCCGTCGACACGCACATTCATGCCGATCACATCACCGGCCTCGGCGCGCTGCGCGACCGCACGCACTGCATTACGGTGATGGGGGAGAACGCCAAAGTCGACGTCGTCTCCATGCGGGTCGCCGAGGGTGACAGGATCACCATCGAGGGCATGGCACTTGCGGTGCTCTACACCCCGGGGCACACGGATGATTCCTACAGCTTTTGCATGCACGATCGCGTCTTTACGGGCGACACGCTCCTGATCCGCGGCACCGGCCGTACCGACTTTCAGAACGGCAGCGCCCGCGCCCAGTACGACTCGCTATTTGGCAAGCTCTTGAAATTGCCCGAGGAAACACTGGTCTTTCCGGCCCACGACTATAAGGGGGACACGGTCTCCACCATTGGCGAGGAAAAGCGCTACAATCCGCGGCTGCAGGTGAGGTCCGTCGATGAGTACGTCGACCTGATGAGCAAACTCAATCTGCCCAACCCGAAGATGATGGACGTGGCGGTCCCGGCCAATCTGCGCCAGGGGCTGGCCCAGGACGAGGTCGCCCGCAAGGGCTGGGCGCTCACCGCGGCCGAAGCCATGGCGCTCATGGGCGGGGAGAAGGTCGCATTGGTGGATTTACGCGAGCAAAGCGAGCGCGACAAACACGGCTCGATTCCGGGCTCGCTGCACGCACCCTACACCGACCTTGCCGGCAACCTTCGCCGCGGCGGCATTCTCTACGAGCTCGCCTGTGCCACCGGCAAGCGCATCGTATTTTACTGTGCCTTCGGCGAGCGCTCCGCCATGGCCGTGCAGGCTGCCCAAGACGTTGGGCTGACATCTGCCTGCCATATCCACGGCGGCATCGCCGCCTGGCGCCAGGCCAAGGGCGCGCTGCTGGCCCACTAGGGCGGCAGCAGGAGGCGGCAAGGACGAGGGGGGGGACAGAAACAACACTTTTCCCGCGGCGCCGCGCGAGTTACCGCGCCCGCCCGCCTCAACCGTCACTCGAAAGCCGGCGCCGAGATCAGTGCCGGGTTTGCTTTTGAAGCTTCGCCATCTCGTCTTTGAGCTTCAGCTTCTCGAGCTTCAATCGGGTGATCTCGAGGTCGTCGGCACCTGGATGCGCCAAGGCTTCTTGGATCTTCATTTCCAGAAGCCGGTGCTTTTCCGAAAGCTCAGCGAGATGTGCCGCAAGCGTCATCTTGCCCTCCGGGGGGAAGTTGAAGGGCTTTTAATGTGACATGATTGCGACGACTTGTCTAACCGTTGCTGGCCCCTCATGAACAGGTCTGCGGCAGCCCTCTTTTCGCCGCCGGGCGAGCTTTTTTCTGCCTTTAAAGGCAAGGGCTTGCCTGCGGGCTCCGGGTCGGCGATAAGTATAGGAGATAATAGTGCAGGCGGCTTTCCCGGTTGGGGTGCCAGACGGCAGATGCAGCGACCGGACGAGCGCGAATTGCGCGCGCTACTGGCACGTCTGAGGGCCGAGCATCGCGATCTCGATGTGGAGATCGTGGCGCAGGAGGAGTTGGCGTCCACCGATCAGCTGCTGATCAAGCGCCTTAAGAAAAAGAAGCTGGCGCTGAAGGATCGCATTCAGGCCGTTGAAGATCAGCTGTTGCCGGACATCATCGCGTGAGCACACTAACGTTCTCCACCGGCGTGCGGCCGCAGGCGGCTTGCCATGGCGTAAGCTTCGGTCTTAAGAGCAGCGCTCGCGACAACGCCAACGGTTAGCCATGGCGCGGCAGGCCAAGATCGGCATTATCATGGGCAGTCTTTCGGACTGGCCGACGATGAGGCGCGCCGCGGAGGTGCTCGACGAGCTGGAGATCGGCTACGAAGCCAAGGTGATCTCGGCCCACCGCACGCCCGATCGCCTCTACCAGTACGCCAAGACCGCCAAGGAGCGCGGTCTGCTGGTGATCATCGCCGGGGCCGGCGGCGCCGCGCATCTGCCCGGCATGACCGCCTCGATGACGACCTTGCCAGTGCTTGGCGTGCCGATCGCCAGCAAGGCGCTTTCCGGTCAGGACAGTCTTTTGTCGATCGTGCAGATGCCTGCCGGCGTGCCGGTCGGCACGCTGGCCATCGGCGAGCCGGGCGCCAGCAACGCGGCCTTGCTCGCGGCCCAGATCTTGGCGCTCGAGGACAAACAGCTGGCGCAGCGGCTCGAGGTTTTGCGCGCCAAGCAAACGGCAGCCGTCCCAGAGGCACCGAAGGACGATGCCTGAGGCAATGGCGTGCGCTCCCCTGCCTCCGGGCTCAAGCATCGGCGTCCTCGGCAGCGGTCAACTCGGCCGCATGCTGGCGCTGGCGGCGGCGCGGCTGGGCCTCAAGACCCACATCTATTGTGAGGACAGCGGCCCAGCCTTCGACGTCGCCACGGCCACCACCAAAGCGCCCTTCGACGACACGGCGGCGCTGTCGGCCTTTGCCAGGCAAGTGGCCACCGTCACCTATGAGTTCGAAAATGTGCCGCTCGAGACCGCGGGACATCTGGCAAAGTTTTTACCCGTACGGCCCGGCGCCAGGGCGCTCGAAGTGGCGCAGGACCGGCTGGCCGAGAAACAGTTCTTGAGCGGGCTCGGCATACCGGTGGCGCCGTTCCGGGCCGTCGACCGGGCAGATCTCGCCGGCGCGGCGCTGGCCGAAATCGGCGCGGCGGCGATCCTGAAAAGCCGGCGCTTCGGCTACGACGGCAAGGGCCAGGCCAGCCTGGCGCCCGGCGATGACGCCGGCCGCGCCTTTGTCGAAATTGGCGCCAGGCCCGCCGTGCTGGAGCAGCGCCTCAGGTTTACCGCCGAGCTCTCCGCCCTCGTTGTGCGCGCCGCCGACGGGGCGCTGGCGTTCTACGATTGCCCGAGCAACGTGCACCAGGCCGGCATCCTGGAGCGCTCGTCGGTGCCGTCGGGATTGCCGGCGGCAGATCTGGTCCGCGCCCGCGAGATCGGCGCCAGCATCGCCCAGGCGCTGGACTACGTGGGCGTGCTCGCCGTCGAGCTGTTCTACCTGGGCCCGGATTACCCGGCGTCCGCGCGGCTTCTCGTCAACGAAATCGCCCCGCGCGTCCACAACAGCGGGCACTGGACCATCGATGCCTGCGCGGTCAGCCAGTTCGAAAACCACGTTCGTGCCATCGCCGGTTGGCCGCTCGGCAGCACCAAGCGCCATTCGGACGCGGAGATGACCAACCTGATCGGCACCGCGGCGCTCGACTGGCGCCGACTGGCGGCCGAACCCGGGCTGTGCCTGCACCTTTATGGCAAGCGCGAGGCGCGCGCGGGCCGCAAGATGGGACACATGACGCGGCTCACGCAGCTCAGTCGCGCCAGCGACGCCGCCTAAGCGCCGAAGCGCCCCGGGCATGCGCTGGTGGGGGCCCTTGCGCTTTATTGCGCGCCAAGCCGCTAACGCATCGTCGGATCCGGGCCGAGCCGCACCTGCAATTTACCGAAGTTCTCGCCGCGCAGCAGCCCGATGAAGGCGCGTGGGGCTTTCTCGATGCCCTCGATTATATCCTCCTTGTACTTCAGGCGACCGCTGCGTACCCACTCGCCCATCTGGCGCATGGCCGCAGCATACTGGCCGCTGAAGTCCCAAACGATGAAGCCACGCATGCTCACGCGCCGCCCCACGAACAGTCCCAACAGACGCGGGCCAAGGTCGGGCGCCGCCGCATTGTATTGCGAGATGGACCCGCATAGGGCAACGCGGGCCCAGGAGTTGAGATTGAGGAAGACCGCATCGCTGACGGCGCCCCCGACGTTGTCGAAGTAGACATCGACCCCGTTCGGACAGGCCGCCTTCACCGCCGCGGTAAGGTCAGTGCCCGCCTTGTAGTCGATGGCGGCATCAAACCCGAGCGTGTCTTTGACGAAGGCGCACTTCTTGGGGCCGCCGGCAATGCCGACGGCGCGGCAGCCGGCGATCTTGGCGAGTTGGCCGACCAGTTGGCCGACGGCACCGGAGGCCGCGGAGACCACCACGGTCTCTCCCGCCTTCGGCCGGCCGACCTCAAACAGGCCGAAGTAGGCGGTCATGCCGGGCATGCCGAGGACGCCATTGGCGGTGGAGATCGGGGCAAGCGTCGGGTCGATCTTGCGCGCCGCCCCACTGGGCCCGATGCCGTACTCCTGCCAGCCCAGGCGATCCTCGACGATATCGCCCACCTGGTAATCGGGATGATTGGACTTCACCACCTCGCCGACCGTACCACCCGTCATGACCTCGCCGATTTCGACGGGCGCGGCGTAGGATTTGGCATCACGCATGCGCCCGCGCATGTAAGGATCGAGCGACAGATAGACATTGCGCACGAGAACCTGGCGCTGGCCGGGCTCCGGCATGGCGACGTCCTCGATGCGGAAATCCGATTCAGCGGGCTCTCCTGGCGGGCGTCGTACCAGCACGACGCGACGGTAGGCGTTGGGGATCATGGATGTGCTCCGGCCAAAACAACAGGGCTTTGGCCAGCCTAGCCGGAGCGCGGGCGAAGAGGAACCCGGGGCAATGATTGAGACCGACCGTCCCGGCGGTCAGGATGCGACCGCGCGCTCGGCGGCAACCACCCGGTTGCGCCCGGCGCACTTGGCCTCGTAGAGCTTGGTATCGGCCCGCTGCACCAGCTTCTGGGCATCCTCACCGACGCTGAGCTGAGCAATGCCGAAGGAGGCGGTGATCTTGCCGATTTCCGTGCCGCTCTTGTTGACGGCAAGTTTTTTGCCCTCGAGCTCGAGGCGCATGCGCTCGGCCAGCTGCTTGGCGTCCTCAAGCTCGATGCCCGGCAGGATGACGGCGAATTCCTCTCCCCCGTAGCGCGCCACGCTGCCCGCAGCCTGCACGGTATCGGCCAGAACGCTGGCGAAGATCTTGAGGATTTCGTCGCCGATCGGATGGCCGAAAGCGTCATTGACCTTCTTGAAATTCTCGATGTCACCCATGACGAGGCACGTGCGGTGCCCAAAGTCTGCGCCTGGCCGACGGCCTGGGCGAGATTGGCATCAAAGCCGCGTCGATTGTGGAGCTGGGTGAGCGGGTCGCGCAGGCTGATGGCCTGCGCCTCGGCCAGCGTCGAGTGCAGCTTTTCGATCTGCACCTTGGAGGCCTTGAGCCGGTTCTTGAGATCGGTCGTCTCATGCTGCATGCGCGCATTCTCACCGATCAGAAACTTGACGATGACGCCGATCTCTTCCGGGGTGGCGAGCGTGGGCAGGCGCCGATCGGCCTGGGCCAGGCAGACGGAATAGCGTTCCTGAGCCTCCAGATAGGTGCGCATCAGCCGCAGCACGGCGTGCGCCTCGCTGTCGAGCTCCAGGGCGACAGCGGCGTAGTCGCCCGCCCCAGTTCCCAGCGCGCGCAGCGCCCGGCCGGCCGGCCTGTGCTGCCAATAAAGGAGCGCTGAGCCGACGGCGATGGAGACGAGCGCGATGAGCGTGATCAGCCAAGCCTCGGCGAGGCCCAGCGAGGCAGCTGAGGGGAGCGTGCATCATGCGCAGCCAATGCCTTCCAATAAAACGAGCTTCATGGCTGCACAGCACTGCCGAGCGGTCCCTGGCGGCCGCCGGCAACCCCCCGCTTTTGCAAGACCAGCATGGCCCCAAAAGTCTCAGGTCTGGTTAATGCTGGGGTCCTCAGCCTAGCTCCCGAGCCGGCTCCTCCCCGCGGGAGATGGACAGATGAGCGCCACTTTGCTAGAAGCCTGCCAACGCATGAGGCGTCAGCTCCGGGCGCAAGTTGTTTTGCGCGCGGGATGGCGTGTCATGGGGACAGGCAATTCGGCACAGGCCCCTAGACACAACAGGAACACACCGCTTGCTGGTTCAGGTTCGCGACAATAACGTTGATCAAGCCCTCAAGGCGCTGAAGAAGAAGATGCAGCGCGAGGGGATTTTCCGCGAGATGAAGCTGCGGAATTATTACGAGAAACCTTCCGAAAAACGGGTCCGAGAGCAGGCTGAGGCGGTGCGACGCGCGCGCAAGCTTGCCCGCAAGCGTGCCCAGCGGGAAGGTCTGTTGCCCGGCAAGGCGGCGACGCCCAAACCCGGGGCAGCAAAAACGGGTGGTCGCCCGGGCGGCCCGCCGCGTAGCGGCGGCTTCGGCGGCCCTCGCTAAGCCAAGTCAGGCCCAGCCGGCTTGCGGCCCGACGCGTGCGCCGGTCAGCGCGCGAGTGTGCGCAACCACTCGCGCACGACGGCGAGAGCATCGTTACCGTCGCCGAACAGGTCGCTGTGCCCGGCATTGGCCAACACCGCAAGCTGCGTTGGTGCGCGCGCCAGGCTGGCGATCTCACGACCCATGCTGACAGGCACAGTGCGGTCGCGTTGACCGTGCAGGATCAGGATCGGCACGTTGACCTGGGCGATGACCTTGTCCGTCTCGTAGCGGTCGATCAGCAGTAGGCCGACGGGCAGGAGGGGATAGATCTGGCCGCCGAGCTTGGCGATCGAGGTATAGGGTGCCTCGAGGATTAGGCCGCCGACTTTGCGCTCGACAGCGATCCGGGTCGCCACATTGGTGCCAAGCGACTCGCCGTAGGCGATGACCGTCTCGGGCGCGACACCTTCCAGCAGCAAGGCCCCGTAGGCGAGGCGCGCGTCGGCGACGTTGGCGGCCTCGGTGGGCGTACCGCTGCTGCCGGCGTAGCCGCGGTAGGCCATCAGGTAGACGCCCCAGCCTTCCCCGGTAAATTGCCGGATGCGCTCGGCGCGCTCGCGCAGCCCACCCCCATTACCGTGAAAATAGAGGAGCGTCGGCTCACCCGGGCGGGCCTTGCCATACCAGGCGATCAGCCGCTCGCCATCGGGCGTCTTCAGGACGCGCTCCTCGACGCCTGGGAGGCCGAGCTGGCCCGGCAGCACGCGGCTGCGATCGGGAAAGTAGATGAGTTTGCGCTGGCCGAAATAGACAACGAGGAGGAGCAGCAAGCACCCGCACAGCGCGGCAACGGCCAGTTTGACGAAGACCCACATGCACGCCTTCTCGCCCGGTCCGCCTTGGGCGGTCAAGCGCCAGCGCAGGCGGCGCGACGGGCTCAGGGCCCGGTTTCGGCGACCATGCTGGCTACGATGCGCTGCTGGTTGCGCAGCCGGGCCGCATCGAGCAGCATTTGGCCCGCCCACCGGTAGACGTTGCGCACGCGCACAAGGTCACGCATGAGGCGCAGGCGCTCGCGCTGTTCGGCGGGCGGCATCAACAGCGCCTGCTCCAAGGCCTCCCCCATGGCGTAGGTGTCATAGGGATTGACCATCAGGGCTTCGGACAGCTCGCGCGCCGCGCCCGCGAAGGTCGACAAGATCAGCACGCCCTGCTCGTCGTCACGCGAGGCCACGAATTCCTTGGCCACCAGGTTCATGCCGTCGTGCAGGCTGGAGACCACGCACACGTCGGCGGCGCGGAAGAGCTCGAACACCTCGTCGGGGCCATGATGGCGAACGACCAGCACGATCGGCTTATAGCTTGCGCTGCCGTGACGCGCGTTGATTTCCTCCGCCAATCGCTCTGCTTCGCACTGCAGCGCATTGTAGGCTGCGAGTTTGCCGCGCGTGGGGGCGGCAGCTTGGATGAACACCAGCCGGCCCTTCCACGCGGGCTGCCGCCGGAGCAGGTCATCGATGGCGTGCATGCGATCGAGGATGCCCTTGGTGTAATCGAACCTTTCGATGCCGACGGCGATGCGGGTGGCGGGCGCCAGGGCAAAGCGACGCCGCACCGCCTCGCGGCACTCGGCCACCGGCGGCTGGCCCGCAAGCGCCGAAGGGGGCCACTCGATGGAAATCGGATAGGGGCGGATCATGGTTTCGCGCCCGGCCACGGTGACCGAGGCCTGCTCGCGATCGATCCGGCTTTCCACGAAGCGATCGGTCGATTCCAGAAAATTGTTGCAATGAAATTGCGTGTGGAACCCCAGAATTGTGCTGCCCAGCAAGCCATGCATGATCTCCTCGCGCCAGGGGCAGATCGAGAAGGTCTCCGAATTGGGCCAGGGGATGTGCCAAAACGTCAGTATGGTGGCGTTGGGCAGATGCTGGCGCACCATCGCCGGCAGCAGGGCAAAGTGATAGTCGTGGATGAGCACGATCGGGTCGTCGCGGCTTGCCTCCTGGGCGACCGCGGCGGCGAAACGCCGGTTGATCGCCACGTATTGTTGCCAGTCTTCCAACCGGAACGTCGGCCGCACGAAGGCGATGTGGCACAGCGGCCAGAGGCCTTCGTTGGCAAAGCCATAGTAGTAGCCGTCCTGCTCCTCATCGCTGAGCCAGACGCGCCGTAAGGTATAGGCTGGATCGCCGGGCGGCACGCGGATATGGTCGCGCGCATCCACCGTCTCGCGGTCGGCGCTACCGCTACCGTGCGCAATCCACTTGCCGCCGCAGGCGCGCATCACCGGTTCCAGCGCCGCGACCAGCCCGCTGGCCGGGATCTGCAGCGCCACGCCGCCGTCCTTGCGATTGTGGATGTAGGGCTCGCGGTTGGAGACGGCGATCACTTCGGTGTCCGGCAGACGTTCCTCCAGCAGCAGGCTGAGCGTTTGGGGTGACCACTGCACCTGCAGGCCGTCACCCTCCCGGCGCTCGGCGCGCAGGTCTCTGAGCAGCAGCCGCATTTCCGAGGGGAAGGGGAGAAGATCGGTTCGCCGCGCGCTGGGCTCGACCCCGTGCCGCAGATCGGCCAGGGCAGAGCGCACTACCTGTTGCCAGCCGCGCAATGCGCCCAGCATGATCGCGGCGGCGAGGAGGCCGATGCCGACCATGCCGCTGACCAACGCCGTCGCCGCGTAGAGGCGAGCCTTGGCGGCGCGCTCATCCACGAAGCTGAGGTCATGCAAAATGATAAAGTGGCCGCGCACGGCCCCGGCACTCATGGGAAAGGCGCTCACCAGCAAACGCCGGCCGGCATCGAACACCGTGGCCAAGGTGTCATTCTTGGTGCGGGCCACGCTCGCGCAGTCCACGCTCGGCGGCAGACGTTTGGTGGCATGTAGCAACTGCCCTGCATCGCTGCAAAAGCCGAGCGCCAGCAGGCGTTCGTCCTCGGCGATGCGGTTAAAGAAGGCGACGAGATTGCTGCCGTTGCTCTGGGTCAGCCCGGTGACCACCTGGTCGCGGATGGAATTGAAGACCAGCCGGGACCTGAGTTCGACATCGCGCTGCGACCAGCGCTGCACGACCTTGGAGGCGAGCGGCGCCACCGTCAGAATAATGAGCGCCATACCGGCCAGCGCCAGGCCCGCATAGATGGCGAGCGGATTGCGCACGTGGCGCCCGGCAGAGCGAAGCGTCCATTCTACGGGCATGTCGATGGCCGGGGTCTCCTCTGCGACCTTGCCCACACCAGAGCCCACTGCGCGTGCCCCGCGATTCCGCACTTTTTATGGAGATGATGCGGCAACAGCATGGTCGAGATCCGCCCATGCCGTGACAGGCCGCGTTATCGGCCGGCGCGCCGCGCGCGAGGGCAGCTGCCGAGGCGCTATTTTGGCCCGCGGCTGCCGCGCGCTGGCGGGGGCAAGGCCGAAGCCCCCAGGCCCCTCAGCGGCGCGCCGCGCCAGGCGCGTTGCCTTCGCCAATGTCCCAGTAGAGCCCCGCCATCAACTGGACGGCCGAGCGCGCCAGCGGCAGCAAGAGATGCTCGTCGGGCGCGTGTTGGGAACAGGCGGCGTAGGAGTGCGGGATCCAAATCGTGGGGATGCCTAGGATGTCGGTGAAGACGTCGTTGCAGATCGAGCCGCCGGTCTGCGGGATCAGTGCCGGCTTGCTGTTGTCGGAGCGCTGCAGCGATTGGGCAACGAAGGTGACCCAGGGGTGATCGGGCTCGGTGCGCGTTGCGGCAAACCCGCCGCTATTGGCGGCCGGCGGCGGGGTCACCTGCACCGCCTGTAACCCGCGCGCATCGAGATGCTGCTGCAGGGCCAGCAGGATCGATCGCATGTCGGTGCCGGCGACGAAACGCAGCTGGCAGTTGGCAACGGCCTTGGGTGGTATGGCATTGACCGGTCGGCCCGGCGTGCCGGTCGTGAAGGCGAGGACGTTGAAGACGTTGCCCGCATAGACCCGCTCGGCTGGCGAAAGCTGCGGCTCTCCCCACCAGCTATCGATGGCGGGGCCCTCTTCTCCGGCATCGATCTCAACGTCGCTGAGCGCCGCCTTGACGGCGGCTGACATCGGCGGCGCCTGCAAGGCATCGACCAGGAGTTCGCCCTTGGCGCCGGTGATGGAGGCGATGGCATGCGCCAGCAGGATGCCCGGGTTGGCGATCAGCCCGCCCCAGTTGCCGGAGTGGTGTCCACCCTCGCGCAAGTCACAGACAAGATCGAAATTGAGGGCGCCGCGGCAGCCGAGGCTCAAGGTGGGGCGCTGCGGCTTCACGCGCGGGCCGTCGGAGGCCACGAGCACGTCGGCGGCGAAGTGAGCTTTGTGGCTGGCCACGAGCTCCGCCAGACCCTTCGAGCCCGCTTCCTCGCCCATCTCGATGATGAACTTGGCGTTGAAGCCGAGCCGGCCACCGCGCTCCGCCTTGACCGCTGCGAGCGCGGCCATGTTGATGGTGTGTTGGCCCTTGTTGTCCGCCGTGCCGCGCCCGTAAAGGCGCTCGCCGTCCCGGGCTAAAATCCAGGGGCCTTTGCCCTTCGTCCACTGATCCTCAAGCCCGCGAATGACGTCGCCATGACCGTAGCCCAGCACGGTCGGCAGGCTCGCGTCCTCGAAATGGCTGGCAAGCAGCACCGGACCCTGGCCGGCAAGTGGATTGTCGTAAATTTGGCTGCTGAAGCCGAGCCGGGCGAAGGCAGGGACCATCTCTGCCTCGAGATAGGCGCGCAGCTGGGGCAAGCTGTCCGGCAGTTTCTGGCTCTCGGTCTTGCACGCGACACGGCGTTCAAGCTCGCGCTCGAAGGTACCATCCTCCACATAGCCGCGCGCCCGCGCCATGGCACCGGCGCGACTTGCACGCTGAGCTTGCTCTGGCATGCCAGCATCCTCCTTGCGCACGAAACTGACGAGATCTCATTCCCACCTCAAGCGGGGGCGCCAGGCAACGCTTTTTTGCGCCACCGTTGCGGTCAGCCGCCATTTTGCGCCGGGCTGGGCAAGCCGAGGCCAGTCGCAGGCTCGTCACAGTTTTTGGCTAGAAGGGCGCGCGAAGGAGGGGAAGGCAA
>Ga0075433_10003967_pt1 | contig 11461 bp, 11 predicted proteins | sample RhiMethybrSRZTD2_FD_75299 | JGI IMG/M metagenome (GOLD analysis project Ga0075433, IMG submission 75299) | Populus rhizosphere microbial communities from Tennessee, USA - Rhizosphere MetaG P. TD hybrid SRZTD2 | ecosystem: Host-associated > Plants > Roots > Rhizosphere > Soil | place: USA... | reverse complement strand
GGTGTGGAGAATGTAAAAAGTTAGGTTCCGATTGGGTACATTTACGCCTCTGGCTGACCTGTGGGCATGTAGGCTGTTGTGATTCTTTCTGTAAACAAACACGATGATAACGATTTCAAATCTACCGTTCATCCTCTAATAAAATCATGCGAACCAGGAGAAAATTGGAAATGGTGTTAGCTGGACAGCATTTTCATTGAATAAGGTGCTCGTTGAATGATTGCTCAATTTCATAGAAGGAAGACGATAACTAGAAGAAAGTAAAAAGCATAGATTATTTTGCTAGCATATAGTTTTTACCAAGCTTAGCGAATTGCCAGTAATACTGTTCCCAATAGTGGTAATTCCACAAACACCTAAAGCATAGATCAAATCATCGATTTCGATTATAAGACCTATGCTTATTCAGTAATCGAGTAATTCAATTCCATGTTCTAATTTGTGGCGCCGAAAACAGGAAAGGTTTGTTCATTTACACCTAGATCAGGTGCATATTTTATAGTGGAGAGTGAATCACTATTTTCAAGGATAGTTGCATTACCCAATTGACTCATCGAACTATCGATCAATATATCCATGGTACTTGAAATCACTTTATCTACATCATTTTGAATAGAAGAGGATACGTTTGATGTGATGGATTTTAAGGTATCAGTTAGCTTTGATGTCAATACATCAGTGGCAGGCGCCGCCGGTATAGCGAATACTCGATTAATGCAAATCACAAATACCAAAAGAAGGACTAAAGAGGCCAAGTTGATCGTAAAAATTCTTTTCCTCATGACAAATGATTAGGAAATATGAAATAAATCATCTTGCATACTTTTCCTAGTGGGATTTATCCTCAGAAATCGAACGGTGATCTGTTAGATAAAAACAAAATATATTTATCAGCTTTACCAATCAAATAACGCCGATGATATTTTAGATGTATATTGCGTCATACATGCAATGAAATAGCAAAATGAACGTAAGGGCCCCTAGAAAATATGAAATTATCTGACAGACAATCCCATTGTGTTTCTGCTACTTCTGAATTTCATACAATGCCTAAATTATTTTTAGAATCTCCAAGTGAATCATTTGGAGATCGACAAATTATAGAGTTAACAGTAGACTTGATTTAGTCTCCCGAAGCTTAAGGACGGCGAGTACGAAGGCCATTCTCTCGTTAGTTGAGAGAACACAGTTCATTTCGCGGTTATGGAAGCAATTTTTCTACCATGTGTTTCAAGACCTGCGTAGCAATAATAAAGTATGACATCTTCTTACGAATGTTCAACACCGAAAGATATTTTCACCGCCACCCTATAGTCTACTATATTATCTGAGTTCGGGATCAATTTTGGCAGTGATATCTTTGACCTCTAATCCTGTGATCCCCTTTATTGTTTTCTTAGCTTCGTTAAGTGCTTCTTGTGCGGCCAGTCCATCCTTTTTCTGAGCTGGCCACCAATTCTATAATTTTTGCAACGTGAACCAATAAAATGTATAGTCAAAAATGAAATATAACCGATTCACTTGTTAGATACCAAAAGTCTGAGCTGCATAAGCCCATATCAGTTTAAACATAAATTCTTAGATACCATGTTCTCCTACTGATCTAAGATGACTTTTTGTTAAGAGGTAATCGATTCAAACTCAGTTAAATTATATCTCTTGCTATTTGAGGGAATTATTAGTATCGTAAGAAAAAATGCAGCCGAACATGACGGCTTATCTTCCGACGCTGCTAGACTTGGATAACGACGTCTACTATATCGCACTCTCACCTTCAACACCTGTTGCTAGATCTATCGCATCAATAACGGGTGTGATAAATATCTTGCCAATTTTGGAATTGTCTTTAATTATATTGACAGCATCATTTTTCTTTACTTCCGGTAAGACGACCATGAGAAGATATTTGTCGCCAAATTCTGGAGTGTAAATCTCTGTGCCCTTCGAAGCATGAATGCTAGGAGGTATAGCCTTACCTCTCCCCTTTACCTTAAGAACCGTTATACCCCCCACGCCGATTTTCTTTAACGCTTCGCTTACTTTTGAAATGTCATTCTCCGCCATAATCACTTCAACTCTTATCAATGGTTCAGATTTACAAATTCTTACTAAAATAATTTTCTTAGAGGTTGATTAAATGCAGAAACTTTTTTATCCGAGTAAGATTTTAAGATTTCGGTTTGCCTATAGATACAGGCGATACGGCCTGGATGTTGATAGCATCTAGTCTTGTATTGTTAATGATCCCTTCACTGGGATTATTTGAAGCAGGTTTGCTCAGGAAGAAAAACACTGTTTCTATCTTTATGCAAATTTTCTTTGGAATGGCACTACTTAGTGTAATGTGGTTTACCTTTGGTTTCAGTTTGTCTTTTGGTCCAGATAGTGCGGGGCTCGCAGGAAATCTACAATGGACTTTCCTTAAGGGTATTCCATGGGATGCCCCTTTAACGGAATATGCTCCAAAAATTCCTGGATTACTCTATGTAAAGTTTGAGATGATGTTTGCAGTAATAACTCCACTTCTACTAACTGGAGCTATAGCTGAAAGGATGAAGTTTAGTGCATTCGTTTTATTTATTGCGGCATGGAGCCTGCTAATTTACTACCCACTAGTACATTGGATTTGGGGTGTAGGTGGATGGCTCAATAAATTGGGCGTTAAGGACTTTGCCGGAGGTATAGTGATTCATACAAGTGCAGGCATGGGTGCCCTGGCCGCTGCTTTGGTCCTGGGTAGAAGAAAAGATTATGGGCCTTCCATAATGGTACCGCACAGTATTCCCATTGCAGTACTTGGATCGTCTCTACTGTGGCTTGGTTGGTTTGGATTCAATGCTGGGAGCGCATTGGCAGCGGGAGGAGTAGCTGGCAATACTGTAATTAATACTCATATGGCATCTGCGGTTTCCGCGTTAATTTGGGTTGGACTTTCTTGGATGAGGACCAGAAAACCAAGCGTAATAGCAGCTATCAATGGCGCAATTGCTGGTCTTGCAGGAATAACGCCGGCCTCAGGATATGTGAGCGTTGAACACGCATTTGCAATCGGAATAGCTATAGGGATAGCCTCTTACCTTGGCGTCCTGTTCCTCAAGGACCGGTTTAAGATAGACGACGCGCTAGATGTTAGTTCAATACACGGTATACCCGGAATAATTGGATCGATGGCTATAGGGATCTTTGCATCACTTGCCATTAACCCCCACGGAGCCAATGGTCTCTTATATGGTAATGCTAGTCAGCTCTTGATACAAGGAGTCGGAGTAGGAGTCGCAGCACTGTTAGGTTTCGGAGGTACTTACGTAATAATGAAAATCATAGATATTCTGATAGGGGTCAGGGTATCACCAAAAGTTGAAGAGGCAGGATTGGATATCGAGGAACATGCAGAGAGAGCTTATTCTGACGAGGATGAATTAGATAAGATATGAAAAATAAGTCCTACATGCTTTTTGTGAGGCAATATTGATACATGCCAACCTACCACAATAAATTGGTACCACTAACTTTAGAAATTAGTATCACCAGATTTTCCTAAAAAGAGAAATGAGATTAGTTCATAGGACTAAATTAACCCTTGATAAATGACAACCTGACGCAAACAAGTTAAGTAAATACTGAACCACTAGTAAATACAAGGAAAATGTTTGATCTTGCTTATAGCATTGACATGCGAAAATGTAATTAAATATCTTCCTTGTTGTGCATATGTAAGTAGGAAGAGAGAAACAAATGAGTTTTCCAGGATTTTTAAGGCAGGTCTAATTTAACTGAAAAGAACAAGTTCCACTCGACTTCAATCTTACAAGAGAAAAAGGAAATTTTCTAGTACTCCAGAGCCCGTTGGAAATGTTGTAAAGAGAACCCATGATTTATTATCTAAATCTATAGATAGGGCATTTACATTTCAAAAACATAGAGCCACACGTCTTCACTACGACTTTCGACTTGAGGATGAAAATGGGGTCCTAAAATCATGGGCCGTGCCAAAAGGCCCTTCTCTTAATCCACAAATTAAAAGACTTGCAGTATTAACTGAAGACCATCCATACGATTATTTACTGTTTGAAGGAACCATTCCTAAGGGTAATTATGGAGCTGGCACTGTACTTGTATGGGATACTGGTACTTATAAAACGGAGAATGGTTTGACCGAACAATTCGAAAAAGGTAAAATATCAATAGAGTTGTTTGGGAAAAAGCTAAAAGGAAGGTTCTCCCTCATAAGAACCCGTAATGAAACCCAATGGTTATTAATCAAATCAAATGACGAATTTTCATCCGCAACATACGATATTACGATTACCTCACCGGAATCAGTTCTTACTGGTAACCCTGATATTAATTCCACCAATAAAACAAAGTCAGAGAGAAATATTGAAGATCCCGGTTCAAATCCTAAGAGGAGTCTGCCACATAATACTGTGTCCTTAATTACTGGTAAACTTCCTAAAACAATTAAGCCCATGCTCGCTATTCCGGTAGATAAGGCCTTCAATAATAAAGAGTGGGTTTTTGAAATAAAATGGGATGGAGTAAGAGCTATAGTTTTTAAAGACGAGGAAAATAATGTGAAACTTCAATCGAGAAAAGGAAACGACATTACTCATAGGTATCCTGAAATTACCAATGCTTTGGAAGGGTCATTGGCCGGCATACGAAATATAGTTTTAGATGGAGAAATAGTCGTGTTGGATGAAGATGGCCTTCCAAATTTTCAGGGTCACCAAAAACGTATGAATGTTCAAAGTATCAAAGAAATCGAAAAGCTCTCACACGAACTACCATCTACCATCTTCTTATTTGATATACTTTACCAGAACAATGAACGCATAGAGAAGTTAAGCTTTATCGAAAGAAGGCAAATACTGACTCGAATCATAGAAACAAATGATTTTATAAAAATATCTGAGTATATAGAAGAATACGGATCAGACATGTTAAGGCATACTAAGGACCTTAACTTAGAAGGAATCATGGCCAAACGTAAGTCGAGTCTCTATAGAGAAGGTACTCGGTCGGCAGATTGGCTAAAAATTAAGAACATAAAAACCCAAGACTGCGTAGTAATAGGCTACACTGAGGGGTTGGGCAAGAGGAAAAGTGCGTTTGGCTCACTATTACTCGCCGTATATGAAACTCAAAGCAAGAATCTGAAATTTGTTGGGCATACCGGCAGCGGATTCGATGATAAAACAATCGAATCCATATACCTCATTCTTCAGAAGTTAAAAAATGAATCAATGCCAATTAATAAACTTCCCTACAAGAACAGAGAAACACATTGGGTGAGACCAGTTCTAGTCGCAGAAATTAAGTTTAGTTCTTGGACCAAAGATGGAATAATGAGGGCACCTATATTTTTGAGATTACGTGAAGACAAAGAACCAGCCGAGTGTGTATTGGAAGCCGATAAGCCAAAATCATTCAGAACGGTAACTTTAGAAAAAAATTTACTCGACCAGAGCCAACATACTAAACATTTACACGGAACAGTCTCAAATAAACGAGCTCAGTATTTCGTAGGTCAGAATTTCTCAAATCTACACAAAATTTTCTGGAAGGCAACAAAAGAACATCGTGAAATAACGAAGGGTGACTTGATAAATTATTATGATTTGCTAAGCGAATATATTCTCCCCCACTTGAAAGATAGGCCCCTTTCTCTCAGTCGATATCCTGATGGAATTGAAGGAAAGTCATTCTACCACAAGGACTGGAATATTCGAAAACCCGACTTTGTTACTGCCATTCGGGTTCATTCTGAACACCGTCGTGAACCCATTAATTATCTTGTGTGTAATAATAAAGAAACGTTACTGTGGATTATTAATTTGGGTGCTATCGAAATGCATTCATGGTACAGCAGATTCAACGACATAGAGAGCTGTAGCAGCTCTACTTCTCTATTTGAAGAAGAATGTGGCTTGAACTTTCCGGATTTCATCGTCTTTGACTTAGATCCGTACATATATTCTGGTGCAGAGAAAAACAAACAGGAACCTGAATACAACACTCGAGGGTTCACGGAGGCAGTCGATGTTGCTTATCATTTAAAGGATCTTTTTGACGAATTAAAAATTAGGTCTTATGTAAAGACGTCTGGCAAAACAGGATTGCATATTTATGTGCCTATAGAAATACAATACACCTACAAGCAGACAAGGACATTCGCTGAGATAATTGGTAAAATATTATTATCTCGGCTCCCCCAAAAAATAACGATGGACTGGAGTACGAGAAAAAGAATAGGCAAGGTTTTTTTTGATTATAATCAAAATGCTAGGGGTAAGACGATAGCCTCAGTTTACTCGGTAAGACCTACGGCTAGCGCCACAGTCTCTATGCCGGTACGATGGGAACACTTGGGTAGTATTACCCCGACGGAATTCACATTAATTTCTGTACCCGCATTAATGCGGGGCAAGAAGGACGTGTGGAAAGGAGTGCTCGAGAACAAGCAAGATCTGAATAAAATACTTTCGGCAACAAAAGGGATGCTGCCTTAGGTTGTCGTAAGGGTCAAACAAAACGCGGCGACGCACAAAAAATTGCTTGAATCTAATGCGAGGCTGAAAATTAAAATGATGAAAATTAGCATCATGCCATTGAGGGTTTAGGTCTCATTATTTGCATGCTTACCTAGTGACCTATAGATTCAGCACAATCTTGATTTAGATTCTAATAGGCATCACTGAGATTACATGGACTCTTGTCCTCTAACTATCTAACCCTACTAGATAAGAATGATTTTTCGCTGCGATCTAGTCCTCTACTGACTGATCTTGGTATTCAATTGGCTGCCTTAAACACGAAAATTTTCGCAATCTTAAACCCTATGGTATCATAGAGCTAGGTCAAAATCACAAAATCACGAAACGAAAGAGATACTAATGGTTAAGTCGCAATAAAAGCTTTAGGGTAATGACCACGAAAAAACAGTTTTGCGAAAAATGTCAAAAAGAAAGGGAGGTAATAAATGTCATTAAGCGTGGTAAACATATCGAATACGTGTTGGGATGCGGAGATTCTGTGTCAGGTAAGAAAGTCAGCAAAATTTTACCAACTGTTACTTTTTCTAGAGCTAATTCCTTGTCTTCCATTCCATCAAACGAAATTGAAGAGTTGTTTCTGGAAATTGATAATACTGATTATTCACCTTTCGAAAGACAAAGTATTAAGGATATTTTGAAATCTGTAAATAGGGAGATAAAGCATCAACCTCTACCAAAGATTATTGAAAAATTGGGGGTTTCTCTCAAAATTAGTATACCACTTGCAACCCCTTATATTTTAAAACTGATTGCAGGACATTTAAAACAGAAACATGTTCATTATTACTCCGGATTTTCTGATAACGTAGAAGGCAATTGAACGCCAAAAGTGGACCAACTAACCTAACAGTAAATCGAGCAATTTTGATGCATTATTAGAACGAAAAGCACAAAGATTTCGACTATAATGTATATCAGAATAATCGCGATTTTTACCATTTTTGGGTAGCTTTTATGTAGGCTTTCGTAACAAAGTTACTTTATCTTTATATAGGAATTGCAGATTCAAAATCTATAGTAAGGTTAATGGTTTGATCGAAGGATATTCTCTAGTTAAGGTCTTGGAAGCTCTCGCAGATAGTAAGTCACTTGAGATTTTTAATTCAATAGCGAAAGGTGAAGGTAAAAGCGACTCGCTCAAGGAAATCAAAGGATTAACTACCAAACAATACTATGTTAGAATGAAGAGCCTCATGGACACAGGACTTATTTCCAGAGAAAAGGGCAAGTATTTTCTTACAAATTTTGGTGTCGTGGTTTATCATGCTCAATCAATTATGGAGGCGGGAATCAGCTATTATTGGAAGCTTAAGGCAATTGACTCTATTCAAAGTTCGGGGCAGATTGCCGAAGCCGAACGGCTTAAACTTGTCAAGACCATAATAGGCGACAGTACGATTGAAAATATTTTGGTGAAACATACGGTCTAGCACCAATTTGATAATCTTCTGACTTTTGCCCCAGGCTAATGACTACTATAATGAACATCCCTTGTCAACATACATTATAATTTATCCGATGACTATTTTTCATATGAATCTATTTAATATGATAAAGGCCCCGAGTTTTGTATCTTTAAGTGCGAGCTCACAACTGATGACATCGTTACGCGGTAGGAAAATAATTCAGACAAATATGGCACAATGTATAGATTAGTTGAAATCAAGTATGCCATAACCGTGGAAGCAGACCTAAGAGCATTCAAACAAGTAATATGAATTATTCAGCCTTGACGATCTACGAACTAGTCATACCCTATGGCTTCAAAGATAGACTGAATGCGCTAAAGTCGACTTATTTAAATCCTGAGCCACTAGAAACGTCTGGGGCTTAGTAGCCTAGATAATAATACACTACCTGAATTGAATTAGAAAGGGGAAATTGAAAGAAGTTTGCAAGTGGAGATGTAAGTAGTGGGACCGAAACCAGGATACATCTAATGGCTTTCATAATATGATTATATGTGTGTTATACTAATAACAGGTTTCTGAAACAAAACACCAACCCATACCCCATGAAGGAATGGCACATTAAACATATGCAGGATACCATAATAAAGTATCTAACTGGTTTACCGGAAAATGCAAACAGATTTCAAAGAAAATTGCACAAAAAGTATGGGAATCTAACACAAGTGACAAAAAGAATAGAATATGATCTCAAACATGGTGTAGAAAGATCGGAAGTTATTACATTCTTAACAGCGATAAAAGGCAACCAGTCATTTTCTGAACTTAGGAAAACTAACGGCTTCGAAGATAGACTGAATGCGCTAGAGTTGACTTATCTAAAAGCTGACTCGAAGGTAAATCCCTCACTTTCACTCTCACATCCCTATTAACTATCCAGACATGATTTTGTATCCCTCATCCGCCTGAGGCCACGTGCCAATTGGAATCTCAAAACTTCCGTTCCTAATTACAACCGAACTGACAATCTCGCTATCTGTACTGAAAGTATTCAATAATTAGCCAGGTCCTGTACGGATATTTCGTTTGAGCAATTCGAGTAGGATGTATATTTTAAAGTCCGTTTAGACTACCCCGCATAACCGTAAGTAGGTGAGCTTGCGCCACATTTTCAGATTTGGTTCATGTAATAAGGCTTGATATGCTGCTTCTGATGAACCCAAATTTTTTTCAAGTAGAAATTATTTATCTACAGATAGTCTTTGTGATTATCAATGTCAGTCCTAAAATTTAATAAAAAGAAACCCAAGATAAGCCCAGATTGCTTTCTAGCACCAAATTCTTTGATTATCGGTGATGTTGAGGTTGGCTCGTGCTCATCTGTTTGGTTTGGAACCGTCATAAGAGGAGACGTAATGCACATTCGAATTGGAAATGAAACTAATATTCAGGATAACAGCGTAGTCCACGTGACCAAGGACAAAAATCCAACGATAGTTGGCAATAACGTAACTATAGGTCATTCAGTTACGCTGCATGGTTGTACCGTTAAAGATTATGTCCTAGTTGGCATTGGTTCAATTGTGATGGATCAGGTGGACATAGAAGAATGGTCTATAATTGCAGCCGGTTCCGTGGTTAAGCCGAGAACTAAGATTCCCTCTGGAAAACTGTGGGGAGGTTTACCTGCAAAAGAAATACGGGACATAAATGAGGGCGAGAAGCAATGGATCCGGGAGCTAGCCCGCAATTATGTGAAACTATCTAGAGAATACAAAACAGAGTAGAGCTAGATGAGATATCTCCTAAACCAATCAATTGCTAGCTCAGAGACTTGTTCCAACTTTCCTTGTTCTTCAAATAAATGTGTGGCACTTTTCACAATTTCCAATTTTTTATCGTTTGTGTTAACTAGCCCCTTTAAGGTAGTTTTGTTATACTCCATTACTTTCTTATCTTTCTCTCCAACTATAAACAAAATTGGACATCTAATATCTTCTAGTATCTTTTCATCCACAAGATCCGTCCTCCCTCCACGACACACCACAGCTTTTATGTCACGCAAACTTGCAGCGGCGTAAAGCGCGGCTGCCGCCCCCGTAGATGCACCGAAGTACGCTATACGGAGATTTTTAGTCTCAGAGTGGCATTGCACCCACTGAGTAACTGAATCAAGCCTCTCTGTGAGTAACTCTACATTAAATTTAATGAAAGTAACACCTGGAACCTTACACGCAATAGTCTGAGCTCTATTGTCGGCATCTTGTTCTTCTTTAGTCAAAAGGTCAAACAGCAATGTGGAAAGGTTGTTCTCTTTGAATGCTCGTGAAATTAACTGACTTCTGGTGCTACTTGCACCACTTCCGCTACCGTGCGCGAAAATAACAAGCCCTATTGTGTTATCTGATATGGTGAGGACACCGTTAAGCAGTTCTGTTGATCTGCTTAAAGGTATCTGAACAGATTTATCCAACAATTGCTTATTAGGCCTGATAATTTATAAAATCAGCTACTCCTACAACGTCTATTTGAACATTAAAACTATGATTGAACAGTAGTTGTTACCGATTGACGATTTACTCAGTTGCTCACCTAAAATATCCAATGGGGGGTTTAACAAATTTCTTCCTTGCATGTAATGATTGAACACTTCCCAGTTCTTATTTCTATCTAAAGTAAGAAAATTTAGAAATTCTCCTTAAAACATCCATCGTTGCTATTATCAATAACGTTCTGGTTGGCTACTTCCTTATGACCACTTAATTATTAAATCCTCGAGGATATTTACTGCCAATTTAAGTTTAGTCTCATTTACGAGAGGTATGTCCTTAGGTTTGGTTGCTGTATTAGTAGTTTTTTCATATTCTAAATCGGTATGAAATATACTCAATGAGGCTTCAACATAGCTAAGCAGAAAAGAGTAAGTAGATAGATCGCCGAATGAACTTTTGCTATTAACTCTCCTTAGAAGTATACATTCTGGATGACCTACTTTCTGTAAATATTCCATAGCCATTTTAAGTTTGACTCTTTGCAACAAAAACTCTTCTTCATATTTTAGGTTATATTGGGTTTCATTTTGTTCTGATCGCTTTAATACTTCTAGTTTTCCTAACTCTTCTAGTGCGTACATATAGATGCCGGCAGCAATTTCCTTATCAAAATCAATCATATGCCGTGCAGTAGCAAGTTTTCTGAGTATTTCCGCTTGAATGTAATCTTTAGTGTCTTGCATGATTTCATTTGGAACTTTGAGGATCAGAGGTTTGCGTTTTGCCACAGAGGTAAGATGAGTTATCCCTAATTAAATTAAGCCTAAAGATCATATCAGAAATTAATGATCCACGTCAAATATTCTAATTAACAAATATAGTTCTAACTGTTTAATAGCGTTGTTATCCAAAACATAATGCCTTTCAATAGTACGAGTTTTTACGCCTAGGGTTAACCAAAATCTGGCGTCTCGTCGCCATCGTGATGCTGACTCAAAAATAT
>Ga0075433_10003965_pt1 | contig 11462 bp, 13 predicted proteins | sample RhiMethybrSRZTD2_FD_75299 | JGI IMG/M metagenome (GOLD analysis project Ga0075433, IMG submission 75299) | Populus rhizosphere microbial communities from Tennessee, USA - Rhizosphere MetaG P. TD hybrid SRZTD2 | ecosystem: Host-associated > Plants > Roots > Rhizosphere > Soil | place: USA... | reverse complement strand
ACCTGCGTGCGGCTACCGTCAGAGTGACCGAGCGCCTTGAACGCTGCGGCGTCCGCACCGAACTGGTCGAACTCGCCGCCGCTGCGCATTGAGGCAGGCATCTCCGTCCGCACGCGCACCATCAACCTTGCGGCCGGAAGTCGGTGCGGATAGTGCAAGCGCTTAGCGCAGGAGCTGATGATTGGGTCAGTCGGCAACAGCATGTTCACCGGCCTTGGTAAGCGTTTTCCAGCCCTTGCAAGATGATCACTGGCGGCATGACAAACGCGCCAACCGAATCGACCCGCCACCAGCCGAAAAGGGGACTCACTTGGGCGGTCGGCCAGGTCGCGGGCGGATGGGCGCGATGGCGGTACTGCCGTGGCGCCGCGGACCCGACCACAGCGCAGGAACCGAGTCGATAGCGGCGGCGACAGCATAGGCGGCCCGCTCATAGTTGATACGCCAACCGACGAAGTCTGTCCACGCGTCGGCGGGCTCACGCTCGATCGGGAAGTCGGCCTGGCGCATCCGGTCGACCGCGTCGAGGAACTCCTCATAGCTGAGGCTGATCCGGCCGTCCGGGTCGGCTTCCTCGGGCACCGCAAACCCCATCGCCCGGGCGACTTGGTTGAAGCAGGTGAAGCCGCTTCGCAGGCACAGCCGAGCCGGGACCACCGGGGCCGCCTTGGGGGACAGCGCCAGGAACAAAGCGGCGGAGTCCAGCACGGCCAGCAGCGCAACCACCCAGGACGACAGCGGCCGGGGCGAGCGGAACCGCACCAACGGTAGGTAGGTGGTGTGGCTTTCAGTGACGTCGGCAGCCCAGCGCTCCCACTGGGCATACAGATCGGGCAGCGTGTCCAAAGTCGAATTCCCAGATCCGAGCGCATAGTGCGTGCGTGCCAGCAATTCCGGGCCCCAGGACGGCACCCCGGCCCGCGCATTCAGCAGCGTCACCTCCGTCTCCCTGCGGTTGAACGCCGCGTACAAAGTCGGCAGGTAGGCGATCTGCAGGGTGACAATCACCAGGCCGGTCGCCGCGGCGACGAACACGATGGCCGCGGGCGCAGCCCCTGCCGGCTCCGCGAACCCAAGGGTGAACAACGAGGACCCGGCTGCAATGAACGCCGCCCCCAGGCCGCCAGAAACCAACGGCCACATCAGCAGCCAGTATCCGAGCAACGACACCCCCAGCCAGGCCGCCAACTGCACGAGCAATATCGCCGGCGCCTCCCCGGCGAGCACCCGGTCACGCCGCCGATAATCAGCAATTGGGGCGGTCACCAGGCGAAACGCACCGTTCACCAACCGGTCGACCGACCGGGTCAGCCAGCTGCCCACCGGGCGGGGCACGATCAGCGTTCCGATCACACTGCCCCACACCGTGACGACGATCAGGCCCCCGACAACTGCGGCCAGCCAACGGCCGATCAGCGGCACTGCCATCAGTCCTCCCAGGTAATGGCTAAGCCCCCGAGCCCGAGGGCTGCTTGGCTCGGGCAGCTGCACGTCAGCCGGCCCGCGACCGCCTGCGGCGCCGCCCGCGTCCTGGGCAGCCTAAGGCCTGGGGCGCCGAGTCGCTGCTCACGCTGCCGAGGCGGCCTGCTGGGTGAGGGCGTCAAGCACCGCAGTGACGTACACGGCGACCGCCGCCTGGCTGGCGCTGCACAAAACCTGCGTGCAAATTCCGCATCCACGGCCGAAGAGTCGCTTGGTAGACGCATCGACGATCGCCGCGTTGACCTGGACCTTGCACTGCGAGCCTGCCAATATCTTGGCCATGCGGTACGTCGGTCTGTGGCCTCGGAACGCGCGGGGTGAGCGCCCGGCAGGAATTCAAGGAGACACTGGCTCCAGATGCGCGCTGATCACCCTCACTACAGAGCGGAGAACCCATGTCCGATGATGTGGCCGGCGTGCTGTTTCGGCACCGCGAGCGGCTCAAGGAGATCGGGAATGTGCTGTCCCGGTACGGTTTCGCTCGGCTTGCCGATCACGCAGTCGAGGCTGGCGAGCCCGGCATTGCTGGGCGGATCTTCACCCGCATGGCCGACCCCGAGTTGGCGTCCCTGAGTGCCGGTCAGCGATTGCGAGGAGCGCTGAGCGAGCTTGGTACGACGTGGATCAAGCTGGGTCAGATGCTCAGCCTGCGACCGGACCTTGTCGGACCGGACGTGGCAGCCGAGCTGGCCCAGCTCCAGGCCGACGTGCCCGCCGACCCGCCCGGCAGCGCGGAGCAGACGATCAAGACCGACCTGGGCCGTGACGCCTCCGAAGCGTTCAGCTCGTTTGAGGCTGCGCCGATGGCATCGGCATCAGTCGCCCAGGCCCATCGCGCGACGCTGCCCGACGGCACCGCGGTAGTAGTGAAGGTGATCCATAACGGCGCCCGCGCTCGAGTGCGCGACGATCTCGAGCTCATGCGCGCATTGGCCGGCTACGTCGAAAGCCACGACGAAGCCCTGGCCGCGTACTCCCCCACTGTCGTAGTGGCGGAATTCGACACGATGATGCGGGCGGCGGTCGATCTGCGGCAAGAACTGGCCAACCTGCAGCAGTTCACCGCCAACTTCGCCGAGGAGCCAGACATCGTAATCCCGACACCGTACGCAGACCTGTCCGGGCCTGACGTGCTCACTATGTCGCTGATCACCGGAGAGAAGATCAGGGGGCGGGACAGCGTGACCGCCACGGGTTGGGACGTCGACGAGTTGGTGCGACGGGCCTCCAACGTCTACCTCGAGATGGTGTTCCGGGACGGTATCTACCACGCCGACCCGCATCCAGGGAACTTCTTGCTCCCCGACGGGCAGCATCTGGCCATTCTCGACTTCGGCGACGTCGGCCGCCTTACCGGGGCGCGCAAGGCGCAGCTTGAGGACCTGCTGCTAGCGGTCGGCTCCCGGGATGTTGACGAGCTGACCGACATCGTCATCGACCTCACCCACGCGCCGGCCGACGTAGATGTCGATCGGCTGAACGGCCAGATCGACACCTGGCTCAACCGGTACCTAGGCGGGAGCGTCGCCGATCTCGACATGGTCGGCGCGACCAATGCCGGCATGCAGATCCTCCACAACAACCGGCTGACGTTCCCCGGCGACCTTGCACTGCTGTTCCGCGTGCTGGTCCGTTTGCAGGGCATGGGCGGCGCGCTCGGTGCGCACGTGTCACTCACCGAGCTGCTCCAGCCCTACCTCCGCAAGATGGCCGCCGATCGGCTTGACCCACGTAGCATTGGCCGACGTGCCGTCCGCACCCTGCGCGGCTGGCAACGCGTTCTGGCCGATGCACCCCGAACTATCCAGCCGCTGCTCCAGCACCTCAAAGACGGCACGGTACGCGTCGAACTGGAAATCCACGACGCCGACGGCGTCGCCGACCGGCTCACCGACGGTCTGCTCGGCAGCGCGTCGCTGCTCGCCTCCGCACAGCTGCTATCGCGCGGCACCGGTCCCAAGATCGGCCCGGTGTCCGCGCCCGGCGCGATCGCCCTCGCCGTCGGAGTGCTGACCTGGCGGCGACTCGTCCAGGGTCGCGCGGGCTATCAGAGCACTCTGAACCGGGTCCAGCAGTTGATGCGGCCGGGCCATAGCTGAATGGATTGCGCCGATTCACCGACGCAATCTTGACCTAAGAGAGAGCGCGCAGCACCCGACCATCTGGTGTGACCGACCTTTCTCGCTTGTCCGATTGGAGGTTTGCTAGGGGCATGGACCCAGCCGGTGCGGGCGGCACTGTTCCTGAAGCTTTTGCGCGAGCTCTAGGCAGCGGTGACGATCGCCTCATCTCTGCTCCGGGGCGTTCGCCGATCTTGGATGCTGCCCAGCTTGAAGTACTGCGCGGGTACGGGAGCGAACGCGACGTGGATGCCGGTGATGTGCTGTTCGCCGATGGCGACCAGACCTACGACCTGATTGTGCTGCTCGCGGGGACGGCGGACATCATCAGGGATTACGGCCAGTCCGCAGCAAGTGTCATAGCCAGCTACGGTCCGTCGGAGTTTCTCGGCGAGCTCGGCATGCTCACTGGGCAACGCGCGTTCCTAAGCGCCGTCGCCACTTCCGCCGGGCGGGTCCTCGCAGTCCCGGTGGCACAGATGCGCCGGGTCATGGCGCAGGAGCCGGGCCTCAGCGACCTGATCTTGGGGACCTTCCTGCTTCGTCGCTCCGTCCTGATGAGCCGCGGCGCCGGCCTGACGCTGATCGGATCGCGTTTCGATCCCGACACACGACGGCTGCTGGAAGTCTTGGCGCGGAACCGGCTGGTCTGGAACTGGCTAGACCTGGAAGCATCGCCCGAGACGGAGCAGATCGTCCAGGGCCTGGAGGTCCCGATCGCCGATCTGCCGATCATTATCGTGCCCGGCGGCCCGGTCCTAAAAAACCCCCGCAGCCGCGCGCTGCTGGACGCCTTGGGCATATCTGGCGACGCTGGCTCGTATCCGCTAGATGCGTGCGACCTGCTTATCGTGGGTGCAGGCCCGGCCGGGCTCGCGGCTTCGGTCTACGGCGCCTCGGATGGCATGGCGACAACACTGGCGGAAGACACCGCGCTCGGCGGCCAAGCGGGCACTTCGTCACGTATCGAGAACTACCTCGGTTTTCCCGCAGGCTTGTCCGGGGACGAACTTGCGGCCCGGGCAACGCTCCAGGCGCAGAAGTTCGGCGTCCGCATGAAGTTGGCCGCGAAAGCCACCTCACTGTCGGTCCAGGACGGCATCCACCGAGTCACATTCGATGACGGCGAAGCGATTCAGGCTAAGTCGGTCATCATCGCAACAGGCGCACATTACAACCGGCTTCCGCTGGCCCAGCTTGACGAGTTTGAGGGCGTCGGGGTGTATTACGCAGCGACGCAGGCCGAGGCCCAGGCCTGCCGGACCGGCCCGGTTGCCATTGTCGGTGGCGGCAACTCCGCGGGGCAGGCCGCTGTTTTCCTCAGCCGCTCGTGCACCAAAGTGCACCTGATCATCCGCCGGGACGCGCTGGACGCCTCAATGTCGCGGTATCTCGTCGACCGCATCGAGCGCCACCCTGGCATCATCGTCTGGCCATCCACCCAGGTGACGGCGCTGACCGGGACAGAAAAGCTCGAAGCCGTGCGGCTCCGTCGCGAGGGCCAGCAGGGAGCCTCAGAGCTAGCCGTCAGCGCGTTGTTCGTTTTCATTGGGGCCAAACCGGAAACCGGGTGGTTGGCGGGCCAGCTGGCCGAGGACGGGCACGGTTTCCTCTTGACCGGCAGCGATATCCCGGTCGCCCGGCTGGAGGACGAGAACCTGACACCATTATTTCTGGAGACGAGTCGGCCCGGCGTATTTGCCGTCGGCGACGTGCGCAGCGGCTCGACCAAGCGCGTCGCGGCCGCAATCGGTGAGGGCTCAGTGGCCGTCCGTCTCGCTTTCGAACGTCTCGAGTCGGCCGGTGGCGCAGACGCCATCGGCCTGGCCGCCCCCTGAGTGCAGTCATGTCGGTGAGACCTCAGAGGCGCCTGCCTGACACGCCCCCGGCTATACATCATTGGCGATGGATTGAATCCGACCGTCGCCGAACTCACCGAGGCGGCCGCGGTCGCAGCCGGTTGGGCGACTACTTTGCCGAAGTGCTGCTGCCCGACCAGCGCACCATCGCGGCCAAGGCGCCCCGTCCCTGATGACCGCGTCTCGGCCAGCACCGTTCACAAAGAGTTCACCGGCAATCATCGCGACATTCGCTGAGTCAAGGTGGTTGGCTGGACCGGATGAACGTGGTGGTCAATGAGCGCCACAAAGGATGTAGAGAGGACCCTGACGTGAGCAGTACAACACCTCAGTTAGATGGTGACACGCGGGCTGATTCGGATGAGGGCTCATCCGAGTCGGTGATCCGGCGCGTCCTCAGTTGGCTTACCGCGGGGTATCCCAAGGGTGTTCCGCCGACCGAGCGCTATGCGCTGATCGCGTTGCTCAACCGGACACTGACCGCCGACGAAGTCCAGCAAGTGATCAACGCGCTTACCGCTGAACAATCCCCGGCACTGGAGGACGGCGTGATCAGCGATGAGGAGATTCGCGACATGATCACCAAGGTGATCGAGGACGCGCCCAGCGAAAGCGATCTCCGTAAAGTGTCGAGCCGATTGGCAGCCGCCGGATGGCCGCTCGAAGGGACTCTCGAGAAGGCGGAATAGGTAGTTCAACGGCTCACCGAGCGTGGCCTGCTTCAGCGTCGCTCCTCCGGTGGGCGGCCGTTCGAAAACAACCGGCAGTCCGGGGGTGAATTCTCGGTGAACGATGCGGCTGGCGCGCCGTCCAGGGGTGGATTGCTGCGCCGGTCGCCTAGCACGATGTGGCTGTGACCGAGGCCTTTTACATCTTGTGCATAGTCGTGGTGACTGCGCTCGCCTTCGATTTCACAAACGGCTTTCATGACACGGCCAATGCGATGGCGACATCAGTTGCCACCGGGGCGCTAAAACCGAAGGTGGCAGTCGCTCTATCGGCGATCTTGAACCTGGTGGGCGCCTTCCTCTCGATCGAGGTCGCCCTGACCGTGAGCAACAAGATCATCTCTATCCAAGGATCGAATGGGGCTCCTGTGCCGGGCTTGATGGGCGTACCAATGCTGGTGATCATTCTGGCTGGGCTGGTCGGCGGCATCCTATGGAACCTGGTGACCTGGCTGTTCGGTCTGCCCTCATCGTCCTCCCACGCACTATTCGGTGGACTGATCGGTGCGACGATCGCTGCGCTGGGAGTCGGCGGTGTCAAGTGGGATGGCGTCATCAGCTCAATCGTGCTCCCGGCGGTATTCGCGCCGGTGGTGGCCGGCTTGGTCGCCGGATTAGGCACCTGGATTGTGTTCAAGATCGTCACCAACGTCCCACAGCAACGGCGCGATGCCGGTTTCCGCTGGGGCCAGGTCGGCTCGGCTTCACTGGTTTCACTGGCTCACGGCACCAACGATGCGCAAAAGACAATGGGGGTGATCACCCTCGCACTGGTCGCTTACGGCAGTTGGAGCAACCTGCATGGCATCCCAGTGTGGGTGAAGATCGCCTGCGCCCTGACCATCGCTGCCGGCACCTGGGTAGGCGGATGGCGAGTGATCCGGACCATGGGCAAGGGACTTGTGGAGATCAGCTCACCGCAGGGCATGGCTGCTGAAACTTCCTCCGCGGTGATCATCCTCTCCTCCAGCCACCTCGGCATGGCGTTGTCGACAACGCAAGTCGCCAGCGGCTCCATCCTGGGCTCTGGGGTGGGCCGCCGGGTCCCCGTGAGGTGGGGCGTGTTCGGCCGCATGGTCGTCGCATGGCTGCTCACCCTGCCCGCCGCCGGCATCGTCGGCGCCATGTGCTGGTTCGTCGCCAATGGCATCGGCGGCGCCCTCGGTGTCACCGTCATCTTCGGTGTCTTGGTGGTCGGTGCCGCATACATGTTGCGGCGGTCCCGTCGTACCCCCATTACGCCGGAGAACGTCAACGCCGAGTGGGACGGCGGGTTAGTACCGGCGGAGGAACGGGAACCGGCCAGGACTGCGAACTGAGGAAACATCATGGAGATTTTGATCAAAGCAATGGATGCACTGTGGCAGGTCTTGCTGGTCGGCCTGCTGCTGGGAGTCGGACTACCCGCGCTGTTCGCGCTCGGAGTTCGCATCCTCAACAGCGATCGCCAGCTCATAAGCGTCGGACCCGCTGGTGAAGAGATCACCAAACCCTCCGCCGCTGCGATCACGGGGGCGGCGGTGTGCTTCGGTCTCTGTGTCCTGGCCGTCGTGTTTGGAATCGTCGTCATTGTCTTCGGAAAACAGCTGTTCGGCGTCTAGCCTGGGACGCCGGCATTGCCCCCACCGCAATTTCCAATTAGGCATCGACAGGGAAGGATTCCAGCGTTGACCCAGCTCTCATTGCCGCCATTCCTGAGCGCGGTCGTCGACTGGCTGCGGGCCGGTTATCCGCAAGGGATTCCAGAGCAGGACTATATCCCGTTGCTGGCGCTGCTTGCCCGCCGGCTCAGTTCTGAAGAAGTCGCTGCGGTCGCCCACCGACTGCAGGATGAAGGCAGGCTGCCCGTCACGAACACCGATATCGGTGAACTCATCATGGGCATCACCGATGAACTGCCGCGAAATGAGGACGTGGCCCGAGTTCGGGCGCAGCTGGCAGCTGGCGGTTGGCCCCTTGCCGATCCGCACACGGCACCGGAATCTCCCGACAACCTGTAACCGATCAACAACACGTCAGCCAGCGGACCCAGCAGCTCCTCGATTAGCCGTCAAAACGGTGCGTGTTTGGAGTGAAGGTCTTAGGACGGTACGGATCATTGAGCTCTCTGTTCGACGGTTAGAACAGCAGCGACAATTTGGGGACCCAGCCAAACCCCTCGAGAAGGAGCGTGATGATCATGCCCGCTGATAGCCCGACCATTGTGTTCATCCACGGCGCGTGGGCCGACGTCAGCGGTTTCGATGGGTCGATCCGGGCCCTGCGCGACCAGGGCTTCGCCGTCATCGGCGCAGCCAACCCGTTACGTCACCTAGCTGGCGATACCGCCAGCCTGGCGGCACTGCTGGGCTCCATCTCCGGCCCGATTGGGTCGACGGGGCTTTCGAAGGGCTCGGTGACCGTTACGTTGAGCTTCCTCGGAAGCATCACCGCAGCCTCCGGATCATAGGCATCGAGCTCCTCAGCCGCGGGCATGCAGGTCGATATAGTGCACCGATGCCTGTACATGCAGGCGGACCAGCATTGGCAAGTCGACGCGCTCCGTTCATTAGTCGTCACCCTGGACGTGCATCTATAGGTACTGGCATGTTCATGGGTCGTTCACGCGCCGTTTAAGCAGATCCGGTCCTATGGGTCCGTCGACGGCTACGGCGATCACCCTTTCAGGGGTCAGCGGACGTGAAGGAATCTGACGTGTCCCCAAGGCCGTGAAATAGATAGAAATCCTATGCGCTTCGTGGCTGACCTGACCAGAGAGCCTCCTTGGCTGATCAAGCCTCGTGAGCTAGAAGTGCTCTGCGGCATTCGAGATGGAGCCGTCAACCGCGATCCCCTGTGCGGCGATCTGGCTCCATGGATGTTAGGGACACGGCAGGTCAGCTGGTCTGTGACTCTCTTGATTTTCCATGGCCTGGTCCGACTTGGCGTGTTCGGACTTGGACCTCTCCAGATGACGGCGAAAGGTCTGCGGATGCTCGACGGCTGGACTGATCTTCGTGCTTTGGGAGATAGGGAATGACTCCACGGGGATGACTCGACAGGTGATCGATGAGGTGCTGAGACATCGACGCGTCGGACCAGCAACGTGACCCGCGCGCGTACCGCGAGAACCGGACCAGCAACCTTACCCGCGCGCGTACCGCGAGAACCGGAGCACCACCTACCCCACCGAGTTCGCACCGCCCACCACAACTACGCCGGAATCGGTGCAGGCCGAGCGCCAGACTCGGCGGGCAAGGTCGTAGACGCCCGCGGCAGGCAAGTCGTCGATCCCGGGCACGTCCGGGCTTCGAGTCGGTACAAGCATCGCTTGTCGGCTGCTCGCTTGGCCTTCTCGACATACTTGACCGCCGCCGTGTTCTTCTTACCAGCCGCGTCCGTCAACGGCGGTGCTGCGCGCCAGCCACGCAACAGCTGCATGAGGTGGTCATAGTGCGACGTGCGCATTCCCGCGTTTAGGCGCTCGACGGCTTGCTCGCGTTCGGCGGCCAGGTGCTGTTTGATCTCCGCCTCGACCGATCCGCGGACCTGCTCCGGCAGGCAACTCGGCGATTCCTCTGTCAGGCGTTTGCTCAGAATGTCCTGGTCGCGAACCTGGCCAGGCAGATCGGCGTACCACACCAGCTCGTCGTTCAGGTTCTCCGCAGGTGCGGCCTTGATGACGTCGTCGAACACGCGCAGCGTGCTCCCTAGCCGGCGCGGCGCGACCCGCGTCTTGTGCACCGCCGGTGTGTTGGTACGAAATCCGACATCGTTGCTAGCCAGGACGTCGCACTGCGCCGCCAGGTAGGCGGCCACCAGCTCACCGACTGTGCCCGACTCAATCGCGGCTGCCTGCCCGTCTGGTGAGGCTGGAGCCAGCGCGGGGTCCAGCTTGGTTCTGCTCGTGCTTGGAGACGCCCCAGCATTCTCAAGCAATTTCCGTGCTCGTTTCAGATCCTTTTTGCCGGCTGGCCCCAGCTCGACCTCCACCTCCCGCCATGAGTGGAGCATCGACTCACCGTCGGGTGGACCGGACTCCACCTGGTCGTCGGCAACCTGCAACACCAGCTCACCGTCGGCATCGCGGAGCTGATACGCACCTTCGAGTCGTCACTATCGTCGCGACGGGATCCAGGTTCTCACGGGCCCGCAGGCCCTCCACACCCTTCGCCAGTGCTCGCGGCGGCGTCTTCGCTCGCGAGCTGCCCTGCAGTTCGGTGCGTGCCGTCCCGTTAGGAAGCTTCAACTGCCAGCCAGTTTCAGAGCCGCCGACTCGGTGTCGAAGTGTGACGCCAAAAAGCCGCAGCCCCGCACCTGGTGTGTCGAAATAGGTGTTGTCGAGCTTGCGCATCTCTCTTGGTCAAGACGGCCAGCACCCGGCACCAGCTCCGTGAGCTGGGGCAGCACCCAGTCTGGGTCAACCTCGTATTTGTCCTCCTGCTCGGTCATCATTCGCAATCGGATCGACCTCCTCATTACTGCGTCATATACGCCTTCGGACCCGCAGGCGCCCGGCCCCAACGGAGCCTGACGCACTGCGCGAAGCATCTTTGGAGTCCTCGGTAAACCGGCTCAGGGCGATTCAGGGTGCACGCGCGCGGCCGTCGGTGTAGCGTGTGCGTGGAGTTGGTCCTCATGAATCGGGCATGATCAAGCCGCGCATCTTCCTCGGGTCGTCGGCGGAGCAGGCCAAGCTGCTCCGAGCGATCGCGCGCGGGCTGTCAGAGGTCGCCGACGTCGAGCCGTGGATGACGACGTTCAACCCGGGGCGGTCCGCCCTAGACCGGCTCGTCGAGCTCTCCCAAGAGGTCGACTTCGCCGCGTTCGTGTTTGCCCAGGACGACTGGACCACGTCCGACCGGTCCCAGTCCGGCCAGGCGTCGCCGCGCGACAACGTGGTGTTCGAGGCAGGACTGTTTGGCGGCGCGCTCGGCATCCGGCGCACGTTCATCCTCCACGCGGACGGTTCGAAGCTGCCGAGCGACCTGCTCGGGCTGACCTCGGTGCGCTACGACGCGGCCACCAGCTCGGCGGAGGTTCGCGCGATCAACCAGAAGCTTCGCAAGGCGATCCAGACCGAGGGTCGCCGCGGCCCGATCGAGGGACTCTGGTGGCAGCTATCGCTCACTGCGCGGAGCGAGTTCGAACCGTCGGCGGTGAGCCTCCTGCGCATCTCGCGGGACCGTGACGGCGCCCTGACCGTGAACGGCCGCGGTTGGCAGGAGGACGGCGCCCTTTCTTCCCGCTACTGGAGCGAGGCTGCGAAGGAGCGCAGGGATCCGGCCGGCGTC